>OIYG01000109.1_pt1 | contig 90967 bp, 87 predicted proteins | sample 1587861 | NCBI WGS metagenome assembly OIYG01 (sample SAMN03283272) | human gut metagenome | biome: human-associated habitat; material: feces | host: Homo sapiens | place: Peru | collected 2012 | reverse complement strand
AAGAAGGTGGAAGACATACTCCATTCTTCAGTAACTATAGACCACAATTCTACTTTAGAACTACAGATGTTACAGGAGTTATTACATTACCAGAAGGAACTGAAATGGTTATGCCTGGAGACAATGTTTCAATTACTGTAGAATTAATCGCACCAATCGCTGTTGAAAATGGTACAGAATTCTCTATCCGTGAAGGTGGAAGAACTGTTGGTGCTGGTAAAGTATCTGAAATTATTGAATAATTAGAAATTTAAGACTACGTTTGTAGTCTTTTTCTTTTTTTCTAAAATAAGTCTTGTTTTTCTTTACAAAGATAAGTAAAATATGGTAAAATTAATTTGTTAATAGGAATAGTATTTGAAGGTGAAAGGTATGAATTTTTTAGATTTTTTGGATTTTTTTGATAATTTTAGTGTGACAGATATAATAATTAGTGTAGTAGTTATTATTGTTATTATTTTCTTAATAATTTTATCTAATAATTTAAGTAAAAAGAATAAGGAACTTAAAAAGAAATTAAATAGTGTTAATTTAGAAAATAATGTTAATTCTAATGTAGATAATGATTTATTTGTTAATGATGTTAGTAATAACGTTTTAAAAAATAGTAATAATGATAATTTAAATACAAATAATACTTTAATTAATAATGATGATAATACTAAAAATTATATTGATAATACTACTGATACAAATAGTAACTTATCTAATAACAATGTATCATTTGATGAAACAAAAGATACTAATAATATTAAGGAAGAAAAATATGAAGAACAAGAGAATAATGGTACTTTGGAGTTGTTTGAAAGTATTATGAATAATAATAGATTTTCTAGTAATTATAAGACTGATTCTTATTTAGAGAATATTGATAGAGAAGAAGAGGCTATAAAAGATGATATTAATGAAATATTAAAAGATATGCCTAATGTTGGAGAAGCAAAACCATATACAAAAAATGTGCTTAAATCTATTAGCGCTGGAGGGCAAACTTCTCCGGTTAATATTGGAAAAAGTACTGTTGATGCACCAAAACTTAGGGTATCATATAATTATAATAATAGTGAAAATAATAATTTGAATGATGAAAATATTAATAGAAATTTAAATGCATCTAATAATGATGCTACAAGAAATAATATATCTATTGATAGTTATAATTATCAGCAAAATAATTATGATTATGTTAATGCTAGACAAGATGAAACAAAAGATGCTATAAAAAAAGATGATTATAATGAAATAGAAGAAATATCAAAGAAATTAGAAGAAGAGTTAAAACCACAAACTATTGAGTTAACAGATTATGAAAAGAAACAAGAAGAAGAAGCAATTATTAGTTATCAAGAATTATTAGAAGCTAAGAGTAAAAATAACATAACAGAAGATGATGAAGATTTTGATACAGAAAAATTTATTGATGAATTAAAAAATTTTAGAACTGACTTGAAGGGAGAATAAGATTATGGAAAGATATGTTGGTACTGTTGTTAGAGGAATTAGAACTCCAATTATTAAAGAGGGAGTAAATTTATGTGATGTAGTAGTAGATAGTTTATTAAAAGCAAGCGAAAGTGAAGGTTTTTCTTTTAGAGATAAAGACATAGTTGCAGTTACAGAGGCAGTTGTTTCTATCGCGGATGGAAATTATGTTACAGTAGATGAAATTGCACAAGATATAAGAAATAAATTTCCTAATGGAGATATTGGACTTGTATTTCCTATTTTAAGTAGAAATAGATTTTCTATGATATTAAAAGCAATTGCAAGAGGTGCAAAAAAAATAACTATTCAACTTAGTTATCCTGCAGATGAAGTTGGAAATCATTTATTTGATGAAGAATTACTTGATTTACATAATATTAATCCTTATAGTGATACTTTAGATATGGATGATTATGAAAAACTTTTTGGTAATATTACACATACTTTTACTGGAGTTAATTATGTTAACTTTTATAAAAATTTAGTAGAAAGTGAAGATTGTGAAGTTAACTTTGTGTTTTCAAATAATCCAAGATCAATATTAGATTATACTAAAGATGTTATAGCATGTGATATTCATACTAGAGGTAAAACTGAAGAAAAAATTAAAAAAGCTGGAGGAAATATAGTATTAGGACTTGATGATATAATGAATAAGAGTGTTAATGGTAGTAGATTTAATAGTACTTATGGATTATTAGGATCAAACAAGTCTACTGATGAAAGATTAAAGTTATTTCCTACTAGTGGAGATAAATTAGTTATAGATATTCAACATAAATTAAAAGAGATTACAGGTAAAGATATTGAAGTTATGGTATATGGTGATGGTGCTTTCAAAGATCCTGTTGGGCAGATTTGGGAACTTGCAGATCCTGTTGTATCTCCAGCACATACAAGTGGACTTGATGGCACACCAAATGAAATTAAACTTAAGTATGTAAGTGATAATATGTTTGGTAATTTACGTGGTGAAGAATTAAATGAAGCAATAAAAAATGAAATTAAACATAAAAATAATGATTTAAAGGGTAAAAATGTAAGTTTAGGTACTACTCCAAGAAGACTTACAGATTTAATAGGTTCTCTTTGTGATTTAACTAGTGGTAGTGGAGATAAAGGTACTCCTGTAGTATTTATTCAGGGATATTTTGATAATTATGCTTCTTAAAAGGTATTGTTAAAAATACCTTTTTTTGTTATAATAATTTTTAGTTTGAAGGTGAAAAGATGAAACTTAGTGAAGTAGATAGAAGTAAACTTGCTCCAATGATGAAGCATTATGTGGAAATGAAAGATAATTATAAAGATGTTCTTTTATTTTATAGGCTTGGAGATTTTTATGAAATGTTTTTTGAAGAGGCAATAACAGTGTCTCATGAGTTAGAACTTACTTTAACAGGAAGAAATGCAGGACTTGAAGAAAGAGTGCCAATGTGTGGTGTTCCATATCATGCAGTTAATGTTTATATAGATAAGTTAGTTAAGAAAGGATATAAGGTTGCAATATGTGAGCAAATGGAAGATCCTAAGAGTGCTAAAGGTATTGTAAAAAGAGATGTTACTGAGGTTATTAGTTCTGGTACTGTAGTTAATTCTTCTAGTTTAAATGAGAAAGAAAATAATTTTATAGGTAGTATTTATGATTTAGATTATATTTATATACTTAGTTATACTGATATAACTACTGGTGAATATTATATAGAGAAAGTATTACATGATAAGAATAAACTTATTAGTGAAGTTATTTCTCTAGGAATAAAGGAAGTTATATGTAATTCTAAAGTTGATCCTTATGTTGTTGGTATGCTTAAAAATAATTATAAACTTACTGTAACGGTATTAGATAATTTATATGAACTTGATAATTATAGTTATTTATATAATACTTTGGAAGAAGCATATATTTATAGTGTTAAACATTTACTGTATTATTTAGTTATTGAACAAAGAAGAAATTTATCTCATATAAGAAAAGTTATTATTAAAAATCAAGATGATTATTTAAAGATGGATATTCATACTAAAAGAAACTTAGAACTTACTGAAACTCTTAGGTTAAAAGAAAGGCAATATTCACTTCTTTGGCTTATGGATAATACTAAAACTGCGATGGGTAGTAGAAAGTTAAAGCAATGGATAGAGAATCCTATAGTTAATAAAGATATATTAAACAAAAGATATGATGTTGTAGAAAAACTATTACAAGAATTTATTTTAGCAGATGATTTAAGAAATTATTTATATGAAGTTTATGACTTGGAAAGACTTTGTGGTAGGATTAGTTTAGGTAATGCAAATGCTAGAGATTTAGTGCAACTTAAGAATTCTTTGAAGGTATTTCCTAATATTAAAGATATATTAAAGAAGATTAATTTTTATAGTGATATAGATACTTTAGATGATTTGTATGAATTACTTGATAAAAGTTTATATGAAACTCCCCCGATTGGACTAAAAGAGGGTTATTTAATTAAAGATGGATATAATGAAAGTTTAGAAGAACTTAAGAGTTTAAGAAGTGGTGGAAAAGACTTTATATCTAAATTTGAACTAGAAGAAAAAGAAAGAACTGGTATTAAGAATTTAAAGGTTGGTTTTAATAAAGTATTTGGGTATTTTATAGAGGTATCTAAGAGTAATTTGAATTTAATTACGGATGATATGGGATATATTAGAAAACAGACTATTGCTAATGGAGAGAGATTTATTACACCTTTATTAAAAGAAAAAGAAGATTTAATTTTAACTAGTGAAGAAAAAATTATTGAACTGGAATATAATTTATTTATAGAGATTAGGGATAAGGTTAAAGAATATATACCTGTTTTACAAAATATTAGTAAGGTTATAAGTGAAATTGATGTATTACAAAGTTTTAGTTTTATTAGTGAAAAGTATAATTATGTAAGACCTGTTATTAGTGAGTATAATGAACTTAATGTTATTAATTCTAGACATCCTGTAGTAGAAAGAGTAATAAAGGAAGAGTATGTTAAGAATGATATTATAATGGATAAGAATACTAATATTTTACTTATTACTGGTCCTAATATGGCAGGTAAAAGTACATATATGAGACAACTTGGTATTATAGTTATTATGGCACAGATTGGTTCTTTTGTACCTGCAGAAAGTGCTAAAATACCTGTTTTTGATAAGATATTTACTAGAATTGGTGCAAGTGATGATTTAGTAAGTGGTGAATCTACTTTTATGGTGGAAATGAAGGAAGCTTCTAATGCGATAAAAAATGCTACTAAAAATAGTTTGATATTATTTGATGAATTAGGACGTGGTACTGCTACGTTTGATGGAATGAGTTTAGCAGAAGCAATACTAGAATATATACATGATCATATTGGGTGTAAGACTTTGTTTTCTACACATTATCACGAATTAACAGACTTAGAACGTAAATTAAAATATTTAAAAAATAAGCATGTTTCTGCAGAAGAAAAAGATGGAGAAGTAATATTTTTGCATAAGATAAAAGATGGTAGTGTAGATAAAAGTTATGGTATAAATGTAGCTAAACTTGCAGGACTTCCTAGTGAGGTAATAGATAGAGCAAGTGATATTTTAAGTGTATATGAAAATAAAGAAAAGAAAAGAGATATAGTTATACAAACTTCTTTACCACTTGATTTTGATAAAAAAAAGAATGATTTAGAAGAAAAGATTAAGGGTATTAATATACTTAATCTTACACCACTTGAGGCACTTAATAAACTTAATGAGTTAAAAGAAAGTATTAAGTAAGTAAAATTTAGGGCGTTGTTACTAACAATATATTTATTAGATACATATTATAAAACAGAAGAGGGGAATTAATAATTATGTATACTAATAATGGACTTGGACAAATGCCTTATGATAATGATATTGATATTAATATAACTAATCAAAATGTTAATACTAATACTAATACAAATACAAATACAAATGTAATGGAAGGTAATATGGGTGGAATGGTAAGTAGTCCTATAATTGAAACTCCAAGAGAGAGATGTGTTTATAGAAATATTTATCATGAAGTACCACATGTTTGTCCTATTAATACTAAGATTATAAATAATCATATATATAGACATACTTATCAACCAAGATATACTTGTAGTGAAGAGAATGTAGTAAGTAATGTTCAATGTGGTTCATGCTGTAATTTTAGATAATAAAATGTTCTTTTAAATAAGTATAAAATGATATACTTATTTTCTTTTTAGGTATTGACAAATGTATATACAAAGTATATACTTAATGGTAGTGGAGATGATTATATGGAACTTAGAATTCAAAAGTGGGGTAATTCTTGTGGTATAAGAATACCTAGTAATGTTTTAAAGTCGCTTGATATAAAGGTAAATGATGTGTTAAATATGGATATTGAAGATAGAAAGATTGTTATTAGTATTCCTAAGAAGAATAAGATATCGCTTTATAATAAATTTAAAAATTATAAAGGAGATAATCTTGCTAAGGATTTTTCGTGGGATGATAGTGTAGGTAGAGAAATATGGTAAAAAAATATATACCTAGTCAAGGAGATATTATACTTTTAAATTTAAATCCTACAAAGGGACATGAACAAGCTGGATATAGACCTGCAGTAGTTGTTAGTAATAATACATTTAATATAAATACTAAAATGGTAATGGTATGTCCTGTTAGTTCAAATACTAAAGAATTTCCTACACATTATTTATTAGAAGATACAAAAAAGGTATGTGGTTCTGTACTTATAGAACATATAAGAAGTATAGATTATGAGATAAGAAATGTAAAATTTATTGAAAAACTTAGTGATAATGATTTAATAAGTATAATTACACTCTTAGATGCTTGTATAGAAGAATAATTTTAAATATATATAAAATGATATACTTATTTTTCTTTTTATGATACAATTATTATGAAAATAATATTTCGCGTCATTTACATATTATATTTTAGTGAGGAGTAATTAAATATGGAAGAAAAAGCTAATAAAGAAGAGAAAGTAATATTTAAAGGAAAAAGAAAAAATATATTAAATAATAAGATATTAATAATAGTTGGAGTTATTATATTAATACTTGTTATAGGGGGATTAGTATTTAGTAAGGAAGGTGGCATAAAGATAAAAGTTAAGAGTTCACTTTCTAAACTTGTAGAAAAGAGTGATTTAGAGACAATTAATTTTACTTATAATGTTATTGCAAAACAATGTAATAATGAAAATAATTGTAATAAAAAGTCTAATAATATTGATGATTTTAAGTATGTTATATCTTGTAAGGGTACTGTAACCGCAGGAATTGATTTTGATAATGTGGGAGTTGATGTTGATAAAAAGAATAAAAAGTTAATTGTTAGTATTCCTAATGCTGGTATTACTGATATTACTGTTGGTTCAATGAAATTTCTTAATGGAGAAGATTTACCTTCTAGTGAATTAGTTAATGCTAGAAGATTATGTGAAGAGACAATTAGAGAAAAAAGTAAGGAAGACAAAGAATTATTACCTGCTGCTAAAGAACAAGCGGAAGTTGTATTAACATCATTTTACGAGCAATGGTTAAAGTCAGTAGATAATGAATATAAATTGGAGGTTAAGTAATATGATAAAGAAATTTATGTTAGTAATCGTTATATTCTTATCTCTATGTTTAACTGGATGTGGTAAAAATGATATAGATAGTTTAGGGGAAAATATTAAAAAGATGGAACTTACAGGAAATCTTGTAACATATAAAGCATATTATCATAATGTTATTGAATATGAAAAGAAAGCTGGTACTGGAATTACACATATATTTGAAAAAGATAGAAAGTTATTTGTAGAGTATACTGGTACAATAAAATTAGGAATTGATTTATCTAAGGTTAAAATAACTGTTAATGGTAATGAAGTAAATGTATTTTTACCTAGTGCTACAATTATTGGAGAACCTAATGTAGATAAGGATGATTTTAAGGAAGAAAATTTTATTGAGTCAAAGGATGGAATAAATAGTAATAAAATAACATTAGAAGACTCTTCGATGGCGTTTGATGAAGCACAAAAGAATATTAAAGAAATAACTTTAAATGATAGAGAATTATTACTTCTTGCACAAAAAAGAGCTAAAGTTATTATTGAAGAAAATATTAAACAATTTGCACTTATTTCTAGTGATAAATATGTAATAAATTTTGAGTATGAACAATAAAAGAATATATAGTAAGAGAAAATAAGATATATTTATAGTATTTAAATAAAAGTAATATACTTATTTTCTTTTTCGTGTTAAAATAAAAATATAGTTATTTTACAAGGAGGAAGTTATGATAAAAGGTAAACCATTTGTTAAATGGGCTGGTGGTAAAAGACAGATTATAGATAAGTTATTAAATTATGTACCTGATACATTTAATACATATTATGAACCATTTATAGGAGGAGGAGCATTACTTTTTGAATTATCACCAAAGAATGCTGTAATTAATGATTCTAATAAAGAACTTATGAATATATATAATGTTATAATGGATGAAGATAAATTTAAAAAGATGTGTAGTTTACTTAATCGTTATGAGGTAGAGCATAGTGAGGAGTTTTATTATTCAATAAGAAATAAAGATAAGAATAAGACTACATATAATAAACTAAGTGATTATACTAAGGCTGCACGTACAATATATTTAAATAAGGCTTGCTTTAATGGACTTTATAGGGTTAATAGTAAGAATGAATTTAATGTACCATTTGGTAAGAAAACTCATGTTAATACTTATGAAGGATCAAATTTAATTACTGTTAGCAATTATTTAACAATGAATAATATAAAAGTTCTTTGTACTGATTTTGAAGAAGCAGTTAAGGATGCTAAAAAGGGGGATTTTGTGTATTTTGACCCACCATATGATTCAAATAAGAAGATATTTACTAGTTATACTGATACTGGATTTGATAAGAAAGAACAAGTAAGACTTTCTAATGTATTTAAAGAGTTAGATAAAAGAGGAGTTTATGTCATGTTATCAAATCATAATACAGATTTAATTAATGAGTTATATAAAGAGTATAATATTCATGTTATTGAAGCAAAAAGAAATATAAATTCTAATGGTAGTAAAAGAGGTAAGGTTGAAGAAGTGATTATTACTAATTATGTAAATAAACGTGGATTTAAAGATAATTAATTTTATCTTTTTTCTTTTTTAGTACTTGATATTTTACTATAATATATATATAATTAAGTTATGGGGTAAGGTTGATAGGATGAAAAAGATAATATATATATTTATAATAGTAGTTATGATATTTATTCCAAGTAAAGTTTATGCAGTTAGTATAAATGATATGGAAATAAAATTAAAAGAACTAGAAAGTTATTATGTTAACAAGAGTTATAGTTATAATAGTAATTTAATATATAGCGAACTTAATAGTATTAGTAATGAGATTATTACTTTAAAAGAAAGTATTAGTAGTATTGAAGATGAAATTAGAGAATATGAAGAACTTATTAAAATTAAGAAAAAGGAAACTAATGAGTATTTAAGATTTTTACAAATGTCTGGAAACTCTAATTCTTATTTAAAGTATTTATTTGATTCAAGTGATCTTACAGAATTTATATATAAATATGGTGTTGTTAGTCAGTTAAGTGATTATAATGATAATGTTATTAATAGTTATTATGATTTGATTTATGAATTTAATGATAAAAGAAATTATTTGATAAATAAAACAAGAAAACTAGAAGAAAAAAAGGGAAGTTATAACTTTAAGTTAAATAATTATAGAGTTAGTAATACTTTAGATAGTGAAGGCGGAAGTTTACTTGAGGATATTAAATTTTTAAGAGATAAAATAAATTATTATAAGAATAAAGGTTGTAATACTTATAGTGATATAAGTTTATGCGAAGATATATCTTATAGTGATAATAAATGGTATTATCCTATAGTAAAGGGGTGTGTTACTAGTAGTTATACTGGTGATAAGATAAGAAGTGAATACGAGGAATTGGGAGGACACTATGGAATAGATTTGGATTGTTCTAATGAAGGGGAAAAAATTTATTCAGCGAATGATGGTGTTGTTGCACAGATTGGTAAATATAGTTGTGGTGGTAACTTTGTATATATTTATCATAATATAAATAATACTTATTATACAACGGTTTATATGCATTTACTTTCTATTAATGTAAAAGTAGGAGATGTAGTTACAAAGGATAGTATTATAGGACTTATGGGAGGATATAGTACTTCAGTAGATAATGGGGGATATGATAGATGTACTAAAGGAACACATTTACATTTTGGAATATCTAAAGGATATAATATTTCTACTGATGAATTTAATATTAATTCTTTTAATCCTAATAATATATTAGATTTTCCGGAAGAATATTATGATAGTAAAAAGTTTTTCTATAGATAAAAATGTTATTTTTGATAACGTTTTTTCTTTTTGGTGTATAAATTCTTTTTTTTCTACATCATTATTATTATGAAATACTCGTTATTTTAACATTTGTACATATTTTAATTGACAAAATAAATATAAATGTTATAATAGTAAGTCGACAGTGAGGGATGTTTTTGCTTGCTGGCTAAAGTTTATTTACTCAAAAAACGGGGGAAAGGAAGAAAGATGAAAGAGATTAAGAAATTTAGCATGAAATTTGCTAAGATTTTACTTCTTACTTTAGTTGTTATTACTGACTTAGCAAATCCTATTAAGGTTTTAGCAGATAGTCTTAATAGTGATGAAGTTAGTGTTGGTTCAATAAGACTAGGTAATGAAGTAAGTGAAACTGGAAGTGTTACTGTAACTGGTGGTTCTTTAGAATTAGAAAAAGAAGGAGATGTTCAAGTAACAAAGACAGTTAGTACAATAAATGCTGCAGAGGGAATATACAATGTAACATTTAAAATTAAAGGAAAGGATAAGGAAGACTCTTCAACAGCGCCAGTTTATGTTGTAGTAGTATTTGACAAGTCTGGTAGTATGAATTGTGTAGAATATTCATACAATTGGGATGGAAGCAAATATTGTTCTGATCATGGTAATAAATGGACAAATGCTGTTAAAGGTGCAAAAGATTTTGCTAGTTCACTAAATAAAAGTTTAAATAAAGGTGAAACTAAATATGCTAATATTGCACTAGTACAATTTTCAGGCTCAAGAGGTGAATGGATACCAGGAGGACTATTTGGTATGGGCGGACATTACGAAGATACTGCTTGGAATGATGCTAGTGTTGTAAGAGGATTTGCTACTACTGATTTTTCTAGTATTAATTTTGGTAGTGCTGATGGTGGTACTAACTTAGGTGAAGGACTAAGTAAAGCATTAGGATTATTTACTGATAAATCTAATAACATTCCAAAAGATGCTAAAAAGTATGTTGTTGTAATTGGTGATGGAAGACCTACATATTATTCAAATTCAAATGGTATGACAGAAGGTGATGGAAGTTCTGATCCAAATGGTTATAGTGAAGAATATGCTAATGAAAAAGCAACTGCTTTAAAAAATGCTGGTGTTGAAATATTTTCTATTGGATATGATATTACTGATGATACATCAGCACAAGAAATACTAAAAAATGTTGCTACAACAGATGTAATTAATCCAGAAACAGGAAAAGAATATGTAAAACATGCTGTTTTAGCAGGAGAAGCAAATATTGCTGAAATATTTACAGAATTAGCTAAAAATTTATCTACTTCAGTAGCAGGAAAAAATGCTACTATTGAAGACAATGTAGGAACTAATTTTAGAGTTATTGAAAATAAAACAGGTGTTGCTTCAAATAATAATAATAATAATAAGATTATTAGTGAAGTAGTTAGTGAAATTACTGAAGATGAAACAGAAGTTTTATCATTTAATATTCAAATTGATCCTGATACTGAAACAGGATGGCATAAAACTAATGAAGGATTTAATTTAGTTTATACTGATTATAATGGTAATGAACAAATAATAGAGATAACTGAAGATCCAGAAGTATATTGGAAACAAAAAGAATATAGTTATGTAGTTAACTATTATAAAGATGAAATTACTAATAAAGATGATGCTAACTATTTAGGAAGTGTTAGTTATTCTGCAGTAAAAGATACTGTAATTACTAATGATAATATAGATAAGAGTTTATTTATTCCTACAGGATATGAATATAATAAAACTGTATTTGGTCCTAATGGAGAAGTAAGTATAACTATTACTAATAATGGTACTCATAATGAGATTAATGTACTTTATACTGCCATGAAGTTTAGTTATAGAGTAGAATATTATAAAGATAATGAAACAAAACCATTTAATGAAATTAATGTTAGTGATGTAACATACAACACAACAGTTAGTTCAAGTTCATATTATCTTGAAGAAAATGATATTCCTACAGGATATGTATTTGATGATCAAAGATCAGATAATAAAGATTATACAATTACTAATAATAATGTAGTTATTAAAATTTATTATAAGAAAAATAGTTATGATTATACTATTAAATATTGGTTTGATGGTGTAAATGAGTTTGAAAGAAGTAATAAGGCTTTATATGGAGATACATTACTTGCTAAAAACTATGTATTAAGTGAGGAAGAATTAGCGGAAAGAAATAAGGATGATTTCTTCTTAAATCCTAATATGCCATTTGATCCAAGTGAAATTGCTATTGATATAAATGGTAATGTTATAAATATTTATTATGTAAGTACACATTTAAAAAATAATAGTGAATCTATAGTTAAGAGTGCAAATACATTAAATAATGTTATATCAAGTTCTAATCAAGTAGTTAATTATGAAGTAAATTATAGAAGTATAATTAATAATGTTAAGAAGAATTCAATTGTTGCTATAACTATTATTGACACATTACCATATGAAATAGATTTAAATAATTCTAATTTAACATATAATGGTAATACTGGTATTTATAATAAAGAAAATAAGACAATTACATGGACTATTTATAAAAACATTAGTGAGTTTACTGAAGAATTAAATATAAATGAAACTATTAAGTATTCAGTTATATATAAAGATTTTGCTAGTATTTCTAGTAGTGAAGACAATACTTTAGTTAATATTGCTTATGGTGTTACTAAGGTTAATAATAAAGATTTATCTAAAGGAGTAGAAGGTACTGCAAGTGTTGATACTTTAATTAAAGGTAAATTAATTGTTAAATATTTAGAAAAAGATACTAATAAAGTTTTATCTAATGAAGAAGTTACTACTGATAAAGTAGGTAGTAGTTATCAAGTTAATGCTAAAAATATTTTTGGATATATTTATGATAGTGTTAATGGAAATGAAAAAGGAGTATATAGTGAAGAAGATACTGTAGTTATTTACTATTATACTAAGAATGCTGGAGAAATTGAAGAAGGTAAAACTACAAAAGAAGGTAATAGTGTTGTAGAAAGTATTGATGGAGTATTTAACTATACCATTAATAGTAGTGCTGTTATTAAAGATTATGTAGGAGATGCTACACTTACTGTTATAGATAACTTACCATATAAGTTAGATTTAGCTAAGAGTAACATAGATAATAGATGTAGTTATGATAATAATAATAATACAATTACATGTGTTGTTAAATATAACGATATTAAAGAAAGTGACTATACAGATGGAGTTTATGAAATTAATGAGACATTTAATTTAGAACTTGTATTTGTAGGAGTTGATAAAGATATAGTTATAAATAAAGAAAGTTCTATTATTAAGTTAGATAGTAATACTAATACTACAACTGATGAAGTTGAAACTGAAGTATCAAAGGGAACTTTAAAGGTTATATATAAAGATACTAATGATGTTGTTTTACTTGAAACAGACAAAATGACTGACCTTGCTGGAAAAGAATATAAGACTAATATGGAATCATTCTATGGATATACATTTAAAGAAAATAAAGGAGATGCTACTAGTGGTAAATATGTAGCAAATAAAGATTTAGTTGTATACTATATATATGAAAAAAATATTGGTGGAAGCAATGAACAAATAGAGAAGGTTGGACCTAGAGAAGTAGATGGAATAGATAGTAGATTTGATTATGAAATTAAATATAATGCTGTTATTAAAGATTATATTGGGGAAGCAAATTTAACTATCGTAGATACATTACCTTATGAAATTGATTTAGAAAAATCTATATTTAATAAAAATACTTGTACATATGATAAGGATAGTTTAACTATTACTTGTAATTATGGTGCTTATAATATTACTAAAGAAAATAATAAGATAAGTATTAATGAACCATTAAAACTATACTATATAGGAATAGATAGTAATGAAGTATATAATGGAGTAAATGCTACTTTAACGTATGGTTCTACTATAAAGAAAAGTGAAAATGGTGTATATACTGATGTTAAAGAAGGTTTAGTTAATGTTAGATATGTTACTATTAGTGATAATAAATATATTGATTTAGTAGAAAGTGATAATATAAATGGATTAGTAGGAAGTACATATACTACAAGTCCTAAAGATATTAAAGATTATGAACTTGTTGATGTTATAGGTGAAGAAGAAGGAGTAATAACTCTTGAAGATAATGAAGTAATTTATGTTTATAAATTAAAAGAATTACCACCTAAGACAGGAATAATGATTAATACTACTAATACTAATAGTATAATTAGTTTATTACTTATTGCTTTTCTTGGACTTATAATTAAAAGAATGAGATAAGAAGAGAAACTATTTACAATGATGTAGATAGTTTTTTTCTTGACAATAATTGGTAGTTATGATATCATTTCAAGTGAAGATAAGGAAAGTGATTATATGAATAATAAGAATAATTTTTTTAGTAAATCTATATATGGGATAGTATCTTTAATTTTAGGTATAATATATTTATTCTTAGCAAATATTACTATTATAAATATGATATTTTCATTCTTAATAATATTATCTATTATATTTGGGATAATATCACTTAAGAATGATAGTATTAAAGTGTTTGGAATACTTGGAATAGTTATTTCTTTTATTGGTGGAGTAATGATAATATCATTTTATTTCTTTGGTCCTAGTACATATAAGACTGCAGTTATAGATAATAAGAAGTATTCTTATAATGATTTAAAGAGTCTTAATGAGAAAGATTTTCAAAGTATGACATTAAAGATAATTAAGGTTAGTGGCACGGTGAAGAAAATAGAATATCCTATATATGGGGAAGAAATTAAGTTAAATAAGATATATTTAGAAGAGGGATTTATATTAGAAGTACCAGAATCATGTTATGATATAAATAAGTTATCTGTTGGAGATGATATTTATATAGAATCAAAGATTAAGAGTAAGATTATGAGTAATATTTATTTATCTAGTTATATTTTAGAAAAAGATAATATTAATTGTAATACTATTATTAATAAGTTATCTAAGAAATAGGAGTTTACATATAATTATTTAATATTTAATAACATTACTTTTATTTACAAATTTACTCTTTTAAGATATAATTATTTTAGGAAAAAGGTAGGTAGTTATATGAAAAGAAGAAAGAGTAAAAAGAAATTAAAGGTAATGTTATTTTTTATTTTGTTAATAGTTATAGTAGTTATATGTTGTGTTATGTTTTATATAAATAAGAATAAAAATGATGTTGTAGTTTCCTTAAAAGATAATAGAACTATATTACTAGGAGAAGAAATATATGTAAGTAATATGATTGATGATATAAATTATGGTAAATTAAAGGAAGATGTTAAGATAGATACTAGTAGAATAGGTAAACAAGATATTAAGATTAAGATAATAAGTGATGATGAAAAAGTAATTGATTATGTTGTGGATGTTAATATTATAGATAATATTGCTCCAGTTATTGAAGCAGATGATATTATTACTATTTATGTTAATGATGAAGTTAATTTACTTGATTCAAGTTATGTTACTGTTAAGGATAATTATGATGGAGAAGTACATGTTACTATTTTAGGGGAATATGATAATACTAAAGAAGGAGAATATAAGTTAAAGTATGTAAGCACAGATGAAAGTAATAATAAGAGTGAGAAAGAGTTTACTTTAGTTGTAGCAAAACCTAAATATAAGAAGATGCCTGATAAGACTATTACTACAAGTAAGGGATATACTTTAACTATTAAGAATGGTGTTGCATATGTAGAAGGTATACTTATTGCTAATAAGACATATTATTTACCTGAAAATTATGTAGTAGAAGATTCATATAATTCTAATATTACAGGAAGTTGTCCTACTTGTTTAAATAAGACTGTAATGGAAGCATTTAATTTAATGAAAGCGGATGCTGGAAGTTTGGGAATGAGTTTATGGATTGCTAGTGGTTATAGAAGTTATAATACGCAAAAGACGCTTTATAATAACTATGTAAATAGAGATGGTAAAAAGGAAGCTGATACTTATTCTGCGAGAGCAGGATATAGTGAACATCAAACGGGATTATGTTTTGATACTAATAGTGTTGATTCATCTTTTGCCTATACTAAAGAGGGTAAATGGTTAAATAATAATAGTTATTTATACGGATTTATAATTAGATATCCAAAGGGAAAAGAAGATATTACAGGTTATATGTATGAACCATGGCATTTACGTTATGTAGGAAAAGATTTAGCAAAGAAGTTATATAATGATGGTGATTGGATTACTTTAGAAGAATACTTTGGAATTACTAGTAAATATGAGGATTAGAAAATTTTTCTAGTCTTTTTTTTAAATATAGATGATTTTTTTTTCTTTTTATGATATAATTTTTTAGAAGGTAAGGTGTTATATAATGACTACTAGTGGAGTTATAACAATAATTAAGAATGTAATAGATATATCTTTAGTATGGATGTTTATATATTTTATATTAAAAAGTATTAAGAATAATATGAAAATGGTACTTTTATTTAAGGGTGTTTTGATAATATTTTTAATAAAAGTATTAAGTGATTATTTAAATTTAACTACTGTTGGATTATTTCTAGAGTATGTTATTACTTGGGGACCTTTAGCATTAATAATTATATTTCAACCAGAAATTAGAAATATGTTAGAGCAACTAGGTAGAAAACAACTTTTAGGTAGACATAAAGTTTTATCATTAGATGAGAGAGAAAAGTTAGTTTATGAGATTATGAATGCAGTAGATTATATGAGAAAGTCTAGAATTGGTGGACTTATTGTTATTGAAAGAGATATAAGTTTGAATGAATATATTAGTAGAAGTAAACCACTTTATGCGGATATCTCTGCGGATTTATTAGTTAGTATCTTTTTTCCTAGAAATCCACTTCATGATGGTGGAGTTATAATACAAGGAAATAGGATAACTTCTGCAGGAGCTGTATTTCCAATAAGTGTAAATTCTAAGATTAATAAAAGACTTGGTACTAGACATAGAGCAGCTTTAGGTATTAGTGAAGAGACTGATGCGATAAGTTTAGTAGTAAGTGAAGAAACTGGTAAGATTAGTATTGCAATTGGCGGAGTACTTAATTACAATTTATCTATTGATGATGCTAGAATGATTTTAATTGAAGAATTAAAACCTAAAAAAGAAGTTTTACTTGATGATGAATTTGAAGATGATAAGGAGGTAAATAGTTAATGAAAAAAAATGCTAGACTTCCTAAGAAGAAGAAAAAGAATGTTCTATTTATATTTATTAAGAATATTATTAAGTTAATTGATAAGACTATTGTTGTTCCTATTACTAAGTTTTTTGTAGGAATAAGTGATAGATTTAATAAGAAAAGTGGTAATATAGAAAGATTTTTAGTAAGAAAAAATACTATGATATTCTTATCTTTAATTATTGCGTTAATTATATTTTTCTATGTTGACTCTAAGAGTAGTATTTTAGTTGATTCTACCGCAGAAGTTTTAAGAAATCAAGAAGTTGTTGCAACTTATAATAAAGAAGCTTATGTTGTTGAAGGTTTACCAGAAGTTGCAGATGTTACGTTAATTGGAAGAAGAACAAATATATATCTTGCTAAACAATTATCTAGTGGTAATGTCACTGTAGATATATCTAACTTAAAACCTGGAACACATAAAGTTGATTTAAATTATGATAGTGCGATTAAGTCGGTAGATTATATGCTTAATCCTGGTAGTGTTACTGTTATAATTTATCCAAAGATGTCTGCGACTAAGATAGCTGATATTGATATTATTAATCAAGATAAGTTAGAATCTAAACTTTCTATACAAAATGTTACAATAGATCAAAATGAGATTATTATAAAAGGTGCAGAACATACATTAAATGAGGTTGCTACTGTTAAAGCACTAGTAGATGTGAATAATATTATTGATCCTGCGGAAGGTATTTTAAAGATTGAAGAAGTATCACTTGTTGCGTATGACTCAAAAGGTAATGTTGTTGATGTTGAAATGGTACCAAGTAAGGTTAGTGCCACTGTTAGCATTGTGTCTCCAAAGACTACTGTACCACTTAAGATAATTCCTAAGGGTGAAGTTGTGTTTGGTAAGGCTATTAGTTCAATGAGTGCAAATGTTGGTCAAGTTACTGTTTATGGTGATGAGGATGTTATTAAGAATTTACAATATATTCCTGTAGAAGTAGATGTTACTAATTTATCTAAAACTAAGACATTTAATATAGTACTTGAAAAACAAGCAGGAATTAGGGATATATCTGTTACTAATGTTAATGTTACGGTTAGTTTAGGTGAAGTAAAAGAAAAAGTTATAGATAATGTTAAGATAGACCCTATTAATCTTGATAGCAATTATTCTCCACAATCAATTGGTAAGGATTCTAGTGTTACATCAGTTATTGTTAAAGGAACTGAAGCTGTAATTAATTCTATTGATGCATCAATGATTAAGGCAACAGTTGATTTATCTGGTTTAGGAGAAGGAGAACATGTTGTAGATGTTATAGTTACAGGGGATGATTTAAGGGCAAATTATGTAGCTACTCCTACTAAGATTACAGTTAGAATATTTAAAAAATAAATAGATAAAGAAATACTGATAAGTTAAAGTGCTTATCAGTATTATTTATCTAAATCTTTAGTTAGTATACCAATATCTATGATACCTGATAACATAACTAATATATATACTATTTTAGTAAGTAATGAACCATCTCCTAGGAGATATTCAACTAAGTTAAAATTAAATATTCCTACTAATCCCCAGTTGATACAACCGATGATACTTAAAACTAAAAATACTTTAAATAATGTATTCATAAAATTCCTCCTTTATATCTAGTATTAATTTTTACAATTTTTTAATTTTTATTCATCATATTATTATTTTTCTTTAATATAATTAGGTAGAAAGATAAAGGAGTGATTGAATTTTGAAAAAAATTATACTTTCTGTTTTACTTGTTTTTACTTTTTTCTTAACGGGATGTGGAAAAAAAGATGAAAATTATGTCATAAATGAATTATCTAAAAAAATCGAAAAATCTACTTCATATTATATTGAGGGTAAGATGGAACTTATGAATAATGAAGATGTTTATGAATATGACGTTAAAGTTTCTTACAAGAGTCCAAGTTACTATAAGGTAGATTTAACTAATGTTATTACTAATCATGAACAGATAATACTTAAGAATAAGGATGGAGTATATGTTGTAACACCAAGTTTAAATAAGAGTTTTAAATTTCAAAGCGATTGGCCTTACAATAATTCTCAAAGTTATTTGTTAAGTAGTATTCTTGATGATATAAATAATGATGGTAATAAGACTTTTCTTGAAGAAGATGATGGATATGTAATTACTACTAAGGTTAATTATCCAAATAATCAAAAGTTAGTTAGTCAAAAAATATATATTGATAAGAATATTAATGTTAGTAAGGTATTGGTGATGGATCAAAATGGTAATACTCAAATTAAGATGGAATTTAAGAAAATAGATTTAAATAGTAATTCTAAGGAAGAAGATTATGATTTAAGTAAGTTAATTACATTATCTAAAGATAACAATGATAGTAAGAATAATGGTGATAAGGATAGTAATAGTAATACAAATAATAATACAAATACTAATACTAATAAGAATAGTGATGATATTACTGATAAGAAAGATGATAATACAAAAGATAGTAAAGATACAAAAGAGACTGCTACTTTAAAAGATATTATATATCCTATGTATTTACCTACTAATACTTATCTTACTAATCAAGAAAAGGTACTTAAAGATGATGGAGAAAGATTAATTCTTACATTTTCTGGGGATAAATCATTTATGTTAATTGAAGAAACTGTTTCTATGCCTTTAGAACATGAAATAATACCTACTTTTGGTGAGTTAGAACTTATGGGAGATACTATCGCAGTAGTTAATGATAATTCAATTAATTGGGTTAGTAATGGTATTGAATATTATGTAGTAAGTGATGTTATTAGTAAGGGTGAATTACTTGAAGTAGCAAGAAGTATAAGTGTACTTCCTGTTAGTAAATAAAAATATATAAGTAAGTGCTAATTATAGTATTTACTTTTTTTCTTTTATTAGTCTTTATTTTATATAAAAATCTTTACTAAAGAGATAATATTTGGTATAATTTATGTGTAGGAAATGAAAGGAAGTAAATATAATGGGAAGAGAATTAAGAAGAAGAGAAGAGAAAAAAAGCGGTAAAAAAGCAAAAGTAACTAAAGAAAAGATATTAAAGAGTGTTAATCCATATGATGATATATATAAGATGTTAAAAAATTTTGGTATAATACTTTTAGTTATAGTAATTATTTATTTTCTTGTAGCAACATTAATTACTAAGGAATTAGATTGGTTTTCTAATAATAATAGTAATAATACTAATGATAATGCATCAAGTAGTAATATAATACTTGCTAAGAATAGTTTTATGCAAAGTGATAGTGAATATTATGTTTATTATTATGATTTTACTGATACAGATGCTACTATATCTACTTTAATTAGAAATAAGTTATCTGATAAGGTATATAAAGTTAATACTAGTGATGCTTTTAATGCTAATTATGTTAGTGAAGAAGCTAATTTAGTAAATAATATTGAAGAGTTTAAGGTAAGTAATCCAACAATAATTAGAGTAGTTAATGGTACTATTGAAACAAGTTATGTTGGAAGAAATACTATTATAGAATTTTTAGAAGGAAAGTAATTATAAACTTTTCTTTTTTTTAGCATATAATTTATTAGGTGGTTATATGTCTAAGTTAGAGGAGTTTAAAAAGTATGTAAAAAAGTATCCTAAATTAATAAATTATGTTAAGGAAGGAAAGATGAGTTGGCAGGATTTTTATGAGTTATATGATATATATGGAGAAAATGATGAGGTATGGAGTAAGTATATAAGTGAAAGTAGTAGTATGAATGCTAGTAATATAAATAGTAATAATACCAATACAAATAAGTCTATAAATACAGATAGTGTAAGTAATGATGATAGTAATAAAGAAAGTAAGAGTATTACTTCAGTAGGAGATGTTGTTAAGATGATTAAGAATATGGATGTTAATAAGGTACAGGATGGTATATCTTCACTTCAAAAGGCAGTTGATTTATTTTCTACAATATTTATAAAGGACGGTAGTAAGACTAGTGGAAGCACTTATACTCCAAGACCTATATACAGGAGATTTGATGATTAATGACTATAGATACTCAGTTTAAGATAAATAGTAATTTTAATTATCAAAGGTTTATTAGAGAAAATCCTATATGGTATAAGATACTTAATAGAAATCCTATGGAATTTAATAATTTTACAAAGGAAGTTAAGGATAGTTATAAATTAAATCCTAGTGATAAGATTAATAAGATGATTGATAATTTAAATATGATACAAAATTTTTTAGATGTATTAAAATAGAACTTGTTTAAAAAATGAAATAATGGTAAAATATATGTTGTAGAAAAGAGGATATTATGAGAGTTATTAGTGGTACATTAAAGGGAAGAAATATACTAGGTTATGATATAGAGGGTACTAGACCTACGATGGATAGAGTTAAGGAAAGTTTATTTGCTACTATATATGATTATTTAGAAGATAGTACTTTTCTTGATTTGTTTTGTGGTAGTGGTAATATTGGTATTGAAGCAATTAGTAATGGTAGTAAGTTATGTTATTTTGTAGATAATAATAGTGAGGCTTGTAAGGTAGTTAGAAAAAATTTAGATAATTTAAATATTAATGATAAAGCAATTGTGTTAAACTATGATTATAAGAAAAGTATAAAGATGTTTGGTAGTGAAGGTAAGAAGTTTGATGTTATTTTTGCTGATCCTCCATATGATTATCATGTTATAGATAAGATACTTGGATTAATAGATGAGTATGATATTTTAAATGATAATGGTATAGTAGTGGTAGAGTTTGAGAAAGAAAATCTTAAAGATTCTTATGGTAAGTTAAAGTTAATTAAGGAAAAAAAATATTCTTGGAAGCAAGTATATATTTATAAGAAACAATAGATATTTATTAGAAATATATTGTCAAATTATTGACTTTGTATTTTTTTTTATGTATAATTTAATTGTATAAGAAAAATAGAGGAGGAAAAGAAATGAAAAAATTAAATAGGAAAGGATTTACTTTAATAGAGTTACTTGCGATTATCGTTATACTTGCAATTATCATGGTTGTTACTATACCTACAGTACTTAGTTCAATGGGTAATGCTAGACAATCTACATTCGAAACAAGTGCAAATACTGTTGCAGATTGGGCTGAAAAAAACTATGCTTTAGTTACTACTTTAGGTGAAGGAGATGCTGATGCTCAATTTAAAGCATTATGTACATCAACAAATCAATATTGTAAAACATCAACTACACTTACTGCTAATTTTTTACAAGCAGCTGGAGTTAGTGCAAAAAACTATGATTTAACTAAATCAACAATTCAATTTAACGCTAATGGTAGAGTATGTGTTGTTTTAGAAGCATCTACTGCAGACGGATCTGATTTCAAAACATTAACTAATAAAACTGCAAAAAGTGTTGGATGCACTGATTAATATTTAATAGATAAATAAAAACAGGTTATAGATTATATAACTTGTTTTTTTATACCAAAATAGTAATAATAATAAAAGTTTTATATAAAAATATTTGTTATTATGATACAATATATCTTGAGGATGTGAGAGAATGAGTTTAATAATTGGAAGTCATGTTTCTTTTAATAATGCTAGTCAGTTACTAGGAAGTGTAAAAGAAGCAATTAGTTATGGAGAAAATACTTTTATGTTTTATACTGGTGCACCACAAAATACAAGAAGAAGTGAAATAAATATGGAACTTACTTTGAGTGCGTGGGAGTTAATGAAAAAAAATAATATAGATATTAATAATGTTATAGTGCATGCGCCATATATAGTTAATTTAGCAAACGTTAAAAATTTTGATTTTTCGGTATCTTTTTTAAAAAGTGAAGTAGAAAGATGTAGTATGCTTGGAATAAAATATATGGTATTACATCCAGGTGCTAGTGTAGGACAAGAATACAATGAATCAATTAATAATATTTATAGTGGACTTAATATGATACTTGATAACGATAATGATGTTACAATACTACTTGAAACTATGGCTGGTAAGGGTAGTGAACTAGGTAAAACATTTGATGAGTTAAAAGATATTATAGATAATATTGATAATAAAAACAAGATTGGAGTATGTTTAGATACATGCCATATAAATGATGCTGGGTATGATGTAAGTGAATTTGATGATGTACTTGATTTATTTGACAAGAAGATTGGACTTAAATATTTAAAATGTATTCATGTTAATGATAGTAAAAATGTTATTGGTAGTCATAAGGATAGACATGAGAATATAGGGTTAGGATATATTGGTTTTGATAATTTAATTAATATTATATATAATGATAGAATAAAAGATATTCCTAAGATACTTGAGACACCTTATGTTAGTAAGGAAGATGATGATAAAGATAAGATATATCCTCCATATAAGTATGAGATAGATATGATTAGAAATAGAAAGTTTAATGAAAATTTACTTAAGGATATTAGAGAAAATAACTAAATAATTAGAAACTTTAAAAAAATTTAAGAAATTTGCATAAAAAAGGAGACTTTTGGCATTTGATATGGAATATATATTATGAAGAGGTTAAAACGAGAATAAAGTTACTCGTTTTTTTCTTCGAAAATATTTTTAGAAAGGTTGTGTTTTTATGTTAAAGAAGATATTTAGAGTTTTAGTTTTAGTTATTAGTGTGTTTGTTTTGAGGGAAGAAGTGTTTGCAGTTAGTGGAGAACTTACTATATGGAGTCAGGATGATATATATTATGTTATGAGAGATTATAATGGATTTTATCAGTCTTATTCTTTTCCTTTTTATGCGATTGATAATGTTACTGTTTATTGTATAGAACCAGGAGTAGTTATTAATACTAATAGATATGTTGGGGAAACGGGATTTAATTATTCACCATTTAGTGATGAAGTTAATACTAAACTTAATTTAATTGGGTATTATGGTTATGATTATATGGGACATGATACATTAAGATATAGAATGGCTACTCAAGCACTTATTTGGGAACTTACTGGCAATAAGATAATAGAATATTACACTAAAAGATATGGATATGGAGATTATATAGATGTTACTTATGAAAAGAATATTATTATGAATTTAGTTAATAATCATTTTGATTTGCCTTCCTTTAATGGAGAATATTATGAGGTTAATATTGGGGATACTTTAATTATAGAGGATAAGAATAATGTTTTAAATAAACTTGATGTACTAAGTAGTGGTGGTAATGATGTAAGAATAGAGGGTAATAAGATATATATTACTGTTAAAAAGTATGGAGAAGTTAAGATAGAACTAGGAAGTTATAAGTATGATGATGAAGATACTGTAATATTTGTAGGTAGTGGAATAGATAGTCAAATGATGGGGAGATTTAGACTTAAGAATATAGTGCATTCTTCGTTTAATGTAAAAGGTGTTGGTAATAAGATAAAGATAAAAAAGATTGATAAAGATACTAAAGAAGAGATAAAGATTAGTAATATTATGTTTAAGATCAGGAATGATTCTTCATATATATGTGAAAATGATGATTGTATATTTTATACTGATGATAATGGTGAAGTTATAACTAATAATTATTACAATGGTAAATATTATGTTATAGAACTAGAAGATAATGAGATAGATGGTTATACTTGGAATAGTGATACGATAGAAGTTGATACTACTTTATGTATAGATAATTTATGTAGTATAGAATTTCCTAATAAGCGAGTGCGTGGTAAAATTATAATTACTAAGTATGGAGAGAGTGTTAGGGTTAGTGATAATATATATTATGATAGTGTTAAGTTAGAGGGTGTAAAGTATGAGTTATATGCAGGTAATGATATAAAAATAGGAAATACTACTTTATATTATAAAGATGATTTAATAGATTCTTATGTTACAGATAGTGATGGTATTATAGTTATAGATAATTTAGAGATAGGTAATTATTATTTGAAAGAGGTTAGTAGTAGTCTAGGTAATATAGTTAGTAATGATAAGTATTATTTTGATATAGAGTATAATGGTAAATATGAGGAAGAAGTAACAAAAGAGATAACTTTATATAATTATTTACCTAAGGGTAGTGTTAATATTAAAAAGATAGATGAAGATGATAATAGACTTGATAGTACATTATTTGGAATATATTATAAAAAAGATGGAGAATATAGTTTGATATATAAGTGTATTACAGATAATGATGGTATTATAAGTGTAGATAATATGCCTTATGGAGATTATTATATATATGAAATAGAAAGTAAGGAAGGATATGTGAAAGATGATAAGAAGATATATTTTAAGATAGATGAAGAAGAAAATAATATAGAGATAGTTATAGAAAATAAGAAGTATATTGAGGTACCTAATACATTAAAGTTTGAAAATGTTAATATAAGATATCTAGGAATATTTAATATTATATTTGGTATAGGGGCGTGGTATATTGGTAAAAAGATTTTTTAGGATTATATGTATATTAGTTGTTATATCTGGATTACTTTTAATTATAAAGAAACCTGTTTTAAAAGAGTATAGGGTTATTAAGAATAATTTAAATATAGATAAGTTTTATAATAAGGCAGATAATAATATGGATAAAGAAGAAGAGTTATATATTGGAATACTTAAGATAGATAAGATTAATTTATATCAAGGATTTTATGATAAGAATTCAAAGTATAATGATATAGAACTTAATATTATGATTAATAAAGAGAGTGATTATCCAAATGTTATTAATGGTAATTTAATATTAATGGCTCATTCGGGGGATAGTGATGTTTCTTATTTTAGATATTTAGATATATTAGAAGTTGGAGATAATGCTACTATTTATTATAAAGATGATAGTTATAATTATAAGTTAGTTAAAGTGTATGAATTAATTAAGAATGGAAAGGTATTTATAGATAGGGATGATACTACAACACTTACTTTAATTACTTGTAGTAGAGAAAAAGAAGATATGCAAAAAATATATATATTTAATTTAATATAAATGATATAATAATATAAAAAAGGAATGATATTATGAATAAGATACTTATTATTGAAGATGAAGAAACTATTGGTATGGGACTTAAATACTATTTAGAACAAGAAAATTTTAGTGTTAATGTATGTTCTTTAGGACACGATGCAATTAGTTATATAAAGGAAAATAAGGATATAGATTTAATACTTCTTGATGTTAATTTACCTGATATTAATGGATTTAATCTGTTTAAAGATATAAAGAGTGTTAAGGATATTCCAATTATATTTTTAACTGCGAGCGATATGGAAACTTCAATTGTTATGGGAATTGATATGGGAGCGGAAGATTATATAACTAAGCCATTTAAAGTAAGGGAACTACTTTCTAGGATAAATGCTGTTTTAAGAAGAAGAGGTAATAATACTAATACTAATGTAATTAAAATTAAAGATATAACTATTGATATGAAACAAGCAAAAGTTTTTAAGAATGGTATTGATCTTATGTTTACTGCATTAGAATATAAGATATTTCTTACTTTAGCACTTAGTCCTAATACTGTATTTACAAGGGAGAAAATACTTGGAGATATTTGGGATATAAATTATGATTATGTAAATGATAATACACTTACTGTATATATAAAAAGAATTAGAAAGAAAATAGAAGATGATCCAATTAATCCAGAGGTTATTAAGACTGTACGTGGAATAGGTTATATGGTAGGAGAATAATTATGTTAAAAAATAAAGAAGTAAGAAAGTTAATATATGTTTATGTAATTGTAATTACTATATTTGTTATAGTTTTAAATGTTATAAATAATTATTTTTATGATATATATAAGACTTCTATTATTGATAATAATGCTTATATAATTGATAAGTTAGTTAGTAAGTATCCTTATATGGAGGAAGATATTATTAGTAGTATAGTAAATAATGATAGTACTTTGGGAGTAGGATATGATATTTTAAATAAGTATGGTCTTGATAGGATTGATACTATAGATTATTTAAATAATAATGGTTTAACTTTAAAGAAAGAGAAGATATATTATGGAATATATATAGTTAGTTTTATTACGATATTATGTATAACATTAATTGTATTTATAAAAAAAATATATGGTAGTATTAAGGGATTATCTAATTATACTAATAATATATTAAATAATAAATATGATTTAGATATTAGATCATATGATGAAGGTGATATTAGTAATTTAAAGAATGATTTATATAAAATGACTATAAAATTAAAGGAACAAAGTGAGTTATCTACTAAGGATAAAATGTATTTACAAGATATGTTATCTAATATATCCCATCAGCTTAAGACTCCACTTACAGGAATGTATGTAATAAATGAATTATTATATGAAAAGAATATGAGTTTAGAAAAAGAAAGAGAACTATTATCTAAGAATAAAAGGGAATTAGAAAGAATAGAATGGTTGATAGTATCACTTTTAAAGGTATCAAGAATAGATAGTGGTACTTTAAAGTTTTCTCATGATAAGATAAGAGTAATTGATATTATAGATAAAGCAATTGAACCTTTGAAGATATCACTTGAACTTAAGAGTATTAAGTTAAATAAGGATGTTGATAATGATATATATATTTATGGGGATTTAGAGTGGTGTAGTGAAGCAATACTTAATATTATAAAAAATGCTATAGAACATACAAATAAGAATGGTGTTATTGATATAGAGGTATTAGATAATCCTATATATACACTAGTTAGTATTAAGGATAATGGGTGTGGAATAAGTAGTGAAGATTTACCACATATATTTGAAAGATTTTATAAAGGTAAACATAATAAAGATAGTATAGGAATAGGACTTAATTTATCTAAAACTATTATTAATAATATGAATGGGGAAATACTTGTTAATTCTACTTTAGGAAAAGAAACAGTTTTTGATATAAAGTTTTATAAGAATTAAGTGACTAAATTGTCATAATAAAATTCACTGAATAGTCATAAAACTATAATATACTTATTTACTGGAGGAAAGAAATATGGAAATACTTAGAGTAGAGCATTTAAAGAAGAATTATGGAAAGGGAAATACTTTAGTTAAAGCACTAGATGATGTTAGTTTTAGTGTTGAAAAGGGTGAATTTGTTGCAATAGTAGGTTCTTCAGGAAGTGGGAAAAGTACACTTTTACATTTGCTTGGAGGAGTTGATAAACCTACTAGTGGTAAAATTATTATTGATGGAGAAGATATATATAGTTTAAATGAAACTAACCTTGCTATTTTTAGAAGAAGACAAGTTGGACTTATTTATCAGTTTTATAATTTAATACCTATACTTAATGTTAAAGAGAATATGACTTTACCAATACTTCTTGATGGTAAGAAAGTAGATGAAGATTATTTAAAGGAACTTATAGATATACTAGGACTTTCTAATAGGGTTAATCACTTACCTAATGAGTTATCTGGAGGACAACAACAAAGAGTTAGTATAGGAAGAGCATTGATGAATAGACCTGCACTTCTTTTAGCAGATGAACCTACAGGAAATTTGGATAGTAAAGCAAGTAAAGATATAATTGAACTTCTTAAATTATCTAATAATAAATATAAACAAACTATAATTATGATTACTCATGACCATGAACTTGCACTTAATGCAGATAGAATTATTACTATAGATGATGGAAAAATAGTAAGTGATGAAAGGGTAAGATAATTATGAATATTTTAAATAAACTTACTATAAAACATCTTAAGATGAATAAGAAAAGAACTATAGTTACAATAGTAGGAATAATACTATCTACTGCATTAATGGTCGGTATTGGACTTCTTTTATCTACTTTTAGAGAAGGAATGATTGAAGAGGTTATTTCTAGTAAGGGAGATTATAATATTAGGATAAATGGTGTTAATAGCAATAATATTAATATGATAAAGAATAATCTTGATATTGAAAAGTATATTACTAGATCATATATTGGGTATGCTGTTATTGATGAAAGTTTAAAGGGTGGTAATAACTATTATTATTATAAGATATTTGGTATTAATGATGATTATATGAAACATTTAAGATTAATTAATGGAAGATATCCTTTGAATAATAATGAGATTGTTGTTCCAAGTTATTTAGTAGATAGATTTAGTGATACATTAAAAGTAGGAGAAGATATTACTATTTTAGTAGGAGACAGATATTTAAATGGTAAGAAACTTGAAAAACTAGATGATTATAATAATGGAGAATATATTGGTAATGGGATACAAAAGACTTACAAGATTGTTGGTATAATAGATAAAGATTATTATGAAGATACTGAACCTGGATGTTTTATTTATACTAAAGATGAAAGTAATGATATGGATGTTTTTATTACTTTTAAGAAACCTAATAAAACATTTAAATTAAGTCCTAGTTTAGTGACTTCACTTGGAATTGTATATGAATCTAATGAGTATTATGATAGGGTATCATATAATAATAGTTTGTTATCATTTTATGGTACAAGTAAATATTCTAATATGATAAGTAGTTTATCTGGTATGCTTGCAATTATGTTAGGACTAGTTAGTGTTGCGTGTGTTATAGTTATTTATAATTCTTTTGCAATATCTGTTATGGAAAGGAAGAAACAATTTGGATTAATGAGTAGTATAGGTGCTACTAAAAGACAAATTAGACATACAGTTTTATATGAAGCATTTATAGTAAGTATAATTGGTATACCTCTTGGAATACTTGCATCTTATATTGGTATAGGAATAGTAGTTACTATTATGGATAATTTACTTAAGGGTATGCTTAATATGCATTTTAAATTAGTTACATACCCTTTATTTATAATAATTCCAATTATATTTATGTTAATTACAATATTTATAAGTGCAATTATACCTGCGAAAAAAGCAAGTAAGATTTCTCCAATTGAGGCAATAAGATTAAATGATGATATAAAGATTAAAGGAAATAAAGTAAAAAGTCCTAAAATAATTAGAAAATTGTTTGGTACTCTGGGGGATATTGCTTATAAAAATATGAAGAGAAATAAGAAGAAGTATAGAATTACTGTAGTATCATTATTTATAAGTGTAGTGTTATTTATATCTTCTTCAGCATATATGACATATATAGTTATGGGATCTTCAAGTTATGTTAATGTTCCTGATTTAGATATTACATTATCATATTCTTCAAATGCTGATAAGAACATTGTTAATAGTATATTAAAACATAAAGAAGTAAAAGAATATTCTAGTTTTAGAAGTACAATATTATATACAGATACTGATTTGTCTAAAATATATTCAAGTAAGTACATTAAGTTTTTAAAAGATAATGATTATATTATGGATGATGAAATTAAATTCTTAGTATTAGATAATGATAGTTATAATAGATATTTAAGTAAGATAGGTAAGAATGAAAAATTGCCAATTTTATATAATAGATTTAGTGATATAATATATTCATCAAATAGTAGAAAGAATTATAATCTAGATAGATATAATAATAAGATCATAGATATAAATATATGTGATGTTCATTATGACGAAGAAGTAGGTGATGGTAAAAAGGAATGTTTTTCTAATATGAGTAAATATTATATTACTAATGAGGCTTTTATAGGATTAGAGTTATTTAAAAGTAATAATAAAATGCTTGTTATTATAAGTGATGATATGGTTAGTAATTATAAGTTAGATAAATATGTTGATAATGATTATTATAGTGCTTATATTAAGGCACCAACATATAAAGAACTTGATGAGTTAGTTAAAAATTATGATAAAGAAAATAAACTTAATTATATATATTATTTAAATATACATGAAGAGTTAAAACAGATGTATAATTTAATATTTGTTATTAAGTTACTTGTATATGGTTTTATTGCTTTAGTTACACTTATTGGTGTTACTAGTGTATTTAATACTATTAATACAAGTATTGCATTAAGAAGAAGAGAATTTGCTGTTTTAAGAAGTGTTGGGTTAACTCCAGAAGGATTTAATAAGATGCTTAGATTTGAGAGTTTATTCTTTGGTATTAAATCACTTATATATGCACTTCCTGTATCTTTGGGAGTAACATATTTGATACACTTTGCTATGAGTGATACTGTATCTTTTGATAGTGTATTAATTCCTTGGAAGGGTATAATACTTGCTGTTATTGGTGTATTTGTAATTGTTGCAATATCTATGATGTATGCCACTAAGAAAGTAAAAAATGATAATATATTAGATGCAATTAGGGAAGAGAATATATAAAAAATAAAGAAGTTAGATTTGTTTATCTAGCTTCTTTAGATACTCTTTTTAAGTCATGTTATCTTTGATGATGTTTACATATTTTTCTTTTTCTACTTCAGTTACATTTCTCCATAATATTTCAAAAAATACTCCAAGTCCTATTAAAGGTTCTTCTTCATGAGAATCTATTACTTTATCAATAGATGTTCTAATATCATTTATATTATCCTCTTTGAAGTTGTTTTTGATATATTCTCTTATGTCTATATTCATTATATCACCAATAATATTATGGATGATTATTTTAAATTCATACCTATATATTCTTCGTATACTAAATTATTTTCTTTTAGATATGTTGCAATATCAATAGTTATATATCTAAAATGCCATGGTTCATAAGAGTATCCAGTTATTTCTGTTTTATCACTAGGATATCTTAATATAAAACCATATTTATATGAGTTTTCAATTAACCAAGTATATTCTTTGTCATCATTTGTTAGATATTCATAATTCTTGTTCATTAAATCAAGAGCCATACCTGTTTGGTGTTCGCTGTAACCTGCTTTTGCGGCAGTATTATTTGCGTATTCTAAGCCATCTGTTTTAACTCTATTACTATATAATGTATTTTGATAACTATAACTACGATATGCAGAACCTGAATATATGTATATACCTTCATTTCTTGCGTCACTAGCCATTTTTTCAAATGCTTCTTTTGTTTCTTTTGTTACAAGTTGTCTATCATTAATACTATATTTTCTATCTAACTTTACTAATTCTGGTATATAATTACTATCTAGTTTATAATATTTATTTACTATTACATTTGTATTTACTTCATTTATATTAATATCATGTGTATAAAAGTCATAATCTAGATTCATGTTAACATTTAATACAATATCATCTTTTTTACTATATTTTAAATATCTATCTAAGTTATCTTTATTAAAATAAGGTGAAGATAATATTGTTAATATATTTTTGTTGTATTCATTATTTAGCACTATATTAGTATCTATCTTTTTTTCATATATTTTATTTATTTCAGTAGTATTATAGCCTTTATTTATAAGATTATTTATATTTTCATAAAAGTTATCTTCGTTATGATAATCAATATCTATATAGTAAGAAGTGTTATCTAGTATAAAATATTTAGTATTAATTATATTATCTAGTGTTTTAGAGTATTTATTTAACTTTATATTGTTTTCTTTTAGTAGTTTAATTGATGTTTTATCATAACCTTTAGTAGATAACTTTATGTTATAAATAAGTGAAGGTAAATTTAGTATAAATATTATTAATAATATCAATATACAACTTGCAAAAAGTATTCTTTTCTTTTTTAGTTTTCTTTTCTTTTTTATCATATTTTCACCATAACAATATTATATCACGAAATATTATATTTAGAAACATAAAAATTTATTGTAATAATAGATAAAGTATGATAATATAATTTATGTTGTAATATATGTGCTTTTAAAAAATACTTGACAAAAGATAAAATTTAAAGTATAAATTATAGATGAAGGGATAATGATATGAAGAAGAAATTAGTAATAGTGGAATCTCCAAGTAAGAGTCATACTATAGAGAAATATTTAGGTAGTGATTATAAGGTAGTTAGTTCTCTTGGACATATTAGAGACTTAAAGACTACTGGTAAGTTTGGACTTGGGGTAGATATAGATAATAATTTTAAACCAGATTATGGTGTTATAAAGGGAAAAACTAAATTAGTTAATGCACTTAAGAAAGATGTTAAAGAATCTAGTTATGTGTATCTTGCAACCGACCCAGATAGGGAAGGAGAAGCAATATCATGGCACTTATATGATACTTTAGGAATTAAAGATAATTATAAGAGAATAGTTTTTAATGAGATTACAAAAGATGTTATACTAAAGAGTTTTGATAATGCACGTGATATAGATTATAATTTAGTTAAGTCACAAGAAACAAGAAGAATATTAGATAGAATAATAGGCTTTAGGTTAAGTAAGTTAATGCAATCTAAAACTGGTGGAAAGTCTGCAGGTAGAGTGCAAAGTGTTGCATTAAAGTTAATAGTAGATAAAGAAAGAGAAATTAGTGCTTTTGTTAGTCATGATTATTATGAGATTATGGCACATTTTACAGATTTTGATGCTAAGTTAGAGACATATAATAATAAAGAATTTGAAATTACTACTTTAGAAGATGCTTTAGATATAGTTAGTAAGTTATCTAATACTTTTACAATAGAAAGTATTAATGAAAAAGAAAAATCAAAGAAAGCAAAGTATCCTTTTATTACTTCAACACTACAACAAGATGCTTCAAATAAACTTAATTTTACTTCGAAGAAGACAATGATGCTTGCACAAAAGTTGTATGAGGGAATAAATATTGGTAGTGAGACAGTTGGTTTAATTACTTATATGAGGACTGATTCGGTAAGACTTAGTGATGAATTTATTAAACAAACTTATGCTTATATTGCAGATAATTATGGAAAAGAATATGTAGGATATGTGAAGAGTGCAAAGAATAAAGATAATGTACAAGATGCACATGAAGCAATAAGACCTACATCAATTAATAGAACTCCAAATGATATGAAGAAGTATTTAACTAATGATGAATATAAGTTATACAGTTTAATATATTATCGTGCTTTAGCGTCACTTATGAAAGATGCTAAGGTACTTGCTACTAGTATAGTATTAGATAATAATAATTATCAATTTAAGGCAAATGGTCAAGTACTTATATTTGATGGTTATTTAAAGGTATATAGCGATTATGAAGAACAAAATGATAAGATACTTCCTAAGTTAGATACTAGTAAGAGTAAGGTAGTTATATCAAATAGTATAGATTATTCTATGCATACTACAAAACCTCCTGCTAGATATACAGAAAGCAAGTTAATTCATGAGATGGAAGAATTAGGAATAGGTAGACCATCAACTTATGCTACTACTGTTGGCATTTTGAGTGAAAGAGGATATGTTAATATAGTAGACAAGAAGTTTGTTCCTACAGAGGTGGGAATAGAGATTACTGATAAGTTACAAGAATCATTTTCTAGTATTATAAATGTTAAATATACTAAGGAAATGGAAGATGATTTAGATAAGATTGCAGATGGTAACTTAGAAAATACTATATTACTTAATAGATTTTATAATGATTTTGAACCTAAGGTAGAAGAAGCATTCAAAACAATGGAAAAGAAGGCACCTGAGGAGACTGGAGAATTATGTCCTAAATGTAATAGTCCTTTAGTTATTAAAAAAAGCAGATATGGTAAGTTTGTTGCGTGTTCTAACTATCCAGAGTGTAAATACATAAAGGAAGAAGAGAAAGAAACTAAAGAGATTATGGATTGTCCAAATTGTGATGGTAAGATAGTGGTTAAGAAAACTAAAAAAGGTAAAGAGTTTTATGGATGTTCTAACTATCCAAAATGTAAGATTGCTACATGGAATATGCCTACTGGAGAGTTATGTCCTAAATGTAATAGTCTTTTAGTTAAGAAAAAAGACGGAGTAAAGTGTAGTAATAGTGAATGTGAAAATTCTAAGTAATATAAAAATCAAGGAGTAATTGAATTCCTTGATTTTTAGTTTATTCTACAGTTACTGATTTTGCTAGATTTCTTGGTTTATCTATATCGCAACCTCTTAATGATGCTATTTCATAACTTAATAGTTGGTGAGGTATTATGTTTATTAATGGTTGAAATATAGGATGAGTATTATTTACTAGTATTAATTTATCATAACAGTCATAGTTATTATCTTTATTTGTTATTAATACAACGTATGCATCTCTTGCTTTAACTTCTTTAATGTTAGAGATTGTTTTATCTATGATAGTATCTTTTGTTACTGTTGCAATTACTAAGGTATTTTTATCGATTAGAGATATTGTACCATGTTTTAGTTCTCCGGCAGCATAACTTTCTGCATGTATATAAGATATTTCTTTAAGTTTTAAACTTCCTTCCATAGATGTTGCATAATCTATATTTCTTCCTAAGAAGTAGGCATCGTTATTTTTATAGATAGTGCTTGCTAGGTCTTTGTAACTTTTTCTTGTTTCTTCCTTAATTAGTTTAGGTAGGTTATTCATGTCTTTTAGTATTTTATTTAATTCTTTATCATTAAATACTTTCTTTTCTATACCTAATCTTATTGCAAGAAGTGATAGGATAAATGATTGAAGTAAGTATGCTTTTGTTGTTGCAACTGACTTTTCTGTTCCTGCCTTAATATAGATTACTTCGTCTGCTTCTCTTGCTATTGATGAGGCAAAGACATTTATTATTCCTAATGTTGTGGCACCATGTTCTTTTGCAATTCTTAATGATGCTAAAGTATCAGCAGTTTCTCCAGATTGAGATATTAATATTACAAGTGTATCTTTATCTAAAAATAATTTTTTATATCTATATTCACTTGCTATATGAACATCTACACAAGTATTACCATATTCTTCGATTAGATATTTTCCTATTAGTCCTGCATGGTAGGCACTTCCACATCCAACAATATCTATTTTTTTAAATTTAGATATATCTTTAATATTTTTTATTATTAATTCTTTTGTTTTATAATCTTTCATAAGATTTTTTAAAACTACATCTTGTTCTTCAATTTCTTTTAACATATAGTGCTTATAATTACCTAATTCAGTATCTTTAGTTTCATCTACAAAGGTTAATATTTCTTTTGTTATTTCTTTGCTATTATTATAAAACTTAATATCATCTTTAGTAAGTATAGCAATATCATAATTATCAAGTATCATATATTTATTGGTATATTTTGCTACTCCACGAATATCTGAAGAAATAAAGTTTTCGTTTTTACCTTTTGCTATAATTAATGGACTATCTTTTCTTACTGCGAATAATGTATCATTATAATCAGTATTTATTATTCCAAAAGAGTAACTGCCTTTGAATATTTTAGTTATTTCTGTTAGTGTTTTTAACATATCTTTATTTTTGTTATATAAGTAATTTATATATGCACAAGCGATAAGTGTATCAGTATCACTATAGAATTTATAACCATTATTAGTTAGTTCTTCTTTTAGTTGTAAATAGTTTTCTATTATACCATTATGTACTAAAGTTATTTTTTCATAAGTATGAGGGTGGGCATTTTTTATTGTTACTTTACCATGAGTTGCCCATCTTGTATGTCCTATACCAATTGTTGAACTATCATTAAAATCTAGTTTCTTTTCTAGGTTACTTAGTTTTCCTTTTTCCTTTACTATATTTATTTTGTTATTTTTAATGGTTGCTATTCCTGCGGAATCGTAACCTCTATATTCTAGTGCTTTTAAGCCATCTATGATTATGGGTATGCATTTTTTTTTGCCTACATATCCAATTATTCCACACATAAAATTTTCATCCTTTCTTAAAAAGACATAAGTATATATGTTGTTATAATGTTTGATTTTATTTTTTGCTATATACTTTAAACGTTGTCAATCGTAAGTAGCACCCGCAGATATATCGATTTTAACTACTTTCCTCGTATTCCTTTTAGGACCTTGCGCTTACTAACACTTTTGCTCCTTTCTATTTAAGTGTAGCTAATAATATTATATTAAAAAAAATAAGACTTTGTCAATCTTATTTGTATAATTCTTTTTTTAGTAAGTCAATGTTGTTATTCATGATAGTTAAATAATTTTCGTTTGAGTTTGTAACTCCACCATCAACGGTGTTCATGTCGTTTAGTGTTACAAGTTCTAGGTTATATTCATCGATTAAGTCTTTTACTGTATCATTTGTTGTAGTGGTCAATGAATAAATATATTTTATTTCTTTATCTTGAATAAGTTTTTTTACTTTGTTAAGATTATTTGTAGATATTGTTTTCATTGTTATTTCAAGAGTAAGTCCTTCGTATATTTTGTTATCTGTTAAATTATTTTGTTTTATTATACTATCAATTGTTACGTTATATTTTTTAGCAATTTTATCTAGGGTATCATCTTTTTTTACAGTGTATGTTATATTTACTTCTTCGGTGTTATCTAAAGATATTATTGTTATAGATTTATCTGTTAGTAAGTTTTCTAAGTACTTTAGAGCATCAGTATCTACAACTAATGTTTTATATGTGCTGTATTTTAAAGATTCTTTTAAGTTAGCGTCTAGTTTAGATAGACTTTTATTTAATTCTTCATATTTAGTATTTATTTCTGTTAAAATGTATGGGTTAGTGATGTACTCATTTAATCCATCTTTAATATTTTGTGCCATCATAAGATAGTTATTTGGATTTAACCAAAGTTCGCTTACCGAATAATCATATGTAACACTTATACTTGTATCTATTATTTTTAAGTTTTCATTTAAGTTTACCATTTTAACTGCATAATCTCTATCTTTATCTAATCCATTATATATAAATAAATCACTTTTTGCGTATTCATTTAGTTTTTTTTCGCTTAAGTTAAATTCACTTACGGTAACTCCAGTAGGGTAGATACTATGTACTTTGGCATATTCTCCATACAGATAGGTAGTTAAGTAGTTAAGTGGGTATATTGTAGTATATATGTTTATGTTTTCCATATTATCTCTTTTGAAGAAACATCCTGTAGTAAAACATAGGGTAAATATTGCTATTATAAATATTTTTATTCTTTTCATTTTTCCTCCTTGATAACAGGATCATATCCGTATGAACCAAATGGGTTACATCTTAGTATTCTTTTTATAGACAAGATGCTTCCTTTTAAGGCACCATGTCTATCTATTGCTTCAATTGCATAGTTAGAACAAGTTGGAGTATATCTACAGTAGTTATGGAAATCTCCTGGTATTTTTTGATAAAGTTTTATTAAATAAATTAATATCTTTTTCATAATTATCACATATATAATTTTACAATATTTTTAGTTTTTTGTAAATATGTTAATTAAATTTGGGTAGTATAAATTAGAATGCAATAAAAATAAAAAAGTTATGGATAAAATAAATAGATAAGAAAAATATTATGTTAGTTAATTTACTTATGAGATGATATTTGATATAATTTAATTACTATTTTATTTTACTGGAGGTATTTATGGAGTATATAAAAGAATTTGATAAATGTATGATTTGTCCTAGAAAGTGTGGAGTTAATAGAAATAAGAAAGAAGTAGGATATTGTGGCTGTGATAACAAGATTAGAATTGCTAATTATTCACTTCATATGTGGGAAGAACCTTGTATATCTGGTGATGATGGAAGTGGTACGATATTTTTTTCTTATTGTAACTTAAGATGTATATATTGCCAGAATTACAAAATAAGTAAGTTACATATGGGATGTGATTACAGTATAGATGAAGTTGTTTCTATGATGTTAGAGTTAGAAAAAAAGGGCGCGAATAACATTAATTTTGTTACTCCAACGCACTATTTACCATATATTATTAAAATTATAGATAAAGCTAGAAATATGGGACTTAATATACCTATTGTTTATAATACTTCAGGATATGAAAGGGTAGAGATGATAGATAAATTAAAAGGTTATGTAGATGTTTATTTGCCAGATTTAAAATATTATGATGATGAAATTGCAAAGAAATATTCTTCAGTTAATGATTATTTTAGTGTTGCTACAAAGGCAATTGATTCTATGTATAAACAAGTAGGTAGGATAGAATTTGATGGTAATGGTATAATAAAAAAAGGTGTTATTGTAAGGCATTTAGTGTTACCGGGACATACTTTGGATTCAAAAAAAATTATTAAGTATTTATATGATACTTATGGGGATAATATATATATTAGTATAATGAATCAGTATACTCCAGTTAGAGAGACAGAGTATGATAATTTAAATAGAACACTTACTAGTAAGGAATATGATGAAGTAATAGATTATGCTTATGATATTGGAGTAAGATGTGCTTTTGTACAAGAAGAAGGTACTTGTAAGGAGAGTTTTATACCGATATTTGAATAAATAGTAAAAAAACATGTAAAGTTAGATAAAAACTTTAAATAAAATTATAAAAATATGCTATAATCTAATTATAGAAGGGATGTATTATTATGGAAGAAAATAAAACTAATTTAGAAAAGAACAAGACACAAAATAAAAAAGATAAAGTCAATGAAAAAAGTAAACTTAGTGAGAAAAAAGATAACACAAATGGTGAATTAAAACCAATGGGAATGCAAGAGGTTAAAAAAGCACCAAAGAAAGTTTCAAATGAGGAAGTAGATATTGATAAGTTAAAAGAGACATTAAAAGAAGAAATTAAGAAAGAACTTGAAGAAGAAAAAGAAAAATCTAAAAAAGAAAAGATAGATGAAAAAGTTTTAGAGGTAAAAAAAGATTTTGATTCTAAAAAAGAGGAAGTAAAAAAAGAAATTGATGAAAAAGAGAAAGAAATAGAAGAAAGTACAGAAGAAAAGAAAGAAGAATTTAAGAATAAGACAGATGATTATGCAAAGAAGTTTGAGGAAAAAGCATATGATACTGCGAAAAAGATAATGGATACAAAGGAAGAAACTGATAGTTTTGATAAAGAAGATATTAGTTTGAATAAAGGTATGGCACTTCTTTCTTACTTGGGACCTTTAGCACTTATTCCGTTTTTGATAGAGAAGAAAAGTAAATTTTGTTCATATCATTCTAAACAAGGAGTTAACTTATTTATAATTGAAATTTTATTTGGGTTGGTATCTTATTTCTTAACATCAAATATTAAGATACCAAGGGTATGTACATTTATAGATAATGTTACTTATGAATGCGGTAGTTTTACTCCTTGGTTTGTAACTTTACCAATAAGTTTATGTGAATTGATTATTGGTTTAATATCTCTTGTTGGTATTATATATGTATGTCAAGGACGTGCTAAGGAACTTCCTTTAGTGGGAAAAATTAAACTTATCAAGTAAAAAAATTAATTTGTGAGTAATAATAGTATTTAAGATATAGTTTTTTCAAAATTATATCTTTTTGTCTTCTTAAAAAGGCGAACACTTGAATAGTTTACACTTTATAAAAATATGAAAAATAAGGATTTGTGAAAAAATAAAAAAATTAAAAAACGAAAAAAGCGTTAAAAAAATATACAAAAAATCGATTAGCAAAAATGATATAACGCTTTATAAAACAAGGGATTACATAATATTAAGATACAAAAATTGTTTTTAAGAAACATAAAAAAAATAACAAATGTGTAATAAATAAAAAATTAAAAAAACAAAAAATGTAAAAAAATAAAATATCGAACAAAAATGTATTGACATACTAAAAAAAACTTTATATAATGAATACGTACTTAAGGTATAGAGGGAGTAAAAAAATGATAAATACAGAAGAAAAAGTTGGAATGTTAAAGGTTGTTAAAAGAAACGGAAAGAAAGTAGATTTTGATGGTGCTAAAATTGCAGTTGCTATTAAAAAAGGATTTGATAGTTTAATTTTAGATGACGAAACTACTAAATATAGTGAAAAAGATATACAAAAGGTATATCAAAATGTAGTTAAGACTATCGAAAAAAAATATAAGGATCAGGATAAAATTAAAATTGAAGAAATACAAGATTTAATTGAAGAATCATTAAAAAAATATGGTTATGATGATGTATACAAATCTTTTTCAGAATATAGAGAAAGAAGGAATGCTTCTAGAGAACTTTTTGCTGATGAGAAGAAAATGCATAAGTTTTTAAAATCTTTAGAAGGATTAGGACTTAAAAGTGCTAGTGAAGAAGATGCTAAAAGAGAAAATGCTAATATTGATGGTAACTCTGCAATGGGAACTATGCTTCAATATGGTTCTACAGTTAGTAAAGAATTTGCAAAATCTTATTTAATGAAAAAGAGGTATGCAGATGCTCATGATAATGGAGATATTCATATACATGATATGGATTTCTTACCAATGGGTACTACAACTTGTATGCAAATTGATTTAAATAAGTTATTTAAAAATGGATTTAGTACTGGACATGGACATTTAAGAGAACCAAAAGATATTATGAGTTATTCAGCACTTGCTGCAATTGCTATACAATCAAATCAAAATGATCAACATGGTGGACAAAGTATACCTGCATTTGATTATTATATGGCACCTGGAGTATTAAAAACATTTAGGAGACAATTTAAACAAGCGGTTTATGAATTATTAGATTTTACTGATTTTATAAATTTTATTAATATGGACAAAATTGAAAAAGAAATTGATAAGTTAAATACTATTAGTTTTGATATTAGTATATTTGAAAATTTCTATAAAGAGAGTGAAGAAGTAAAGAAAATATTTACTAAAGCTTATGATGTTGCATTATCTAAAACAGATAGACAAACTTATCAAGCAATGGAAGCATTTATTCATAATTTAAATACAATGCATTCTAGAGCAGGTGCACAAGTTCCGTTTTCATCAATTAATTTTGGAACAGATACTTCACCTGAAGGAAGAATGGTTATTAGAAATTACTTGTTATCAGTTGATGCTGGACTTGGTAAAAATGAAACACCAATATTTCCAATATCTATATTTAAATTAAAAGAAGGAGTAAACTATAATCCAGAAGATCCTAACTATGATTTATTTAAACTTTCTTGTAAGGTTAGTGCTAAAAGATTATTTCCAAATTTCTCATTTTTGGATTCAAGTTTTAATAAACCATTTTATAAAGAGGGAGATTTTGCTACTGAAGTATGCTATATGGGATGTAGAACAAGAGTTATGGCAAATGTAGTAGACCCTAATAAAGCAATTACTCCAGGAAGAGGTAATTTATCATTTACGTCAATTAATTTACCTAGACTTGGTATTAAGCATGGTATTGTAAGTAATGAAAAAACTGATATGAAAGGATTTTATCAAGAACTTGGAGAACTTATGGATATGGTTAAAGACCAATTACTTGAGAGATTTGAGATACAATGTAATAAAAGAAGTTATAATTTTCCATTCTTATTAGAGCAAGGCGTTTGGATGGATAGTGAAAAATTAAAACCTACAGATAGATTAAGAAAGGTTTTAAAACACGGTACTTTATCTATTGGATTTATTGGACTTGCTGAATGTTTAAAAGCTTTAATTGGTGAACATCATGGTGAAAGTGATAAGGCAGAAAAGTTAGGACTTGAAATAATTGGATTTATGAGAAAAAAATGCGATGAATATGCAGAAGAATATAAACTTAACTTTACTTGTCTTGCCACTCCTGCAGAAGGATTGTCAGGAAGATTTGTAGGTATTGATAAAGCAATATATGGTAAGATTAAAGGTGTTACTGATAGAGATTATTATACAAATTCATTCCATGTTCCTGTTTATTATAATATTTCAATTATTGATAAACTTAAGAAAGAAGGACCATTTCATAAACTTACAAATGCTGGTCATATAAGTTATATTGAATTAGATGGAGACACTGTTAATAATTTAGATGCATTTGAAAAGATTATTAGAATTATGAAAGAAAATGATATTGGATATGGTGCAATTAACCATCCAGTAGATAGAGATCCTGTTTGTGGATATGTTGGTATAATTGGTGATGTTTGTCCTGGTTGTGGAAGAAAAGCAGGAGAGGGAATACCGGTTGAAAAATTGAACGAAATGAAAAAAAATAATAAATAAATGTAGAAGGGAAGTATATTATTATGAAGTTAGAAAATGAAAACAAAGAAAAATTAGTTGGTGAGGGTGTTGGATTTGAAAGAATAAGAAGAATTACTGGATATTTAGTAGGAACAACTGAAAGATTTAACAATGGTAAAAAAGCAGAAGAAAAAGATAGAGTTAAGCATGGTACTAAAGGTATATTAAACTAGTATTATGAAAATAAGATTAGCAAGTTATTTACAACCTGATAGTATAGTAGATGGAAAGGGCATAAGGACAGTTATATGGACACAAGGATGTATACATAATTGTCCTTTCTGTCATAATCCAGAAACACATGATGTTAATGGTGGATTTGAAGTAGAAGTAGATAAAATAAAGAAAGATATTTCTTTGCTTGAAGGACAAACGGGTATTACTTTTTCTGGAGGAGATCCAATGATGCAAAGTGAAGCGTGTGCAAATATTGCCAAGTATGCAAGAACGTTGAAACTTAATATATGGTGCTATACAGGTTATACTTTTGAAAAATTGTTAGATTTGTCAAAAGAAAAAAGCAGTATACTAGAATTTTTAAATAATATTGATGTTTTAGTAGATGGACCATTTGTTATATCTAAAAAAAGTTATGATGTTCCTTTTAGAGGTTCTATAAATCAAAGACTTATTGATGTAAAAAAATCTTTAGAAAAAAAAGAAATTATTTTGTATGAACTAGATGATATAAAAAAAGAGGATAACAACAAGAAAAGAAAAATGTATATATAGAATATATTAAGGGGGTATAAATTATGAAAATAGAAAAATTTAGTAAGAATAAAGATAAATATAGAGTTTTACTTTCTACTGGGGAGGTAATAGATATTTATGATGAAGTAATTATTAAATATAATTTACTTTATAAGAAAGAACTGACGGAAGAATTACTTAATGAAATAAAAGAATTTAATAATTATATTAGTGCTTATAATGATGTGATAAAATATCTTAGTATTAGATTAAGAGCAGAAAGTGAGATAAGTAATTATTTAATAAAAAAGAAGTATGATACTAAAATAATAGATTATGTAATAGATAGACTTAAGAAAAATTGTTTAATTAATGACTTAGTTTTTTCAAAGGCGTTTATACATGATAAATTAGAGTTTACTTCAGTTGGTAAATATAAAATTAAGGAAGAATTAAATAAATTAAAAATAAATAGTGAAACTATAAGTAATGTATTAGAGGACATTGATGAAGAATTATGGAATGAGAGAATTAATAATTTAATAAATAAATATTTAAAAAAGAAGACTAAGTATAGTGGTAATGTTTTAAAGAATAAGATATATATATATTTAGTTAATTTAGGTTATGATAAAAGTTTAGTTATTAATAATTTAAGTAATTATGATTTTTAGTATAAAATAGTTATTTTTGGTAATCTTATTAATGGTGATAAGATGAAGAAGATAATTTTTTTAGGTAGTGTTCTTTTTATAACTTTAGTTTGTTTATTTGGATGCTCTTTATCAAATACTCCAACATCAAAGGTGGAAGAACTTTTTACAAAGTATCAAATGTTAGATGATGATATAAAGAAGGGTATTGATGATATTTTAGCAAATGAAACTTTAACTAATGAACAAAAGGAAAGATATAAAGAGATTATAAGTAATCAGTATAAGAATCTTACATATGAGATTAAAGATGAAAAAGTAGATGGAGATTTAGCAGTTGTTACTGTACAAATTGAGGTATATGATTATAGAAAGGCAATAAGTAATCTTAATACTGAACTAGATACTAACTATGATGTACTAGAGTATAATAATAAAAAGTTAGATACATTAGAAAAAGTAAAAGATAAAGTATCTTATACACTTGATATTAATGTACTTAAAGATAATAATGGTAATTGGTATTTAGCAGAGTTATCTAATACTGATATTAAAAAGATTCAAGGAATGTACTAATTTACAAGAGTACATTTTTTTGATATAATGATTAGGGTGGTATAAGTGAATAGTAATTTTAGAAATAAAGACTCTCTTACTATGTTTAATGAAAGATGGAATTTTACTCATAAGAATAATATGACTAGTATTAGAAAGTCTAATATAGTTAAATCTAATACTTTAGGATATAATAATAAAAATGTAGTTAATAGTCTTAATGATACAAGAAGAAGAGATTTAGTTAATAAATTAAGAGGTATTAAATAATGGAAGATTTATATAAGTATGAAAATGAACTTAGAGAAAAGAATATAAATATAATTGGAGGAGTAGATGAAGTAGGTAGAGGTCCTTTGATTGGTCCTGTAGTTGCTTGTTGTTGTGTGCTTCCGTCATCTTTTTATTTAGAAGGATTAACGGATTCTAAAAAGTTAAGTGAAAAGAAACGTGATAAATTTTATGAAGTTATTATGAATGAAGCACTTGCTGTAGGAATAGGTATAGTTAGTGAAAAAGTTATTGATGAAATTAATATATATGAAGCTACTAAGGTTGCTATGAAAGAAGCAATAAAAGAAGCAAATAAAAAAATAAAAATAGAACATGTATTAATTGATGCGATGAAACTTGATATTGATATACCTACTACTAGTATAATTAAGGGTGATGCTAAAAGTATTTCTATTGCTGCGGCGTCTGTTGTTGCTAAGGTTACTAGAGATAAGATGATGTATGAATTAGATAAGATTTATCCAATGTATGAATTATCGAAGAACAAAGGATATGGTACTAAAAAGCATATTGAAGCAATAAAAAAGTATGGTATTACTAAATATCATAGACTTACTTTTAATCCAGTGGGATTATATAAAGATAAAATAATATAAAAAACAAGATTTTGGTCTTGTTTTTATTTTTAATTACTTATAGTATTATTTTGATTATTTATATTATTTAATGAATTATTTACTTGACTTTCCATAGTTATTTCATCATCTAATTCTACTAATTTTAATATTTCATCAAATGTAGTAAATCCTGCGATTACTTTGAATAATCCATCTTGAATTAAAGTTATAACGTTATTTGTATAAACTAATTTTCTTAATTCATCTTTTCTTAGTCCAGAACTTATTGCATCTTTAATCTCTTGGGTTATTAAAAGAACTTCTTGAATTGCAATTCTTCCTGAGTAACCATTTACACAGTGTTCACATCCAACGGCATCATATACTTTAGGCACATCAATACCTAATACTTTTTTGAATACTATTTGTTCACTTTGTGATGTTGGTCTTTCTTTTTTACAGTTGTTACATAATTTTCTTGCTAGTTTTTGACTTACGATACCTGTTAAGGCACTTGCAAGCAAGTATCTTTCTACATCCATATCAAGTAATCTTTCGATTGTATTTAACGAGTTATTAGTGTGTATTGTAGAAAGTACTAAGTGTCCAGTGATAGATGCTCTTACGGCGATTCTTGCTGTTTCACTATCTCTTATTTCTCCGATCATTATGATATTAGGGTCTTGTCTTAAAATACTTCTTAATACTGTTGCAAAGTCTAATCCTATTTCACTATTTACTTGTACTTGATTTATTCCTTTTATTTCCATTTCTACAGGGTCTTCAACAGTTATAATATTTACGCCTTCAGTATTTAATTTTTGTAAGAATGAATATAGGGTAGTTGATTTACCACTTCCTGTTGCTCCTGTTACTAGTATTATTCCATTTGGAGCGTCAATCATTTTTAATATTTTTTTGTAGTTTATTTCACTAAAGCATAGGTATTCAATACCCTTTAAACTCATTGAATAATCAAGGATACGAATAACTATTTTTTCACCATGTTTAGTTGGTAAGGAAGATACACGAAGGTCTAGGTCCATACCTTTAATATTTCTTTTTATTGCACCATCTTGTGGTAGTCTTGTTTCTGTGATATTCATACCAGACAATATTTTAATTCTTGTTATTATATTTTGCTTTATTTCTTCTGGTATAGTATAGTATGTTTGAAGTATTCCATCTACTCTTATTCTTACATTTAAACTATTTGGCGTTGGGTCAAAATGAATATCACTTGCATGCATTTTTACTGAATTTACAATTATTTCATTAACTGCTTCGACAACTGGTGTATTTTCAAAATCAATTTTAATGTTATTATTCATGCTTTCCCTTACTTTCTATTCTTTTTTTATTCTTATTACTAGATTTTATTATAATAATATTATATAATATTATGTGAGGATACGCAAGAGAAAGGGAGTAAAAAAAATGAAAAAGTTAGGTAATCTAGGATTTATGCTTGTTGAGGTTATTATTGTTACTGTTGTTGTTGTTTCTATTATGACTAGTTTATATGTAGTGTTTAATAGAGTATATAAAGTGTATGAACTTAAAAATAAGTATGCAAATATTGATGGAATATATGCTTTAAAACTTGTTAGTGATGATATTGTGGATAATGTAAAGATTAATAATTTACTTAATGATACTAATAGTTATAGAGTTATAGATAATAGTTATTGTAAAAATGCGGAATATTGTAGTGCTTTATATGATAGTTATAAGATAAATAAAATATATTTAGTTAATATGGATTATGTAAAAAATGATAGTAATGATTTATATACTAATATTAAAAATGATGATACAGAAGTTAGTGAGACTTTAAAGGATTATATAGATTACTTTAAAAAAATATATAATTATAATTCAAGATATGCTTATATAATTGAGATTACTATGGATAGTAATAATAAGATATATAATTATGCTTATTTACCTGTAATACCGGAATAGAATAAAAAGTTTGATATAAAAATTTATTTCGACAAAAAAATATTGATAGGTAGTTTATACTTTTAATTGGTGATATTATGAAGAGGATGTTACTTAGAGTATTTGTACCTATTTTTTTATCAGTGTTATTTGGATTTATTTGTGGTAAGATGGTTTATGATATTTATTTTTATGATAATTCGTTAACTATGGAAGATAAGACTATTTATTTGATACAAAATGGTGCTTATAGTAGTTATGATAGTATGATAGAGAATGTTAGTAGTTATAATTATATTTATTTTAATGAAGATAATTTATTTAAGACTGTTATTGGGGTTACAATGAATAAAGATAATATTGATAAAATAAAGGAGATATATGATGGGGAAGTTTTAGTTAATTCTTATTATATTAATGATACTGATATTCTTAATGAAATTGGAAAGTTAGATGATGAACTTAAAAGTTATACTGAAGTAGAAGATATAAGAAGGGTAGTTAATGATATTTTAAGATTATATAAAAATGATGATAAAGTAAAACTTATTAAAATTAGTTAAAAACTATTTAAATATACTTGCATTTTAAATATTATTTTGATATAATTAATTCACGTGAGAAAATTTCTCATTTATAGTGGAGTAGTACTCAAGAGGCTGAAGAGGCGCCCCTGCTAAGGGTGTAGACTGGGAAACTGGTGCGAGGGTTCAAATCCCTCCTGCTCCGCCATAATGAAAGATAAAATCTTAGTATTTTGTACTAAGATTTTTTAGTTATCATTTTTTTTAATAACATTTAGAAATTCTTTTCTAAATTCATCAGCATTTTTAACATAATTTATTATATATTTTGTTGAACTACTAACTTCTACTATTAGACTGTTTGATTTTCTTTTTGATATTTTAGAAATTGCGCTTATTTGTTTAATTGGAAAATCGATTTCTAATGTTTGACCAATTCTTATTGGAGTTGTTCCATATATTCTTTCACTAGTTAATACTAAATAGGCTTTCTTTTGTGCATTTTTAGTAAAATGAAATATTAAAATTGATGGTGTAAACATTAGCACTGATATGAATAAGGTTGGTAAAAATATACTTTTATCTATTGATGTATAAAATATTTCAATTATAATGATTGATATTATAATAAATATATATATTTTTTTATAATAAGAATCTATTTCTTCAATATCTATTTCTGCTTTTATTATTTCTTTTTCTGTTTTGCTTTTTTTAGTTTTAAATTCTTTTTCAGTACTAGTTAATACTTCTTTGTTTTCTGTTTCGTTATTTTTATTAGTAAGTTCTATTTCGTCTTTTTTTATGCTTTTTATATTTTGTTCTTCAATAGGGCAACCACAATATATACAAGATTTTGCTTTATCACTTATTTCGTGACCACATTCAGTACATTTAATTAATGCCATAATTTTCACTCCTTCTATAATCATTATAACATAGAATTTATTTTGCTCATAAAAAAGTTGGTTATTTGTTTTATTATTTTAAGTATGTCAATCTATTGCTAAAAAAAAATTTATATAGTATAATTAATAATGAAAAGGGAAGTGAAGATATGTTAAAATTTATTAATAAGCATAAAGGATTATCAATAGTTATAGGACTTAGTTTGATTCTATTTATAATTATGTTAATTATTTTCATAAGTTTGGTTTTTTCAAGAGGAAAAGGAGCATATGGAAATAGACTTGATGGAATAGAAAATGTAAAGTTAGAGAAAAGTTTTTTAGATAGTATTGAGGAAGAACTTACTAATGATACAGGTATTACAAAGGCTAAAATTAGATTACAGGGAAAGATTGTTTATATAGATATGGAAGCAGAAGAAGATACATCAGTTGATACTGCAAAAGAACTTAGTAGTAAAATACTTGAGAAATTCAGTAAGGATGAATTAGAGTTTTATGATATATGTTATATGATTAAATGGACAAAGGAAAATGAAAATAAAGAAAAAGAAATAACAGTTATCGAAGGAACTAAGCATCCATTAAAAGAAAATATTAGTTGGATTAAATAAAGGAAGATTTTATGAAAAAGAAAAATAATAAGATAATAATTTTGATATTAATTGGGGTAATATTTGTAGTTAGTTTACTTGTGTTTATTTTAAATTACAGTAAGGATGATACAAGTTATACACTCCTTGAGAAGAAATGGCTTAAGGATAATAGTAATAATGTTATAGATGTTAGTGTTTATAATGATGTTTCTATATTTGGAGAAAATGGTAGTGGAGTAATATTTGATTATTTAGAAAGTTTTTATAAAGAATATGGTATTAATTTTAATAAGGTATCTTATTTAAGTAGTAATAATAATAATAGTTATAAGAATTTATCTTTTAGAGTAATAGATTCTAGTAAAGAAATAGGAGATAATGATATTCTTTTATATACTGATAAGTATGTTATTGTTTCGAAAAGTAGTGAGGTAATAACTGATGTTAATGATTTAAGTAATATGAAACTTGCTACATTAGGTACTGATTTATCTATTGCAAGTTATTATTTAAACGGTAGTAATACAATTACTTATAAGTCTTATGATAAAGTAGATAATATGATTAAAGACTTGAATGAGGGAGTAATAGATGCTTTACTTTTACCATTTAATCAATATTTAAGTGTTATTCTTGATAATAATTTAAATATTATTTATCATGTTAGTGATATTAATAAGAAATATGTAATTACTGTAAATGATAATAGTACTTTATTTAATATATTAGAAAAGTATACAAAGAAATATTTAAATGAAAAATATGATGAAGTATATAGGACTAATTTCTTAAATGTTATATTTTCTGGTAAAGATATAAGTGAAGAAGAAAAGATGAATTATAATGCTAATTCTTATACTTATGGTTATGTAAATAATGTACCTTTTGAGGTTAAGGAAGATGATACTTTTGGTGGTACTATTTCTAATTATCTAGGGGGATTTGAAGATTTATTTAATGTAGATTTTAAGTATGTTAGATATGATGATATTGATAGTTTAAAGAATGCTTTATCTAGTGGGGAAGTAGATATGGTATTTGGTGATTTTAATACTGATGGAGTTAATATAGATAGAATATTTACAAGTAATATTTTTGATGAAAAGTATGTTATTTTATCTAATAGTAATAATTATTTAAGTACTATTAGAAGTCTTAAGGATAAAGAAGTATGTGTAGTTAAGAATAGTTATTTGAAAGATTACTTATCTAGTAATGGAGTTATTAGTAAAGAATATGTAAATACTGAGGATTTACTTAGAAATATAGATGGAGATTCTACATTGATATTAGATTATGATACTTATAAATATTATAAGAATAATAAGTTATCTAGTTATAATATTAATTATATGGATAGTATAAAAAGAGATTATCGTTTTGTAATTAGAGATGTTAATAAGAATAGTACTTTTTCTAAGTTATTTAGTTTTTATATTACTATGATAGATTATAATGATATAAGATATAATTATAATATTAGTACTAATTATATATCTAATAATTTTGGGGAGTTATTAAAGATATTTGCTCTTGTTCTTGTACTTACTCTTGTTATTGTGGGTATTGTGTTATTTACTTCAAGAAAGAAAAAAAATAAAGATAAGGTTATTAAGAAAGATGAAAAACTTAAGTTTATTGATGTTATGACTTCTTTAAAGAATAGAAATTATTTAAATTATAATATGGAAAAATGGGATGAAAATGTTATATATCCACAAAGTATTGTAGTAATAGATTTAAATAATATTAAGTATGTTAATGATAATTATGGTCATGAAGAAGGAGATAATGTTATAAAGAAGGCTGCTAATATATTAATTATTAACCAGTTAGAGAATACAGATATTATAAGAACTGATGGTAATGAATTTTTAATATATATAGTAGGTTATGATGAAAAAGATGTTATATCATATACTAGAAAGATATATAAAGAATTAAAGGAATTACCTTATGGATTTGGTGCTAGTATAGGATATAGTATGATATTAGATGATATTAAAACAATAGATGATGCTATTAATGAGGCAACACTTGAAATGAGAAAAGTAAAGGAACAAAGTAAGAATTAATTATGAAAGAGTCTTTGAAAAAGATATTAAATTTATTTAAAAAAGAAGAGTTATATATACTTCCTGCATCTTTGACATATTACTTTGTTCTTGCTTTAATACCTATACTTACTTTGGTAGTCTTAATTGCTGGATCGTTTAATTTATCTATAGATAATGTAACATCTTTATTAGATGATGTATTACCTAATAAAATATCTCTTTTTGTAACAGATATTATTTCTGGTAAGGGATTTGATAGTAATATAGGTATATTTAATATAATTGCATTTATTGTTGCAAGTAATGGTAGTTATGCAATTGTTAGAACTGCAAACAATTTATATAAGATAAAGAATAGTGATACTGTAAAAGATAGAATAAAGTCTATAATAATATTATTTGATATACTTATGCTTATGATATTTATGATATTTGTACCTGTTTTTGGTGAGAAAATATTAATGTTATTCCAAAAGAATACTAATTTAGCAGAAGAAGTAATTGTATTTATTAAAATTATTAAATGGCCTATAACTTTCATAGTATTATTTATTAATATAAAACTAATATATACAATTAGTCCAAGTAAAAATATAAAGAGTAAGGATACAACAATAGGGTCTTTGGTTACTACTTTTCTTTGGATACTATCTACTATTATTTTAGGATATTATATAGACTATTTTACAAACTATGATATACTTTATGGTAATTTATCTGGAATAATAGCACTTATGATATGGTTATATGTTATTAGTTTTGTATTTGTTTTGGGTATGGTTATTAATACAATGTATTATAAAAGTGATGTGTAAAAATCATTGCTTTTTCTTTTTGGTTTACAAAAAGTAATTTTAATTATAAAAATGTTAAAACTAATTGAAAAAAATTATTAATTATGCTAAAATGTAGATAGTAGAGTTAGTCTACGACATAATATTATTAAGATAAGGAGGATTAAAGATATTACGAAAAAAAAGATGCTATTTGTAATAGCAATGGTAGCACTTATGTTGTTTGCACCAAATGTTAGTGCTGCTACTATAGAAGTAAAAGATGATGCCACTTTAATGTCTGCGTTTACAGATGCTGTCAGTGGTGATACTATTAAACTTACTGAAGACGTAACACACGCTGGGAAAGGTTTAATAGTTGACCAAGGAAGAGTGTTAGTACTTGATTTAAATGGTAAGACATTAAGTATTGATCAAAGTAATGCAAGTTATAGATCTGTTACTGTTTCTAATGGTAGTTTAACTGTTAAAAATGGTACTATAACTCATGAATCTCATGCTGCAATTAAGGTTTTGGGAAGTGAAACAAAGAATGATAAGTTTGCTTCTAAATTAGTTGTAGAAAAAGATGTAACTTTAAACGGATTATATGGTGTTGCTATATATGATGATATTAAATATGGTGCATATGGTGTAACTGTTGATTTTTATGGTAAAATCAATGCAAAAGATTTAGGTATGACTATCTTAGGAAATGTTAAACAAAAAGATGGTGCGCCTGTAGTTAATGTACATGATGGAGCTGTAATTAATAGTGATACAATTGGTATTTATGCTGCTGGAGCAGGTACTTGGAATTTAGGAACTATTCAAGTTACTGGTAAAGGTTCTGCTCTTGGTATTAAATCTGGTAAAGTTGTTATCAATAATGGTACTTATAAAGCAACTGGAGAAAAAGAAATACCTGAAGCATATAGTAATGGTATGAATGATTCAGGAAGTACTATTCAAATTGAAGCAAATGATGATTACTATAAAAATGTAGAATTAGTTATTAATGCTGGAGAATTTATTAGTGAAAAATCAAGCGTTATACTTGAATACATCGGTGAAAAGAAAGGTGCAGCAGTTGCTACTGATACTGCAGTTAATGTACTTGAAATTAATGGTGGTACTTTTGAACCTGCAGATGGTGAAGAAACATTCATTCTTTCTACAGAATTAAGTACAAAAATACCTCAATTTATTAGTGGTGGTGTATTTACAGGTGATGTTACATCATCATTAAAAGCAGGATATAAAGGATACATAAGAATAAAAGACGATGGAACTGTTAACTTTGTTGTAGAAAAAATTAAAGTTGAAACTGGTAAAAATACTGTTAGTGGTAAAATTATTGGTGTTAATGATTATAACACTGTAACTGTTCAATTAAAACAAGGAAGTAAAGTGCTTCAAATATCTAAATTAGATGAAAATGGTAAATATGAATTTAAAGATGTTGCAAATGGAACTTACAATGTTGTTGTAGTTGATGCATTTAAGTCTCAAACATACTTTGTTAATGTTACTAAAGACACTACTTTAGAGGATATAAGTTTAGCAGGTAAGGGTTCTAGACTTGTTGTTGTTGGTACTGAAGACATGGATGTTGCAGTAGATGGTGTTAATAAATTAGCTGAAAACAAAGAAGTAGTTGTTTTAGTTGGTGTTGCTGAAGAAGACAAAGAAGACGAAGGACAAACTGCTATTAAGGAAATAGTTAAAGCAAAGAATTATGAATTTATTGATATTGCTTTATTAGCTGGTGAAGAAAATTTAAATGATACTGGTGATAATGCATTAATGTTTGCTATTTCTTATAACTTTAAGAATAAGACAAATATTACATTAAGTCGTTACCACGATGGTGAAGTTCATGAATTTACTAAACTTGATAAGATGCCTACAGAATATAAAGATCAAACATTCTTTATGGATGAAGAAAGTGGTATACTTTATGTATTTGCATCTAAATTCTCTACATATGCAGTAGGATATGATACAATATCTAATCCACAAACTGGAGATAATGTTTTATCTTATGTAGTAATGGCAAGTGTTGCTATGGTTGCATTAATTGGTTTAGGATTTTATGTTAAAAAGAAATTATATAACTAATTAATAATTATATAATATAAATAATAAAGAAACATTAGAATAAAAATTTTAATGTTTCTTTTAGTTTTGGATAAAGTTTTCTAATTGTGATTATACTTATAAGTGAATAAAGTAATGCAAGTAGTAAATCTATTGGTATGTGTTGATGAACAAATAAGGTAGATAATATTATTAGAAATAAATAAATGTTTAATATTATTTTTCTTTTTAAAGATAAGTTAGATTTTAATGTATAATATATTAATATATAACATACTAAAGCATGAATTGAAGGTAAACAATTAACGGGGTTATCAAATTTATATGTTACATATATTACGAAATCTATAAAGTTATTTACTAGTATATCATTTCTTACTATGCTACTTGGATATATTATAAAAGTAATATGTGACATTAGAAATCCAAGTATCATAGTAAATATTAATTTCTTATAGAGATTATTATTATCTTTATATATTAAGTAAGATATATAAAATACTAAGGGATACCAACTGTTATATATAAATATCATCCATTTAATTAAAGGAATGTTAAAACTAGTTTTTAGTATTATGTGATTTTTAAGTATTATATTTAGAGTAAAATATATTAATGCTTGGAGTAATAAAGTTATTGTTATTGATTTTATGTAACTAAAGTTTTCTTTTAAAAAATGTTTCATTATACCACCTCAAGTAATATTTTATCATATAATTTGGAAAATTAGAATTATATTATTATATAAGAAATATTTTAATATTAAATGTTATGATGTTTATAGAATTATTTGTGATATTATTAAAATAAAAAAATATATACTAAAGTTTTTAAATATTATGTAGAAAAAAAGATAAGAATATGTATTGATGAGGTTAGAAAAAAGTTAGTATAGAGATAATTTTATTTTAAAAGTTCTCATATTACTTTCTTCAATTATAGGAAGCAATATGAGAACTACAAAGGATATTGATGCTACTTTAAAAAGTATTCTACTTAATGAAGAATCTGTTAGAAATATTATCAATACTTTAGGATTGAAAGTATTAAAGATATTAGGTTAGAAGATTTTTATGGCAGTTATAGAATAAATGTTTATGGAGAATTTGATAAATTAAAAACTTACTTTTTTATAGAAGAAACAATAGGATATGCCATTATTCCATGGGAAATAAAATATAAATATAATTCTATATTTGAAGATAAAAATATTAACATTATGGCATATACAATTGAAACTATAATTGCTGAAAAATTTGAAAGTATAATTAGTAAAAATATTTCTACAACTTGAGCAAAGGATTTTTATGATGTGTATATAATAGCAAACAATCATATAGATAAAATAAATAAAAATACACTTGTTAAAGTAATAGAAAGAACTTTTAAACATAGAAACACAAATTTTAATATAGAATACTTAAATGATATATTTGAAATAATAAAAGATAGTATTGTATTAAAAGAATTATTTAATAATTATAGTAAAAAACTTAACTATGTTGTTAATGTAGATTTTGATGATACTGTTGATGCTTTAAAACAGGTAATAGATATATTAGAACAAGAATTAGTAAGTTTATAATAAATTTACTATTTTTAATTACTCTTTAAAAAATTTATTACAATTATTTTATATTATTATAGTGATAACTCATTAAAGTTATTTTTTTTCATATTATTTTATGAGGGTGAAGATAATGTTTTTTAAAAATATTCATAAGAAAGAAATGATTGTATTACTTTGTATTATATTATCTTTTATAATTATTATGTGTAAGGTTTTTTATATACAAGTTATTGACTATAAGAAACTTAGTAGTTTAGCAAGTAGTTTATGGAGTAGAAATTTACCTATTGAAGCAGATAGAGGAAGAATTTATACTAGTGATCATAAGTCTGTTGCGGATAATCTTACTACGGTTAGTTTAGTTTTTATTCCTAATCAAGTTAAAGATAAGGATCGTGTTGCTAGTGATATTGCTAGTATATTAAATGTTGATAAGTCTGTTATTGAAGAACATTTATATAAAAAGTCCTCAATAGAGAGAGTGCATCCAGAAGGAAGGAGACTTTCTTATGATATAGCAGATAAGATTAATGCTTTAGGATATGATGGAGTTTATTTAGTTAAGGAAAGTAAGAGATATTATCCATATAATAATTTTATGAGTCATATTTTAGGCTTTGTTGGTATAGATAATCAAGGACTTAGTGGGTTAGAGTTACAATATGATACATATTTGACTGGTAGTGCTGGTGCGATACAGTATTTTTCGGATGCTAAGGGCAATAAATTAAAGAAAAATGAGGTATATGTAGAACCCACTTCAGGACTTGATGTTTATTTGACTATAAATTTCGAAGTACAGTCTTCGGTAGAAAGAGAACTTGATAATGCGATAAGTAAATATAATGCAGATGGAGCATGGGCAATTGCAATGGATCCTAATAATGGAGAGATACTTGCAATTAGTTCTAGGCCTAATTATGATCCTAATAATTATCAAAATTATACTACTGAAGAAATTAATAGAAATTATGCAATATGGGCAAGTTATGAACCAGGGTCTACTTTTAAGATAGTTACTCTTTCTGCTTCAGTTAATGAGGGTACTGTTGATTTAGAAAAAGATATGTTTTATGATGGTGGTAGTGTAAATATTGATGGAGCAAGAATTAAGTGTTGGAAAAGGGGAGGACATGGTTCGCAAACTTTTTTAGAAGTTGTACAAAATTCTTGTAATCCGGGATTTGTAGAGTTAGGTAATAGGCTTGGTAAAGAAAAGTTGTTTTCTTATATTAAAAATTTTGGATTTGGTAAGAAAACAGGAATAGATTTAAATGGAGAAGCAACGGGTATCTTGTTTAATATAGATAAGGTCGGTCCTGTTGAACTTGCAACTTCAGCATTTGGTCAAGGTGTTAGTGTTACTGCGATACAACAAATTACTGCAGTTAGTGCAGCAATTAATGGTGGTACTTTGTATAAACCTTACGTTGTAAAAAGAATTACTGAAAGAGAAACTGGTGAAATAATTTTAGAAAATTCAAAACAAAAAGTTAGAGATGTTATAAGTAGTGAATCTAGTGAAATAGTTAGAAAGACATTAGAAAGTGTTGTTGCTCTTGGTACAGGAAGAAATGCATATATTGAAAACTATAGAGTAGGAGGTAAAACTGGTACTGCTCAAAAGGTTAATAATGGTGTATATATGGTAGGAAATTATATATTATCTTTTATAGGTTTTTTACCTGCGGATGATCCTAAGGCTATAGTATATGTTGCAATTGATAATCCAAAAGGGGTAACGCAATATGGTGGTACTATTGCTGCTCCTATTGCAAAAAATATACTTAGTGATATTATACAAATATATGATATAAAGCCTAGTCTTAATACTACAGAAAAGAAATATCAATGGTATGATACTAAATATTATACTGTTAGTGATGTAGAAGGACTTAGTGTTAAAGAAGCAAAAAGTAAACTTAAAAATTTTAATATAGAATATACAGGTAGTGGAGATAAAGTTTTATCACAGTCTCCAAAGGGAGGAGTAAGAATTAAAGAAAATGATACTGTTAGATTACTTCTTACTAGTTAGATACTTTACAAAAATAATTGTAAAGTTTGGTAATAAATAAGAAAAAGTATTATAATTATGCTATAATATTTATAACGGAAGGGAGAATATGCAATGTTAACTTTAACTAAATCTTTATTTGCTTTAATGATAGGGTTTATTGCTGCAACTTTTTTTGGACTTATAATTATTCCTTTTTTAAAGAAGATTAAACTAGGACAAAATATAAATGTATATGTTGAAGCTCATAGAAGTAAAGCAGGTACTCCTACTATGGGGGGAGTTATATTTATTATACCTACAGTACTTACTACTTTATTTTTACTGTTTACAGATAAGATATCTTATTCAATGAACTTAATGATTGTTTTATTTGTGTTTATAAGTTATGGATTTATAGGCTTTTTGGATGATTACCTTAGTATAAAGAGAAAAACTAATGAGGGATTATCACAAATGCAGAAGTTAGTATTACAGTTTATTGTAGCGCTTGTTTTTTATATTTTATATAGTCAGTTTACGGATGCAGATTCTTATCTTAGAATTAGTTTACTTAATATTAACTTAAATTTAAAATGGTTTTATGGAGTATTTATACTATTTTTATTGGTAGGAAGTTCTAATGCAGTTAATTTAACTGATGGACTGGATGGACTTGCTGGGGGACTTTCTGTTATTGCATTTATTGCTTTTGGACTTATTGCATGGGGTAGTTGGTGGATTGAAGGATACCAAGATCTTGGAATATTTTGCTTTATATTAGTGGGTGCTGTTATGGGATTTTTGGTATTTAATACACATCCTGCGAAAGTATTTATGGGAGATACTGGTAGTTTAACTTTAGGTGCAACACTTGCTACTATTGCAATTTTAACTGCTCATGAAATATCTTTAGCAGTAATTGGAGGAGTTTTTGTAATAGAGACTCTTAGTGTAATTATACAAATATTTTCGGTAGTAGTGTTAAAAAGAAGAGTATTTTTAATGACTCCAATTCATCACCATTTTGAAAGACTTGGATGGCAAGAACAAGATATTGTTAAACTATTTTGGATAGTGGGATTAATACTTGGACTTCTTGCATTAATATATGGAGTTTGGTTATAAGATTATTTAATTATAATCTTTTTTCTTTACATAGTTTACATTTTATATTTAGTTACTGTGATAAAAAATAATAAAGATATGTTATAATAGTTATGTATGTAAAAAATGAAGTGATATTTAAATTAGAGATAAAGATTATTGCCTTACTTTACATTATATATATTGCATTAAGAAGGGAATGAAAAATACATGAAGAAAAAAATGATACCAATATTTATTTCGTTTGTATTTTTAGTTATTATTAATATAATTTTATTTGGAAGTAGTTATAAGAGTAGTGATTTAGTTGTTATTACTGATAAAAACAATTATTCTTATAGATTTGCTAGAAGTAATAATTTAAGTGCTAAAATAGAGAGTATAGAAGAAGAAATTTTATATGATTTTTCATATGTTGTAGAAGAAGATAATATTACTATTACGTCATATAAGGGTGTAAGTGAAAAATTAGTTATTCCTAATATGATAAATGGATATAATGTTACTAAGATTATTACGAATGCTTTTTTAAATAGTAAAGTAAAAGATGTATATATAGGTAGTAATATTAGTAGTTATGAAGATGGTAATAAGATAAATATACATTGTTATAATAATAGTTATTGTAGTAGTTTAAGTAATAGTAATTATAATATTATTAATGAAGAAGAAAGTGTTGATTTTAATTATAAGGATATATTATATGATTATAGTATATATGGTAATGAAATAGAACTTACTAGATATAAGGGAGAGAGTAAAGATTTAGTTATTCCTGAATATATAAATGGATATAAAGTAGTTAGTATTTCTTTTAATCTTGAGGGTTATGATAGTGTCACTATTCCTAGTAGTATACGCATTATTAATAATAATTTTAAGTATGATAAGGGTGTATTTATTGCAAGTATAATTAGTATTATTAGCTATATAGTATTTGTACTTGTTACACTTTTTGTAATAAAAGATAATAATAAGAAAAATAGGTTATATGTAGTATCGGTATTATATTTACTTATAGAGTTTATGTTATGTTATAGATTTTATGGTAGTATTAGTAAGTTTTTAATTTATTCATTTATTTTATTTGTGATATATATTGTTTTTGTGGTAGTTATTAATGTTACTAAGAAGAAACTATTTAGGATTAAGAACTCTAATTATTATGATGATGTTACTTATGAGTTAAAGAAATATAAGAATAAAAATTATAAGAAAATAGAAAAGTTAGTTTTGTCTTCGAAAGATAATAGTAATGTAAAATCTTTAGATATAGAAAAGGAAATAGTTAATAGGGTAAGAGATTTAAGAAATAATAATACTAAGAATGATATTAGTACGATTAATGAACTTATTAGAAAAAGAAATATTATATGTAAATGTAAGAATAAAAAGAAAAGTAAATAGATTAGACTTAAATAAAACTGTTAGTTTAGAAAATACTAGCAGTTCTTTTTTTCTAATAATATATATAATTACATATAATTAATTAGGTGGTTATAATGAAGAAGAATATTAGACTGTTAATTATATCTGTTGTTTTAATTAGTTTGTTTGGTTTAGTTATGATTTATTCTTCGAGTTGTGTATGGGCTGAGTATAAATTTAATAATCCCTATAAGTTTTTAATTAGTCAATCTATTTTTGCTATTTTGGGTTTTATACTTATGTATGTTGTATCTAAGGTGCCTTATTCAATATACAAGAAGTACTCAAATACTATATTTTTTGTATGTTTTATTTTACTTATTTTAGTTCTTATTCCTGGGGTTGGTACTGTTAGAAATGGTAGTAGAAGTTGGTTTGGTATTGGAGGATTTGGGGTGCAACCTAGTGAGTTTACTAAACTTGGTTTACTTATTTTTGTATCTAAGTATTTAAGTGTTAATAATAAAGAGATAAGAAATATAAAAAAGGGAGTATTTCCTATACTTATTATTATATTTTTAGTCTTTGGTCTTATTATGTTACAACCTGATTTTGGTACTGGTGTTATTATAGTAGTTAGTGTTATTATGCTTCTTTTTATTAGTGGTGTTAAGATTAGTTTTTTTGTGGGACTTGGAATACTAGGACTAATTGGGGTAGTTGGTCTTGTTATTGTTGCACCTTATAGGATGCAGAGGATTGTTTCTTTTTTAAATCCTTGGAATGATCCTTTGGGCAGTGGATTTCAAATTATTCAATCAATGTATGCGATAGGTCCTGGGGGGTTACTTGGTAATGGACTTGGAAACTCTATTCAAAAACATTTTTATTTACCGGAACCTCAAACGGATTTTATATTTGCTATTATAAGTGAAGAATTTGGATTTATGGGAATACTTATTGTGGCTATTTTATTTATTTCAATAATATTTCAGGGATTTAAGATAAGTATGAGTTCAAATAATTTGTTTGGTAAATATTTGGCTTTTGGTATTACTAATTCACTTGCTTTTCAAACTTTACTAAATTTAATGGTTGTTGTAGGACTTATTCCTGTTACAGGGGTTACTCTTCCTTTTCTTTCATATGGGGGTAGTTCTTTAGTTATTACACTTGTTTCTATTGGGATACTTATATCTATTGGTAGGAAAGAGAAGTAAAAAATTATTATTTTGAATGATTAATATATATGATTTTGTACTTTGTTGAAACTAGTAAATATGCGGTTAAAAATAAGTGCTTTTTAAAAAGTGGGTGCAAAAAGGTGCAAAAATTTGTGAAAAGTGGGTGCAAAAAGGTGAAAATTTCTTAAAAAAGTGGGTGCAAAAAGGTGAAAATTTCTTGAAAAAGTGGGTGCAAAAAGGTGAAATTTTTGTTATTATGATTGTAATTTAATTTAAATGTGATATAATAGTGTTGGAGTTGATAATAATATGGAAAGAATAATATATGATGATTTACTTGCTTGGAAGAATGAAGAAAAACATAAGCCTTTGATGATTTTAGGTGTTAGGCAATGTGGTAAAACATATATAATTGATGAATTTTGTAAAAAAGAATATAGATATTATAAAAAAATTAATTTATTTGAAAATAACGAAGTGGTAAAATTATATAAAAGTGATTCTTCTTCCGAAAAAAAATATAACGATTTAAAATTACTTATAGATTTTGATTTTGATAAAGAGGGAAGTATTCTTTTTATTGATGAAATCCAGGTGTGTGAGGAACTTATTTCCGAGTTAAAGTTTTTTAATGAAAAGCATAGCAATGTGAGAATAATATGTGCAGGTTCACTTCTTGGTGTTAAATTGTCAAGATTGGAAAGGCCTTTTCCTGTTGGTAAAGTTTCAAGACTTTATATGTATCCCATGAGTTTTGAAGAGTTTTTAATTGCATTTGAACAAAAACCTTTGTTAGAAAAGATAAGACAATGTTTTAATAATAATGAATCAATGGGAATTTTACACAAAAAAGCTTTAGAATTTTACCAAAAATATTTATTATCTGGTGGTATGCCAAATAGTGTTTTGGAATTAATTAATTGTAATGATGATTATTACGGATATGATTTAAACATTTTAAATGATATAATTGAAGACTATAAAAATGATATGAATAGTCATGTTAATAATATTACAGAAACGTTAAAGATTCGTAAAATTTATGATTCTTTACCATCACAACTTCAAAATGTTTCAAAAAAATTTCAATATTCTGGTGTAGAGAAAAATGCAAAATCTAGGGATTATTCACAACCGCTTGATTGGCTTGTAGAAAGTAATATGGTTCAAATATGTAAGTGTATTAAACTGCCTCAAAAACCTTTATTAGGTTTTGTAAATAATGAGGTTTTTAAAGTGTATTATTCGGATGTTGGTATTTTTAATAGAATAGTAAATAATGATGTTAAAACAATTATTTTAGATGAGATGGAAATATATAAAGGAATTATTACAGAAAATTATGTTGCTAATCAACTAAAAGCAAGTGGAATAGATTTGTTATATTGGCAAGGTAATAGGGATGCTGAAGTAGATTTTTTGATAACTACAAAAGATGATGGTATTATTCCAATTGAGGTAAAGGCTGATGTTAATACACAATCTAAGAGTCTTGGGGTATATAATAATTTATATCATCCAAAATATATGATAAGAATAAGTGCAAAAGATTTCGGTTATAATCCTGATACTAAGATTAAGTCTATACCACTTTATGCAACATATTTAATAAAAGATTTAATAAAATAAAAAAGTATGTCTAGACTATAGACATACTTTTTGTATCATTAATTTGTTTTTTATGAAGATTATTTAATTTAGTTTTAGTAGATATATCATTAAGTATTGTTTTAACTATTTTATCTAGTTCTTCATTTTCGTTATAGTTTGCTTTTGCATAAAAATCTATTCTGTTTTCGTTTATTAATTCTTTGACTAATTTAGTATCATTATTTTGATATACTGCAATTGCATATCCACCGTATGATCTTGTCATTTTCATCGAAGGAATATCTGTAAGTCCATCTCCAAAGTATATCATGTTTTTTGATGAAATTCTTCTTTCATCATCTGACATCATTTTATTTAGTGTTACATCATCTGCGATATCTAGTACGCCTTTATTTATTCTACTGATGTACTGTGTTTTTGCAGTATAATTTATGCTTTGTTTAGGCCATACTGCAACATTATTTACATATAAAAATTCACAGGCGTATATTTCTTTGAAGTATTTAGCAATTGATGTTCCTTCGATTATTTCTTTTATTCCTGAAGATACTATATAGTGTTCTATTTCTAAATCTATTTTTTTACCATATTCGTTGATGTTATTAAACCAGTTTAATACTCCAGGGAATAATTCTACTGAAGAACCTAAACTATTTAGATAGGGAATTGTTATGTCTTTGTTTATTTCTTGTGATTTTTTTATCATCATATACATATATCCTAGGATTTTATCCATTTTTTCTTCTTTAGTAAAATTTGATACTTCATTCCAAAATGTACTTGATGTCATATTGAGATTTGGAATGAATGAGTATTCTTGCATATCTTTTGAACATAATGTTTTATCAAAATCGTATATTAATGCTACTTTTGTTTTCATAATTATCACCTTCATTTATAGTATAGCATAAAAATATTTAAAAAAGCAAAAAAATATGTTATAATTAATCTAGAATAGAGGGATTAAAGATGGATAATGAGATTAAGAAGATGAAAAAACAAGAAACTATATTTAGTGTTATACTTGGTATATTGATACTTCTTGTTATTTTTGTTGTGTTATTTGTAGTCAGTAATAAAGATAAGGATAATACTTTAGTAGATGAAGTAAATTACTTTAATGATTATAATAATTATGTTATTTTAGAAGATATAGATACTAGTAAATATATGGATTTATATAGTAGTGTTAATTTAAAGAAAGTAAAATTTAAGAATGTTTCTAGTTTGTTATATGATAGTTTTTTAAATAAAGAGGAAGAGTATATTAAAAGTATTGAAGATAATATAGATAGTAATAAGAAATTTATTGAAGAATATATAAAAGAAAATAATATTAGAAATTATAAGTTAAATAGTAATATAGATTCTACAATACTACTTGATATGAAGGATGGGGTATTATCTATTTTATATTTGATTGAGGAAGAGATTGATTATAAGGGAGTAAATAATTATATTAATAATATTGTTATAGATGTTAAGAATAATAAAGTGTTATCTAATGGTGATATACTTAGTAGTTATAATGTAAGTACTGAACAAGTAATTAATGAAGTATATAATAACTATACAATGGATAAAGAGTTAGATAAAGATGTATTTGTATCTAAGATAAGTGATAAATTTGATGATTATATATATTTATATGTTTATATGGATAGTTTGTATTTAAAATATAATAAGAGTGATATAAGTAAGTTAGTTAATGAAGAAGATGTTGCAAGTGTTAGATATAGTACGGTTAAATTAAGTGGGAATTAGGAGAATTTATTAAGAAAAATAAAAAGTATGCAAAAAAATTTAAAAAAAGCAATTTATGTATTGTCAAAATAAAATATTTATGATATTATTATATTGCTTACTTTTTATGGCGATGTAGCTCAGTTGGCTAGAGCGATCGGTTCATACCCGATAGGTCGTGGGTTCGACCCCCTCCGTCGCTACCATATGATTATTAATAGATAGAGATATCTATTTTTTTCTTTTTAAGTAGAAGTTTTTTGTAAAGTTATTACATTTATATTTTAAAATAATAAATTATGTGATAAAATAATATATAGATAAGTATTTGGAAGGTGAAGAATAGTGGGTAGTAATATTATTATTTTAGCAGTTATAACATTTACTTTGTCACTTATTTTGATTATAGCAACTTTTTCTATTATAAAAAGAAATCAAACTAAGAAATATAAGAAAGAAGTAGAGTTTTTAGATATAGAAAAGAATAAACTAATTGGAGTTCCTATTTTAAGTGAAATATCAAAGGTTAAAGAGTTAGTTAAAACAGATAATTTAAAGAATAAATTAGATTATTGGGATAATACTTTTAAGTTAATTAAAGATACTGAGGTTCCTAGAGTTAATGATATGATTAGTGAGGTAGATTTCTTAATTGATAAGAAGGATATTAATAGTGCCATTAAGAAGATAGCAGATATAGAAATAGAGATTAGTACTTTAAAAAGAAAGAGTGATAATTTACTTAATGAAATTAAATTAGTTACTAATTCTGAAGAAAGAAATAGAAGTAAGATTACTAAACTTAAGATGTTATATAGAGAGATGACTAATAAGTTTGAGAGAACAAGAAAAGATTATGGTATTATAGATAATTATATAGAGTTAGAATTTGAAGCGATAAGTAAAAAATTTTTAGAGTTTGAACGTGCAATGGAACTTAATGATTATGTAGAAGTAGAAAAAATTGTTATAGTTTTAGAAGAAATGGTTAATAAACTTAAGAATATTTTAGATAAAGCACCAAGTGTTGTACTTATGGCTACTGTACTTATTCCTTCTTCGATTAACCAAGTAACTACATCTTATTCTAGAATGTTAAGAGATGGATACCCACTTGATTATTTAAATGTAGAGTATAATATTAATGAAATAAGAAATAAAGTAGATACTATTATGGAAAATATGAAGAATTTAGAAATAGGAGATAGTGAGGTAGAACTTAGAACTATATTAGATTATTTTAATTCTTTATATAATGATTTTGATAAAGAGAAAGATAGTAAAGATATATTTAGAGAAAATATTAAGGTATTAAAGCAAAAGATAGAAAAAATAAATAAAGTAGTATATGATATATATATTCAAATAGATGATATTAAACTTAATTATAATTTAAGTGATGAAGAGATAAATAAGTTTAGTGAGATAAATAAGACTTTAGAGAAGATTAATAAAGATTATAAGATATTAGTGGATCAAGGAAGAGGTAAGACTTTTGCGTATTCTAAGTTAGTTGAAGAATTAAATGGACTTAATACTAGATTATCTAGATTACAAGATGAATTAGATTTTAGACTTAGAAGTATTACTAGTATGAAAGATGATGAAACTAGAGCAAGAGAACAACTTGAAGAGATAGAAAGAATATTAAAGCAATCAAAGATTAAATTAAGAGAATATAAAATTCCTGTTATACCTAGTAATTATTTAATAGAATTAGAGGAAGCTAGTGAAGCAATTAAAGAAATAGCTAGGGAGTTAGAGAAGAAGCCTATTGTTATTAAGATACTTAATATAAGAGTAGATACTGCAAGAGATTTAGTATTTAAGATATATAATAAGACTAATGATTTAGTTAAGAGTGTAATATATAGTGAAAAGTTAATTATATATGGAAATAGATATAGAAGTAGTTATCCTAATATAGATGAAGTTATTAATAATGCAACTGATTTATTTAATAAAGGGCAATATAAGAGATCATTTGATTTACTTGTTAATAATTTGAAAGAATTAGACGATAATTTATTAGAAAGACTTGGTATTAGTTTATAAATTACTTGTAAAAAGAAATAAAATATGATATTATTAGATTAGAAAATATAGATAAGGGTTGATAGTGTATGGATAAATTGTTAAATTTTTTGTTAGATTATTATTTATGGATACTTGGGGTATTGGTAATAATTATTATTACTATAATTGGTTTTTTAGTAGATAGTAAGCAAAAGAGAAAGAAGAAGGAAAGTAGTATTAAAGCTACTGATGTTGGAGAAGTTAAGACTGTTACAGAAGTAGAGACTCCAAAAAATGATGTAGTATTAGATACGAATAACGTAGTACAAGAAAGTATAAATAATGTAAGTGATAATGTTAATACTAATAGTGATGGTGTAAATAAAGTAATAGAAAATAGTACTAGTAGTAAGAATCTTGATTTACTTAGTAATCAAACTCCTCATTTTGAACCAAGAGAAGTTAATATTCCTAATGTAAATAAGAATATGGAAGTTAATAATGGATTAAATGCAATAACAAATGCTAATACTTCAAATGCTACTATAGTGCAAGCACAACAAGGTATTAATCCTATTAGTAGTAATAATGTAAATGCAAGTGGAATATATTATAATAATGCAAGTATGCCAGTACAAGAAGTTAAAAATTATAATGAACCAGAGGTTATTAATTCTACTTCTAATTATGGACAAAATGTATATCAAGGAGTTAATATGGTTCCTAATAATAATATGGTTTATACAAATAATGCTACTTTAAGAGAAGTTGTACCACAACCAGTACAAGCAGTACCGATAAATAATGTTTATAATGGACAAATGGGGGTTCAAAATAATAGAGTAAATAATCAAATGTATACAAATTATAATAGTAATGCTAATTATACTACTCCAATTCCAAATAATACTAATGTTAATTATACTGCACCAATTGGAGAAGTACCTAATAATAATTATGCTAAGGTAATTCCTAATACTGTTAATAATAATAATGTTAGTAATAATATGAATAATAATGTAAATAATAGTCAAGTATCAGCATATCCTAATATGAGTTTTGTAACAGGAGATAAAAATGATGATACTTGGAAGTTATAATTAATAATATTAGAAAGATAGGGCGATGTTATGAATGATAACACACTATATAATGTAGATAATAATAATAACAATATTAATACTAATGAAGTTCCAAAGTATCAAGCTACATTAAATGCTAATACAATGTTAAATAATGGGGTAAATGTTCCTAATACAACAAATGTTAATACGAATATTAATAGTAATAGTGATGTTAGTGTTAATGATATGTTAAAGGATAATACTAATAAAGAAAGTATTGTTATGCCTAGTTATAATTCTAGTCAGCAAAATATTCAAAATATTACGATGCCAGAATTTGCTGGTAATCAAAATTTTAATACTAATGTTAATAATAATACAAATAATAATGAAAATTTAGAATTACATGATACTACTAGTAGTATAAATGATAGAGTAATACAAAAAAAGACTAAAAAGTCTAGTCTTAAAATTGATAAAGATATGATATCTATATTTGTTATTGCTTTTATATTACTTATTGCAATCTTTGCAGTACCTAGTATATTTGATTTAATAAATGAATTAAGAAATAAAATTTCTAGATAGTTCAATAATTAAATCAAAGTTATCATCTTTTGCCATTATATTTTTATGTAATTCATTACATTTAAGACACTTATAAATTATTTTGTAGGTGTCTTTATATTTTTCTATACCTATAGGTTTTAGTATTCCTTTACAAGGATTATTTCTATCTCCGGGCATTATATCAACATGTTTAGAGTATAAGCAGTAGTTACAATGATCACGAGCAGTATAGTTTAATTTTTCTACTAATTTACCACAGTTATCACAGGTAAATGATTCATCAATCATATTAAATTTTTTCATTTAAATCACCAATTAAATAATATCATAAGAGTAGTTATTTGTCAAAAAGTTATAATTTAGTAACATACATATTTTATACAAAATTGGAATTTAATTCCGGATTTGTAAAAAAAATATGTATAAAATTTTTATAAGTGTAATATAATAAGAATGTAGATGTGATATCTACAGTTAATCTTGTTAGTTTTTAAAAAAGTAATGGATTAAATCCGTGTTGGCGCAATATGCCGCAAGAAAAAAGAAAAAATTAATTTCTTTTTTCTTTTTTTATTAGTTTAGCATGTACTACAACTCTATTATTATCATCAAAACAAGTAGATAATGTAAGTATATTATCATTAGTAGTTACTTTACTATTAAAGTTATATATACTTCTTTCTAGTATTGTATCTATAAAGTTTTGAAATTCATTATCTGTAAAATTTACTGTTATATAATAACTTTCTACAGGTATTTTATATACTGATATTATTTGCCACATAGTGTTTTCTTCTTCAAGGGATAATCTAATTATATGATTATCTTTATTGGTATACCAATCGTTATTTAAAGCATCTAGTAAAGAAGTAAACATAGTGTTATTTACTCTATGATGACCATATATAATGTTATTTTTATCTGTTAGTTTTTTATTGTTTCTATAATCTAGAAATACCCAACCGGCATTATTATATTTTTTATCATAAGAATGATGTAAGTAATAATCATTATCTTTTGATTGTACGAATGGATAGTTAATGTTAGTGTTATTTACGTTTATCCATCCAATGGTATCATTGTTTTTCTTTTTTAAATCACTTATATTTACATCTATTAATGGTATTGTTGTATAATACCAATAATCATCATTTACATCAAGTGGCTTATTTACAAGTTCAGTATCAGTGGTATTTTCTTTTTCTTCGACTTTGACAATTTTATTTATTTCTTTTAAGTTTTCTTCGTTTTTAACGTTATCATTATGCCAAAATAATATGTTTATTAAAGAAATCATAAGTGTTGTAGTAAGTATTGTAGATATTACTATGATTAATATTAAGTGTTTCTTTTTGTTTTTGTTTTTCAAATGTTATCACCATAATAATTATACTAAAAAATAATAAAATAGTAAATAGTGCAATTAGTAATTATATGGATATGGTGGATAAGGATATGGATTCATTGGTGGAGCATTATATACTGGATATGGTCTAGGATAAAATGCTGGTGCTAAAAGGCCACCAGTTATTCCTCCAAGAATGAATGGTCCAAAAAATCCTCCAACAAATCTATCATTATTTCTTCTTCCATAAGGAATGTATCTATAATTATACATAAATGTACCTCCTAAAGTAGTATATTATAATTAGTTATTTATGTGCATTTGTAATTACTATTATTAAATATTTTGTAATAACTAGTGACTTTTTCAAAGAAATTTGGTAAAATAATCTTGGTGATTATGAATATGAAAGGTTTAGAAATAAGTACTACTAATAGTGATTTGGTTGTAAAACATGAAGAGGTAAGATATAGACTTTTTGTTATGTTTAAAGATATTAAATATGGTACTAAATATATAATATTTACTGATATGGAGGGAGATAAATTATATTTTGGTTCTCCTTTAGTTAATCAAGAAAAGTTAGTTATTATGAAGTTTAAAGATATTAGAGATCAAGATAATGTTAAAGAGTTTACTTGGAAGTATTTAAATAATGAGGGTACTTCTAATTATGAAATAATAGAAATACCTAATATTACTAAATTAGAAGTAATAGATTATAATACTTTAGATGTAAAAAAAGAGTTTATTGATAAGTTAAATGATATATTCTTTAAGAAAGAGGAAGTAGAAATAAAGAAAGAAGAGATAATAGAGAATAAAAAAAATAATAAGTTTTCTTTAGTATTTATTATAATATTTATTATTTTTCTTATTCTAGGGGGATATTATCTATATAATAATAAAGAATTAATATATGGTAAAAATATTTACGTATCTTGTACAAAGAAATATAATGTTGATGATATTAAGGTTAATGCTAGTGAAGTAGTAGAACTTACTTTTAGTAATTCTAAAGTATTAAAGAGTCATACTAAAGAAATAGATTATGTATTTATAGATAGTGATATATATTATAATTTTAAAGAAAAGAATTTAGAATATAAATACTTTAAGGAAGAGGGAAGTAAAAAGTATATTGATGAAGAAAAGAAGTTCTTGCTATTTATTAATTATGATACAAATGATAATACTATACCTAATGGATATGATGAGATATTTACTTACTACACTAATTTAAATTATAACTGTGGGTTAGTAAGCGAATGATATATTTAGTTTATTCAAATGATAAAGATGTAGTAAGTAAATATATTGAAGATATAGTAGTAAGTAAGAAAATAGATAAGGATAATGTTATATATTATGATGTTAATAATGATAGTATAGAAGATATTATATTAGAATGTAATACTTATTCTATGTTTTCTAATATAAAGATAGTAGTAGTTAATATAGAGGGTATATTAAATAGTAAGATAGATGATACTAAATATTTAGAATATTTAGATAATTATAATAAGGATGTTATATTAATTAATGTATGTTATAGTGATAAGGTAGATACAAGAAGAAAGATATATAAGAAGATTAATGAAGTAGGTAAGATAGTAGGACTTACTAAGGATAATAATTATTTAAATAATTTAGTTAAAAATTATTTAAATGATTATAAGATGGAAGATATTAATTATTTTATTAATAAGGTAGGTAATAATATTAATGATATAACTAATGAATTAGATAAATTAATTAGTTATAAATTAGATAATAAATATATTACTAAAGTAGATATAGATAATATAGTAAGTGAAAATATTAATGATGAAGTATTTTCACTTACTAATGCAATAATTAAAAATGATAAGAAGAAAGCAATTAAACTTTATAATCATTTTAAGATCAATAATTATGATGAAACACAAATGATTAGTTTAATTGCTAGTACTTTTAGATTTTTACTACAAGTAAAAATACTATATAATAAGGGTATGTCTAGTGAAGATATTGCTAAAACATTAAAGGTACATCCTTATAGAGTTAAAGTTAATTTAAATGATTTATATTATTTAGATGAAGAAATGTTAAAAGATTATTTAGTAAAATTGTGTGAATTAGATTATAAAATAAAACAAGGTTTAGTAGATAAAAGTACTATGTTACAGTTATTTATATTAGACAAAGATAAATAAAAATAATAAAAAAGAGACTTGTAAAAGTGTCTTTTTTATTATATAATATTTATAGTAAGAAAATAAATAAGGGAGAGTATTAGTATGAAGAAAAAGGTAACACTATTAATTATATCTATTATTTTAGTATTAATAATATTAGCAGGTACTACATATTCAGTATTATTTAAAGTAGATACTACTGAAAAGCAATCTTATACTACGGGTATACTAGATATTACTAGTAATGCTATTAATAATAGTGTTACCTTAGCAAATGGTTTACCTATTAGTGATACTGAGGGTAAAACTAGTACTCCATATACTTTTAAGATATCTAATGTAGGTAATTTAAAATATAAATTTGATGTTAAATTATTATCTACTAATAGTGATACTACTACTATGATTAATCCTGATTATATTAAAATAATGGTAAATAATAATACACCAGTTAAATTAAGTTCTTTAACTGATGGTGTAATATTATCTAATAAAAAACTATCTCCTGGCGCAGATTTAGAAGTAACTATTAGAATGTGGTTAGATGAATATACCCCTAACACAGAAATAGGTAAAACATTTACTGCTAAGATTACTACTACTGGGCAGGCTATTTATAGTGAGGCTGTTAAATTAGATAATAGTGGAGCAAACTTCCCTCAACTTACAGATGCTTTAATACCTGTAGTATCAAACGAATTAGCTTCAACTTGGGTAAAGGCAGATGTGAATGGTGATAAAGTGACTGCTACCTGTGATAAATTGGGAGATTTAAATGATGATGGTAAAGTAGATAGTAATGATGTTATAGATGTTGCCTTTTTTATAAATAATAAAAAGTCTTTTACTAATTCTAAAAAGGTATGTTCAGATGTTGATGGTGATGGTTTAATTACAAAGAACGATTATGATCTGCTTTATAAATATTATAGCAGTAAGGTGACTACTTTTCCTAAAGGTGAACCATTAAGTACAGTAACTGGAACTGTATATGATACACCGTATGTTTGGTATAATTACAATAATAAACAATGGGCAAATGCAGTACTTGTGAGTGAATCAAATAGGCAAAAATATTTATCTGCTGAACCTGGAACTGAAATTGCCGAAGAAGATATCTTAGCATTCTATGTATGGATACCAAGATTTAAATATAAAGTGTGGAATATAAATAAAGTAATAAATACAGATAGTTATAATGCACAAACTACGGGAATAGATATAGTTTTTGAAGATGCTACAACATCTACTGGTACAATTTCTTGTTCATATAGTTATGCAGCACCATCAAGTACTGCAGGAAGACCAAATGAAACGTGTACAGGAAGTAATGGAGATTACTATACTCATCCTGCATTTACGTTTGGTGACCAAGAATTAACAGGATTTTGGATGGGGAAGTTTGAACTATCGAGCGAAACACCAAGTGCGTCAGCTGGTGGAGGAAATAGTACAACATTAACTCCAAGAATTATACCTAATGTAATATCTTGGCGTGCTAACTTTTTGACCAATTTTTGGAAAGTGATATATGATATGCAAACAAACAATAATATATATGGGTTGTCTACATCAAGGGCAAGTGTTGATTCACATATGATAACAAATATGGAATGGGGAGCGGTAGCATATCTAACAAATTCAAAATATGGTAGATGTATAAACGGAAGTTGCACAAAAGTAACAATGAACAATTGTAATGAATTTATAACTGGAATTGGTGCTGATTCGCTAAATGACAGTTATTCTAGTACAACATGTACAACAGATACAAATAAATATAACGGTACTAAGGGAAACTTAGCATCTACTACTGGAAATGTATATGGAGTGTATGATATGTCTGGTGGGGCATACGAGCACATAATGGGCAACATGTCATCATCAAATGGTACAACATATACATATTATGCGAGCAGTGCAGGGACTAGTTTTACGTATAGTACAGATACAGCAAAATATCTAACGCCATATGCGTATGGAGAAACATATAGTGGTCAAACTGCATATAACAGAGGAAGACTAGGTGATGCAACAGGTGAAATAATATTAACAGGTGATGGTTATGGGTGGCAATCAACAGAATCAAAATTTGTATATAGTTCTTTTGCTTGGTTTTATCGAGGTGGTGCTTCTCGGGATGGAGCGGCTGCTGGAATTTTCTTTACTAGATATGGAAATGGTTATTCACAAGGACAGCAGTTACTTCCATCTCTTTTCACAAGTCGCGCCACTTTATCAATAGCAAGTTAAAAAAGAAACTGATAAATATATGTCAAATATTAGGTTGATAATGTTTATCAGTTTTGTTATACTATAACGTAGAGATGAGGGATATTATGAATAAGAATTTAAGAGGAATAATTATAGTAGTATGTAGTTTTATATGTTTTTATTTGGGTTATTATTTATTTAAGGGTAATAAATTAGGAGGGTATATTTGTGTTATATTTTTTTTTATACCTATAGTTATATATTTATTTGTTATTAGAAATATTATTAAGAAAGAAGATATAGAGGTATCTAATAATAGTGATAAGATAAAAAAGATAGAAGAGGTTAATAATAGATATTCTTTTAAGAAGATATCTAGGAATAAACATAAGATATATGAAAGGGAATATTCTAGACGTAGTTTAGATAGGGTAACTGGTAATAGTATAATTAGATATAATATAGAAAATAATATAGATAATATTAGAAGTGATATAGAAAGTGCTTTATATAATATTAATTTATTAGAAGATTATAATAAGGATTTAGATGGTATTATTAATAGTAAAACTATTAATAATAGCAAGTATAAGGATAGTAAGTTTTATAGGATAGAGAAAAGAATAGTAGATAGTAAAGTAGTTAAAAAAGAAGATTTTTATATTATTGTTAAGTTGGAAGTTAATTATAGAAGTAATGGTGGTAATGTTAATGAAAGTAGATATGGTAAGTATAATTTTGATAAATTAGTTAAAATATATAATGAATGGAATAAGGGAAAGAAATATACTGAAACTGTAAAGCAAGAAAGAAAGATTATGAATGATGATATTAGATATAATGTTTTAAAAAGAGATAATTATACTTGTAAGATATGTGGTGCTAAAGCAAGTGATGGTGCTAAACTTCATGTTGATCATATTATTCCTGTATCAAAGGGTGGTAAAACTGTTATGAGTAATTTGCAGACTTTATGTGATAGATGTAATATGGGAAAGAATAATAAAATGGATGATGATATGGTATGTCCTAAATGCGGTGGAAGTTTAGTAGAACGTAAGGGTAAGTATGGTAAATTTCTTGGATGTTCTAATTATCCAGAGTGTAAATATGTAAAAAAACGATAAATAACCGAATGAAAAGTCTACAAATGACCGAACAAAAAGTCTACAAATAACCGAATTTGTATTATTTCAGTATAAATAATTATTGATTTTCACCAGTTTTTATCGTTTTATGATAAAATGTGGTGAAAATATGATATTTTTGTTGGAGGTATATAAATGAATAATGTTATAGAACAAATGGTTAGTAGATATGAGATAAGGAATACTAATGATAGAGTTAATGCTTTAAGAGAGGTTATACAAGAGATAATATTAACTGGCTTATCTAGAGGTGGATTTTTTAATAAGGCAGTATTATATGGAAGTACTGCTTCTAGGATGTTTTATAAATTAGATAGATTTACTGATGATTTAGATTTTGTACTTATTACTAGAGATAGTGCTTTTGATTTATCTAAATATTTTGATTATATAGAAAGGGAATTAAATGTATATGGAATTAATCTTTTAATTGTTTTAAATGGTAATAGTTATATATTTAGGTTTATAACAGATGATGATATATTAAATAATATTGAAATAAGATTTAGGGTAGATATTAAGTCTTCTTATGGTGCAACATATGATTATATGTATAAATTATTACCTAGTTATCATGATGTAGGGTTATATGATAAAGAGTCTTTGTTTGCTATAAATATTAATTTAATATTATGTAATAATAGGGGTAGAGATTTATTAGATTATATATTCTTTTTAGCAAATAATGTTAGTGTTAATATGGAACTTGTTAGAAATAAACTTATAGATTCTAATTATATAGATGTTGATTCTAATTTTGATATTGATGTATTAAGAGAGTTGCTTATTTCAAAGTTTAAGGAAATAGATTATAAGAATGCTAAGGAAGATGTGTTACCTTTTATTAGAAATATTGATGGTTTAGATATGTGGAGTAAGGAATTTTTTATAAATATTACTTCGATGTTAAAGGGGAATTAGTATTATACGATTTTTATTAAATGTGAAAAAATCGTATAAAAGTATTGAAAAAAATATAAAAAAGTGTATAATATTCTTCACAAAAGAGAAAAATTATAATATAATTATATTATAATAAAGGAGGAATTTAATATGCTAGTAGGATTTAAGGTTAAAAACTTTAGGTCATTTGATGATTTGCAATATTTTTCAATGATAGCAGGAAAGGTTAGAAATAATGATGAACACATTGTTACAGTTAATGGTAAAAAGGTATTAAAATTTTCTGGAATATTTGGTGCAAATGGGTCTGGTAAATCTAATTTAATTCTTGCTATAAGTATTATTAAATATTTATTTAATGGTGGTACAATAAGTCTTATTAATAATCAATTTTATAGAGGAAAAGATGGAGACTCTAAAAAAGATTCATATTTTGAATATGAGATTAGTGTAGGAGATAAATTATATTCTTATGGATTTGAACTTAATTTTTCGGGTCAAGAACTTGTTACTGAATGGTTAATAGATATGTCTAAATCAAGTGAGAAAATAATATTTGAAAGAGATATAAGAAATGAAATAATTAATTCTAGTATTAAGACAAAAAATGAATATTTTGATACTTGTTTAAAGGAAATGAAAAATAATAATAGAAATTTATTTTTACTTGAAATGTGTAGAAGACTTGTGATGTCAAAAAATGATGATGCATTTTTTGAAGATTTAATGAATGTATTTAATTTCTTTGTTAAGGATATGATAATTATTAGTCCTTCTTCACATAAATTATTACCACTAGATTACATAAGTAAAAAAGATAAGATTATAGAATATCTTAAAAAGTTAGATATTAATATTAATGATATTAGGGAAGAAACTTATGATATTAGTAGTATTAAGTCTAGGATGGCTGATGTAGATTATGTAAATTTTATGAATGATTTTGAGGTTATTACCAGTAAGACTAATGTTAAAAGTTGTACATTAAGAATTGAAAATGATTTGTTTGTTGTAAAGAAAGATAAAGATAATAATATTATTGTAAAGGGTTTAAAATTTATGCATAATAATAGTGTTTATTCTTTTGGAGCATATGATGAATCTAGTGGTACAATAAGAGTGTTAGAATTACTTGATATATTACTTACTGAAAATAAGGTTTATTTAATAGATGAGTTAGATAGTAGTTTACATCCATTGTTAGTTCGTGGATTATTACAATTGTTTTTAAATTCTAATATTAAAAATCAACTTATAATTACTACACATGAATTAAAAACTTTAGATTTTGATTTGGTAAGACGTGATGAAATTTGGTTTACTGAAAAAAATGATGCTGGAAGTACAAAGGTATTTTCTTTGGAAGAATTTAAGGATGTTGCAAGGTTTGATAGAAAGATAGATAAGGCATATCTTGAGGGAAGGTTTGGCGCGATTGCCAAGATAGATACTGATTATGAGAATTAAGGGAGATTTTGCAGTAGATAGAACCTCTGGAGTTAGTAATTATAAAAAGAAATATTTTATTGCTTACGAAGGAATTGCAACAGAACCTAAATATTTTGATAAACTAAATGAATCATTAATAAAAGAAAGTGTAACAATTATAAATATATTAAGGGATTATGCTAATCAGGGACATAGTAATCCTACACATATAATAAAACTTTTACAAACATTTTTGAATAACTCAAATGAAGAAGTAACTGTTGATGAATTAAAAAATAGAATTTCTAATTGGAATCATGAAAATTCAGGTTATATTGATTTAGATAATATTTTTTCTAAGATAAATAATATGTTTGGTAGTAATGATTATAAAATAAAACGTGAAGAATTAGAATATGTTTTTATGTCTTTATTTAAAGATGAGGTATATGAGGATGTTTTAAAGAATTTTACAAAATATTTTGAAGCACAAGACTTTACTTATTCTCCTTTAGTAGATTCTCTTAATATGGTGATAGATAGAGATAAGGATAGTTTTACTGAAGAGCAATATGATAAAGTTGTGGAATTTTGTAAAAATAATAATATTAATTTATATATAAGTAATCCTTGTTTTGAACTTTGGTTATATATGCATTTTGATGAATTTGATGATGAAGATAAAGAAGAGTTATTATTAAATAAAAAAATTAATAATTCTAAAAAAAGATATATAGAAAAAAGATTAAATGATATATGTGGTTATAAAAAGAATCATATAAAATTTGAAAGTTTTAAGTCTGGTGTGTTTAATGCTATTAAAAGAGAAAAGAACTTAACTGAGGATGTTACAAGGTTAAAAAATGAGTTAGGAACTAATGTCGGTTTGTTAGTTAGTAATATGATTAAAGAAGAAAATTAAATATTTAAACAAAATAAAAAAGTCGTTTAAGACTTTTTTTACATACTTTCAACAAAAGTGTCATCTAAGCATCTTAGTATACAGACACAGTTTAAGTTTATTGTGAAAAATGAATTTGTTGTTACGAAAGGATAAGTGCTTTGTGTATCAGGATTTGTTTGAAGTACTCTACATGTTGCACAGCAGTCATCTAGTTTTTCTAATCTAAATACAGTAGATGTTGTTGTCTCTGTTGGACTTTTTGATACTGGCATTGCAAGTGGTGTTGAACCTGATGAACAAGTGTATAATATTATTGGTCTTGTATTACTTAATGTACTTGATGATTGACCTAAGAATCCTCTGTCACAAGTTTCTAAACAACTATCATTTCTGCATACACTTTGTTGAAGTAATAATATTACTTTTAATATTTCTTGTATGCAGTTGTTGCATGTATTATTTTTATTTTCATTATTACACATATATAATCCACCCCTTTATTTATATTCATTATAAGATATGTTAATGTTTGAAAAAAATTCACTACTAATACCTATATTTTATCTATTAACATAATTTTAGTTATTTATAATATAATTTAATGGGGATAATATGAGACTATTTAATAAATTAAATAATTATATAAATGATAGTGAGTATAGAGTAATTATAGGGAATAATTATGTTAATATAGTTAATTATATTAAGATACTTGATTTTACTAGTAGTATTATTAGAGTAGAAAATAAGTATGGTAAGACTATAGTTAATGGTAGTAATTTAGTTATTAGTAAGATGTTAGATGATGAGATACTTATTGTTGGTAATATTAATAATATTAGTGTAGAGGGTAATAATGGATAGTAGGGTTAAGATAGAGGTAGTAGGTAAGAATATAAATAATTATATTAATAGATTAATTAGAGAAAACATAAGTATATTATCACTTAATATTATAGGGTATGATAAGGCTATTATTGTTATTAAATATAGTGATTATTTAAAGTTAATTGATAGAAGAAGTATATATAAGATAAATGTTATTAATAGATATGGATTATTAAGATTAAGAAATATTATTAAGAAAGGGTATATATTCATTACTTGTTTTATTATAGGTATTATAATTATAATACTTTTAAGTAATGTTATATTTAATGTTAGTGTTATACATTCAAGTAGTAGTATAAAAGATTTAGTATATAATGAATTAAATAAGTATGGACTTAGGAAGTATTCAATTAAGAAGAGTTATGATGAGATAGAAAGTATTGAAGATAAGATACTTAATGATAATAAGGATAGGTTAGAATGGATAGAAATAGAGGTAGTAGGTACTAAGTATGTTGTTAGGGTAGAAGAAAGAAAAATAAAAGTAAAAGAAGATGATAAGAGTTATACTTCAGTTGTTATGGGTAAGAGTGGAATATTAAAGAAGATATTTGCTTTTAGTGGTGAAAAGAAAGAAGAAGTAAATACTTTTCAAAAGAAAGATAAAGAGATTATTAGCGGTAGTATTGTAAAACCTAATGGAGAAATAGTTAATGTTCATGCAAGTGGTGTTTTATATGCTGAGGTATGGTATAAGGTTAATGTTACATATCCTTATCATTATAGAGAAGAAGTATTAACGGGTAAGAAGCAAGAGGTGTATTATATTAATTTTATTAATAAGAGAATAGGGTTATTTGATTTTAAGAAGTTTAATAGTTATGAGAAAGAAAAGAATATTATTACTAGAAATATATTACTTCCTATTAGTCTTATTAAAGAGAGGCAATATGAAGTTAATGTAATTGATGAGATATATACTGAAGAAGAGGTAATAGAAAAGGGAATAAAGTTAGGGGAAGATAAATTACTTAGTTCAAATGATAAGATAATTAATATAGAAGATGTAAGTATTATTAGTAAGGAAGTTGTTGGAAGTAGTGTTAGGTTAGAACTTTTTGTTAGTGTAATTGAAGATGTTACTAAAATTAAGTTAATAGAAGTAGATACGTGATAAATGATGTAACAAGAATATAGAGGTAAGCATTTAATAATACTAGAGGTGAAAAAAATGGATTGGTTTATTAATGCTTCTTCGGTAGTTCAAGCACTTATTATGTCGCTTTTTACTTTTTTTGTTACTGCTTTAGGAAGTTTAATTGTATGTTTTTTTAAAGAGATTAATGGTAAGATATTGAGTGTTATTTTAGGTTTTAGCGGTGGAGTAATGCTTGCAGCTTCTTTTTGGTCTCTTCTTGCTCCGGCGATAGAACAATCTAGTAAGTTAGGTTATATTACGTGGTTATTTCCTATGCTTGGCTTTATAGCAGGTGGATTATTTGTACTTTTTGCAGATAAGTTTTTAGATAGAATTATTAAGAGTAGGGAAAATTTAAGAACAAGTGGTAGTTTAAAAAGAAGTATTTTATTAGTGGGTGCGATTACTATTCATAATATACCTGAGGGGATGGCAATTGGTGTTGCTTTTGGAGGACTTGCAAGTGGAATAGATAGTATTACTTTAATTGGGGCAGTAATGCTTGCAGTAGGTATTGGTATACAAAATTTTCCTGAGGGTGCGGCAGTATCACTTCCTCTTAGAAAAGAAGGATATTCTAGGTTAAGAAGTTTCTTATATGGGGCATTATCTGCGATAGTAGAACCAGTATCTGCGGTAATTGGAGTAATTTTAGTTATGCAAGTTAGAAGTATATTACCATTTTTACTTTCTTTTGCAGCAGGTGCGATGGTAAGTGTGGTATCTAGAGAGATATTACCAGAGTCTATTGGGGAAAATAAAAATCTAGCTACGCTAGGATTAATATTTGGATTTGTTCTTATGATGGTTTTAGATGTTAGTTTGGGTTAGTTATATGTAACAAGTGTGTTACATTTTTTCTTCGTTTAAGTTTTCTAATATTTTTAAAATTTTATCAATGTCAGTAAAAAATAAGTTATAACCTTTTTCTTTTAATTTCATAAGTTCTTTGAAATTGTTTAGGATTTCTTCTTTTAAAGTGTCACTTACTTTTGCTGGTGCACCGTTTAGTGTGTGTACGTGGTCTATATATTTTTCTAATGTTGGGAAAGCGTTTTGAAGTAATATAGCAGCATCTCCTTCAAGAACTTTTCTTATAAGTATTGTATTACATTTACCATATTTCTTTTCTTTTGTATCAATTATTTTCTGGTATTTTTCTACTTTAGAACTTATTGGTATGAACCACAAGATGTTTTTGTCTTTAATGGTAAAGTAAGTTGGACGTTTTTTTCCGCGTTCGTGATTAGACATTAATTTGTTATCATTTACTATATCAAAAAATTCATCTTTTATGTGATATAAATAACCTGTTTTAATTTTCATTATCTCACCCCCCTTAGTTTATTTGTGTACTAATTAATTATAACATAAATAAAAAGAAAATTCTACCAAATGATAGAATTTTCAAATATTTTCGATCGGGATTATTTAGATTACTCGCACCACCCGTAAGCGAGAAACATTGTCGATCGGGATTACTTGATTACTCGCACCACCCGTAAGCGAGAAACATTTTCTCATGTCTATAAAGACACTCGATGTAATAATAATATACTATATTTTTTTTAAAAAGTCAATATATTATTACAATTTTATTATATGTAATAAAGATAAAAATATTTACTTTATTATATATTTTCTGTCGGGATAATTTATTACTCACACCACCCGAGAGTGAGAAACATTTACTGTTAGTCTTTCTTGATGTACTAATATTGTACCATATGTTAAATAATTAATCAATTGCTTTTTATGTTTTTTCTTAAAATGTAAAATGATTTTTTCTCAAAGAGTAAAAAAGAATTTACTTTTCAATATATAAAAAGGGATTTTAGTATATAAAATAAGAATTTAATATACGTACAATTGTATAAAATTTAATAACATATATGCTAAGATTTTGTAAGTTTTAACAATTCTATTGACATGGTTGTTGTTATATGATAATGTTATTGTGCTGTTATGTTTGTGTAGGGTGATAAAGGTTATGGATAGGGTGTATAAGTTTAAATAATTTTATATATAAAACACAAGTATTTGGTTGTAAAAGTGCTAAAAATAAGGTATAATTTATATATGTTAGATTTAAGGATAGTGAATGAAGATGTATTTAAAACAGATTAAGGCTTATGGGTTTAAGTCTTTTGCAGATAAAATAGAAATTGATTTATGTAAGGATATAAATGTAGTAGTAGGTCCAAATGGTACTGGTAAGAGTAATATTGTTGATGCTGTTAGATGGGTACTTGGGGAGCAATCTATTAAGTCACTTAGAGGAGAAGTTAATACTGATGTTATATTCTCTGGTAGTAATTCTAGAAAGGCACTTAATAGTGCACAAGTTACTTTAGTATTTGATAATACTGATAGGACATTACCAATAGATTATAATGAGGTATCTATAAAAAGAATTGCTTTTCGTGGGGGAGATAATGAATACTATATTAATAATAGTAAGTGTAGGTTAAAAGATATTAATGATTTACTTATTGATAGTGGTGCTGCGAAGGAAAGTTTTAATATTATAGGTCAAGGTAAGATAGATGAAATTATTTCTACTAAGGCAAGTGATAGAAGAGTTATAATTGAAGAAGCAAGTAATGTACTTAAGTATAAGAAAAGAAAAGAAGAAGCACTTAGAAAATTAGATAGAACTATGCAAAATATAAATAGGGTTAATGATATTATTAGTGAAGTAAATACTAATTTAGAACCTTTAAGAGTACAAAGTGAGAAAGCGAAGAAGTATGTAGAGTTAACTAGTGCTCTTAAAAATACTGAAGTATCACTTATTGCAAATGATATTGAAGAAATAAATAATGATTATAAGATAAATAAAGAAAAGTTAGAGAAATTAAATGATAGTATAACAAAGTTATCTAGTAACAGTTCTAGTTATGATGTTAGTTTATTAAAGGAAAAAGATAAACTTAAGAGTGTGGAAGAAGAATTATATAACTTACAGAGTGAGATACTTTTAATTACTAAGAATATTGAAAAGATTGATGGTAATATAAAACTATTTAAGGAAAGAGAAAAGTATAGTGATAGTGATAAGATTAATAATAATTTATTACAACTTAAGGAAGAATTACTTAGCATAAATAATAGTATTAGTGAAGTAGAAAATAGTATATATGTTCTTAATAGTAAGAAAGATATTTTGATAGAGAAAGAGAATACTTATAAAAATAAAATAGAAGAAGTTAAGAATAAGATAAATAAAAGTACTATAGAATTAAATAAGTTATCTAGAGAGAAAATAGATACTGTTTATAAGAAAGATATTATGGAAGAAAATATTAGTAATAATAGTTTTATGCCTAATGCTGTTAAGATGGTACTTAATAATCCTAAGTTTAGTTTTGTACATAATACTATATCTAACTTGATCGATGTTAAAGAAGAGTATAGTTTAGCAGTAAATGTAGCATTATCTTCTTCGGGTAACTATATAGTAATAGATAAATCTAATAATGCTAAGGAAGTAATTAACTATTTAAAAGAAAATAATATAGGTAGAGTAACTATGTTTCCTCTTGATGTTATTAAATCTAGAAGTATAGACTTTAATACTCTTTCTATATTAAGTAATGAAGAAGGATTTGTTAGTATTTGTAGTAATTTAGTTAGTTATCAAGATAAGTATAAAGAGATTATATTAAATCAACTTGGTAATGTTATTGTAGTTAATTCTATAGAAGACGCAAATAACATAAGTAAGAAGATTAATGGTAGATATAAGATAGTTACACTTGATGGACAAGTTGTAAATGTAGGAGGTTCTATTACTGGTGGTAAGGTTAAGATAGAGAAGAATAATATTTCTTTAAGATATGAACTTGATAAACTAGTAGATAAGATTAGTAAGTTAGATAATGAGATCGAAAAATATAATAATGATATAAGAGTATTAAATAAAGAGATTTTAGAATTAAATAATAGTTATGAAGATAATAGTAGGTTAAAGAGTGAAGTTGTTAATGATATTATTAGAAAAGAAAAGGAAAAGAATGATTATTTAGCTTTAAAAGAAAGTAAAGATACAGAATATAAGGATTTATTTAATATTACTAATAAGACTAGTGAGATAGAGATATTACTAGATAGTTATTATAAGGAAAAAGATAATTTAGATGAAAAGAATAAACAAGTAGAAGTACTTAGATTAAATAAAGATAAGATAAGTAATAATATAAAAGAGATTGAAGAAGATACACTTAAGAGTAATAGTATTATAAGAAAAGAAGAGAAAGAAGTAAATGACCTTAATATTTTAATTAATAGGATGGATGTAAGATTAGATAATTTACTTAATACTTTAAGTAGTAGTTATAATATGACATATGATTTTGCAAGAGAAAATTATAAGTTAGAAGTAGATAAAGATACTGCAAGAAGTATGGTTAGTGATATGAAGAGTAAGATTAATTCTTTAGGGGAAGTTAATGTTTTATCTATTGAGGAATATGATAGAGTTAATGAAAGGTATAATTTCTTAACTAGTCAAAAAGATGATTTACTTAATGCTAAGGATACGTTACTTAATATAATTGATGAGATGGATGAGGTTATGAAGAGTAAATTTGTAACAACATTTAATTCTATAAATATTGAGTTTGGTAAGGTGTTTAAGAATTTATTTAAGGGTGGTAATGCATATTTAGTATTAACTGACCCTGATAATATACTAGAAAGTGGAGTAGAAATTAAAGCATGTCCTCCAGGAAAGAAATTACAAAGTATTAGTTTGCTTTCAGGTGGAGAAAAGACATTTACTGCGATTAGTTTGCTTTTTGCAATACTTAATATTAAGAGTGTTCCATTTTGTATATTTGATGAAGTTGAAGCTGCACTAGATGATGCAAACGTTGAAAGTTTTGGTAGTTATTTAAATAGTTATAAAGATAAAACACAATTTATTTTAATTACTCATAAGAAAAAAACTATGGAATTTGCAGATATATTATATGGTATTACTATGCAAGAATCTGGTATTAGTAAACTTGTTAGTGTTAAGTTAGAGGATATAAAAAAATAAGGTAGCAAGTTATTGCTACTTTATTTGTTTGTAAATCTTAAACTTTCATTAGATATATTAAATATTATTCCTAAGAGTAACATATATGATAATAAAGATGATCCACCATAACTAATGAAGGGAAGAGTTATTCCCATTATAGGGAGTAATCCTATAGTCATAGATATATTATATACTTGTTGAAATAATAGTACTGCAAGTATTCCTCCAATAGAGTATTTATCATACATATTAGTAGTTTTATTTACGGTAGATATTAAATTTAAATCAAAGAATATTATTAATGCTATTAAAAGTAGGCTTCCTATTAATCCAAAGTTTGAAGTAAATACTGCGAAGATAAAGTCTGTTTGCATTTCAGGAAAGTATATTGGAGTATTATTAAATCCGTGGCCGAATAGTCCTGCAGAACCTATCGCTGTAAGTGAGTTAGTAAGTTGTAGTCCACTACTACTAGACCAAGAAAATATTCTATCCATTCTATAAAAGAAACTAGTACCAAATAGTCTTATAAATAAATCTTGATTAATAAAATACAAACCAATAAAGGAAGATAAGGCAACTGTTATAACTATTATTGTTATTACAAACCATCTTTTTCTAAATCCTCCAACAAAGAGCATTGTAAAAGTAATTATTAAATACATTATTACTGCGCCAGTATCAGGTTCTATAAATGTTAGTACTGAGGGAATTAAAACTACTATTAATACTTTTAGTAAGAATTTTAATTCATCAGTAGTTTCAGGATTTATATATTCTTCGTTAAAATCGTTTATCATACGAGATAAGGTTATTATTAAAAATACTTTCATAAATTCACTTGGTTGTACACTTCCTATGTGAGGAATTATAAACCAACATCTAGCATTTTTAATAGTAGTACCAAAAAATAGTACTAATACTAATAATATTACTCCCACGATATAAAATATATAGGCATTATTATATAAAAATTTATTTCCTATCATCATCATAGAGTATGCAATAGATAGTCCAATAAAGTACCATAATATTTGCTTTAAATAAAGATTAGAGTAATCACTTGGTAGTAATCTTCTTGTACTATATATTGATATAACACTTATTATAAAGAATAATATTAAAGGTAAAAAGATTTGTTTTTCTATTTTGAACTTTGATATGTTTTTTATGTTATCACCACATTTCTATTTATTATTTTATCACAAAAATATCATTTAATAAATATAAATTACATATATTATGTTAGAGGTGATTATTTTGGGTAAAGAACTTCCTTTTATGTATTATAAAAAAATAGATAAGGATATTAATAATAATACTAATATGTTTTCTACAATGTATAATAATGATAGTAGGGTTAATAGTTTATTAAATAAAAATAGAGAGGTTAGTAAGTATGATAGATTTAAGATAGAGCAAAAGATTGTAGATATATTTAATTCTAGTAATTATATATATAAGGCAGATGTGGTGATAGTAACAAATGAGGGTAAGAAAAAGAAAAGGATTGTAGGTAAGAATGGTAGTAGTTTAATTACTATGGATAATGAATATATACCTATTAAAGATATTCTTGATATATATAAAGAGTAACTACTTTTTGGTAGTTTTTTTATATTTAACATGATTGTTAGTATTCACGTAATACGTAAAATATAGAAAGATAACTAAAAATATAGTGTATTATACTTTTAGCAAACAAGTGTTTAGATATCGTTGACATAAGTATTTATAAATGATATAATTTATTTAGTTTTTAAGATTAAGGATGTGATATAAATGGATGAAGAGAGAATTATGACTAGTGAGAAGTTAACGGAAGACATTGATAATATTAGACCTAGTACGTTAGATGATTATATTGGACAAACTGAAGTTAAGGAAAATATTAGAGTTTTTATTAAGTCTGCAGTAATGAGAGAAGAAGTGCTTGATCATGTTTTACTATATGGTCCTCCGGGACTTGGTAAGACTACTTTGGCATATATTATTGCAAATGAGTTAGGTAGTAATATTAAAACTGCTAGTGGGCCATCCATTGAGAAAGCAGGTGATTTGGCAGCGATACTTTCTACTTTGGAACCTAATGATGTTTTGTTTATTGATGAGATACATAGGATACCTAAGTTTGTTGAAGAAATACTTTATCCTGCGATGGAAGATTTTTATTTAGATATAGTGATAGGTAGTGAAGGTAGTAGTAGGAATATTAGAATTAATTTGCCTAAGTTTACGCTTGTTGGTGCTACTACTAGAGCAGGGGATATTTCAAGTCCTTTGAGAGATAGATTTGGTATTATTTCGAGACTTAATTATTATACTGATGAGGAATTATTTGATATTGTAAAAAGAACTAGTAGTGTACTTAAAACAGAGATTACTTATGATGCTGCGATGGAGTTGGCAAAAAGAAGTAGAGGTACTCCAAGAATATGTAATAGATTGTTTAAAAGAGTGAGAGATTTTGCTTTAGTAGAAGGTAAAGGCATTATTGATAAGGAGATTGTTCTTTTAGCACTTGGTAAGTTGAAGGTAGATAATATTGGACTTGATGAGACAGACTATAATTTACTTAAGGCAGTTATTGAAAAATTTAATGGAGGTCCTGTGGGACTTGATGCTCTTGCTAGTTCTATTGGGGAAGAAGCAGGTACTATTGAAGATGTGTATGAACCATATTTATTACAAAATGGACTACTTAAGAGAACTACTAGAGGTAGAGTTGCTACAGAAAAGGCATATAGACATCTTGGTATAAAGCAAGGAGGACTTTTTTAGAGGGCGTTTTTACTTGATATTTTAAAAGATAGTATGAATGGTATATGAATAAAATTCTTAAAGTTAGATATAATAATAATGATATAGTAATATAGGAATGATACTGGTAATAAAAGTAAAAAATAAAATGTATACTTTATGTAAAGTCTATTTACAAATATATAAAAATATTATATGCTAATAACATAGGGAGTGTGATACATATGATATATCCATCTATAGATAAAATACTTAATATTATTCCTTCAAAGTATGCTTTAGTATATATAGTTGCTTCAAGAAGTAAGCAAATGGAAAAAACTAAATATTATCAAAAACCAATAAATGAATATAAGAGTAAGAAAAATATTGGTAGAGCATTAGAAGAAGTATATGATAATTTAATTCATATGGAGAAAGTTAATAAGTAAGCGTCAAGGTAATAAGTACTTTGGTGTTTTCTTTTTCTTACTCTTTTTAAAAAAGTTTATTTTGATAAAATAATCCCTATTTTTGCTGTAAAATAAGTGTTAAAATACTTGATTAATTAATTATATTTTGGTAAGATAATAATGTACTTAAAAATGAAAGGATGATGTTATGACTAAGTATGTATATGCCTTTAGTGAAGGAAATAAAGATATGAGAAACTTACTTGGTGGCAAGGGTGCTAATTTAGCAGAAATGACTAATTTAGGTCTTCCTATACCTCAAGGATTTACTATTTCAACAGAAGCTTGTACTAATTATTATGATAATGGTAAAGAAATATCTAAAGAAATAGAAACTCAAATTTTTAAAGCACTAGAAGAATTAGAAAAATTACAAGGAAAGAAATTTGGTGATACAGAAAATCCACTTTTGGTATCTGTAAGAAGTGGTGCTAGAGCAAGTATGCCAGGTATGATGGATACAATACTTAATTTAGGACTAAATGATGTGGCAGTAGAAGGATTTGCTAAAAAGACTGGTAATCCTAGATTTGCTTATGATTCTTATAGAAGATTTATTCAAATGTACTCAGATGTAGTAATGGAAGTAAACAAGTCTTTCTTTGAAAAGATTATAGATGAATTAAAGGAAGAAAAAGGAGTTCATTATGATACTGAACTTACAGTAGATGATCTAAAAGAATTAGTAAATAGATTTAAAAAAGTATATAGTAATCATATGAATGGTGAAGAATTCCCACAAGAACCTAAAAAACAATTAATGGGAGCAGTTAAAGCTGTATTTAGATCTTGGGATAATCCTAGAGCAATTGTTTATAGAAGAATGAATGATATACCAGGAGATTGGGGAACTGCTGTTAATGTTCAGTCAATGGTATTTGGTAATATGGGTAATACTTCAGGTACTGGTGTTGCGTTTACTAGAGATCCTGCAACTGGTGAAAAAGGTATTTATGGTGAATACTTAATTAATGCTCAAGGAGAAGACGTAGTAGCAGGTGTTAGAACTCCTGAACCTATTACTAAACTTGAAGAAGATTTACCAGAATGCTATAAAGAATTTATGGAACTTGCACATAAACTAGAAAACCACTATAAAGATATGCAAGATATGGAGTTCACTATTGAAGAAGGTAAGTTATATTTCTTACAAACTAGAAATGGTAAGAGAACTGCTCATGCTGCAATTAAAATTGCTTGTGATTTAGTTGATGAAGGTATGATTACACCAGAAGAAGCAGTACTTAGAATTGATGCTAAAAGTCTAGATCAATTATTACACCCAACATTTGATATTCAAGAACTAAAAAACAGTAATGCAATTGGTGAAGGATTACCTGCTAGTCCTGGTGCTGCTGCTGGTAAGGTAGTATTTACTGCAGAAGAAGCTAAGGCTTTAGGTAAAGGTGGTAAAGGAGAAAGAGTAGTACTTGTAAGATTAGAGACAACACCTGAAGATATCGAAGGTATGGTCGCCTCTCAAGGTATTTTAACAGTAAGAGGTGGAAGAACAAGTCATGCTGCTGTTGTTGCTAGAGGTATGGGAACATGCTGTGTAGCAGGTTGTGGTGCAATTAATATTAATGAAGAAAAAGAAGTATTTACTTTAGGTGGTAAAACATTCCATAAAGGTGATTATATTTCACTAGATGGTAACACTGGTAAGATATATGAAGGAGATATACCTACTAAAGAGGCTACTGTAAGTGGTGATTTTGGTAGAATAATGAAGTGGGCTGATGAATATAGAACACTAG
>OIYG01000108.1_pt1 | contig 91194 bp, 105 predicted proteins | sample 1587861 | NCBI WGS metagenome assembly OIYG01 (sample SAMN03283272) | human gut metagenome | biome: human-associated habitat; material: feces | host: Homo sapiens | place: Peru | collected 2012 | reverse complement strand
ACTGTTTCAACTATTATCGGGAATCCTCCATATGTAAGATTTCAGGACATTATTTCTTCAACAAAAGAAAAGCTTCCTAAAGTAATGGATAATCGTTCTAATTTATTTCTATTTTTTTTATGGAGAAGTATAGATTTATTAGAAGAAAATGGAGAAATGATTTTTATAGTCCCGCGAGATTTTATTAAATTAACTTCTGCCATCTCTCTTAATAAAAGATTATATGAAGAAGGGGGCTTCACTTATTGGGAAGAGTTTGGAGACATAAAAATTTTTGAAGGTGCTTCTCCAAATGTTGTAATTTTTAGGTGGGAAAAAGGAGCAAAGCACACCATCCCAGTTTTTTATCAAAATGGTTTTCTTTTTTTTAGCAAACCAACTGGAACGCCGATAAAAGAATTGTTTGATGTATTAGTTGGGGGAGCGAGTGGATTAAACTCTGTTTTTATAGAAGAAACGGGAAATATTGAATTAGTTGTATCTACCACTAAAAAAACAGGAGAAACGATGCGAGCGCATTATGAAGAAGAACCGACTAAATATTTGCAACAATATAAACAAGAATTGATGAATAGAAAAATAAAAACTTTCTCAGAAGACAATTGGTGGGAATGGGGAAGAAAAATTCGCCATATAAATGGTGATAAGATTTATGTTAATTGCAAAACAAGAGATAATAAGCCGTTTTTTACAAATCCTTCTGGGTGGTTTGATGGCTCAGTTCTTGCTTTGATACCAAAATATAAATGGTATAATAAAATAGAAGAAGTAATAGATTTGTTAAATCAGAATAATTGGGAAGAGCAAGGATTTAAAGTTGGAGAGCGTTTGATTTTCGGACAAAAAACTTTATTAAATGCTTATTTAAAGAGAGAAATTTGACTTTCTCTCTCTTTTATCCTATAATAGAATAAGAAAGGAGAAACAATATGGCATTAAATAAAGGTTATTTACAAGCTAAAACAGATAAAGAAAGTGATGAAACATATACTCCCGCTTATGCGGTAAAACCTATTTTGAAATATATTCCTAAAAATAGTATTGTATGGTGCCCTTTTGATGCAAAAGAAAGTGAATATGTAAAATTGATTCAAGAAAATGGAAATGAAGTTATCTTTAGTCATATTGATGAAGGAAAGAATTTTTTCTTTTACGAACCTAAAGAATATGATTGTATTGTTTCAAACCCTCCATTCTCTCTAAAAGATGAAGTTCTGAAAAGACTATATGAGTTAGACAAGCCTTACGCAATGCTTTTGCCTATCCCTTCGCTACAAGGTCAAAAACGTTTTCCGTATATCAAGGACTGCGAAGCTTTAATTTTTGATAAGCGAATAAATTATTATAAAAATTACAAGACGAAAGAAATTCAAAAAGGAGTAAGTTTTGGCTCTTTTTATCTTTGCCGAAAAATGCTTCCTGAAAAACTTATTTTTGAAGAACTTATGCTTGACAAATAGGAAAGGACAATTATGAAATTACCTGATAAGATTATTTCATCAGCATATAAAGAATTTGGTTTATCTTCTAACAACCCTTGGGAAGGAACTCCTTTCGAAAAATATTATCAGACAGGAGCCAAGCAAAAAGGTGCGTTAGGAGAACTTATTGTCGCTTCATTTCTTGAAAGTGAAGGGATGATTGTAGACAAGTCTAAAAATCAAGGCCATGATAGAATTGTCAACAATTATAAGACCGAGATAAAATTTTCTTGCGCGTCTAAAAGAAATCAAGATTTCCTCTTTACTTTTAATCATATTAGTTTTTGCAAAGATTGGGAAAGAATTATTTTCTGTGGGATTAACGGAAACTTGGAAGCTAAAATTGTTTGGTTTTCAAAAGAAAATATGAAGGAGCTTCTTGATGAAAGTATTCTAAAACATCAGCAAGCTGGGCAAGAAAATAACCTTGATGATTACTGTATTATGGGGACTAATTCAAAGAAACTTCTTTTTCATCCATTAGCAAAGGAGATGAGCTCATTTTGATTGATATTTATAATTTTCTAAATAAACCAAATACTTTGCGCGCACTATCAGATGAAACTTTTTTAGAAGTTCTTCCCGAGTTAGCGAGACAACTTGCTTTGGTAGATTACCATTATTCGTATACAGAAGAAGAACTAAAAAAAGACTGGAAGAAACTTCTTTCTTATAAAAATTCTTCTTTTTCTACTGCTTCACAAGTTAGGGCAGGAATGAAATTGTGCGAGCATTTCTTTCCTAATTTTTTTGACATTGTAAATCCGCAAGGAGTTGGTTTCAAAAACTTTTGGAACGAAAAAGATTTACAGAAGGTTTTAGCTTGGAATAGAAAGTCGCATTCAACTCCATACATCAGCGAACTACGAAGAGGAATTAGTTTTTGTTTTGGGCTAACTAAAAACACAATGTTTCGTCCTCATCTTGCTAAAATGATTTGTGATTATTATAAACCTACTATTGTTCTTGACCCTTGCGCGGGTTGGGGAGGGAGAATGCTCGGAGTTGTAGCAAGTGGAGCAAAATATATTGCTTATGAGCCAAATACAGAGACTTATAAGCATTTGGAAGAAGTAGCTTCTTTTCTTGGCATTCAAGATAAAGTAGAATTGTATAATGAAGATTCTGGAAAAGCAATTTTTCCTGCACATGATTTAGTCTTAACTTCTCCACCTTATTATAATCTTGAAGTCTATTCACAAGAAGAAACTCAAAGTGAAAATCAATTTGATACTTATGAAGAATGGCTTGAAAAATGGTTATTTCCTCTCGCGCGAGAAAGCGCGAAAGACGCGAAGACGCTCTGTTGGAATGTTGCGAATGTAGGGAAAATGAAGATTCAAGACGATTTATTTTCTTTTCTTGAAGAACAAGGATGGAAAATTGATGTTAATTTTGGGATTGGCTCTTCCGCGCGACAAACTAATCAAAATGCGAAGAAGAATAAAAAGAATATTGATATTACAGCTTGCTTTATTCTTGACAAAAAGTAAGGTTTATATTATAATAAGATGTAAAGGGAGGGGATAAGTTGGAAAGATTTGAAACGCACTCTCACAGCTGTTATAGCAATATTAGATTGCTTGACAGTATCAACACAATTGATAATATTCTGAAAGTTCCTTATGAAAAGGGTATGTCAGGAGTTTGCCTCACTGACCATGAATGTTTATGTGGTGCGGTAGAACTTCTAGAAAAAGAAAAGGAACTAAAAGAAAAAGGGGAACTCCCTGAAAATTATAAATGTGGGATTGGTAATGAAATTTATCTAACTAATTCGCGCGAAAAAAATCAGAAGTATTATCACTTTATTCTGATTGCGAAGGATGAAATTGGATTTCGGCAACTTTGTGAGCTATCTTCTAAAAGTTGGTATCATTCTTATTTTGACCGAGGAATGGAAAGAGTTCCAACTTTAAAATCAGAATTGCAAGAAGTTATTAATAGGGATAAGGGGCACGTAATTGCTACAAGCAGTTGTATTGGTGGTGAGCTTCCGACACTTCTTCTTGCGATGAAAAAAGATAAATCAAAGAAGGAAGAAGTAGAAAATTTTCTTTCTTATTGTAAAAATCTTTTTGAAGATGACTTTTATCTTGAAGTTGCGCCGGGCACGAGAGATGACCAAATTTATGTGAATAAAATGATTTGGAGACTTTCAAAAACTTTTGGTATTAAAATGATTTACGGAACCGACGCGCATTATCAAAGAAAAGAGACGCGTTTTGTCCATAAAGCATATCTAAATTCAAAAGAGGGCGAACGAGAAGTTGACGATTTTTATGAATTTTCACATTTTATGACGAATGAAGAAGCTTGGAATTATTTCCAATCCTCATACGATGATGTAATTATATTTGAAGAGATGTGTAAAAATTCAATGGAAATCTATAATAAAATTCAAGGATACAAAGGGATTTTTAGAAATCCAATCATTCCGCGAATTGACGTTAAAGATTATCCAAAGAAAAAAATGCAAACTTCTCGGCCAACACTTGATTATCTTTTCTCATCTGAAGATATTCAAGAAAGATATTGGGTAAATGAATGTTGGAATGCATTAATTGAAAAAGGTCTTGTAGAAAAAGATAATTATATTGATAGGCTAGAAACTGAAGCAGATATTATTAAAACAGTTGGTAATAAGCTTGGGAACTGTCTATTTGAATATTTTAATACTTTCCAACATTTTATTGAGCTGTTTTGGAAATGTGGAAGCTTGAACGGGCCGGGGCGAGGTAGTTCTGTTTGCTATCTTTCAAATTTCCTTCTTGGCATTACACAGCTTGACCCAATTGAATGGGAGCTGGCTGAGTGGCGCTTTCTTAATAAAGACAGGCTAGAATTGCCAGATATTGATACAGACTTGAGTCCGTCTAAACGCCCGCTAATTTTCAAAAAGATTAGAGAAGAAAGAGGAGAACTCCGACTTCTTCAAGTCGCAACTTTTGGAACAGAAGGTACAAAAAGCGCGATTCTTACTGCATGTAGGGGTTATCGTTCAGAACTCTATCCAGAGGGTATTGATGTAGATACTGCGCAATATATCGCAGGTTTGATTCCGAGCGAACGAGGTTTTCTCTGGACACTTGATGAAGCAGTTCATGGAAATGTGGAGAAAGACAGAAAACCAATTCAAGAATTTATTCGTGAAGTAGAAAAATATCCCGGACTTTTGGATATTATGTTTGGTATTGAGGGGCTTGTAAATAAAAGGAGTCAGCATGCTTCTGGCGTAATTATTTACAACGAAGACCCGTGGAATACTGGTGCAGTAATGAAAAGCCCGAACGGAGAGCTTACAACACAATTCTCTCTTCATGACGCAGAAAAACTCGGAGATACAAAATTTGATTTCTTGGTTACTGAAATTTGCGATAAAATTGTAAATACAATAAATCTCCTTCAAAAAGACGGTTTTATTGAAAAAGATTATTCTTTGAAGCAAGTTTATCAAAAGTATCTTCATCCTTCTGTAATTGATTTGAAAGATGAAAAAATCTGGGATACGCTTGATGAAGGAAAAGTAAATTCTTTGTTTCAATTTGATAGCGACACTGGAGGGCAGGCAATCGCGATGATTCAACCGCGAAATCCTATTCAAATGATGATGGCGAACGCACTAACGCGTTTGATGGGCGAAAAAGGAAAAGAACGTCCAATTGAAAGATACGTGCGATTAAAAAATGACATTAGTCAATGGTATAAAGAATGTAGAGATAACGGACTTACCGAAGAAGAAATCAAAGTTCTTGAACCATATTATCTTCCAGTAAGTGGTTGTCCAACTACGCAAGAAAAGCTCATGCTTCTTTGTATGGAGCCTAAACTCGGAAATTTTTCATTGGCAGATGCTAACTCCGCACGAAAAGTGTGCTCTAAAAAACAATTGAGTAAGATTCCTATTTTAAAAGAGAAATTCGTTTCAGCTTGTCCGACAAAACGAGTTGGCGAATATGTTTGGCAAACAGCGATTGAGCCTCAAATGTCTTATGCTTTTGCAGAACCGCACGCATTAGCGTACTCGTTCGTAGCGATTCAAATCCTTGTTTTGGTTACAAAATTTCCTGTTCTTTATTGGAATTGCGGATGTCTTATTACGGATAGCGGAAGCGATGAGCCGGCAGAACAAGAGCCAGAAGAGACGGAAATTGTATCCATTTACGAGCCAGAAGATTTTGAAGAATACGAATATGAAGATTTACCAGATACGAAAGAAAAAGTAAAAAAGAAAGTAAAAACTCCTGACTACGGAAAAGTTGCGACGGCAATTGGTAAATTCCAAGAGAGGGGAATTACAATCCTTCCTCCCAATATCAACGAGTCTTCATACACTTTCACTCCTGTTCTAAAAGAGAACGCAATTGCGTATGGCCTTCGCGGAATTACCCGTGTCCCCGAAGCGCTCATTAAAGATATTTTTTCCGCGCGTCCCTTTACTTCATACCAAGACTTTTTCGCGCGGGTAAAGATTGGAAAGTTGCCAGCAACTAATCTAATCAAGAGCGGAGCATTTGATAGTCTTGGTGATAGAAAAGAAGTAATGAATTATTATCTTACTTCGGTTGCAGACCTGAAAACAAAGTTGACTCTTCAAAATATGTCAACGTTAATTGCGAAAAATCTTATTCCAGAAGAAATGAAGTTTTTTGCGCGCCTATGGTCTTTTAACAAATTTTTGAAAACAAATAAAGAAGGAATTTATTATCTTCTGAATGAAAAAGCCTTAAACTTCATTGTCTCTAAATGCGATGCAGATTTAATTGATACGGAAGATAGAATTCTTCAAAAAGTTTGGGACACGTATTATAAGAAAGCAATGGAACCAATGCGAGTTTATTTAAAAGATAATCAAGAAGAAGTGCTTGAAAAATTAAATAAAGAAGCAGTTCAAGAACTCTGGGACAAGTACGCGGGAGGAACGATTTCTCGCTGGGAAATGGATAGTATTAGTTTTTATTATCATCCGCATGAGCTATCCGAGTTTAAAAATGATTTTACGAACTTCTTTGATAGGCCAGAAGAACCGGAAATTGCTTATACTTTTCCATCTCGGCAAGGTCAAGAAGTAAAGGTAATGAAAACTTACTTTATCGCGGGAACTGTTATCAATAAGAATAAACTAAAGAATTCAATTTCTCTTCTTACTCCTGAAGGTGTAGTAACTGTAAAGATTTGGAAGAATCAATATTCTCTTTATGATAAACAGATTAGTGAAAAGGGAGAAGATGGAAAAAAGCACGTTCTTGAAAAGAGTTGGTTTACAAAAGGAACTCTTCTTATGTGTCAAGGCTTTCGGAGAGGAGATAGTTTTGTTCTAAAAAAAGATAAGAAAAGTGGTTATGAAGTTCTTTCTAAAATTGAAGTGATTGATGGAAAAATAAAGTATGTTACAGAGAGGATTGATGAAGAATGATAGGTATTTATGATGGTTCTCTTTCTTCTCTGGGCATTCCAAATGTAGAAGCAATGAAGATTGCGGAGTATTATCGGGTTGAGAAAAAGCAATTTTCTCGCCTGATATTACCCAGCGAAGAAGAAGACCTTTCAGCTTATGACAAAGTTTATTTTTGTTCTGATTTTGAATGTGAAGTTCCTTCAGTATTTCGGCGCGCAAAAAACGTAGAATACGTTGGATACGCTTTTTCTGAAGAAAAATACATTGCTTTAGAAAATGAATTGATGGATTTTACCCTTCCGCGCACAACCCCATATAAAGCTTATTTGCGTCAAAAATTCCAAAATGGAGAAAAGGCAAAATCTATCAATTCTTTTCTTGACAATATTTACTATCGGGCGTATAATGGAAAAGAAGTAATGCCAATTCCGGCAGGTTTGTCAAGAAAAAAAATTTATGTTTCTGACAAAGACTTCTTTTATCCCGGATGGCGCGAAAACCTTACGAAATTAGAAGCAAGACATCCGAGTGGAATTTACTTTCTTCATCCAATTATTTGTAAGACAATGGAGCAATTTTTAGAAGTTAGAAGTTTTACTTCGGTTTCACGCGCGAACGATGTAATTCTTGATTTTGATTTTTCTTTTTCTTCGCTTGATGGTTTTCTAAAAGATAATGAAAGAAAATTTCTTGCCGAAATAACAAAGACTTCAAATGTCTTCATTCCTTTTGGCGCGCGCGAAAATGTAAAATATACAATCTTTTCTTTTTCACGCGAACTTATTGACCGCCTAAATATTCTCTATGGATTTTGGGCGCATTCAATTCCCATTAAGCTTTATTATATAAAGCCTAAATTGGGAGAAGTAAATAAGCTTGAAGGCTTGTTTGAAAAAGCCAAAACTTTTTCTATTCGTTTTGATAAAGATTTAGAAAGCAGAATGAAAGGAAAAGTAAAGGAAGAATACAAAGAATTTATGAAATTTTTTCCTAAAAAACATAATTTATTTATTCAAACTTATGAAAATATCAGTAGGAGGGGAATGTGGAGATATGACAGGTAGAGAAGCGTATGAACAAATTTCACAGCTTCAACGAGATTTGATTATTTCGTTGGAGACTTTTGATAGAAAAGATAACATTCAACGATTGCGGGAGCAAATTATTCGTGTTCAAGATGAATGCCCTCATTTTGATGAGAGTTTTGTTGTAAATGGAGAAGTAGGAAAATGCCCTTATTGCGGGAGGAGAATGGCGTAATGGAGCAAAATTATTTTGTAAATGAAATTTTTGAAAATATTTGGAATGATAGATATAGAAAGAATAATGAAACAGTGGATGAGAATTTCCAGAGAGTAGCAAAATACATTAGTCAGTCTCAAAAAGACGAAGAAGATTTTCTTTATCTTATGAGAAAAGGTCTTTTCTTCCCCGCAGGTCGGACGATGAGTAATGCTGGAATTGGCGTAAATCTAACTTTGAATAATTGTTTTACGGCTCCTCCTATTCAAGATTCTCTTGCTGAAATTTTTGATGCGGTGAAGCTTGGCGCGACTACGCACCAGAAAGGGGGAGGTATTGGATATGATTTCTCTTACTTGCGTCCCGCAGGAACTCCCACCTCTAACGATGCCATTGCTTCTGGGCCTGTTTCTTTTATGGATGTTTTTAACGCACAAACGGCGACAATTCTTCAAGGAAATCGTCGTGGCGCAAACATGGGCATTCTAAATATCTATCACCCTGATATTGAAGAATTTATTACTGCTAAATCCTATGAAGCTGGAAAATTAGTTCACTTCAATCTTTCCGTAATGGTTGATGATGCCTTCATTGATGCTGTTAGAAAAGATGAGAAAATTTTCCTCCATTTTCCAGTATATGATAAAGATGGTTATATTGAAAACAATCCTAAAAAATGGAAGTCAAAAAAAGAAGTTTCTGCCAGAGAGCTTTGGAATTTGATTACTAAAAAGGCATATGACAATGGCGAACCCGGCATTTTCTTCTATGATAATCTCAATAAAGATAACAATATCTGGTATGAAGAAACTATTACTACAACTAATCCTTGTTCAGAATATCTCGCAGGCATAGTGCGCTCCAATCCACAAAATTATGGTGGAGCTTGTAACCTTGGTAGCCTATTTCTTGTAAATTTTGTTCATGCTCCTTTCACAAAAGAAGCAACAGTAAATTGGCAATTACTGGAACAAACAATTTTTACAGCAGTACGGATGCTTGATGAAGTAATTGATGCTAACACTTTCCCAAATAAAGTTTATGAAAATTATCAAACTGATTTCAGAACCATTGGGCTTGGTGTTACTGGTTTGGCAGATATGCTTGTAATGCTTGGACTTGATTATAGAACAAAAGATGGTAGAGATTTTGTAGAACTCTTAATGGATTTTATTTCCTCAAGGGCTTTTCTCGGTTCATCACTTCTTGCGCGCGAAAAAGGTACTTTCCCCAAATGGAACGCAAATCTTTTTCTAAATGGCGGTTATATGAAGAAAATGCGAGGAAGAAAATCTTGGGCAGAAACATTTGAATCTATTGAAAAATATGGTTTGCGTAATGCAAAAATTATGAGCATTGCACCGACAGGAACCCTATCCCTCACTTTTGGAAACAATTGTTCTTCTGGTATTGAACCAATTTTCTCTCTTGAATACGAAAGAAAAGTCAAATTCGGAGGACAAGCTGAAGAAGATACCAAGATTGTTAAAATAAGGGACTTCGCGTATGCGCTTTGGAAGAATTGTGGTTCTCCAAAACAATACGAAGATTTATTTGCTACTGCTCTTGAAATGACAGTAGAACAACATCTTCTGATGCTTGGAAAAATTGCTTACTTTGTGGATATGTCTGTTAGTAAAACAATTAATATCCCAACAGATTATTCATTTGAGGATACTCAACAAGTCTATTTGAAAGCTCATGACTTGGGCATTAAAGGAACCACAATTTTTAGGCCAAACGAGCTTCGCCCCGGCATTCTTATTACAGAAAAGAAAGAAGAAGAACATTCAAAAGCTCGTGAACTTCAAAGAGGAGAAATTCTTACTGTAAGTGAAGAGGTTATTGGCAAGAAGAGGAAACTAACTACAGGCTGTGGGTCGCTCCACGTCATGGCTTATTTTGACGCTACTACTGGAGAGCTTCGTGAAGTTTATCTTTCAAAGGGAAGTGAAGGAGGTTGTGCTTCCTTTATGAATGGATTAAGCCGAATGATTTCTGTATCTGCTCGCGCAGGAGTAGCTATTGGAGACATCGTAGACCAGCTAAATAGTTGTACTACTTGTCCTTCTTATGCAGTAAGGAAAGCTACAAAGCATGATACAAGTAAAGGAAATTGCTGTCCCGGAGCGGTAGCAAACGCTCTAAAAGAAATGTGGCAAGAAATGAGAGAAGAAAATCTAATTGACTTTGTTAATGAAAAACCCATTCAAGAACAAAAAAAAGAGCCTTATAATATTTCATCTACTTCTTGCCCTGAATGTGGTGAACCAGTAGAACATATTGGAGGGTGTGTAACATGCCCAAGTTGTGGATGGAGTAAATGTGGTTAATGGAGGAATAATAATGATAAAAAGAGAAATTGTTGAAACTGTTTATGAGTATGATGGAGAAGGTAAACTTATCAAGAAAACAGTTACTCAGACAAAAGAAGAAGAAGAAAATCGCTCTGGACTTATATCTACCACTACTAATCCAAACATAATTCAAACTACACCATCTAAACAAATATTTGATACAAGCTACAATGATAGCATTTGTACTAGCCCGATTATTACTTGTTGTAAAAAGCAGGATTAACCTCCTGCTTTTTATTTGACTTTTCTTTTAAAATATATTATAATATTTTAGAAAGGAGAAAGACAATGGAAGAAAAGCTAAAAGAATATAAAACTACTCACAAGAGATGTGCTGATTGCGTATTCTTCAGGACAAGAACTTATGGCATAGAACAAACTGTTGTTTCTTGGTGTGAACTTTCTTATAAAGCAATTATAATGCCACATCGGCGAAGATGGTGTAAACATTATTTATGGGAGAAAGAAAATGTATGAGTTATTTTTGCGGGCAAAAGAAAAAGTTGGATTTTCTGAAATAGTAAAACAATTAAATCTCGCGCCCGGAACTGTAAAAAGATGGGAAGAAAAAAGACAAGTCCCTAAAGATTATTTTATGGATTTGAAACGTCTATGCGAAGAAGGGATAGATTTATCTAAACTCTCATATAGGGAGAAAGGACAATTTTTTACTCCAACTGAAACCGCAAAGCGTTGTATTGAAGTAACAAAGCAAGTATTAAAACAAAATGGTTTTTCTTTTGAAGAATATACTTGCTTGGAGCCAAGCGCGGGAAACGGTAGCTTTTCTAATTTGCTTCCTAATCCTTTAGCGATGGACATTGAACCTCAAACTCAAGGAATAAAGAAAGAAGATTTTCTATTATGGGAACCTGATAATAAGAATTACCTTGCTATTGGCAACCCTCCGTTTGGATTGCGAGGTCAACAAGCACTGCGCTTCTTGAATAAAGCATTATCATTTTGTGATTTTTGTTGTTTTATTCTGCCTCCTTTATTTAATAGTGACGGGAAAGGAAGCCCTTTAAAGCGAATAAAAGGAAATTTACTTTATACAGAAAAATGTAATTCTTCTTATTTTTACCCAAATCAAGAACCTGTAAAGGTAGAAACAATTTTCCAAATATGGACAAGTTTGCCAGAATTAGGAGAAAATCAGCAGGAACAAGTCAAACCTCAAGGATTCCAAATTTTTTCTTTATCTGATGGAGGAACGCCTTCTACTACTCGTAATAAAGATAAGATAGGTTATTGTGATTATTATCTTCCTTCTACTTGTTTTGGAGAAGAAAAAATGATGCTTTATAAAAGCTTTTCTGATTTGCCACAACAAAGAGGTTATGGAATTCTCGTAGAAGACAAGAAACTTTGTAGTAAAATTGAAGATATAGTTTGGAAAAAAGTGGCTTTCTATTCAACTAATGGCGCGCTCAATCTTCGTCAATCTCTAATAATTGAAGCAATAAATGATTGACTTTCTTTTTATTTTTAGGTATACTTACTATATGAGTAAGGAGGAGTATAATGAAAATAATTGAGCTGTTGTATAAAGAAGGTAGAGTTTTCTTTTACGCGGTTGAAGAAGAAAACACTTTTATTTTTGGCACTTCTTGTGTAAGAGAACCAGAAATGACAATGGAAGAAACAGATTGCTATTCTTGGGAGGAACACAAAGAAATTATTTTCCAAAAACTAACCTATGAAATTGAAGCACGAATGAAAGCAGATAAGAGTTTAGTAACTTTTTATACTTTTAAAAATATTAAAGAAGAAGATAGAGCGGACTTCTTTCACAAACTTGTGGAAATTGCGACAAAATGATTTGGCTAATTGCTCTAATAGTTGCTATCACTGTTATTATTCGGGTTTTATTTCTTCGCTCAATAGAAGAAAATCTAATAAATAAACAAAAGCAATGTAAAGAATTAGAGCAAAAAATTACTGATTTTTCAAGCAGTCTATCAAATCTTGAAGATGAAAAAGCTCAGCTTGATGAAGCAATTATTCGCGCGCAAGAAGCGTATAAGGTTGAAGTCTCGCGCACGAATGAAGAAATGGCAAATTTTCGGCAACAAAAGATTGCTGACCAAGATGCCTTTTTCGCGCAACGAGATAAAGACAAGCAAAATGAACTTGAAAAACTTTTCGCGCAACATCAAGATGAATATGTGAAAAGCATTATTGAACTTGCTGATGAAACGGAAGAAAAAAAGCAAGAAATTAGAAATGAATATGAGCAAGTAAAACAAGAACTCATGAATTTTCGGAACTATTATTCTTCTCTTTTGGAACCGGTACGAGCCATTTCACGCGCGAATGATGAAGTTCTCTTCCAAACAATACAAGTTTCTGAAGAAGAGCGTCGTGATATTGCTTATCTTCTAAATGAAGTTCTCCCTAACCTTCAGCATCCTGATGTTCTACGTAAACTTATTTGGTCGGAGTTTATTCAAAAGCCTACAAACGAAATGCTAAAACGGACAGAAATTGATGATTCGCCCGGAATTTACAAGATTACAAACATTGAAAATAAGAAATGTTATGTTGGTAAATCTACTAATGTAAAGAAAAGGCTTCAAGACCACGTAAAAGGCGCACTTGGTATTAGTTCTATTAGCGACCAAAAAATTCACCGAGAAATGGCCCGTGAAGGTATTTGGAACTTTACTTTTGAACGACTTTGTTCTTGTGAAAAAGATGAATTAAGTTCAAAAGAAAAAGAGTATATTGCTTTTTTTAATTCAACTCAATACGGGTATAATATTGCGAGTGGAGGATAAATAATGAGCGAACCTCGTAAACTAAATCGGGAAGAGCGACGAAAGCTTGAAAAGATGAAACGCTCTAAAGATAAGAAAATTCAAAAGATTGTCAACAAGCTATCACCTGAAGTAAAACAAGAAGTATATAAAAGAATGTATGAAAAGCTAAAGGAGAAAATGGAGGAAGAAGAAAATGAAGATGCTTTATCGTGAAGCTCTAACTTATCACATTGATAATGAGGAAGAAGCAATGTCTACTATTGAAGATTTCAAGAGTCGTCAACTGTCAGAAGGTTATACTCTTACAAAGTACAAAACTGACTATAAGGTGAAGAAAGACCGCAAGACTGGTGAAATTACTGATGAAAAGTGGATTGTGCTTGTAGAAAAAACTTATGAGGTAGAATAATGAATAGTACGCTAAATGAAAATGTCGCAATGCTATTTGAGCTAGTAGACCAAATTGTGGAACTCCCTGATAGCGCTGTCAACGACCAAACAATGGAAGTTATGCGACAAACAATTGAAAGTGCGTTTTCTTATGACGCACGCGAAAATTTTATTCGTAAGCAGATTGATTATCTTTATCAACAAAATCTAAACAAGATCTCCGCAATAGAAGACGCTCAAAAGCTCGGACAGCTAATCGGCGAAATTGTCAATTCTTATGAAGGTCTTGAAGGCCAGAAGAAAGAAATGGTTGAACTGGTTACTTCCAAAATTGCTTCTCTAGCTCTTGAGGCCGCCGAACGGTATCGTGGAGTAGAAAAGAAAATTTATTTCCAGAAACTAAACCCTAATGCTAAACTGCCAACTTACGCACATCAAGACGATGCTTGCGCTGACCTTTATATCCCGGAAGAAATTGTTGTTCCCGCAAATGCGCGAGGATTTAAAGTTGGAACTGGTCTAGCAGGCGCAATTCCAGACGGCTGGGAAGTAAAGGTTCGTCCTCGGAGCGGAATGAGCATGAAGACTCCCCTGCGAATTTCTAACGCCGAAGGAACTATTGATGCTGGATACCTTAACGAGTGGTGTGTTCTCTTTGATAATCTCTCTAATGAAGATTATACTATTTCCGCTGGCGACCGCGTAGCACAAGTCGCACTAAAACCTGTTTATTATTTCTGTGGTGAAGAAGTAGATGACGTTCACAATATTAAGCAAACAGAAAGGGATATGTCAGGTTTCGGTGATTCGGGGAAGTAAATGATAAATTACTTCTCCGTTCAAAATGATTTAGAAGAGAACGGTTGGCAATTAGTTTCTACAGAATATAAAAATCTAAAAACTCCTCTCAAAATGATTTGTCCGAAAGGTCATGAAGTAGAAGATACCTATGACCATTGGCGCCGTTATCATATTTGCGAAAAGTGTTTGGGAGGAAAAGGCAATAAGATACGAAAAGAAGTTCCTCTAAAAAAAGAAGGAACCTACCGAATACTTGCTCTTGATGCGGCGACAGTTACTTCTGGTTTCTCAATCTATGACGATGGCGATTTAGTTTCTTATGGAACTTTCACTATTGATAGAGATTTAGACACAACAGAAAGAATAAATAAGTTTAAAGTTTGGTTGACCGATGCGATAAACAACTGGACACCTGACTACGTAGAAGTAGAACATATTCAACTTCAGTTATATGGAAAGGCTAACTCTCCACAAGTTGAAGTCTATAGAGTTCTCGCAAATCTTCAAGGAATAATTCTTGATACTCTCTTTGAGCTTGATGTTCCCTGCGAACTTGTCTATGCGTCCACTTGGCGAAAAGTTTGTGGAATCGGTGAAACCGGACGAGAGAACAAAAAGAAACTCGCACAAGAAAAGGTTGCCACTTGGTATGGCATTAAAGCCACCCAAGATGAAGCTGACGCAATTTGTATTGGAAAATATGCGATAAAAAACCATAAAAAATCTACTTGGGGTGAAGATATAGAATGACTATTACACTAAATGAATTAATTGAAGTTTCTCCTATTTTTCAAAAACTAGCTACACAGCCATTTCCCGGCAAGACTGTATTTAAGATTGCCAAAATTATGAAGGCAATTGATAATGAAGTTGCTTGCTTTGAAACCGCACGAAAAGGCGTGATTGAACGCTATGGCGCGCGCAAGGAGAATGGAGAACTTGATGTCACAGAAAATAATCAAGTTAAAATCCAGCCGGATAAAATTGAAGATTGTAACCGAGAGATGGTGGAACTACTAACAAATGAGATTGAGTTGGATGTTACTCCAATTCCTATGTCTTGCTTTGATGAAGTAGAACTAACGCCAAGCGACGTAATTCGTCTTGAGAAATTTATTGAAGAGTAAAAAAAATAAGCCCTCCCATTTGGGAGGGCTTTTTGTTTTATAGCTCTATTGCTAACCATTTAACACGGGGCTTTCTTCCAGTATTATCACCATTAAAAATTCTAAGTACGACATGGGTAGCATCAGTCCCAGCGTGTTTATCTGTTTTAGGATATACAGATACCGTACATCGGCCAAAATATCCCGCGGTAGAATCAGTTTCAAAGCAACAAATAACAAACGGCGTATCTGTAAAAGCTTTTGAAAAATTTGCTTCTACATCTACATATGAATTAGGGGAGACGTCTGTCCCTCCAAATGTTCCTGTTTCTATATGTTTTATATGAGCATATCTTTCTAACGTTCCCACCCGATCAGAAACTTTGCCAATGTTAGTCGTATTTGTTCCAATATTAGTGGTATTATTAGTAATATTTGTGTTTATTCCAGAAACAATGTCATTAATTCCCAAATATTCTCTTGCTTTTCCAGCTTCTGTCGCACCAGTTCCTCCACATTTTACACTTAACGGATGTATGGATGAAAGTTTAAGTTCTCCGTTTATCGCAAGTCCTCCTGCGATACTGGCACTTTCCTTAAAAGAGACAGGCCATCCCATTGTAATGCTTCCAGATTCATTGGAATTTGGAGCTTCCGCGGCGCAGCCCATTGCAACAGCATTTTCTCCATGTAAAAAATGAAGAAGGTAAGAAGCCGAAGGCACATAAAAATTATAAGAAGTGCTTGCCATTGAAACTCCAGTGCTATCTGTGATTTTTACAATAACATTTTTTGAAACATCTTTCCCATAAGTAGTAGAAGATGTCCATTTTTTAGTTGATTGATTTACACTAAAAGAGTTATTGTCTAAAGTTAAAAGTATTGTATAACTATTTGACAATTCGCCACCTTCTATAAAAGGGCGTATTTTACTTGTAGTCGCAGAAGTATAAACGAACTCAATATGATCTTCATTAGAGCCTGTTACGGGAACTCTATAAACAGGATTTCCTCCAACAGTTATATATGGAGATATATAATTTGTAATATATCTTGTTTCTGTTTTTGAAAAAGTGCTCCCTCTGCTATCTGTTATTTTTGCGATAAAGTTCACCATTCCACTATTAAAAGCTGTAAAAGTAAAAACGCCATTATTCCCTAAAATAGCTCTTCCTCCTACAATAAGTTCATAAGCGTTAATTATTGAACCAAATTTTCCCTTTGCTTTTATAGTTACTGTAATTTCAGAGTTTCCTGATATAGCCCACTCTTTCCCAGAAAAAAGAGGGGGTTTATTTTTTGAAATAACGATAGTAAAAGAATTTATTTCTGGCTTCAGTGCGGCAATATCTTGAGACTTAACTGTTAAGCTGTAAGGATTTTCTCCAAGAACAGTTCCGCTTGAATCTTTAGTTATTAAAATAATTTGAGCAGAAGCAGATGGAGTAATAAAATAATTAGCCCAAGAAGTATTAGCTGTCGCAGTATGTTGCCCGGAACCTTTAACTCCAGAAACAATTTTTTCACGAGCTCCTCCATTAATGGAAACATATAAATCATGAAGATAACTTTCAGAATTAGCTGTAATAGTATAATTAAAAGAATTCCCTAAAATAACCGTGGATGGAATTGTTAAACTACTATTTTTTATAGTATAATTAATAGTTAATTTTGCGGTAGTTATTCTAAGATAATAATATGTATATTTTCTTCCTCCCGCTTGTTGATTTGTTGAAGTATCCGTTGAAGCAATTAGCCCTCCTCCGTTTTGTAAATAAGTTAAAAGTTTTGAATCATTAGTAATATCTAAATTACAAGTTCGGTTATAAGCAGGGCTATCAGTAAAATAACTACCGGATAAACCGCTACCACTAGTGGTTCCAAAAGAGAATAATTTATTCCATTCGCCTCCTGATTTGGAGCAAGTGACTGTAAGTATTGCCGAATTTATAATAATATTTTTAGAAAGTTCTTTAAAAGAATTTGTATCAAAATTCATTTTCAAAGTCTTTCTATTGCTATAATCTTTAACTTCACTATACTTTCCTTGAGTATCAGAACTTATAGTCCCATTAAAACTTATTGTTGCCATCCTTTTACCTCCTTTACCAGCTAAAACCTACGCCTGCTGAAGTAATAGAGACTTTTAAATCTCCAATTTTGAATTGATTATAAAAAGTAGCATTATTTACAACTAATTCGTCTCCAGAAAAATAGGCCACTGGTGTTTCTGCGTGAGCGTCTTTATAAAAACCAATTTGATTATTTGTTATTTTTGTTGCGAAGTTTTGCGCGGCAGAGTCAGTGGAAATTAAAATAAATGGATTTGAAACATCAGTTGTATCAAGTTTTATTCGCCCTCGGATTTGCTCTAAATAACCATTACTAGTTGGCTCATAATTACCATTGAGGTCGTCATGAATTAAGCCCCAAACCGTGCCTTTATCATCCTTTTCAATATATGATTTTTTAAATTTGTTTTCTAAATCCGTTGCAGATTGTGTTATATCTGCGTTTATTTTTTCCACGAAAGGAGTTCCATCTGCTCCTATTACTGTAATATACTTCTTGTCTCCTTCTTGTAAAGTTTTCAAAAGCTCTTCTAGATAATCGTCAGTTACGAAGTAAGAGGTCGCTTCAGAACCTTCTTCTATTTTTACATAAGTGAGAGTCAAAGTAAGAGTAGCTAGACTTTCACTTGTTGTAGAAACTTTTCTCGCATACATCCTAAAAGTATAGTTTGCTTGTTCAGAAGGTAAAGTAAAAGTATAAGTTTGTAATTGATTTGAATTATTTTTTAATAAAATATTTTGAATAATTTGAGAAGTATCTCCTTCTACCCTAATAACTTCACATAAAAATTGATTTACTCCATTTTCTCCATTACTTATCCCAGTACGAGCTACTGAAAAAGTATAAGTCTTCCCACTGTCTAAATCTGTTGTTAAATCTTTAGATTCATTTCCATGAATCTGTATTTGAAAGCCTGACAATTGAGAAAGATTTGTTCCCGCCACATCTTTTAATGTAGTATCACCATCTCTCGCGCTCCAAGCCGAAGGAACATTACCTTGCTCCAATTTTAACTTTTTTACCCTTATCGGCGCGCGAGGGTCAGTACCAAAAGAAATATATAAATTCCCATTTGAAATATTTTCAAATGCAGAAGGATAAGTGAAAGTAGAATATACTTTAAACCACCTACCATTCACTGGTGCGGTAACATCATCACTTACCATCCCATCAGAAAAGGTCGTCGCGCGAATACTACCTATCATGTAACTTTTTGTAGTATCCTCTGCTATACGAAGAATAAAATAGAAGTTCTGGCTTCCAGTAAGTACACTCCAATCTGCGCAATATACTTCTGCGGAAAAAGTCATTTGTTTTCCAAAAAAATCTTCTTGAGCAGGAAATTTCGGAGTTAAACAGTGATTATTGGTGGTTGATTGTTCTCCCGTAAAGTCTAATGTGGTAAATCCATAACTTTCTCCCTGAAGAATGCTTCCCACTGCTTCCCACTTATTATTTTCAAAAGGCATTTTTTTCGTCCAAGGAATTAGGTTTTCTCCTCCAATAATAAGGCCTTCTGAAGAAACGATGATTGGGACAGTAACTAAATCAACCATTTTCTTTGTATCAATGCTTTTCCCCCGATATAACCTAAAAATAATTGATTGATTTGTTTTATCAAAAGTTGTATAAACCGAGGAAGATAAAGCTGTCTCCATTCCATTATCTATTTGAGCTGTAATTGTATAGTCACCACTCATCGCAGTAGCATCTCCAACTCCTCCAATATAACAGACAGGAGAAAGAGTAATGGAGTTGCTATTGAAAGACTTTGAAGCTGGAGTATAAACAAGAGAGCTTGGTGCGCAAAGAAGTGAATACGCATCTCCCTTATAATTTATTTCATACTTAAAAGTCTTTACCATTGTAATATGCTTACTTGTTTCACTCTCTGCAACACCTAAAGGAATGAAAGTTACATAAATGGATAACATTCCACCAGTTGTAAGTCCTTGAAGAGAAGTAAACTTTAATCGCTTATTTTCTCCACCTTCTTTTTCAACTTGAATATGATTTTTCGCAGTAAGCAATTGCCCTGTGCTATCAAACTCTGTATCTCCAATTTTTAATTTTGTAACCTTCAGATTTTCTGCGCCTTCCATAACAAGAATATCTGTTTCTGTAGCTTGCCCCGGAGTTGCGCTTACTTCTCCACCCGCAAGCATCCAAAACTCATTACTCAAGGAAACCGTATAACCGCTCGCGCCAATTTCCCCATCTTCACCTTGAATATTTTTGACGCATTGAAAATTTGCTTCAAATTGGACACCAAGATATTTATAAGAGATAGAGAAGTCTTTACTACTATCCATATTTTTGAATTTATTACTCGTGTCTGTGGATGGGTTATACGTTAAAGTGATAGTAAAATCCCAAACATTCTCGCTCCTTGATGAAACTCCTACACTTGTGAAAGGCTCACTATCTGAAATAGAAGGTGCCTCATCACTCGTATTGAACGGTAATGGCTTTTTATTATCATCAAGAAGTTGAAAAATAATTTCTTTTGTAAAAGGGGCACTTCCTCTATAAGAACCATTACTTGACGAAGGTATGAAAACTGCGACCGGACTAACAGAAACCGAATAATTTACTGGTGAGTATTGAATAGCAAGGCTAGAAACAACTACAACTTTCTTCCGAATAGTGGTTTCACAATAAACTACGAAGTTCTCTTTTGGGAAAACGAGCGTCCCATCTTCATGAGTGTGATTCAAATCTATGTTGAATGTTCTTTCAGTTCCGTGGTCTTTATCTGAAAAGTTACCGTTTTCATTCAAGCAATACCAATTATAAGTAAAGTCATTTGCTTGTGCGCTTGCCCCATTCACAATACTTGTTTTATACCAAATTTGATTTGTTAAAGTAATAGAAGTATGTCGTGGAGTCAAAATAGTAGAACCACTTGAAATAATTGCGCCTTGATAAGCATCTGTTCTATCATAGAGATTTTTAGAAACTCTAAACTTTGTTCCATACGAATTAGTCATTTCGCAAATAAAAGTTTCCATAGAACCAATTTGATCGCGGTTGACTTTTATTGATTTGCCTGTTCCCCAATCAGTTCCGTCACTATCAGTCCATTGGTAAGAAACACCTTCAGACAATTCATTTATGCCAGAGTAAAGGCGCGCAATCAAGGTAATTGTTGATTCCGTATCGCCTTCTTCAAAGTGCTCTCGCGCGCTTTCAATAAAAGCAGAATATCCCGCATTCTTTTCAAGTAAAATAAGATTTACTGGATTTAAAGAATAGATAGATGTATATTTTATATTTTCATCAGAAACAAAATTCTCAATTCGCGCGCTAACGGAACAATTTGCTTCCAAATTTTTCTCAATTTTATAGCAAACAAGAACTCCGTTCTCATCTTCTGCGTTTGGTACGTTATCTTCTCCATTTACTGTATAAACAATTTTTCCAACATACTTACTTGAAGGAACTTCGTCTCCGCCTAAAAAAAGAGAGGGAGTAATAATTACTCCCCCTTTTGTAAAATCAGGAGTGACAATATTTCCTTCTCTAACTTGTATGTTAGAATTAAGAGAAGAAGAAAGATTCAATGATGCTGGTAAAGCATCAGTCAAATCTGTTAGAGTTAATGAACCATATCCCAATAGTCCCATAGTTTTCTTCCTCCTTTATTCTCCAAATTAGAAATTATCCTTTGTCTCCAATTTTTCTTCATTGTTCTTTAAATATTCATCTATTGCTTCATCTGAAGAAGAAAAGATGTAGCAACTATAGTCAGCTTTTTTCTCAAAGTTATCTGGTGAAACTACAATTTTTGAATAGTTAAAAATTGCTTCATGAACGTTCGCACGCGAATAAGAAGTAATTATAATACTTCCGGTATCCACGTCTTTCGTCCCAATATTAATTGTAGAAAGAGCAATTCCATCTTTCTTCCATACATAATAGTAGGTAGAAGTAGCTGATTCTCCATTCATTAATTGCGCACCAAAATAAAGTTCTGCGCTCAATTCTGCACTTCCTTCTCCATTAATAAAAGCCGTACCAGTAGAAGAACGAAGCACAACACTAATACTATCCGCGCCATTTTTGTTTTTAAACAAGAAAGCCGTTCGTGAAGCCTTATTGAGCTGGAATCTTAAAGTAATTTGCCCTCCTTCTGGAACTCGGGTATGAGGAACAGTAATTGTAGATTTAATTGAGCCATCAGGCTGAGCTTCAGTTGTAATAATGATAGAGCCAGAAGTAGAGCTTCCGTTATCCGTAATTGTATCTCCATTCTTTACTTCTACATCATCAATATACCAAATACCATCATTCATGTTAATTTCTGGCACAATCATAGTAGAACCGCCTTTAGTTGTACTTTCGCCTTCTCCAGAATTACCAGAAACAACAGTCTCGCCTTGGATTTCAGTTCCATCAATAACCCATGTTCCTTCTGCTACGTCAATATTTTTTAGAATAACAGAGAAAGAAGCTGAACTAGCATATGAAATTCCATTATTCATATCTTCTACAAATGTATAAGATTGAGGGTCAATTAGAGAAAGGAATTTATTTATTCCATAGTCTCTATTTCTCAAAGTAAAGATTGCTTCATAATCTTTATCTACAAGGTCTTTTCCATCCGCAGTTTTCGCAGGATAACCATCTACAAGATATTGTGTTCTGCCTTTTAAAACTACTTTGAAATCTTTTGCTTCTACAAGCGAATTAGTTTCACCAAGGGACATTATCTTATTATTTACTGTAAAAGTAAAATAAGAAGGAAGAAACTCAATAAAATCTTTATTTGCTTCTAAATTAATCTCTATCCATTCTCCTGCACTATTAGCATAATAAAAAGCCCATTCACGTGTGGTTGCGCCCTCACGAAGCATTTCTTCTTGCGACAGGCTATTCGTCATAATACGAAAACGAAGTATATCTGGTAGAACAGTAATATTCCCATCTAAATTATCGTTATAATAATTAAATGTTTGCCCGCCAGATAAATTAACTACTTCAATTTTCTTTATTGCGTCTAGAATAGTTGAACCACCCGTGCCACCAATAATACTATTTGCAGAAATAGAACCTTTAAGAATTGCGTTATTTGCGTAGAATGTTCCATCTCTTTCAACATAGAAAGAAGGTTGAGAGCTATCATCAGTGTCTTGTCCGACCCAGAACACTCTATCATCAACACTTCCATCTTCTTTCGTAAGAGGGGAAGAATATAAGCCCGCGCCTGCGGTTCCATTGTGTGCGCGCGCGACAAGTCCATTATCAGTAATATCCCAGCCACCAATTGAACCAGTTTTCGCCTCAATCTTACCGGTCAGAGTCAAATTACCAGCTTGGTCTGCTTGGAAAACCGCTTCATTTTTTAAGTTTCGCAGAATTAAACCATTCCAACTTATTTCTACACGATTGACATCTTGTGTGAGAGTTTTCTCTACACCATTCTCCGTATAGAGCATACCTTTTTTATTCACAAGGAATAACCCTTCTCCATTATGAACTACGTATTCTTTCTCACTAGGTTCGCCAGTCTTACTATCAAATCTATAAGCAAACAAACCGTCTCGGTTCATTTGAAAAGCAACGTTGTCTCCCGCAAAGATACGAATTGCGTTTGTATCAATTTGCCCCGCGCGAAGAAGAGAAGCGTTTATTCCTTCAGGAGTTATGCCAGTATTCCAAATCCAATTACCGTATCCGTCTTTTTGAGTAGCAGTAAAAATACCACCGCCGCGATAGGCTACAACGCCTCTATCACTTGTGCCCCAAATGCCGTTCTCTTCATCTATAGTAAGAGTGCCATCCATAAAAGCATAGGTTAGGTCTGCCTGCGATAAAGTGGATTGGATATTTTCTATTTTTAAAGAACCATTCGTATTGAACGCGCTCGCTGCCGTATTGTATAAGTAAGAGTTTGTTTTCATCTCTTCACTTGAAGCAACTATACGTCCAAACAAATCTTCAAATTTTGTTTTGTAATTCTTTACAGTAACTTTATCTTCCCAAGGGCTTTCAAGGTGAAGCTCTAATTCTGAAATATAGCCTTCTACATTATCAAACTTTAGCTCAAAGTCCTTTACATTTACCATTACTCCCAAATACTTATAAAGTTTCGCTATAATATTTTTATTCATGTAAGAAATGGAAACATCATAAGAAACCTTTGGTTGTGAATTTGTTTTAGAAACTTCAAGAGCATCCAAGTATAATGAAAGTGCGCCATTAGATAAAATATAAGTAATCTCAAGCTCTTTTGATAAGGTGCCAGAAGAAACCATAAAGTTATTATCTAAAGTAATATAAGGCAAATAGTCTCGGTAAAGAATTGAATAATCATAATATTTTTGAAGTTCTTCTTCGTTATACTTTAAACTTAAATCTTCATAGCTTGTTTTTGCAAGAGAAGAGCCAATTAAAATACGAGGATATACAAAATCTTGCGTAAAGTCTTCAAACCATTCTACTGTGTCTGTTAGCTCGTGTTGAATAACGGTAGCAATTCCTTCACTATCAAGTTCGGCAGTAATATAACCTAATTTAGAAGGAGCTTTCTTTAAATCTGTTAATTGTGCGGTTTTATCAAGAATCAACAAAACAGGAGTGATTTTTCCCGTGCTGTTTTGGTAAAATCCATAAACCATTTCGCTCCCAATAGAATATATTTTAGAAATATCTTCCGCGGGGTCTCCTTGTGCTTTCTTACAAAAGAAACGCAAGTCATCTATATGGTCTTTTATTTTTGGAAGAACGCTAGTTAAATCAATACAAAAATAATTTACTTTTATCTCATTGATTGTTTCTTTATAATACCCTAATTGTTCCCCGTCAAAAGGCTCTTTATCCCAAACGAAAGCAAGGTCTTTTGCTTGCGCGTTCATCCCGCCAACTTGAAGTTTTACATTATAATAATTTCCATAATCTGTATAGCTTTCTGCTTGCCAAGAACCTTCTTTAAGCGCGCTACCCATGAAACGCTCAAATTCTGAAACATCTTTCTTCTTTTGCGTGAGAGTAGCATCGTAAATTTCTTGGTTCTTTTTAATAAGCTCTTGAAGATTATTATATTGTTCTTCAAGCTCTTTATCTTTCTCTTGGTCGTTTGCTAAACGAGTAGCGTATGCTTGATAAATTTGTTTATAATGTAAATCAGGAGAATAAGAATAAGTAAGATATCCTCTATTGGAACCATTCGCGGGCGCAGTTAGGTTTTGTAAGCCAATTAAAACGCCAGTATTTTCATCATACTTTTTATTTGCTTCTGTCAGTATTACTTCTTCACTTAAAGCACCGTTAGAATATGTGTTAAATAATTTTAGAGTATTAGAAATAACACCTTCTTGTGAAATGTTTATATGGTAAGTATTCGCGCCATCGTCCTTCAAATAAACCACTAAATCAGGCTTACCAACTCCACGTTCAAGAATGCCATCTTCGCCTAAAAGGGCGTCAAGCATCTTCTGGGCGTTATTCATTTGCTCTAATGCTTCTGATTGAGAAGTTACTAGTATAGACCGTTGTGCGGATATTTCATTCGCTTTTTCAGTTTCTTCCGCAATTTTTTTTGCGAGTGGAGTTAGTTTGCCATTTAGAATAAACATTTGTCGTTCATACGCTTGAATTTCATCATACTGTTCTTGCGTAATTGCGCCAATAGAATACATATAATCAAAGTTAAGAATGTAATCTTCCCCGGTTTTGTTCGCGCTCGCATCCGCAATAGTAAGCAGGCCACTATCTGTTGTATCATCTTCCAGTGGAACTACATACATCTTGGTAGTAATTTCACTACTATCCATTTCGCGCGAAATCTCTTTGCTATTCATCGCATATTGTAAATCAATATGTTCTCCATCTTCTTGAAGGAAGGTGTTATAGAAAATACATTTGCGCCCGATTATATGATAATTAGAATCATATTCATATTCATAACGACAAAAAACTTCAAAGGCTTCTGCTAAATCTTGTGTCGCATTATAGCGATTACTTTTCTCAATAGAAACCATTCGCGCCTTTTCACGAAATGAAATCATTTTAGAAGGAATTAACTTGCCATTTTTTACTTCCCAAGAACTAACATAATCCTCTTCATAAACTTTGTCAGTTCTTCGTAAGCCAGCGTTTTCGCGCGCAAGGTTGTCCTCAATAGAAGCAACTCCATCATATGCGCTCCAATTCATTTGAACTTCATAAGTCCATTTTGTTCCTTCAAATATTTTATCAGCCCAATAATTTAGAGAAGCAATAGGTTCTTCTCCCCTTTCATTTTCTGGTTTATTGAACCATTCTTCATATTCTAATTCAAAATTATCTTGAGTAAGAGAAAGTTTATAACCTGTTTTTCCAAGTTCTTGAAAAGCCAAGCCTTCTGCTTCTACCTCGCAAATAAGTTGCCCATCATCTTGATGAGTTTCAGTTATTTTAGAAATAACAAACTCAAACACCTTTTCATCATTATTGCCCTTATTAAAAATGACTTTTATTTTTCTTTGTCCTACGAGCAGAACCCCATTTGTAGTGTTATACCATAAAGGGTTCTCCATAATTTCATTATTATGAAAATAATACATAGGAATAGAGAAAGAAAGTTCTTGTGTTCCATCATCTTTATTGGTTAGAACAGGGTCAATAATCTGTCCTTTATGAGTTATGTTTGGGGCGCTTAAAGTGATTATAAAATCATCTTGTAGGCCCCAAACGCTCATCTCATAAGGACGAATTGTTTGCCGTGCCACAATTCATCCCTCCTAACTCCATTTTATAAATAACGATATTGATAATCAAATTGTGAAACTTGAATTGGTATTGAGGAAGTAAACTTCCCGCATTCTTTTGTCGTTATTTTCCCTTCTGTATTATAACGATGTCCGCAGGGTAATTTCATATAACTAAACAAAACCATGCTTCCTACATTTTCTTCTACTTCTTTTGCTTCAACACCAGAAGAAGAAGCAACTTTATACGTACATTTCATTTTTGCTTCTCCATTATTGCTGTCAAAACTAAAAGAAGGATTAGAGAAAAAGTCTTTAATTACGCTCTTTAAATGATTTTGAAAGCCTTCTAAAAGTTCTCCATTCACAGAACAATAAGTTCTCTTTGTATCATTCATCATAGCTTCTACTTGCGCGATAACCCAAGCGCGAGTGTAATAATGGTTTACTTCTTCAATTAGTTGCTTCCTCAATTCTAACACAGAATTTCCAACCTCATAACTCTCAATAATTTTAAGCGCGCGATTATATGAAGCAAAACTTGGAGGAGTAGTAAAACGAAACTCCTCTTTCTCATCAATAGAAAAAGTTTCATATGAATTACTTCCCTCATGAGAATATGAGTTCGCTGGATAACAAATATATCCATTTGCGTCATAATAATTTGTCGTAGAGAGAGAAAAACTTATTTTTACAGGTGATTTTGCTGACCCACAATTATAAAAATATAATGGAGAAGTGTTGGTAACTTGTGATTGAATGGTATCCTGCGCGAGAAGTATATTATCTGTAGCTAACATAGAAGAATAAGGAACTCCATCCTCTCCAATCGCTTTTAGGTTATCTGGATTCTCTAAATCACTCTCATCCATAAATACATTTTTGCGCGAATACCAAAATGGGTCATCACAAACTAGCTCAAGAGTAATATCTCCTTTATATAAAGAAGAAGCAACAAAATAAGTTTTCGCGCCAATAACCATTGGTAGTTGGTCTTCAAATGGTATCATACTAATTTGTGGAGCACTACTTACCCGTGCCATAATCGCACGATTAGGATATTCTGAAAGAATTAATTCTCTTTCAACTCCGGGAATAAACCAAGCCTTGAATTCGTCATACTCGCGCGTAGTCATTCCATCTGTAGATAAATCAAAATGGATTGTAAGCGGATTGTATTGAGTAATCCAGTATAATTGTCCATCAAGTCCAACAGATTGTGTAGTAGTTTCATTAAAATCTGCGTACATTCCTTTTGTTAATCTATCTGAAGCAAAAACCGCGAGTAAATTAAAATCTTCTATGTTTTTCCCGCCATAAGAAAAGCTAATAAACTGCTTTTGTGCCGAGGGCAGGGAATTACCCTGCCCATCGTGCGTAGCCTCATATACTTGTAATGACATCCTTTTACCTCCTTGCTAATGTTAGATTCCCTGCCTTTTTCGCAACATTCAAAATTTCATCCATAATTTCCTGTCCCGCCTTGCGTGCGCTATAATCACTTGAAATAGTTCCATTACCAACTTGAATAGAAATATTTTCAATGTTGATGTTTTCGGAGTTGTCGGTAGAAATAGAACGGAAGTTATCAGCTAATGCTTGAATTGCTTCAATACAAGAACGGAGAGAGAAGTTGGAATCACTAAAGATTTTGCTCTTCAGAAGTGCGGTATCTTTTGCACTCAAGAATGCTTCTGGTTTACTCTTGGAACCATCAACCCACGCGGGGCCAGTATAATCTACAAGACCACCTTGAGCATACTGGAAATATTTCTTTGGAACCCAACGCTTTTCAATTTTTCTTCCTTTACCATCTGTACCAGAAATAAGGATGCGGTTTCCTTGCTCGTCGTAAACGGTGAAAGAAACATTTTTCCCATTCCCGTAAACAATCGGGCCTTTCTCCTTGGTAGTTGCGTCATCATAAGAATAAACTTTATAATCTTTGTTTTTGAATTTAGCATTACCACGAGCACCTTGTTCTGGAGTGGAAGCAGAATCTCCACTACTGCTACCGCTATTGCTGGTGGAAGAACCCTGATTCTTTTTGGCATTCTCAAAAATTTCATTAGCTCTTCGCGCGCCTTCCTCTGCTCCACCACTTGCATAGCCAGCATTAAAGGCTTCTTGCGCGGAAGCGCTATAGTTCTTTTTGATAGTATCATCATACTTCGCGTCGGAGTAGTATTTTTTCCAAGCTTCATCACGCGCGTTCATATCACGTTTATTAGCCCAGATTTCCAATTCTTTCTTGGTCTCTTTAGAGTTTTCACTGCTTTGTAGGCCAGAATCTTCGCGATAAGATTGAGTATATTTTTCAATAAACTCAAGCATTTTTTCTGGTGTCCATTCATTCATCATTTGATAAACTTCTTGCCAGAGCAAACCATTCTCTTTCTGATATTCAAGAGCTTCAGTAGCAATATCAATTTGCTTTTGAAGTTTTTCTATCTGATTATCAGACGCTTCTTGAATGGCATCAATTTGTTTCTGCATTGCGTCAAAATAATCAGATTGAAGTTTGCTATCAATCTGATTTTGAAGATTCTTAATTTCGCTTGCGGAACCGCCAGACCGTTGAAGGATAGCAAGTTGACGTTGAAGCTTACTCAATTCACGATCATTTTGATTCTTGTTATAAAGTTGTTGTTCTTTATTCAAAGCATCCGTGAGGCCATTGATGTATTCTTCAGACGCGTTTTGAGTAGCATCAAGCAGGTCTTGCATCTTGTCAATTTCTGCTTGTTGCCGGTCAGTAATTGCGGTCATCAGCTTTTCTTCAACAGAAAGTTGATTATCAATATACTCTTGGAGAATTGCGTTTTGATTAGAAATATTTTCTTCAATATCTTTGAGGTGGTCGTTGTATTCATCATATAGACCATCCAATTCATCTTTCCAACCATCAACCCTATCCCAGAAGTTCTGCATCATATCGTCTGTATTTTCTGCTTTAGTGCCATCATCATTAGTCCGCAGATACTTTTCTACATCAAAACCAATAGATTTGAGATAGTTTATTTGAGCTTGAGAGTCCGCACCTGCTCCAGTAGGTGCTCCTGTTTTATCAGTAGAATTGAGTTTTGCTAAAATATCAAGACCCATGTCTACGCCATCAACATATTGCATCAAACCATCTTTATCATAAGTAAAGACTTTAGAGAAATCGGTATCTAAAAGTTCTTTTCTTCTAATATTATACCAATCTTCTTGCAAAGAAGCAAGTTGACGATAAGCTTGCTCTTGCTTCTTCAGAGTGCCAAGTTCTTTCTCAAGGCTATCAGAGTAGTTATAACCACTCTGCATATTCTTGCGCTTGGCTTGTTCCAAAGTAATTTGCTGTTCGGCTTTCGCGATTTGACGTAGTAAGTTATACCAACGTTCAAGGTCATGCGTGATAGCTTTGGGGTCATCGCCCTTTCCGCCACCACCTCCTCCACCGCCTCCACCAGAACCGGCTTTCTTGCCGAGGTCTGAAGCGGAAGAATCAAGAAGTGCTTGCCACATATCGCGAATGCGCTTTAATTCTGTGAGAGCATCGCTCGCGGAAGCCATGGCGTTACCAGTTGCCATAGAAGTTGCCTTCTTTTCATTAGTAATTGCCATTCCTCGCCCTGCACTACCATTCTGAAGAAGCTTCTTGGTTTGAAGATGGTTGAAGACGATTGCGTCGTCCGCGAGATTTACAAACTCTGCGCCGTTTTCACCTGCGACGAAATAATGCCCGTTACTAACAACAAGCTCTGGCCCAAGTTCGCCCATTAGGGTTTTTGTGCCTTTTGCGAGAGCAACATTGCCTTTTGCATTTGCTGTAAGTATCTTTCCACCAACAGGAGCAGAGAATTTCTTCTCAAAAATTCCACTAACAACAGAACCTTCACCTTGAACTTTTACTGTTAGAGTAGCAACCGCATTTATTGAAGTGGTTTTTGGTTGAGAAATAACCACTCTCACAGTTTTCTTATCAGGAAGGTTTTTAATGCTCTTTCCAGTATCAGAAACAGCTTTTGCTTTACTACTGTCGGTAGGAATTTCATCCATTGCAGACGCAACTTTCTCAATTGCTGTTGTAGCATTATTTGAAGCGTTTTGAATGCTTGTGACCGCGGAAGTAAGATTATCTGTATTGAAAGAGTAAGTAGTGGTGTAAGTGGAGTTTCCTCCCTCTCCACCTTCCCCATTCTGCTGTTCTACCACATTGATAGTAATTGTCCGACCAGTCATTTCAGCTAACTTCGTAGCAATACTATCTACAGTTGTTTTTGCGGTTTCCGTCGCGGTTTCAAGGTCTGCGAAATTGGTAAACTCAAGCTCTATTAGGCTTTCGGCATTCGTAACCATATCGGCGAGATAAGTTGCGGTTTGTGCCAAATCCATAGTAGAGAGAGTATTGGCAGTGGCAAGAACAGTAGGAGATACATTATTTAACCGAACACACTCATCAGCCAGTTTTTCAAGAGCGTCCACTGTCGGGTATCCTTGCTTTGACTCATCACTATCACTCATTGTAAGAGCTTGGCTTAATTGTCGCAAGAAATCAATATCTTCTTGATTAATTGGAACTCCCAAGTCTGCGAGCTTTTGTACTTCTAAATAGGTGCTAATAATTTCGTTTTTATAATTTGTTAGAAATGAATTAGCAATATCTATGTCTGTAGTTGCTGCTTTTACTCTTTCACGAGCAGTTGAAAGAACTTCAATACCATAAGGTTTTTTGTCAATCGGAAGTTCGGAAGACCCTTCTCCTTTCTCTCGCGGTTTTACGGTAAATATAATCTCTTTATTATTCCACTTATCCCATAAAGTCTGAATATCTGTATCTGCTTGATAAACTTCAGCAGAAATTTCCGCAATACCATTAACACTATCAATAGAATAGTTGCCGTTTTCATCTTTAGTTAGACCAGAAATTACTGTCTCAAGATTGGCCGTGCCATCTACTGTAATAGATTGAGTATTGCCTTCGCTATCAGTTAGGTCAACTTGATAAGAAGTTGGTTTTACTGTTGCGCTTTCCGCAGTAGCAGAAACATCAGAAACAGTTGGAGTTTCTTCACCAAGTTCAAGAGTTGGCGTTGTGGAAGGGGTAATAGTTAGAGTGCTTGCCTTGCCAGTAATCTCATCCGTAATCTCAATCTCAATAGGGGAACTCACCGCGCCTTGCGCTTGTTTCATTCCTACTTTCGCGCTAGTGGGGTCAATCTCAAGTTCTGCTACGGTTGCGGTTGCCTTTGCGATTGGGTCGGTAATTAGGAGAGAACCATCCTCACCAAGTGCGCTAGAATCTTCTTTAATATAGATTTTTTGAGGAACGATTTCTATATCAGTTTCAGTTGCAGTTGTTTCAGAATCTACTTCTCCCGTTTTAGACTGTGCTTGAGCGATAGCAAAGTCAAGAGCATCTTCATAGGATGAGAAAGTTTCACTACTTCCACTAACCTTGAAAACAAAATCTTTAAGCCCTACTTCAATTTCTTCAATAGTAATAGGAGTTTGGCCTTTCCCAGAGAGTTCTTCATTTAAATCATGTAACTTATTAGACTTTATTTCTTCAAGCGTTGTTTCAGTTCCATCCTCATTGTAAACTTTCCCGCTATCAGAAACATAAGTTCCATATTCAAAATTCCACTGAAGCTCTACTGTTTCTCCCGTAGAGTCTTTAATTTCTTTCTTGAAACCGCCAACTTCATTGATTATTATGCCGGTGTTTTCAGTCAACCATTTAACAAATTCATCAGAAGCCCCTTTTCCTTTTGCAAATTGAATGAAATCAGAAATAGTAAATTCTTTTTTTCCATCTTTTTCAAGACTTTTAAAAAATTCAGCAATAAGAGAACTGTATTCTTCAGGAGTAATTAAATCTTGACCTTCTAACAATGTTTTAAGTTCGCTTTGGAACTTTTCCTTTCCGTCACTTGGGAAAGATAATGTTGGAATTGGAATTTCTACTCCATTAAGAGCAAGCTTTCCGCTACTATCGGCGAGCCAACCATCTGAATAGAATTGCTGAATATAATTAACCCATTTCTGCTTATCCTCTTCTGTTAAAGCAACAAAAGACGCGGGGTCTTTAATAATCTCAGATAGTTTTTTCCCAGCAATTTCAATATCTCCAAACTGTCCCAAAAGAGCGTTTAATAGCGTTAATTGACTTTCAGTCCATTTAGTAATATCTTCTCCGTTTTCGGTTGTGATTTCTGGCATGAGTTCATCAATAGAAAGCTTCTTATCTTCACCAGCAACGCTATCAAATACTTCTTGCGTCTTGACTACTGTTTCCAGCATCGCAATTTCGGCATCAAGCATATTAATTTGATTTTGAGCAAGAGTATGAATGCCTTTAGTAAGACCTTCCTTCATGTTAGTCGCGCCAAGATTGAAATTTGCTCCTAATTTAGATAGGTCTACAAACGTTTCACCATCTACATTAACAAGAGCTTGCGCACCAACATCAAGCAGGTTTGCAGCGCCATTCATTTTTTCAGAAGTAATGCCTGCCGCATAAAGGACATCATCGCCCATCATAGTTATCATATTATAGAAATCTTGATAACCAATTCGGTTTTGTTTAAAATCGTCTCCATCCAAAACTTTGAATGCGTCACCAATTCCTTCCCAAGCGGAAAGAGGATCGTCATAGCCAGATGGCAAATCTCTGTCCATAAAGTTAAATGTACCATCTGCTTTCTTTAGTTCAGCAGTGATTTCTTTACAAACAGCTAGTTCGCCTTCAAGTTCTTCTCTGCGCGCCGTGCCGGGTTTGGCATTATTAATTTCCTTATTCAATTCATCAATCCGACGCATTACATAGAAGATGTCATTCAGCCGTTCATCAGAATCCATCGCACTTTCAACAAGACTGGAAAGCATCACTTTGCCTGCAAGGGAATTTATTGATTGAAGAGTGGTAAGAACGCGATAAGCTTCACTTTGCGCGAGTTTAAATCCATCTACTGTTTGAGTGAAAGCATTGGGGTCTATTTCTATGCCAAGTTTGCCCAAATTGTCAGTTAGACTTGATTTATCGGAAAGATTTAACTTACCACCAATTCCATCTTCTAGCCATTTGTTTATTTCATCCAATTTAGAAATGGTATTCTCTGCGATAATTTCTGGGCCATTCTTAATATTCATCAGCAGAGAAGAAACTCCAGCTTCATCCAATTTTAACCGATAATTTCCATATTTGTCTTGGTTACTCATATCGGCTAAGTCGTCCATCTCAACTTCTAATGAATCCGATAGAGCGCGAATGGTATCCCAACTTGCATATGCTAACTGTTTAGAATAAAACTCTACATCTTTTAAGGCATCTTGTTGATCAGATTTATCAAAGTAGTCATGAGATTTCGCGAGAATTTCATTTGTTTCTTTTACAGTCAAATCCGCTGCGTAAACTGCGTCAGCAAACATTTTCTCACTAATTCCATCAACAACTTGATACCAATCATCAGATACTTTATTTAGAACCCCATCATCTACCAATTTATTTAAATAGTCTCTATTAACATCAGTAGCTTGAACTAAATCTTTGCTATCTAAACTATCTGCGATAGTAGATAAAGTATCTACTGTAAAATCTATAAAGTTATCTTGAATTGTACTCAAATAAGGAGAAATAGCTTCTAATTCAGTAGAGGTTAAATTGGAAAAATCTTTAGTCTTTATTGCAGTGATGACTTTTTCAATACTAGCGGAGCCTTCACCAAATAGCTCTGTAAGGACTAGTTTAATTTGTCCATTAACAAGCATTAAGACTTTTACTTGATAATCAGCATATTCGTTAGCAATAGTATTTGCTTCTTCTTGCGCGGCTTCAAGTTGTTTAATTACATAAGAAGAAAAAGAACCTCGTCCAGCGTCCATTTTATGCCATTCTTCATAATAAGTGTTATAAAGATATTTAAGTTCTTTATCATCATCTAACTCTTTCCAATCTTTTAAACTTAATCCTTTAACTGCTTCAATTTGTTTTTGTTGCTCTTCCTCTATTTGACCGTAAAGCTCTTGATATTGCTCTACATAAGCATCACGAACTTTGCTAATGCTTTCACCCTTTAAAAAATATTTCCCATCTTTTAGTAAGAAATCATCATTCAATGAAAGACCAACTTTTTGAACCATAGAAATGGCATCTTCAAGATTCATTCCGGAAGAAACATCTTTTAAGCTATCTTCTAAATCTTTGAGATTACTGGTAATTGAAGCTTCAAAGCTTTTCCATTCAGTTGGAAGATTAACGGAAAGAGTTTCTTTCCAATTTGTCAAATCTAGCCCAGAAGTATCAAAACCTGCTTCTTCTAAATCTTTGAAGAATTGAGAAATACCAGTTAAAGAAGTTAGGTCTGCTGTCGCAGCGATTCGTTCTGCTTCCGCGCCAAGAGGAATAATGTCATCATTGTATAAAGAAGACAAAGCGTCCAAAGCTTGTTGGGCTTGTTCTGGATTTGTTTCTTCATTTCTAACAGCATAGTTAATTTGCTCGGTAACAGAAGAAAGTAAATACGGAGCAATACTTCCGGCAATTTTTGTAATATCTCCATATTGACTAACTCTAGTACTTTTTTGATTATAGCTTCTAATGAATAAGTCTCTCGCTTCAAAAGTTTCTTTTTTCCATTCATCTATAATAAAATTAGTAATGTCTGCATCTTGAGTAATTTTTGAAATCTCTTCTTCTAATTGTCTGTCTCCACTTTCTCCTTGAGAATAAGAATAAGAAGAAAGATTTAAATAGATTTGATCTAAATCATCTTTTTGCTTATCAGTTAAACCCTTAAAGATATTTTCATTATAATAATCTTCTATTTCTGACGGAACTTCCATCCAACTAAAAGAAGTCCAAGCATCTGAAAGTGTTTTATCTGGATTATTTTCCAAATATTTTTTAGAGTAATCTTTCCAACTTTTTGCAAGACTTTCATCTAGGCCCGCTAAATAAACTACACTGTCTTCTTCTATTCCAGATAGTGTCATTTGAAGATCACGTATTTCGGGAATCGCTGTTTTCATATAATTATCTACAGCCTTCCCATCGTCAATATAACTTCTTGACGCTTTTATTTTATTGATTTCTCCATAAAAGCCAGTATTTATGTCAATTTTATCAGCAGAAGTATTAAAAATTTTAGCAACGCTTTCACGTGCGTCTGAAAGATCTTGCGCGTTATATAAGGCATCAAATGCCTGTTGTGTGATGTCTTCAGAAACGTAAAATTTTTCTCCCTGTCCGATTTTTACTCTCTCAAGTTTTATATTTTTAAGAGATTTTTCACCAAATAATTTGGTTAATAATGTATCTTCAGACTCCGGTTTCCGCAAAGAACCAGAACCACTATAATAAGAAAATATCTGATCTAATTGATAAGAAGAAATGCCTGAAAAATAATCAGTAGGAATAAAATCTTTAGAAACTCCACCAAGTTGTTCAAGTATGTAATCAGAATCACTCAAAGCTTCAATTTCCGCAGAAGAATTTTTTATAAAATCTGATAAATACGCAGCGTGTTTTGCTTTTGCTAAAGCATTGTATCCTTCAGTAAGGTTGACAAGATAATTTCCTTCTGAATCCATTCCAGAAATTAGCTCTGGATATTTTGCAGCAATCTCTTGTTGAATATCCAAAAACTCTTGTTTTGCTTCAACACTGTCATACTGTGACTTAGCCAGCTCTTCATATTTTTTCTTATATTGCGTAAGAGTTTTATATTCGTCTTTTGATTGAACTAATTCATTTTTCGTCTTATCAACATTATCTTTTAACCTGTTTACTTTTTCTTCTACACTTTCATTAATTCCATCAAAAATGGTTATTAACCCTGAAATAATGGAAATTGCTCCCATAATTTTTCCTGCAATTCCACCCGCAAACATTTGCCCGGCACCCGCAATTATATTGCCAGTTCCGCCAATAGCTTGCGCGATTTGAGTATTACCTCTCGCAATAATTCCAGAGCTAACTTGTAGTGCCGCACCAATACCGGTCAAAGCAGAAGCAACTTTAGAATAGTTAGCGGTTTGCTTATTTAGATTTTCACTATTTTGGTTAGAAGTGCCATTCTTCGCGTTTTGTCGTGCTTGTTCCGCACCACGTATTTTAGCTTCTTCTTCTTTACGGCCTTGTTCTTCTGCTTGTTGTACCAACTCTTTATTATACTTACTTAATTGCGCATTCGCCGTGGCAAGTATTTTAAGCAAAAGATTTTTCGCAACCGCAGCAATATTCATTAGCGTAGAAAGTGCCGCGACGGGAATTTTATCAAATAATTTTGGGAGTCCGTTAAGATAATTAACCAAATCAGTTCCAAAATCAACAAAATACTTTATGAGTTGCTCTATACCTGAAGAAGTATAAAATTGTTGAAAGGAAGTAGTAAATTGATTAATTTTGGTATCCAGAGAGTCCATGGTCTTCAGCATTTGAAGAAGACCTTGATCTTCACTATTATAAGCATCTTCTGTGGTTTGTTTTAATAAATCGTAATTGCTTACGAGAGCAAGGAAACGAGATTGCTGGCGGTTGCCTGCCATTACGGTAGCAATCCTTTATATTAAACAAAATTAGCTTTAATTTTGCCTATAAAAATATCCCTTATTTTCATAAGGGAGTAGACTATATCACTAACGAATAAATCGTTATCTCACCACTTCGGGACGCAATGTCCCTACTCTCATCATTATCTGATATAAGATAGTCGTTGAACTTTATTCTATAATTTTTTTCCAATAATAGCCTCCCGCTTTTTTGCCAGAGTTTATTGCTCTACTTATTGAACCACCACTCAATCGTAAAGCCTTTTCAGCTTGTTTTTGGGATTTATAAGAAATAAGAAGCTCTCCTTCATCATTATATTGGCCAACTCTCATTGTAGTTTTGCTACAAGTTTCATAACAGGCTTTAAGTAAATTTTCAGATTGTGAAATATCTTCTAAATTGCTTAATCTGTTATCTAACTTATCTCCATTAACATGGTTAATAACTCCTTTTTGCGGGCCAACCCAAACTAGCCAGACAAGATTATGAACATTAAAATTTTTTAATTTTTTATCAATCCGCAAGCCAACTCTTAAATAGCCATTTTCACGAACATTTCCTTTTAAAATATTTTTAGTTAGAATATTTTTTACTCTTCCAAAATTACTTACATAGAATTGAGTGTCTAAATATTGCTTCCATTCTTCTTTAGTCAAATCCAAATGTTCATAACTGATAGCTTCTTGTTTTATTCTTTCCAATTTATCCAAATTATTTTCTTGAACAGTTGCCCATTCTAGATTTTCTACTGAATTATTAAACCTATCATGGTCTTTATGGTGAACAAAAGGCTTATTTTCCGGATTTGGAATATAAGCTTCTGCGACTAAACGGTGTATTCGCCTTGGATAAGTTTTATTTTTCCATTTCAAATGATAAGAAAGATAGCCACAACTCTCAAAAGGTTTGTACCAATTATTAGTATCTTCCCGATAAAGCATTCCATTTTTAGTAATCATAAAAGGAGTTTCTTCTCCATCTAATAAAACTCTTTTCATCTCATCCATTTTTCTTCACCTCCTTATTATATTATATTACATTTTGGTGGTTTTGTCAAATTATAGAATCTTAGCTGCGGATAACCTAATTTTTCTTATTTTTACTATACAGAATTTATTAAATTCTCCCTAAAATATGTTTCCATTTTTAGTTAGTAAAGAAAACTTAAAGGCTTCCCCGCAATTCAATGAGTTAAAGATACTTATGCTACTTTTAAATATCTCTGAGAATTTTTATCAAGAGTCTCCCATTTAGAAGATAACTCCATAATAACGTCATCAAAATCTCTAAACTCTCCATTCACATCTTGAAGAGTAATGCCAACACTTTGAAGAGCTTTATCTACATTGTTTAGACTTAAAGCTTCTCCTTCGCTATCTACCAAAGCTTTTGGGTCAGATTTCAATTCACCATAACGAGAAACAATTGATTTTAAAGCAGAACCTAAATTTTCAGGGGCTTCTCTTGTGACTGAAATCATAGTTGCTAACATTGCCGTAGTGCTTTGGAAATCTGCTCCAACAGCTTCCGCACCAGAAGCGACTTTACTCATAGCAACCGCAAGTTCAGTCGTATCCGAAGCTGTCTTTGCAGCAATATTAGAATAAACATCAGTAACCGTAGACGCTTCTGACATTTCCATCTTAAATCCACGTACTGCAACAGTCATGTAGTCTGTAGCAGTAGCATAATCAAGACCAGAAATTTTTGCCATAATAAGTGTCTGTTCGGTTAATTCCATTACTTCATTTGTTTTCAACGTTTATGTTCCACGAAAATCACTACTTTCCGCGCGGGACGAACCCAGCTTGAAATTACTTTCAAGACCAGACTATATCTTACACGCTTTCACGCGTATCCCCATTTCGCGCGCCAATCGTTTGCGCGCTACTCCACCTTGACGGATGGATAGTCGTTGAGCCTTCCGTTTTCACGGCTTGGTTGCTGATTTTCCACAATAAAAAGCAAGTCTTTACGACTTGCTTTATGGAGTTCCCAGCAGTTAGAGGATATACAGAGCAAGAATATTATATTTTCTTTTTCCAACGGAAACCTTTACAAGTGCCATTACGAGAAATTGAGCTCAAGATTGACTCTCTTGCTACATTCATTTCGTTTGCAGCGGCTTGAATAGATGGGTATTCTTTTATGAAGTTTCCTTCTTTATCAAATTGAAGAATTGGGACTTGACAAGCGTGTCCTTTTGACATAGCATTTTTCATATTGTTAGATTGACTTACAAGAGAAAGATTTTCAAGTTTATTGTTCGCGCGATTACCGTCTTTATGATCTATAAAATAACCGCTAGGAATTTCTCCAAAAAATGCTTCATATACTAATCTGTGAATAGAAAAGTAATGCCCCTTATATTGAAATCTTCTATAACCGTTTCTCTCGCTTCCATGAATAAGCCGTCCGGTTTGGAAGTTTATAATCTCTCCTTCTTTATTTGCTCCATAATTTTTATCAATAAGCAATGGTTTCCATTCTTTTAATAAATCGCCTTGTTTATACTCTGGGCGTTCTTTTGGAGTTTTTCTATTTTCTTTTTGATTATTTATCTGAGAAGAAACCCATTCTAAATTACTCACGAAATTATTTAATTTATTTCCGTCTTTATGATGGACGATAGTATAGTTTTTTGGATTTTCACAGAAAGCTTCTGCCACCAAACGGTGAACCATAAAATTGTATTGTTTATTATTAAAAAATAAATAGACAGTTTTATACTCATTTCTTCGTATTGTTCCTTTTAGTTCGCGATTCATTTTAGAATTCCAAATAGTTCCATTTTCTCTTACTAAATAAACGCTGTCTTGCCCTTCAATTTGAATTATTTTTTCTTTCATTATAGCAAGCCTCCTTTTTAGGCTTATTATAACACAATTCCGTGAAAAAGTCAAATATTTAGCATACCCTGTTGATAATAAAGTTGTGATACTTGGTAAGCTCCCTTTATCGTAGTGCCATATTTCTGAGCAAGAGCACTATAAGTATCCATTTGTGCCCATAAATCTTTTTGAGTCATATCAGTTACAACAGCAATCTCTGTCATAACGGAGTCTAATTCACGAATTGTAGATATTGCGCTCTTTATGGCGGATTTTACTGTATTTATAATATGACTAAAACCAAACCACTGTTTTACTGCTGTTTTAATATTTTCTAGCTTTTGGGCTTGTTCGGACAGAGCTTCAAACTCTTCAGACATTTGCCTTAATCCGTCTATACCATTTTCAGCATCGTCACCTAAAGCATCTAATGCGGCACCACTAGTTTTTATTGGGCCAGAAGCATCTACTAATTCTTGTTTTAACTTTTTAACTTCAGCTTGCAATAAAGTAACTTGTTGCTCCAAAGCTTTGTATTCTTCCGTTTGAGGAATATTTTCTAACTCGCCTTTTGTTTTTTGATAATTAGAAACTTTGGTTTGAGCATTTTCATAATTTGTTTTTGCCTGTTCTTTTTTTGAAGTAGCTTGTCTTGCCGCTTCCGTTAATTGAGGTATTCTATCCGTAATTTCTTTAGAAATATTTTCAAAAAAAGCTTTGATTTCGGCATTAGTTTTATTTACTAATTCAGAAGCCGTCTTTTCATCAAAGCCAATATTAACCATTTCTTGTTGTAAGTTCTTTCTTCCTGTATTTTTAAAACGGCCTAACTTATCAAAAAAACGAGTATCTTGTTTTCCGAGGACATCAGAAGCCAATTGGGTCGCGTTTTTTTTAAAAGTTTTTTCTGTATTTTTAGCTTTACTTTCTGCTTCAGTCGCGGACGTGAGCGCTTCTTTTGCACTATTTGCTCTCTTTTCAGCTTTCTCTAATCCGCTCTCAATCTTCTTTAATACTTTTTCATAATTGTCAGCGCTAGTAATTCCTGCATCTGTAAAAATAGAAGAAAAACTTTCTTTTGCAGAGGAAATCCCTTTTTTCTTTAAGGCTTCAATGCTTACTTGTACTTTTTTAATTTGCTCTCCAAAGTTTGAAACTTTTTGTAAGTCTTCTTCACTAAAAAGTAAATCCCCGAAATCTAAATCTTGAAATTCTTTTCCTAATAACTTTGCGTTATCAGTAAGTTTTTCAAGCTTTATGCCAAAACTCTTTATTTCTGATTGTGTTTTAAAGGGTTTTTCAAGTTGTTGAGCCATTTTTTTAGAAGCTTTTTCTAAACTTTCTATTTGTCTTTGTAATCCTTTAAACTTATCGCTATCAGGCGAAATATTTTTTAATTGGTCTCGTAAAACTTTTATTTGAGATTGAATATCCTGCATAGTCAATTTTAATTTTACAGGAACTTCAATTTGTAAATTTTGCCTTGACGCCATACCCTATTCCTCCTTTTTCCTCAAAATAAAAAAGAGCCACCTCCGCTTCGCGCGAAAGTGGCTCAAATATCGGCATCAATGTCATTTGATAACCGAGTTATATCCATTATCAAATCCTTACTCATTTCTGTCTTATTTGGCATAGCTATTATGTTGAATACAGAAATAGTAGGATCAACCCTTTCACCCAAGCGTAAGTTTATATTACTCATCACTCGCACCTTTGGCATTGTCAACACGTTTGTTGTGTTCAAGCCATCATTCTCGTCTTTGGTATAAAATTTACCTTCAAGCAAGAATGTTCCATTAAATCTCTCTTTTTCAATAAGATAAAGGAGAGCTTCGTCTCCATACTCAAAATAGTAGTCTATGATGTATTCATCCAATGGGTCTGGATTTTTTATAAAAACTCTATTTCCGTCAATTTCAAATTCTTTTTTTTCTTGAATACAATTGTATTTATAAGAAAATACAAAAATTTTTTTATCTTTAGTTGGAGGATACATAAGAGAAAAAGAATTTTCTTTATCAAGCTCAAAAGGCCCCTCTTTTTTTTGAACGTAAAGAACATCTTTCTGTCCTCTGCTTAAAAGCTTTGCGCTCATAAGGATGCCTAACCCGGCGGAAGACATAACCCCTTCCGTTAAGGTAAAATTCACTTCCGAACGATCTTCCCAAATGACGTGTGGCATATTACCCCAACCTCCGCGTGCCATGATGGGACGGCTTTCTTCAGTAAGCATTGCGATGTTTACTTTTTCAAAATAAAGAACAGGTTCTCCAGCTTCTACTTCACGATACCCAAAATTCATTGGTGTATTCGCCTTTAGAACTACTTGATATAGTTCTTTAGTTCCAAAATAATTATCAATCAAAAAGGTTCACCTCCTTCCTACCCGTCTGTAGAAAGCACGCGCAAAAACACTTTTTTCTTGCGCGCGAGATATAAAAAAAAAGGCTACCACAAAAGTGGTAGCCAGTGTATTAATTATTGATACTTGATGAGCTTCATCATTTCGTTGTTCGCGTCACGAAGAACACGAATTGTCATGCTGAAAGTACTTGGATCGCCTTCAGCCTCCATCGTTAGAGTTACCTCACTCATTACTTTGGCACGATTAATTACGAATTGGAAAGGAGAGTCCTGACCATCTTCGTTACGAATTAGAGTATCACCATAAATCTTATAAGTTCCCGGAAAAGTAGAAGGAGAAATGGTGATTTGTACCGCTTCGTTGTTAGCACTGCCATCACGCTCTTCAGTCCAGAAGATACGAATCTTGTCACCGGCAGCGAAAGAGCTATCAGCTAGAACAGCTTTCGCAGTGACCTGACCACGCTTACCGGTGCTGAGGTTTACCCAGCTATAGTCAGTAACGTTGCCAGAATCAACTTCTACACCATAATCATCTTCTAGCTTGGTGGGTAGAGAGTTGTCAGTAGCAATGAATTGTGCAGTACGACGAACTTCAACCTTTTCAGTAGTGCTCGCTTCAGTAATCTTGCCGCCCATCATTAGACGGAGAGATTCCATAGACATTAGAGCGTCTTCAAGGTTGAGGTTGATTTCTTTACCATAGTCCCACATGATTAGGCTTGGGTTTCCCCACATATATGTTCCGTGCAAGTCGTTAATTTGCGCGCGTCAAAAGACTGCTTGTATTTTCACACAAGATCAGACTATATCTTAACAGTGGATTTTTCCTGCTGCTCCCGTTTCGGTTCACTTGAACCTACTTCCTTGCGGAATAGTCGTTGAACTTTCGCTATAAATATTATCAACTTTGTAAGGACGAAAAATATATTTACAATATTTCATCCATTTTGGATCGGTTCCTTTTTCTCCTGCGAGAAAACGTTGTATACTTCTACGGTCTCCATAACCGTTCCTCGCAGTCTCACGAATAGAAGGAAATTCTTGTAAAAAAAATCCTGTTTTAGCATCATATACATAAACTTGTTTATTTATTTTTTTTGGCTCAAGAACTTCAACCTTATCAAATTTTTGAGTTCTCCAAAATAAATTCGCACAAGTTCGTTCAGGATGATTTAAAGCTTTACGAATTGCTCCATGATAAACAGAGTAATACCGTTCTGCTTCTGCCAAACTTGGAAATTCATTAACATATTCTCCAGTTATTTTATCATAACAGAAAACTGGAATAGCATTCATTGTACTTAAAAAATTCGTCCAGTCAGTTACAATATTATAACCTCTTTCTTTATTAGTTGTATCATAGTAAAGGATATATTGAGTTTCCGTTTCTGCAAGAAGTTTTTCTGGAACTTCACATAAAATTTCTACTTTAAAGTTTTCTATTCCATATTTTTGGATAGCATTATAAAAAGCAGTACATCCTTTATAGCTACGATAATTAATGGAACCAGCTCTTTCTTTCAAAGTTGTCTTTGTTTGTCCTATATATCGCTTTCCACTTGGGGAAGTATAACAATATATAAAACCATAGCCGTTTTTCGGCTTAGCGCTTAGCGTCTGATTATCCATTTGAGTTTGCCTCCAATCCAAAATTCATTGGCTATTAGGATTTTCCAGAAATTAAAGAACTTTTACGGGGGTAAAAGCCGTTTTGCCCCCTCGGGCTTCAGTATTTTCAGCAGTCTGCTCAATAGTTGAAACCTTTAGTGTGTCTAGGTAAAGAACAATGTCACCCTTCTTTACGCCCTCTTCCGCAGAGCCTTTACGACCATCGGCAAGAGCTTCAAAAGTAACGTTACTTACTTCTTTCACGCCGTAGCGTTCAAAAATATTTAGAGCCATAACGTTATACCTCCTATTTGGTATCATTATTCTTTATAGAACGAATCCAATATTTTAATTGTTCTTTTTTTATTTTCGCTCCGGCTAATGCCGCGCGAGAGTTCGTATTGTACTCCTCTCGCCAACCCATGCGCTTTAGCTGGTCTTGAAAAGCATAATACGTTAAATTATAAACTTCATTGAGACTAATTCCGGTGCCAATCGCAAAGCTTCCTACTAAATCAGAAAAAGAAATATCTGTTCCTTCTTTTGCTCTCTGTTTTGCTTTTGCTTTCGCAACTCGTTCCCGATTTAGAATTTGTCTCTTTTTCATTTTTTTGACGAGGGGAGAATCTGTATCATAAATTATAATTTCATCTTTTCCTCCTTCATCAAGGAAATAAATTCGCTTTATCATTGTTTGGAAAAAAGCGAATTGTTCTTCGCCCAATATGTGTTTTTCAGGAATAGGGCCGACTACAATTTGGGCTGGCTCAATAGAAAAGATTACGTTTTCGCGACAGAAAAAATAAAAAGCTTCTCGCGCGAGTTCATTAAAATCTTTATCCATTTGAGTAAGCATAAGAAAATAGTCAAAATCTGTTAGCGCGTCTAAAAGGGCATTCATCTCTTCATTTTCTGGCTTATCTTCTAAAATAGGCTTTTTAGTTAAAATAAGCTGTAAATAACTTTGAAATTTATTATAACCAACTTCCGCGATATTACGAAGTGTTTCTGGATAGAGCGCACAAATATCGTCATAAAAAATTGGAAGCCCCGCTTGACATTTTAGAATGAAGGAATCATCAATTAAATTCATAAGTTTTATACTTCATTGAATACCCACCAATTTGAGGAGAAAGAGTAAGTGCGTCAACTCGGTGAAATTGAAGATTACCAATCCCCGCAAGTTTTGCTTGATTAAACATTGTATCAATCTCCTGCATGATTAAGTAAGGGCGTAATGAAGAATCCTCCAAGTACCATTCATCATACGGGCAAGCAATATCAAAACGAATAGTTGAAGTCTTAAATTCTTGATTACCCGGTACAACAGCAAAATCGTCAAATACAACTACAAGATATGACATTTTCTCTATACTACCATCAAAAATTTTTGGAGTGATAGAAATCTGTTTTCCTAATAAGTCAGCCCCATCTATATCCTCCAATTTATCTGAAAACGGGTCTCGGCAATTATATTTTAAAAGCCGACAAACACGTTGATTTAGTAAAATCTTATTCGCGATTTTGAATGTATTTTCACCTAAAACCGCAAAGCGTCTTTGAGTAGCCATAAATATAATCACCTCTTACCACAACGGAACAATTGAAATTTCTTTTTCAACAACAAGAGAGCCACTTTCCGCGCGCAAAATAACTTTACCAAGTTTATTTTTTGCGTTTGCCCTAATCACGCACATTGCACCATTAGTTTCTACTATAGAAGCATATTCTCCTTCTAAAGTAAAGGTAACTTCGTTGGGATTCTCTTCTGTTGTAATTAATTCATAAGTTGATTTTCTATCCAAGCGGATAGTATCATTGCCTTTAATATAGCCAGAGAAAGAAGAAGAAACATTGGAAACAATAACTTTTCGTGTTGTTTTTATTTCTGGATTATCTTTTAAAGAAATTTCAATCTCTATCTCTCCTTCTGCTACAGCAATTAGGTTTTTGTCTTTGTCATAACCAACAACTTTTCGGTTTGGTAAGGTGTAAGAAACTTGCGCGAAAATGGGCTTACCATCTTTCATAATAGAGAAAGTAAGGTCAATCGGCGCGCCAACCTTAAACGATTCTTCTTTTTCAGGAAAAACAAAATCATATTTAGCAAGTTTATCTGCGTCGCCAATTTCATTTTTAAGGTCATCGTTAATATAGTTAATTTTATCTTCCGTAGCGGAAAGATACATAACACCCGGAACGCTTGACTTGTCAAGCTCTACTAAATACCAACCTTCTTCTTCTACAATAAATTTTGTTAGACGATCTATAGGTTGTTTAGGAAGTAAAAATTCGGCATATTTATTTGGCTGTGGAGTTATAAGGTTATTCCACGTGCGAAAATTCTCTTTGATCTTACTATCCATAGAGCTTACAAAATAGCACCAGCTACCTTGTAAATGCCCTTGATTATCAACCCACTTAATATAATAGTTACAACGCACCATATAAAAAGTTTTATGCGTTTCGCGCACACGTCTTTCCTTTTGATAAACAAGCCAACGTTCATCATCCCAAATTACAATATCTCCGATTTCTACCGGTACATCAAGAGCAACGTGTAACTCTTTTATCTTCTTATTTTCGTCATCTTTTTTAGAAAGAATCACTCCTCTAAAAAAGCATTTATTTTCTATTTGTAAATCATTAGCTGGAACATTAGGCGACTCTTCTAACCACTTTTCAAAAGAACGGATTCCAGTATTAGTTGCCACTTCTGCCACTGTTTTTCCACGATGACTCGCGCGCGAAAAGTAAACATCCATATAATTCAATGTATGATACCTCCTATAAGATTCATACATTCAAAAACAGTTCTCCTAAAATACTCATAGGATAAATAACGTAAAGATTGAATTTTTCCTAAAAGAGCATAATAGTTAATTGTTTTCTCATTTTCTGGCAATCCAATAAGTTCAATGACTATTGTGTCAAGAAACTTTTCCCATTCTCCGTTCTTTTCTCTTTCACAAAGCAAACCATAAAGCCGATTTTTTACTTTATTTTTATAGCCTTCTTTAAAGTTATCCATGATTTTTCCCTGCCAATTGAGAAAATCTGCGTGAAGGCCGTTTATGCCATACGCGATCGTAGATACCCTCTGCTTTGTGAACCTCATCGGCTATTGAGGCTTCTAATTTGATTAACTTATCCAAGTGGTTTGCCTGTGAAAAATCTTTCTGTTTTGTTATATTGATTATTTTTTTCTAATTGGATAAGAAATAGCGTCATTATGAAAATATTTTCCACTATTTATTCCTTGCACACTACTATAACTTATTCCAATAAGTTCCGCAATTTTTCGTAAAGATAGGTCAGAATTTTTCAATAACCTAATTACTTTTTCCAAATGTTCTGGGTTTTCTTTATTGATGATTCTTAATGGATAGGTTACTTTTTCATCAAAAAAGATTCCCCCTTGATTTAAACTTTGAATAATTGAAGAATTTACTGAAAATTTTCGCGCGATCGCTCTTAAACTTAAAGTTCCTTTTAAAAGCTCTTCTTTAATTTTTTGGACAAGTTGTTCATTGATTAAATCATTATCTCTTCTACGAAGAGGATAATTTAAAGCTATATTTTTATATGAAGTTCCTCTGTTTATAGCAGACACAATTTTTAAAGTGGTAAAATTTTCTTCTGCTATTTCTTTCATGGGCTTTGATGAAGAAATTAAATCTTCTACTATTTGATTAACTTGTTTTTCATTTAAAGAAGCATTCGGAGACTTTGCGCCAATTTCAAAGTTTTCTCCTCCTTCCATTATATTATAACCATAAGGAACCAATGAATTATAAAACTTAATCCAAAATTTTTCTCGCGCGTTATAATCTTCTGTAATTTCAATAATTTCTAATTCAAAGTTTTCTATTCCATACTTATTTATCGCTTTATCAATTGCAGAGTTTCTATGAGGCTTTTTTGCATTAGACTTATGTCCCGCGAAACGAATTAAAGAATTTACTGATTGCCCAATATAAATCTTCCCGTTTATTTTATTGGTAATTTTATAAATCTCTTTTTTCATAATTCCACCTCAAAATAATCAATAAGAGTTTTAAACTCTTCTTTATTTTTCAATAAAGCACAGACTATATCTTCTTCTCGTAAGAAGTCTCCCATTTCGCTATATAATAGCTACACAATGTAGTCGTTGAACCTTCCTTACGGTTTGGCTGCTGATTATCCATTTACAATATTTTAGGTTTTACCCATGATATTATTCTTGATTTTTTTTTCTGTTTTCACAACTTATAAAAGTAATCAAGACTTTAGGAGTTCCCAGCAATTAGAGAGATAATAATGATGTATATTACTATACAAAACGACTAAAAAATTTAATCTGCATACAGTTGCCTAATATTTTCCCAGCTTGCGACACATCTTTTTACCCACTCATGCTTCATATAAAGAGCAAGAAGTTGAATTTCATCTTCATTCAAGTCTTCTGTGAAAGCCAAGTTACAATCGCATCCGCATTGACAGCCCGACACGTAATCTAAAGAAACACGAGGAAACTTAAATCTAAAAATGGCAATGTCAAGAAGTTGTCGCCAGTCCCGCTCCACCATTGCGAACTCTTCTTCCAAAGTCCATTCATCTGCGGTTATGCGCGCCAAAAACGCATCATAAACCACCATAAGCGGGGTAGCCATATTTATTCTTCTACCGCTTGATGTGCGTAAGCAATTGCTTGAATGACATCTACATTACAATACTTCTTAATTAGAGTAGTGAACGCAGGAGTAGTAACATTCATTTCAACTGCTAACTTAACCATAGAATCGCGCGTAGCGGGAGAAGCTTTAGAAATAACTTGCGCGAATTTTGTAACATTCTTTTCATCATAAATTTTACGAATTTCTTCTACAGAAAGAGTAGAAGCTTCATCAGCTTGCTGAACGGCATTTTCAACCATTTGTTTACTTTCTTCATCAACACCTTTTACTTGAAGATAACCGGCGCGAAGAAGATTTTGCATACCGGGGTCAAAAGAAAGTTCATCAAATTCTTCTTGAGTTAGTGGAACAATACGACCCGGCACCAATTCTCTACGTAGACGCACATCTGGCGCAGTAATTACTACAGTAGCAGAACTAACATTTTTTACTTGAATTTTACTCATTGTTTCTCCTCCTTTAAACTCCATATAAAAGAAAAATGGGGCGGGCGTTTGCCCGCCCCGATATAATTAATTAGCCAACGAGAGCTTTGTTATATTCTTCCCAACCCTGCGCGTCAATACCAGAATTGTAATAAATGCCCCAGAAGTTAGGAGTGCCAACCATGGCAACGCCGACCTTCTTGTAAGCCTGTAGAACAACACTGTTGTCACGATTGTCAAATTCCTTGAAGAAGGATTCACCTTCCATACCAACCTTGACTAGTTTTTCCTTACCAGAAGGAATTACATATGCGAAGGAAGGATTCATGGTTAGCTTGGTATTGCTCTCATCATCAAAAGATTGAGGTAGAACAACAACAGGCACACCACGGAACTTACCAATGTAACCACGATCACGAACTTCTTCCATATCAGTGTCAGAAATCTTGGTAGTAGTATTATAAACAATAGCATTTACCATTTCTGCCGCGAATTGAGGAGCGCAATAGATTACTGGAGAGCCATACGCCGCAACAGTATTGCAAAGCTTAACCATAGAAACGGGGTCAAAGCTAGTAGCAACAATTTTGTTCGCAGCGGGACGACCAGTCGCATTCCAAGAAGAAAGTAGGCAATCCTGAATCATACGGAAGATTTCATCAACCATACCATCAGCAATAACTTCATAAATATCGGCGATGTTTTCCGCGCCATCAAGATACCGTTCAAAGTCCATGATACCAGCGCCACCAATGGCTACTGGATATAGGTCAATGCGATCACGGTCTAGACGGAAAGTCTCGTAGTAACCAGATTCGGTCGCACGGGTAACGAATTGACGACCACGTTGCTTACCGCGAGTAACACGGAACTCAAGGCGAGTGCCTTGGGGAACTTGTAGAGTTTCCGCAAAAAGGCCAACAGTAGAAATAACCTTTTGAGGTAGAACTTCATCAAGAGTTTCGGAAAGTAGATCAAAAACATCATACTTATTGCGCTCAAATTGCTTACGAGAACCAGCAATCTTGCGTAGTTCGTCCTTTAGCGCAGCTTCATAATCATAATTTTCGGTAGCGAACTCAGCAGGAACTTTCTTACCAAGAGCGCCCTTCATTAGCATTTCAAGAGTATTCATGAGTTCACACCTCCTTATACACGGTTAATATTATACTTGATGCCAGCTTCACCATTTGGCACAGTATAGAACTTAACGACAGTAGCATAGGTGCCGGTCGCAGGAGCAGTCTTCATTAGTTGAGGAACTGGAGAACCAGCTACCACACCAAGATAAAGAGGAGTTTCATTAATCTTCTTTAGAGCTTCAATAACAGCTTCTTCATTCGCGAAGTCAGTAGTGTCATATTGGAAGCAGTTAGAAGTGAAAGTATCACCCTTGGAAAGAATGCCAACACGAGGATAGTCGCCAGCGATCTTATGGAAATACTTTAGTCCGGGTTCCCAAGGATTATATTCTTTTTCAGCGGTATAAACAATACCAATCATATCGGTAACTGCCGCGGGCGCAGCAATTGCCTTTTGCGCACGATTAGCGCAAACCCACATGCCATTCTCACAAGGCGCATCTTCAGTAAACTCTTCACCAAGTGGAATTTGAGAAACAATATTGCCAGTGGCAAGATATTCAGCAAAGTTCATTTCTAGAGAAGCATACTTTGCCACTTTGAAACGGTTCATAGCCATGACGTTTCCCTCCTAATTATTTCTTATATTTTTCAATCAATTTTTCAAATTGAGATTTTTCAGTGAAATCTGGAAGTGGAACTTTATCAGCCTTTTGCTTTTCAATAGACTTCCGGCTGAAAGTTACGGCGAGTTTGGTCTCAAGTTCGTCGTAAGAGAAAGCAGAAGCATTTTCCTTAATAGGCGCGATGTCTTCTTCGTTTAAAAGCTTCTCATAGGAAGCAACGAGTTCTTCTTTCTTTCCATTCTCAATTTCCGCAAATTGCGCTTCATAAGAAGCAATCTTTTCATTCGCGGTTTCAATAGTGCTGTTTAGTTCTGCGATTTGCGCTTCAAAAGCCTCAATAGCAGAATTCTTCTCGTCAAGGACAGATTGAGTATTTTCAAAACTGGCTTGGAGCACTTCGTGCTCATTCTTCAGAGTTTCAAAATTGCCTTGAAGCTCTTCAAATTGAGTGCGTAAGTTCTCAAAAGCAGTTTGGTAATCTGGCTCCTCTTCTTTTGTAATTGCTTCAAAAGATAGCACGCCATCTTCACCAACAGAGAAATTATACTCATGAGTTAGACCATCTGTAACAGAGAAGGTTTTCGCAACACCGTCTTCCATGGAGTAAATGACTTCATTTACAACAAAACCATTTTCTTCATTGAAGTTAGGATTTAGACTTTCAAAGAGAGAGGAATAATTCTCATTATTCAACTCTGGAATAGTAAAAATCATTTGTTGTTCTCCTCCTTTTTCAGATTTAGTTTCAGCTTCATTTACTTTTTCCATTAAATCTGAAAGAAGTAAAGAAAACTTTTCAAATTTTGATTCTTTCTCTTTTTCAAAAGCAGAACCCTCAAAACACGGCTCCTTATCGTCTCCAAGAACACAGAAACCTTTCATTTCCGCGAAAGTATAAACAAAATATTCTTGGCCGTCAATAATGTTCCAATCTCCCTTAATTGTTTCAGGATTTAGTTCCATTGATTGGCGTTTACCAATGATTTGCTTTGCTTCATCCCAATAATCTACATGAAGAATAACATCAAAGCAAGCATACGTGCGCATGACACCATCTGGGTCAAGATGGTCTTCCCAAGCGAAGTTGGGTTCTTCTGGGATATAACCATAACCTTTTGCCAATTCTGGTGAAGTATGTCCTTCAAAGTCTTCTTTCATATAGTTATAAAAGCCAACAATAGGTTTTGTCTTGGCTGTCGCGATAAGATATTCGGCCTCTTGATCAGTGATAAAAGAGCCATTTCTATTCGCATATTTATAAAACGCGCGAACGCGGGTTCTACCAACATTGGAAAAAGAAGTTGGAGAAAGAGGTTGATAAATTACTACATCATCAAAGATGTATGGGATTTGTTTCGCCATATTTATCTCTCCTATTCTTTATTCTCTATATTAGACATTGTTTTTTCTGATTTTTCTTCAGTTTTCAAAGCGGGTCTTCCGCCTTCGTCGGTAATGTTCTCTGTGCCTGAAGAAGTTGCTTTATTTTCCGCGTCCTCTTCATTTTTTATATCTTTTCCAGAAGTTGTATAAGAAGATTGTAGCGGTATCATCTTTTCAGTCATATTAAGGAAATCATTTTCAAACGAAATTAGACTAATTAAATTTGGTTGTTTAATGCCAAGAGCAACTCCAGCATACATTTTAGAATAACCATATTGCGCGCCAGAAAAATATTGAGATTGATAGGTCTCTCTATTGTAGACGGTTGTCGGCAAAATGGTAAAAGAAAAACGTAAGTTGGATTTCGCGTACTTTAGATTAATCTGATATTCAATCCATGCGGAGTATAAACGCGCGAAAGCAAACATTAGGGCTTCATCTTTCTTTATTGAATAAGGGAGAGAAGAACTGCCATCAGAGTTAAAAAGAAGAGAACTTCTTCCTAACTCATCATAAGTTGCCTTTTGATATTTCTCCAAGCGGTCTGAAGATTGAGTCGCCGCAGAAGAGTCTTGAATACTTTCAAGTTTAGTATCTCCAAAAGTAGTGAGTACATCTACGGTATCTACAGATTGAAGCATTTCTGCGATAGAATCGTGAATGTCATAAATTTCTTCAAGTTGGAAAACAAGTTCTCCATTGCTATCAACAGGCATTTTCTGAATTAGTAATTTATAAAGTTCATTCTCATCGCGCTTGGCTTCACGGTCTTCGGCTTCACTTAAACGAATAATGGTTGGAATACTTGAAATTAGAAGAGGAACCTGATCTTCATAATAGAAACACATTCCACCATACTCCGGTAGAATTTCTACCCAAGGAGTAAGAAGTTTACCGTTCTTCCATTTTGCATAGGCCGCGCGAACAACCGCAGGGTAGGCTGCGAGAGCTTCCTTTTGTAGTTCCTTATCTGAAATACTCTCAAAATATTGAACGTTAAATTCAGGAATATCAAGGTTGTATGAGTTCTTGAAACGAGTGCGACAATAAGCAACAGGTAAATCTTGAATAGTTACGCCTTCACCAGTGTCTACTCTCAATATCCCGTAATATACTCCCCCGCTTAATATTTCATACGTAATGCGAGAAAAATTTACTGGAACATTCATATCATCTACAAACTTGACCGCGCGATTAAAAGTAGCAACTGTTTTTTCCTTATTTAGCTTTTTATTTGGGTCAAAAACTGGAGAAACTACAGTATCATAGAAAAGTAAATTAGAAAGAAGAAGCAACGTATTCTTGTAAATACCGCTAATGCGCGCATAGTAGCGAGAAACTTCACGCAAAGTTGCTGGGTCTCCTTCATCAATAATTTTTTTAATTAGTTCTTCATCTGTGTATTGCTGGACTGAATTTCGCATTCGTCCCGCATAGCGCTGGTAAGACCTCTCATTGGTTGGAGTTCGCTGAACTTTCAACTTAAAGTTAGAGAAGTCTCTTTTCTTTTTTTCTTCGCTCATTTAGTGTTTCACCCCTCGTTTAGGTGTAAAACGAATGAGGTCTTTTACACCAGTTATTTTTTTAGATTTTTTGATTGAAGCATCTTCGTAGAACTTGATGCGCCATAAATTATATTCAACGCTAGAGAAGCGGTCTTTCGGCATTGAGCGCGAAATCTGCTCTACTTTTATTTGATTTTGAACCCCAGTAGGTTTCAATTTCAAATTATTTATTTCATCCATTAGACGAGAAGTCATTTCATAAGGAAGAAGAAATTCTCTTCTGTCATAGAGAGACATTTTCTGCCCTTTCTTTGTCGCAAGTAGTTTTGTCTTTACAACCCTTTCATTTGCCAGAAAATCTACGTTTCCGCTAGTAATCTGCGCGAAAAAGTTTGCGTGAATTTCACTATCGTTTCCTGCACCAGCTTTCAAGTTATAGATAATAATACGATTATCAGGGTCTGGCTTTTCGGGCGGGGTTTTTCTTCCCGGTGGTAGATAATTATCATCGTTCATTACATAGTATTCTGGATACGTTTTGCCAGTTTTAGGATTGAAAGAAGGACGAACCATTGCATCAATTAAACCGCTACCTAAACCATTTCCGTCTATAACAACTTCTCTTGGATGGAATCTTTCTATAATTTCTTTTATCTTTGTGGCTTGGTCTATCAAGCTTTCCCCGTTTATTATTTCAATGTAAACTAATTTCTTCTTCCACGCTCCCGTTTTAGAAGGAAAAACTTTCATAATGGTAATCGCGGAATTAGCTTGATAACGGCCTATATCGCACGCCATATTGTAGTAAGCATCTGGGTTGCTAATGTTTTTTTGAGCTTCTCGCTCACATTTTAGAAGTTTGCGGTGTGCGATAAGTTGTTTATTAGAAAGCCATGAATCTTTGGATTGCCCAGTCCAGATTGACATTGACTCACGCGCGAATGACTCTTCGTTGAAAGTAGTAGACATTCGTTGCTCGTCAAGGAATTGTTTACTTAAAAGACCGTGATAGACAGGAACGCGATAATCCATCGTTTTGTTTTAGCTGAGTTCACAACGCTCAGCCCATGGAGCCTTATCTCTCAATAAGGGCAGACTATATTTTCACCTTCATTTGGTGGTGTCTCTTTCAATAATCGTAAGTTTATTATTTACTCCTTTCGGATAGTCGTTGAGCCATTTTTGGAGAATATCGTCTATTTTATCATAATGAGTATAAGGAATTATAAGAAAATAACAGCCATTTTGAATAGCTTCTTCTCTTTTGATTTTATCATGCTCTTGATTTTCTTGTAGAGAGGAAGAAAAAATGTTGGTTTCTTCATAATGCTGTCTGCCGTTATATTCAATGATAAGATTATAATCTTTTATATAAAAGTCATATCTAAATTGAGAATGGCTTTGCCAAGAAAACCGCTTTTCTTTTTCGTAATCAATTTTATGGTTTTGTAAGAAGTGAATAATTTTTTGTTCGCCCTTGGAAATTCTACGATTACAAAGAGGACAGGAGCCATCCAGCTCTCTATTTCTATCCATAGAAGTCTTCCAAATAAAACCACATTTTTCATGTCTTATCAAAACTTTTTCTTTACTATTCTTATATTCCGATAATAAAGAATAACCTTTTTTAGCCAGTCTGCTTTCAATCACAGAAGTAGTTGGACGGCCTTGTCGTGCGCAATAAGGACAATTTTTGTTTTTAGAAAAAAGAGAAACTCGGCGAATAAAAGTATTCTTACATTTTTTACAATAGATTTCTAAAGCAGGCTTTTTCTTTTCATCTTTCATTGTAGTTATTTCTACTAATTTCAAGTCTTGATTTTCTTTCAAAAAAGCTAACGCTTCTTCTAACATTCTTTTTGATTTATTTTGGCTCGCAGAAGAATTACAATCGCAAGAATCTTTTTTATACAAGAAATTATAAATGTTCTTATATTGTTTTTCTTTTTGGCAATCTAAACATTTTAGAATAATTGGAGACGTTGCTTTTTCAAAAGATAAAATCTGAAAATTCCAATTTGGAAATTTTTCTTTTATTTTAGATTGAGCTTCTATCAAGCTCATTTCTTTTCCTTTACTCATAAATAAAACCTCCTTAAAATGGTGCTGATTGCTTACTTCTAACGTTTAGGATTTCTCCCTGCGTCGTTTAGTTATTTTTTTCTGCTTTCGCGACTTTCATATTTTGAGGTATAATATGAAAGTATAACTAATTCTAAAGCTTCCCAGCATTGTAAGACACTGATAATTCTACTCTTTCAAGCAGACGGGGCAGGTTTATCAACCCCACACAAAATAATCTTGTGGTCGTAAGCATTCCATCGCTGTCATTTCTATTAGTTTCTGATACATAAAACAAGTTTTACTACCAGCAGTAGTTATGTAGGTCTGCTGTTGGTTTGTTTCACCCGGAACAACACGCCCTAATGCGTCACGCCGGTCAATATTCATCATAGGGATAATGATTTCTTGAAGGGCATCGCCATCTATGAGAGCGCTTTCTTCAACTACCATTTTATTTGGACTATTTCTTCACCTTACATAAGTAAGGGCTTGGCGCTTCAAGCAGTGATAAAATCTGCCTTACTCCTTTCGGATAGTCTCTACACGTTCCGCTTCAAAAGAGAAACGGCTTCGCACGACGTTGTGCGCAAAGCGCAGTTTCGTCGTTAGCCACGCATTCGCGCGACCGCCCTTATCAAGGGCTTCACCAAGTTATTCAATGCCTTTCACAAGGCAAGGGGGCATAGCTGTCTACCCGCGGTTGCTCTGGTTCCACGACCCGCAGAAGTCATAGAAACAATAGAAAAAACAGAACCATTCTTGAACTCCAATTCAATATAGTCAGTTGACATTTTCTGACTTTTGACTTCTTTCGCAAGTAAAGGCCACCAATCAAATATTTCATCAAGCTTTTGTTTAGTGACTTTGATTGCAGTCCCCTTTATGTCAGAACAAGTAAATAGTTTAGATTTTGACAAAAAAATAGCTCTCAAAATTAGAGAAAGCATAGCAAGAAAAGATTTTGAAGTCGCGCGCGTAGCAGTAAAACTGTGATAACGGTATCGCATTGACGCGCGTAAACATATTCTTTGATAAAAGAATAAGTTGATTGGAGAGTTTTGAGGCTTGATTGCGTCAAGGAAAAGATCCGGATATAGCATCCAAAAGTTTATATATTTTTCTATTAGCTCTTCATTTGCATCCAGAAAATCAGTAGTTAGCTCAATTCCCTTCTCTACTGGTATTCCATCTCGCAAAACGAGTTTAGGAGCAAAATCATTTTCTCTCATAAATCATACTCCGACAAATCGTAAGCTAATTCATCTTCTCCTTCATAGACTACATTTTCATCTGTCTCTTCATACCTCTTTAACTCTTCGTCGTTATTGAGTTGGTCTTCTTCTAGTCTTTTTGCCGTATTATATGCTTCTCTTCTTTGGTCTACTTGTTCGGCAAGACTGCCTTCATTAGTGACTAAACGATTTAGATATTGCTGAATATTGTGCATAGTAAAATCTACTACGTCTTTCTTTTCTTGCGCCCAATTTGGTTGCCAGCCCTTCTTTACGAAGTAGGTAATAAGTTCTCCAACGCTATCAAAATCGCCGACGTTAATTGCGTTCTTTGCTTCAAAACCGGCAACTTTAATAATATTGTCGCGCGAATCCATTTCCTTCTTTACATCTTCTCCATTGCGTATCTTCTTCTTTATACGTAAACTAATCTCGCAGTAGTCTTTTGCGTAGTCTTGAAGAATTGGAGTAGAAACATTTTGGGTCGCAACGATTTGAGTATAAAGATTTTCTAGCCATTGATATTCCTCAACGGTGTAGGAATCAGACCATCGCGCGCGAAGAGCACGTAATTGGGCTTCTTGTATTTCGGGTATCTGTTCCTCAATTGTTTTTTCCTCTTTCGCATCGCGCCATTTCTTGTTTTCATCTTTCCAAGAAATTGACTTGTATGCTTCATTGGTGTCAATAAAATTTAAATAAGCGGTAAGGGTATGTTCTCCATTTGACTTGTATAGGCGTGCCCATAGCTCTATATCAAATGGGAGGTCAAGCCAGCGAAATAGACGGTCAATTGCATCCCAATCATCTGCTCGCGCCATCTTTTCAAGGCAAGCAGTACATATAATGCTGTGCTTGCCCGGAAAATATGGGGAGGAAGTAGAGGGAAAGAATTGGGCTTCTTTCGCTTGCTTACATTTTAGACAGACCCTTGTCTTTGCTCTTATAGCGTCTGTCATATTCAGATTGTCCTCCTTGTTCTATACGTTTTCTTTTTTCGCAATCCTTACAGTTAGAAGCAAGACCGTCAGAACGGGTAATATGGCGCGCAAAGAAAATATTGGAGCGAGGAAGCCATTGTTTACAGCAAAAACATTGTTTGCGCGAAAAGGTATCAAATGGCGTTTCCGCGAGTGCTTTGTCTTTCGCCGCGATAAATGCTACTTTCTGTGGGATTTCACTCATTAGTATTTTAGATACGCGAGAAGAACTATAATGTAAGCCAAACTTAATTCTTATTTCGGCTGCGATAGTGTCTACGGAAGCCTTATCAATTCGGCGCGTAAGAATGTATTCGCGTGCTTCGGAAAGTTGTAGGCGGTCAATATAGCGGTCAAAGTCAAAGAGTAGCGCGCGACCCCAAGTATCGGGCAAGTCCCAAAGTTCCATGTAGAGGTCAGAATAGAAATTAATAAGTTGCGCGACGTGCGCGGGATTAGTGAAATCAAATTTTTGATGGCGCACAATCCAGTGGCACTTCGTGCCGTCTTCATTCCATTCGTAGTCGGCCTTGTCGGTTGAGATAGGCAATAATGATTCTTTTATCCGCCTCTCCCACTCTTCCTTGAAAATCCAGTATCCGCAATCGCCCGTAAAGTCCATGCGTGGGGTTGCGGGTTGGCGAATGTTTTGAAAGCGCAGTGTGGGTTTGTAGAAGTCTTTAAGATAGTATTGATGTTTGCGCAAGTCAATCAGCCAGTGGCGCAATTGGTAGATTTTGTAGGGGTCGGTAATGATTTCATCAGTTTCGGTTGGGGCAACTTTTCCTTCGGCAACCGCGAGAGTATGGGCCATTTTATCAATTGAATCCCAGAGGTCGCGCATACCGGGAATGTCACCATCGGTCTCGCGCGAAATGGTGGTTTTCTTTAGAACGCGAATGTTGCGTTTATTTGCGTCCATAAATTGGCTCTCAATGCCGGGAAGATTAGGGTCATCCATTAGGGCATCAAGAGATTCTTCGCGGTCTACCTTTCGGCGCCAAGTTTTTTTCTTTTTGTCAATAGTTACTTCTTTGCGTTGTTCGCTATTTTTCCCTTCTTCGTCTTTACCGTACAGGATGTAGTTTCCCATTTTTTCAAGCTCGGTTTCAGTAGGGGCAACGTCCATTTCATCAAGTAGTTTCCTAATATATTCTACGCGGTCTACGTCGCGTTCTATTGAGTAGTCAAGTATCATAGCTACACCTCCAGCTGTTTATAGTGTAACACATAGAGAGGAAAAAGTCAAGTGTTTGAGTTATGAAAATGTGGAAAGGTAAAAAAAAATTATGTGGAAAAGTGAGGAGACCCGCGCTTTGTTAAGGCGCGCTGGCGCTAGGTGCCTAAAACCCACCGCCCCGGTGGACTTTACAATTCCATAATAAAAAATACTATAACTTTTAACAAAAGCCTGCTGGCGCTGGTGCGGTTAATTTTAACCGCCGGTAACTTGCTTTTAACAAACAAAATTTTGAAAACCTATTGACATATGTGTGGGGCTATAGTATAATGTTCTCGACGGTTAGGGAAAAACCGGATTTTTAGAAAGGTGGTTTGAATTATGGATAGTCGGGAATATGTTGTCGAATCCGTGCGCGCATATCTGAAGGATAGGTGTGCAGTGACTCTGAACGATGTTGTGCTGGTCATGGATGGTCACTGGTCATCGAATCCTGCTTATAAAGCAAAAAAGGGTTTGACTATGATAGCCATTCGTAAAAATGATTTGCTCGAAAATGAGTCCGCAATTGTGGCGCTTTTCGGCGTTCATGAAGGAATGGTTAAGACGCGCGCGCGAATTGCGCGAACGGTGCGCAACGACTTGCAACTTGCCCATGTGAATGCGCAATATGAATATGTTGACATTGCATACAAGGACTTACCTAAGGGCGAAAATGGAACGCGTTCGGCGGCGATTGAAAAATTGGCTTGCGCATGGTTGAATTATAGGTGGTCAGGCGATATGTTGCACTCGGCACTTTACGACCATGAAACGAACGCGCGACTGGGCAAAAAAGGTGGACGCGCTGTAGCAGACGGATATAACGCAGAAGGCGCGCTCGAAGTCAAGTGCAAGCGCGGGCGCACGACGTATTTGAGCGACGTTGTAAAGTAAAGCAAGGCAGGTGGGCAGGCGTAAAGCCTGCCCACGGACAAAATAGAATGGAGGATGAATTATGTACTCTTATTCACTAACTGCAACGACGGATATTGAAACTCCGCTTGTAAAAGAAGAAAACTTGACTCGTCAACAAATGGTGGACAGAATGCAGGCAACACGCGCAATGAGCAGACTGGACAATCAGACTTATATCATGACCATCACGCATGAATCCGATAACGACGGCGGGAACTATGTTTGGAGCTATCTCATTCATGACGGGGTAGAAGACAAAACGCTACTGCCGCCGACGTATTACGGATTTTGGCGCAAAAAGCGTCTTGTATAAGAGGGTTAAACCCTCTTTTTTTTATGTTAAATTTGCATGAGTAAATTTCAGGTAAACAAAAATTGTACGTCCAATTTTCCTTTACTTATACATAACATACAATTTTACCTAAACTTTACATGAAATGCGTTGACTCTTTACATGAGATGTGGTATAATAAGGTGAATAGGGTAGTTAGAGAGGACTAACGGTATGTAAAGATTATGTAAAGCAAAGCTGTGTTATGTCTATGTAAAGCCATTATTATAATTGCATTACGCGCAAATTGGAGCTAGTTCCGTGTATGGGAGCTGGTGTATTCGCGCGGGAACGAAACCTTTGTTAAATTTATGTAAATTATGGGAGCTGGAGCTGGAACGATGTTCATCTGAACATCGTTCCAATGATTAGGAAAAGGAAAATCAAGAGGAAAATTCCAATTCCGGCAATCAATTCCTGAATTCCTTTTGTAATGTCGGTTTCCCACAACAGGCGATAAATCGCCTTTTTCAGTCTGTAGCTAAATGCCTTCCTATTGTGGTTACTGCGCTTCATGTTATTGCCTTCTTTCCTTGCTTTCTGTATGTATTATAACACGCGAACAAAGAAAAGGCAAGGACAAAGAAAAGGCACTAATGTGCCTTTTTTATGACTAACAATATGCAAGATTCTTTCGCTTCCAGCCAAACACACTAATCTGACTATGCTTTCTTCCAATCTCTAACGCTTCTTTACGAGTATCTACTCTGAAAGAATGGTCTATATAGTAAATACCATTCTCTAACCAGATTCCGCAATTTCCTTCCATACTGCGAACAGCTTTAATAGCTTCCTCAGGCGAATGTGCTTCAATTCCATGGTCAGCGACTTGCCAACCGGTTTTGTAGGAAATAATCTTTCCTGCTTTCAAAGTCAACCCGTCATTATTAACCAGTTTACGAATGGTACGAATGTTAATCATGAGATAACCCTCTTTCCTTTAATTTCTATATATAGTATATACCATAGATAGCATTTTGTCAAGTTAATTCTTGATTAACATATTTTGGACGTACAAAAAGAGATAACTTAAAATTCATATTTCAAAAAGAAGCGCCGTATTATACATACGGCGCTATGTAATCTTCCAAGTCGGAAACATGGCGCGGGTCAACGCCCATTGTAATCTCCAAAGTATCCCAATCGTATTCATCTACTCGCAACACCGCGCCCCAGCGAAACATGTTTAATGTTGCTTCAGCTTCGCGCTTCCACCAGCTTTTAGAAATCAGATAAACCTTCTGAATCATACCTCTATACCTCCAACATTTCAAATTCATTTTCTCCCTCGGGAACACCTATATTATATCATCCTCGGGCGCGTTTGTCAACCCCTTTATATGTTAAATCTACATTTCATTCTTCTGGACGTACAGGAAAAGGAAACGGAGATTTTACAATCTCCGTCCATAACTTACCCCAATTTGAAAATAGGATGAGTATTAGTCCAGAACTGATACGCACGAACATAACCCATGAAATGAACCCCGTCAGGAATAGGCTTACCAAAATACTTCTTCGCTTCTTTCGTCATTCGGCACCTCTCCGCACTTTCTACAATTACAATTTCACCAGCCTTAAATGCCTTGTACGCTTCCTGAATAGTCAACATTTGAAATCCAACCCCTTTTCATTTGATGTATATATTATAACAAATTGCGGATTGAATGTCAACCCCTTCTATTGTTATTTCAATATGAATTTATTTTGGACGTCCGAAATTTATTTACAAACAATTTACTTGACTTCCTACCCCTTATATGATATAATACGATTAGAAAAAGGAAAGAAAGGGAGTTTGATGTTATGGGTTATTATCGTATCGTTTGCCCTCGTGGGCACGTTGGCGGCGGAAAATCCGCGGAAATCGTTTTCTACATGAAGGCAGCTAACCTTCCTTCCGCTCTCGCCGCCGCGCGCCGAATGCCTTCCGTGAAACACAATATCCGCAGAGGGTTCTTTTCTGGCTATGAAGTGTCTAAAGAGGAATACATGGAGGCGCGCAAAGTTTCCGCATATGAAAGATACCCACTGTAAAAAGTGGGTTATTTTATTTTGTACGTACAATTTCATTTTACATAAAAATAACGGGTTAGCGTTCTTGCGCTAACCCCACTATTTCATATTCATTCCAAGATTTGAGATAGTTTTCTAATTCCCGAATTTCAATTTCAACCCAATCCCCTTCGCCCATTTTTTGCCACATTTCGTATTTAACAAAGCAATCCCCGTATATTTCATCATTAGAACCCAACTCCTTCCACCTTTTCAATTACATTGCTCCAACCTTCCACGACCCACGGACGTTCCGTAGTAAGTCGCTTATATGCTTCCTTCTTCATCCTCGGGCGGTCTTGCGTCCATTCACTAGCCATCTTATAGGAAGGAAAGACCTTCTTTACCGAAAGCGTCCAGCGGTCATTGCCATCCACAATAAAGTAATTCACCGTCAACAGATAAAACATAACATCAACCTCTTTCTTATTTCTTGACTATATCATACCACATTGAAGAAAAGAAGTCAATACCTCTTTATGTAAAAAGTAAGTAAACAAAAATTGAACGTCCAATTTTACTCAATGTAAAATTAACATTCTAACATATTGACAAATAAGTCCCTCGGGCGTATAATATATATATAAGAAAGCGAAAGGGGATTTTCACTCATGGATATTCAGCAGGCGTACAAGGCATTTAAGGAAGGTAAAACGGTCATCATCAATTCGCGCGAAAAGGTTCGCAAAACCAAGGACGCTCTGAAGTACATCGGAAAACCTATTCCAGCAGAAGAAAACTTCATTCATTACGTTTGGCATTATCAGTTTTGGACGAACTCGCACCCAGAATTTTCAGTAATAGAGTGACCGAAAGGTCACTTTATTTTTTTGTAAATTATTCCTGTACGTCCAGAAAAAATTAACATAAAAAGAGTATTGACATTCTGGTGTACTCATGATATAATATAAGTAGAAAAAGGAAAGGGGAACGAAATCATGAAGTACACGTTTTACTGGAGCCATACGGACTGGGAAGAGACCATCCTCGTTGAGAATCAGAAAGCCGCGTTGAACGTCATCAAGCGTTTCAAGAAAACTGCCGAGTTCTGTGATTCTCTTTTCGTCTACATGCGAAGAGAAGGCACTCCGAAGCATCATGATAGATGTTACGGGTACTATTTCAAGGGAAGCGAAAAAATCAGGTTCAAGCGCTAAAAGGGAGGGCTAACCTCCCTTTATTTTTTTGTAAAACTTTTCTGGACGTACAAAAATAGATAACGGAGATTTTACTCTCCGCTTACATAGAATTTAACATACCGTCCGAATGCCTTGCAGTATTCATATGGGTTGGATTTAACACTTTCGACCAAAACATCAAAGTCCAATTCTACATCTTCTTTCCGAAAGCCTATCGGATTTATCCAAGGATTATTCGGCGCCACTTTAGAAGGAAGGAAGTAAACCCATTCGCCGGAGTTATAAAGTTTGCGCGCGGTGGCGCGGTCAATGTGTACATAGTTCATCATGATTGAATCCCTCCTGTTATTTTCTGATACAATTATAACACCTTCAAGAGTAAAAGTCAATAGACCTGAATGTAAAATGTATGTATATAAAAATTGGACGTACAGAAATAAATAACAAAAAATTAAAAGAGGACTTTATAAGTCCTCCACTTTGTCAATGACTTCATCGCGAACCATTTTCAAAATTATTGCCTTCTTTCCGCACACTTTCCCAACCATCTGAAGCGCGTCCTCTTCAGAACCAGATTCAATCCAAATCGCGCGATCTGCTTTCGCTTGATAGAACTGCACTCTGTCTGGACGAAAAACATACGAGCGAGAAACTTCCAATCTCCAATTGCGCTCAACGCCTTCAGAAACGATAGTCATCAACCAAACCACAGTAGTCCGAACCTTCATAGCTTTTACCTCCCTTTCTTTCCTATATTATACCATGTTTCCGCGCGCGAAGCAACCTTTCGGAATGTAAAATTTTCGCGTAGTTTTTCTGTACGTCCAATTTTCCTCAATCTAAATTTAACAGAGAAAATTTTCAAAAAACTATTGACAAATTCGTTTTTTGTGGTATAATAATAAATGGGAGATGCGTACTGTTACGGGTATGTTATCTTTAGGTAAATTTTCGTGCTGAAAAGAATGTTAAAGTTAAGGAAAGGAATGGTTAAGAATGAGTAAAGAAAAGATGGAAATGAGCCAAAAGAAAGACTTCTGCCCGTCCTCTGACGTGCCCACCCTGCGCTGGTTTCAGAGCGTAGGAGCTGGGGAGCTGGTTAGAAAGCTGGGAGCTGGAGCTGGCTTAACAAAGAAATAACTTGACTTGGAGCTGAAACTGGGATATAATATAATCAAGAGGTGAGCGAATGGCACTAAAAGAAAATGAAATCGTGAAAGAGATTGAAGGTTTTCCAGAATATCTGGTTTCTAATTTAGGAAGAGTATGGAGCAAACATTCTAACAAATGGTTGACACCAATAAAGAATACAAGAGGTAATCATGTTAGATTGTATGTCAACCTTGGTAGAAAAAATAGATTTTACATTCATCAATTAGTTGCGAATGCTTTTCTTCCAAATCCACTCAAACTCCCTGAAATAGACCACATAGATGGAGACGCAACAAACAACAAGTTAGAAAATCTTCGTTGGGTTTCGCATCAAGAGAATATGAAGAATGAAACAACAAGAGAAAGATTGAAAAAGAATGGTGGAGATTATGTAGAAATAGAAGAAATTGCTACAGGACGCATTTTTCAAGGGTATCAAGAAGCAAGCAAAGCAACAGGAATGTCAAAAGCAGGAATATTGCTTCATACAAAAAATCGCGTAAAAGAACCACGTTTTAGATTAACAGGGAAGAAAGGAAATTTCAAGCATGAATAAGTATTGTTATTTTGACCTTGATGGTACTATCGCTGACCTTTACAACGTTCCTAACTGGCTTGATAAACTTCGCGCGGAAGATACTTCCCCTTATCGTGAAGCAGAGCCTCTTTTCTCTCTGTATGATATTTGGATACGTCTTGAAACCATGCGTTCTCTCGGCGCGGTCGTAGGCGTTATCTCTTGGGGAAGCAAAGACGCAAGCGCAGAATATAATAGAAATATTCGTCGCGCGAAAATTGATTGGCTTAAAGACATGAACCTGTTTAATTCACTTGATGAAATTCATGTTGTAAAGTATGGAACACCGAAGCATTCAGTTGTAAGGAAAGAAAAACGTGGAGTTCTGGTTGATGATAACGCAGAAGTGCGCAAAGCATGGAAACGTGCAGGCGGACTTGCGATTGACCCTATGGACGGCGAGTTGATGGAACACTTGGACGAAATTATTAGGGAGTGGATGGATTAATGCGTATTTATAGAAACGTCAATTTACCTATTCAAATTGGTTGCGAAGTTGATGATAAAATCGCGGAGCAACTTCTCAAAAAGACAAGAGATGAAAACTTTGAAACGCGTTTTCGCGCAGTTCTGGAGCTTCTCCGAATGACGGATACACTTTTGGAAGAAAATGTTCGCAACCTTTATAGCAAAATAGATTCTCTCTTTCCCGCAATTTATATTCCTTCTTATTATGACTACGAAACAGACGATACTATGGAAGATGTAGACGGAAACGAAATTACCTATGACCTTGACTAAATGTCAAGGTTATATCTATGTTATTTATAGTAGTACGTCCAATAGTGCTTAACAAAAACTTAACTTGACAACCTCCGCAAGTTGTGCTATAATTTTTATAGAAAAGATAGGAGGAATGCCAACATGAATAAGATTCAGCGCGAAAATGAACTCAAGATGAGAGTATGGAATGATACTATCAAAGATTCACTGGTTCAAGTTTATGGAGAAGAAAACGTTCTTGAGGTAGAACCTTTCACCTTCTGTATCCCTGAACTTGACTGTGAAGGCAATGAAACTTGTCTCAAGATTAAGTTGTCTACTCCGCGCAAAAACGCAGATGGCGAAGAATACGATATGTACGAAGAAGCAAGCGCATATAAAGCAACGCTTGAAGCGAAGCGAGAAGATGAACAGAGAAAGCGCGAAAAAAAAGAACGAGAAGAAAAAGAAAAGGAAGCACGGAAGGAAGCACGGGCGCGAAAGCGCAAGGCAGAAGCAGATAAGGTTCTGAAGAACACCAAATCGTAATTTCATTTCCGCGCGAACAGGCAGGATTTCATTTTGAATTTGAATTTCATTTTCAAATGAAACCCCGCCTTTTATTATTTTATTGTAAACCCCTTCTGTACGTACAGCCCCACGTAATATAAAATTAACTTGACTTCTAATCCCGACTATGGTATAATACAGTCAAGGAATGAGAGAGGAGAAAACGAAAATGTGGCTGATGTATGATGAAGAAAACTACTTTTATGGAATAATACAAAGCAGGGATATTGAAGCGCTCAAAAACGACTATATTTTTGTAAAAATTCCTGAACGTATTGAAGATGAATGGGTTGCAGTCAACGAGAAAGAAGAAGGATACTATAAGTATTATCTTCCAAAGACAGAGATGATTGTTTTTGGTGAAAGAATAAAGGAGGAAGAATAGATGGAAAAGAAGATTGAACGTATTCATTCTCAAAGAAAACAGAAAGCAAGCCAAACCGCCTATTATACTCTACTCGGAATGAAAGTTGACTACAACAAACTTTGGCTTTGGATTCTTCTTTTCCCAATCTGCTTTGCCTACTGGCTTTACCAAAGAACGAAAGAAGCCTTTCAGCCAAAGGAATTTAACAAAGAAAAATTCCGCAAGTGGTTTGAAAGACCGCGTAACTTCAGACACTTCATTTTCTTCTGGGATGATAATTCTTTTTGTATCAACATTGATAAAACTTTCTTCTCAAATTTCGCGCGAAAACTTAAAAAGTGGCGCAAGTTTACTTCTGATGTATATCAATATCTTTTGGAAGAGTATGAGATTGAAGGATACGAAAAAGAAATTTGTGAAGGAATAGAAAATTGTCAAAAAGATATTAATTTTTACAAGAAGGATAACCAGTAGGTTATCCTTTTGTTATTTAATTCTGTACGTCCGCAACTTATTCACAAACTTTTAACTTGACTTTTTACTTAATCTATTATATACTTATATTAATGAATGGAGGGAAGAAAGATGAAGAATTATATATGCGGACGTTCTAATCTCGCGCTTACTGTTCAGGTTCCGTATGACTGCCCGAATACTTGTCCTTTTTGCACTGCGAAAGCGAAGTATCAGAAAGAAAAGCCTAACTTTGTTCGCGTTGCTCGCGCGATGTATGATGCACTTTATGAAAACGACACTCCCATTGTAGATGTAGTATTTAGTGGTGGTGAACCGTCTGCGAACATTGGAAAGTTAGCTTCGCTTATTAACATCGTGCCAGAAAACAAAAACGTTTATATCAATACGACTTTGCTTGCGTCTACCTTTGAAGAATTTTATACGCTTGTCAAAAGTGAAAAGAAAATCAAAGGTGTAAATATTTCGCGCCATTCTGCGACTTATGAAGAAGATTGTAAACTATTTCATAATATCGCAACTGACGAACAAATTGAAAAACTTGCGTCAATTACTTCTGTTCGTATCAATGTAGTTCTTTATAAAGACATTGATATTGAAGCAATAGTAAACAGGTGGGAAAATCACAAAGTAAATAGCGCATCTTTCCGAGAAGATTTTCGTAAAGTAAAGACTGAAAGGGATTTGCGTGAACCAAATGATTTTACCGATAAATTAAGAAGTCTATATAATGGATGGTATTCTGGAGGATGTAATGTTTGCAATACGGAAGTTCACGTAAAGGGCGATTTGAATATTCGCTATCATAGAGGATTTGAAAGCACCTTATTGGATAGAGGAAACTACTATGAATATAATGACATTGTAATTGAACCAAATGGAGAAATTTTGCTGGATTGGGAATACTCTATAGAAAACCAAAATCATTATAACAGAATGATTTCTTCTAATCAAAGAAACAATCAGTCAAGATACGAATCATCGTATACTTATGGTGGATATTGCGGAATAAATCCTTGTGGAGTTCGTTCTTTTAGTTATTGTGGAAGGAGTTCTTGTGGAGGAAGCCATTGTTAAAGCGCGCGAGCGCTTTATTTTTATGTAAAGTTATTCTGTGCGTCCGAATCTTTTACTTCAAATCTTAACTTGACTTTTTCGCGCACTGATGATATAATGTATACATCAAATGAACGGAGGGAAAACAAAATGGAAAATGATAAGGGCATCGCATTCAAGATTGGTTATTTCATTGGCACTATCGCATGTCGCTTTATTGGTGCTGGTTTCCTCATGTGGGGTTGGAATACGGTTGCTTCGCACTTGAACGCGCCCATATTCACATACTGGGAAACGTTCGCGATTTATATGGGACTGAATGTTTTCGCAAGAACATTCCGCGCGCCGAAGTGCCCAAAGAAAGATGTTTGACTTTCTGCACAATTTCTGATATAATAATTATGTTGAAAGGGAACGAGAGTTCCCTCCTACAAGTCGCGGTAGCCCAACGGCAGAGGCAACAGACTCAAAATTTGTTCAGTGTGGGTTCGAATCCCACTCGCGACACCATTTTGTCCACTACCTCAATCGGTGAGAGGCACGGCCTTGACGGGTTCATTCTGGGATATGAAGTTCAAACCTTCACCCCGTCACCAATAAGCCGGAAGCCCTAACAAGGCATAGTCCGAGTTCGAGTCTCGGGTGGACAACCAATCTTCCCTTAGGGAGATTATTTTTATGTAAATAGATTTAGTACGTCCAAATTCGCTTCCCAAAATCTTAACTTGACAAACTAAACAAGATATGATATAATCAATACAACAGATGAGGGAGGTTAGTTGATATGAAGATGTATGCTGTTTTTACCGAGAACACTGATGACCGCCTTAATGACATGTGGTTGGTTATGGCTAACGATGAAGAAGAAGCAAAAGCGAACGCAGTCACCGAGGGCGAATCTGAAAGTTGGGGCAAGTACACCGCGACGAAAGTAGTCTTCTTGCGCGAATCTTGTGCCAATGATATAGAGGCAATGAAAGGCGCCAAAGCGCAATACCTTTACAGTTGGGAACGTGAATAACAAAAGTTGTTCAGGCGGATAATTACTATATTGAATAATAGGCTTGCAATTTACGCAAGCCTTTTCTAAATTATTTTTATGTAAACAAATCTTGTACGTCCAAATTTGCTTCATGAACTCTTAACTTGACAATTCACTTATTTTCTGGTATACTTATTCTTGTCAAGAGGACGAACAACAAGTCACTTGAAAGGCGAGAGAGTAGAAAGCGATGTCCTTTACCTTCCTACTAACTGCCAGACCCAAGCGAAGCAACTTCACAAAGTCTTAACTTGACAATCCTAACAAAACGTGCTATAATAAGTACGTAATCAAGAGAAGGAAAACTCTAAACCAGAAGGAGATTATCAGATGAAGATTGAAGAGATGAACCAGATTCGTGCTACTTTCCGTGAACCCGTTGTCGCCCAGCTTGAGACTACCTTCCCCGGCATCATTCGCATTCCCCACACCAATGACTTCTATATTCCGACTGGCGCGCCGGACAATCAGCCCCAGTACGTGAAGCTCTCCGTCGGCGTTCCTGCATGGATTGGTACTGAGAAGTCTCCCGCCTTCTCCATTGATGCGACCATCGCGAAGGCAGAAACCGATTTCGCCGAGAAGGAAGCGAAGAAGGCAGAGAACGCGAAGAAGCGTGCCGAGCGTTCCGCGAACCCCGTTTCCAAGAAGGTTGACAACACCGCATACGACGCGAAGGTTCTTTCTTTCCTGTCGGAGCATGAAGAACCTATTAGTGCGGCTGACTTCTTTGAAGCGCATGAGTGGGACGAGGAAAACAAGGAAACCAAGGGCAAGCTAATTAGCGCTCTTTCCCGACTGAATAAGGAAGGTAAGGTCAATAAGATTGACGGCAAGCCCAGCGCAAAGTGGGCTATCGCATAACCCGAAGGGCGGTTCTACCGCCCTTTAATTTTTTGTAAATCTTTGTTGGACGTACAAATTTCTTTTACAAAGAAATAACTTGACTTCCATTTCTTGGTATGGTATACTATATTTAGAAATGAAGGGAGGATAATTCTATGATTATTCTAAAAAGCGTTGACACTTCTGATACTTCAACCGCGACTTCTTCAATTACAAAAGCCCTTTTTATGGCAGAAGATTACGCACGGAAAGAATACGAAAGATTAAGTAAAAGAAGACAATACATGATGAGCTTTCTCCGCGATTTTAAAGAAGTCCCTCTTGAAATTTGGGAAGTTATGCTTACATACTTTGACCATTCCAATAACACCCCAGATGAAATTTATGATATTGGTAAAAAGATGATGGAGGTACGGAAGAATGACGCTATATCAAATTGAGAATACTGATGTTATTCATAAGTCTTTGAAACGCGCGGAAGAATGGTTAAAAATGAATAACCGAGAAGATAAAATCCTTTGTTTTGAAGCGCCCGCGCATGATTATTGTCGTTTAGATTACAGAGATAAAAGTTATATCTATGTAAAAAATACTACGCTAATGGTTTGCGGTAATAAAGATGTTTATTGGGTGATGAATTGGCTTCCTCGGGCATACTCTATTCGCGCACGAAGGCTATCCAAACTCCCCGAAGGCAAGAAAGTAAATCATTGGTATCACCGCAACTAACGTTGCGGTTTTGTTATTACTTTTCGGACGTACATTTATTCTTAACTTGGTATTATTAAACAGAAAATGTTAATTCATCACGCGAAGAAAGCGGGGCTTTCACCCCGCTTTAATACTTTCTCTTCACCGTTTCAATAGCCTCTTCAAGGTAGTCACATTCATCTCTCTTCTCATAGAGATAACTTTGCGCTCTCTGCCATTTCCCATCCTCTCTTCTAATAAGTAGGCAAGGAAGAAATACCCATTCAATCTCAGTTTCAAGATTCTTTCTTTCTTTCTCGTCCTCCACTAAATCAAGAAAATCTTTCCTATAAATTACAAGAAAACCCGCTTCTTTTATAGAAGAAACTTCTTCCAAAGCCCCACTACCAGAAAAGAATTGGGCGGGAAACCGCTCTTTCAGAGATGCTTCATATTCTTCACACGATTGCTTGTCATAGAAAATCTTTCTATCCGATGCTTCATAGTAGGTGATTATTCTCATTCTGCGTTTCCTCCACTTCATTTGATAAATTTATTATAGCTCATTAGAGAGAAAATGTCAAGTTAAGAATTCGCAAATATTTTTCGCACGTCCACTCTTTCTTCATCAATTCTTAACTTGACAAATTGCTTACTCCATGCTATAATAAATACATCAAAAGGACAAGGAAAAGTCCAAGAACAAACCCAAGAGAGGAAGGAATCTCATGACTAACTTTGATGATATGATTAAGTACTACTCCAACCGTTTTACTTCTGCTCTGAAGAGTTGTGGAATTACTCGCGAGATTTACCATTATACTTTTGGAACCAGTTTTGCTTCCAGAGTACTCTTCTTTGAAAATGTTGCGCCCGTGGAACAGATTCGCGCGAGAATCCGTAAGCAGGTATTGCTTGATGAGTACGCAGAAAGCCTTACTCCCGTAGAAATGATTTTCATTGAGAATTATAACAATATTGCTACTCTCTTGAACCTCCCTCTTTATCAGAAAGACGTGTTTCTTCAGCGTATTAAGGAACAGGAAGACCGTTCTTATTACAACCATAGACCCTATTTTATTAGCAATCGCGCAGAACTTTTTGCCGTGAACCCTCACATTACAGCGCTCGTAAAGAATACTGAAGGATTCAAGGACGCAGAAAATATTTTTGAAAGAGGTATCAAGAACTGCGCCTGTAATGTTATCACAGAAATCCTCCACAACGCAGATAGAAATGAATCCTTCTGGGAGTAAGAAGAGCGCGAAAGCGCTCTTTAATTTTCTGTAAAAAAGAAATGTACGTCCATTTTTGCTTCATCAAAAGTTTACTTGACATTTGCTCTTCTCTATGATATAATGTATACATCAAATGAAAGCAAGGAGAAAATAAAATGTTGAAGGATAATAACTACTGGGTTTCCGAAGACATTAAAGGCGGGCTTTACATTGGTTGCTATGACGATATGCTTACCATCAAAGTGGGGCAGACGCTTGGTTCTATTCGTCATCGCGCGCAGGCGCAGAAACGGAAGTTGGGCGCGGTTGGTTCCTTCAGGTAAAGAAGAAGTTTATTGACGCACTTCTTGAAGAGGATGAATAATCCTCTTTATTTTTATGTAAACTCATTCTGTACGTCCACTATCTCTTTACAAAAAAAATAAAGCAGGCTTATGCCTGCTCCATTCTCTGAAACCACTCCTGCGCCGAATCAAGCGCGTCCTTCTCAATGACACCAAGGTCAAATCCTTCGTACATCGTCAGCCGAATTTCCTCAATCTCTTCTCCATAGATGCTATTAATCTTTGCCGTTGCTTCTGCCAAATCTCCCGCGCAGACAAATCCATGCTCGGATTCTTCCTTATTCGCAATTGCGTTGACATAAATTAGGTAAAAAGCAAACATCTTCATTTGAATGTCCTCCCCTTTCTTGATGTCTACATTATACACTTTCCCGCGCGAAAAGTCAAGTTAAAAGTCCGTAAACCCTTTTTGGACGTCCACTTTTCCTTCATATAGATTTAACTTGACAATTTCACTATCTCATGCTATAATATACCCAGAAAGCAAACCGAAGGGAGATAATCCAATGAGGACTTACGAAGAACGCGCAATGGATTTCATTAAAGAGCTTTACGAGGTGAAAGGCAAGAACACTTTTGAGAAGAGCTATGGTGTTCGTCATATTGTCGCGGAATATCTTTCTCTTCATCCGCGCCGTAGAGTTAAAGTTGAAGAAGGCGCGGCGCGAACTGCCATTATCACAAGCGACTACGTTATCAAGATTGATACTGGCTATCCCGACACGTATGGCGGGTGTGAGCAGGAAATGGAATTTTACGACTACGCTTGCAATTCTGGAATGGAATATCTTCTCGCAAAGCCCACTCGGTTCAAGTATAAGAGAATGAATTTCTATATCTATCCTCGCGCAAGTGTATATGCAAGCATGAAACATTCAAGAAGATGGTATGATGAACTCACCCACAACGAACAATCTTTCGTAGACGAAATTTGTGACCTTCACGAAGGAAATATCGGATTCCTTCATGGAAAACTTTGTATCATTGACTACGCAATGAATCATCTCTGGTAAACCAGAGGTGATTTTTTCGTAAAGAAAAAATGTACGTCCAATCCTTGCTTACAAAAAAATAACTTGACTTTTCTCCCTTCGTATGCTATAATTTATTCAACAAGTGAGTTTGAAAACACTTGAAAAAACTTGAAGGAGCGTTTCCGAATGGGTAAAAAATTAACTTATATGGTGCTTGACGTAGAATCAGCGACTATGGCTTTTGCGAATGAAATTGTGAATGGCGACGTGGAAAAAAAGAAAAAGATTGCCATTTCCAAACCGCTAATTTACGATTTTGCATATGTTATCATTGACCGAAGCGGGAACATTCTGAAAAAGTTTCAAGCACTCATTACGGAAACTTTCGCAGTCCCACAAATTTTTAACACGGCTTATTACGCAGATAAGCGCCCGATCTATCTTGAAATGTTGAAGCGTGGGGAAACACGCTTGATGAATTGGAATGAAGCTATGGGAGAATTTTCACGCGACTTGGAAACAGTGAATTTCGTTGGTGCTTACAATAGCGCGTTTGACTTCAAAAAGGCAATTCCTTTCACGGAACTTTACATTTCCAAACTCTACTCGCCGAATTATCAAGAGTGGGAAGCAATTCAGCGAACTATCTGTTGGAACATTGCGAACAAGCCATACAAGAAGAACCCCGAAAAGGAATATAACCCGAACGTCTTTAACTTCCGTGGAAATGAATATCCGCTTTTTGATGTATGGGGTATGGCTTGCGAACATCTCATCAATACGGCAAAATACAAGAATGCTTGCCTTGATGGAGATATGTTGAGTGCTTCCGGGGAATTTTTCAAAACAAGCGCGGAAACGTCTTTCAGGTACTTGACGGAAAATTACGGTTTTGAAGAAGCACATACAGCCCTAAATGATGCGGAAATTGAAGCGCAACTTCTTGCGCGAATGTTGAAGCGTCATGCGGTATCCGTGGGAATTGAACCTTTTCCATTTCGTAACCTTGGCACTACTGTTGAATTTCTGGAAGCACAGAAAAACGCGAAAGAGGAACGAATTAGAAAAGTACTAAATGTTATGGATGAAAGAAAGGAATGTTACGAAGAAGGCACTTCTTATAGAAGGAAATTGGAAAATTACATAAAACGTTTGATTAACCTCCTGTAAAAGGGAGGTTAATTCTTTGTAAACTGTTCTTGGACGTACAATTTTTCTACGTGAATTCTTAACTTGACAATTTTCAAATTTTTTGATATAATATATTCAGAAACGGAGGGAAGTAAATTGATTGTAGTTTATTATGAATTGTTCGGAATTCCTGAAAGTATTGTTTTCTTCGTAAATAGTCAATATAATAATTGGTTTCAAATGATGAATGAAGCGTATCCGCATTCATTTCGAGTAAAGGCAATTTACGACCGTTAATCAATTCTTAACTTGACAAATTCTTGAACTCATGCTATAATATAACCATCAAGTGAAGGAAAACACTTATCAAACCCAAGAGAGAAAGGAAACGCATATGATTATTTCCAAGGCTATCACTGATTCCACCGTTCGCGAGGCTATGATGAACCGTCTCGGCATCAAGAACAATCCCGATTTCATTCAGGGAAGCAACCAGTCTTTCTACATCATTGTAGAGGATGACAACGGCGTTCAGCGTCTCGGTGAAGTTCGTTTCGTCGCGGGCGCGGTAGATGAGGATATGACTGCGCAGGAAAAACTGGACGTGAAGCTCGCCCAGTGGCAGGAAAAGAAGGACAAGGCAGAAAAGCGTAAGCAGGAGCGCGCGGAGAAGGCGCGGAAGGACGCGGAGAAGCGCGCAAAGAAGAAGGAAAAGGAACAGGAAGGGGAGTAATCCCCTTCTTTAATTTTATGTAAAAATAAATTGGACGTTCGTTTTTTGTTCCTTAATTCTTAACTTGACAAGACCAATCAAATATGCTATAATAAGTATATCAAAAAAGGGAGGATAATTCAATAATGGAGATTACTACTTGGCGCGATTATAAATGGAAAATTACTATCCATGCGGGTTGTTCTATTGACTTTGAGGATTTTTGTTCAGTACAATTTAATGATAACATCTTTAAGCTATCGGACGTAAGAAAAGACCGTGACAAAGCCCAAGAAGAAATTGAGCTTTATCTCAAGAACGCTATTGAGGTTGAGGATTTCCCTCCCGCTAAAGTAATTGAAGCCATGATTGATGACCTTTATGAATATCTTGACAACCTTTTCCGGAGCCTTTTTAACCCTTCTTAAAAAGAAGGGTAATTTTATGTAAATGTTTTCTGTACGTCCGCAACTTCTTCATAAGGAATTAACTTGACAAAACCGCAATCCTGATGTATAATAAATACATCAAATGAGGGAGGGAAAAGCTAATGAGGTTCAACATTGTTAATTTTGCCACTATCTCCATTACGGACAAAGAACTCCAAGTCCTTCAAGAGGCATCGCAATTCATTCAGAAAGTGCAACAAGCTCTTGAACTCCGTCATACCGATCGCATCATTCGCGCGGACACGAGCGAATTGATTGAGTTGGACGAACTCAGGCGCGTTCGTGGTATTCTTGATGCTTTTAATGAATCTAAGACTTATTGGAATCAATACACAGATGTGGAGGAAGAGTAAAATGAATGTAAAGTCCACGCTCTCCAACTATGACCGCGTTTGCGCAGTCTCCATTATCAATCATGCCACGATGAAGTCTCTGTTTGAAGGCAAGCCAAAGGAAATCCCTTCTTGCCTTCTTAATAAGACGGTTTCCGCGCGAGTAGCGTATCCCTCTTCAACGCATAAAGGGATGAAAGAAGCAACCCTTTTTGTAAAGTCTATGTAAAAGAAAGGAAAGGAAAGAAAAATGAAAAAGTTTATTTCGGTTCTACTTGTCATTCTGATGTTTGGTTCGTTCTCCGCTTTCGCCGCGACACAGACCTACCCCGTTTCACTTTCCATTGAAGCGGTAGTCGGCGAAAAGCCCATCGTATCGTCGCAAGACGCGCTTGGGCTTGATGTGCCCGCCGAGACGCTCACATTCGTTGAGGACAGCGGTTCTATGCTGATTGCGTGGAAGCGCGCGGATTATAAGTTTGAATACTGGGAAGTCAAGCCCGAAACTTTTGAAGATGACCCCACTGAATATGATAATGCGTTCCGTATTGCGGTTTGTAGCTTTGCCGAAATGTGCGATGGTAATTACACTATGCTGATTTACTCTGATAATAATAGTAATGCTTACATTCTTTCGCCCTACGCTACGCAGGATATTTCGGAGAACATTTACAACAACTATAATGATTTCCAGATTTTCGTAATGGTTGATAGTGCCCAGTAATGGGCACTTTATTTTTTTGTAAACTAAAATTGTACGTCCGCATTTTGTTTACCAACTCTTAACTTGACAAGTCGCGCAATCCATGCTATAATGATTTCAGTAAATGAGGGAGGACAAAATCATGAAAGAGTATTTCATCATTCACTACCATAACCCAGACGGAGAAAACAGGTATTTCACTGACCCGACTTTCTACCCCACGGAAGCAGACGCGCGGGCGCACATCAAGAAGGATGTTTACGCCATGGTTGAACGCTATGAGTACTCCAATTCGGACTTGCTCAAAGAGATTTTCAATGCGTTCTGTAATAATACGGATTGCGAAAAGTGCCGCTTTCAGGATGATTGCTACTGCGGCAATCCGTATGACCAAATGGATTTTGATACCTTGAACGAACAGAAGCAACTTGAGGTTTGCGCTACGATGGCTCGCCAGTTTGAGGAAACAAGGTATGAAGATGAGGACGAGTAAAACCGCAACGGAGCTTTCTTGGGAAGCTGACCGTAAGACGAGAAAAGGATGGGGCGATATTCGCCCCACTACTCAAGTTATTCCGAACAAGAAGAAGAACCCGAAAATCAAGCACAAGGGGAAAGAAAAAGAGAATGAATAAACGGAAGAGACAGATTTCTAAAGCAATTCGCGAACGTATCCGAGCAGAGCATAATGCTATGATGGAAAAACTTTTTGATTTCATGGATGAAATTTTCGCAGAGCTTGACGATGAAATGGAGGAAAAAGAAAATGAAGTTTGAAAAAAAGACCGAACCGAAGCGCGCTTGTTTTGGGGAACTTAAACCCGGCACTCTTTTCCACAATCCCGAAAGTGATGATATTTATATGAAAGTTGCAGGCGAAGACGAAAGTACGGTCGTTCATCTTATGACCGGAGAACTTGATGGCTTTTTTAGTGATGATGAAGTAATCGTCGTAGACGGCACGTTGACGTGGGAGGACAAGTAAATAAAGTTTATAAAAGCATACGCTCCTATAAAAAAATCAATTTATTCTCTTTTCCCCGGAGATTTCTTTATTTATCCTAATGAAAACAATATTTATATATTTCTTTCATCTTTTGAATGTGTAAATCTCTTTACGGGCAAAGTAGAAGAACTTAGAGGATGTTGTGATGTTTTCACTTTTGAAGTTGGAACTATCGGCGCCGAGTAAAATCGGCGTAAATCTTTCTCGGACGTTCAAAATCGCATAACAAACTATTAACTTGACAATCAGCCTATCTCATGCTATAATATGTACATCAACAGAAGGGAGTAAATATTATGAAGAGCGTTTGGGTATTTCAGGACTTGACGGAAGATGCCATTCGGATTTTCGCGCGGGAAGATGACGCAAAAGAATTCGCACTCAATTATTTTGAAGAGTCCTTCCGAGTTTTCTTTGAAAACGAACCGAAATCTTTTGAGAATGAAAAGGAAAGATTCATGAAAGATTGGAGCGCAGATGATGGCATGATTAGACTGGAAGAAGTGGAGGTAGAGTAAATGTTTTGGGAAGTTTTTGTTCCTCAGTACAATGAAAGCCACTACTTCAGATTGCGCGAAAACGCTATTGAATATGTGCAGAGCTTTCTTGAAGATTTCTTCTTTTCTTGGGAAAAGAATAAAGAGCTTCTTAAAGAATTTGAAGAAAGTGATTATTCCTCTGTTAAGGATGTTATCTATCTGACTGAAAGGAGTTTTGAAGACTAATGAAGATTAAGCAGATTATCGCCGCAAGAGATTCTCAGGGTAATGAATATTCTACTATGGAAGAAATTTTCGGCTTCCGTACCTCATATCGCTTTTTTATTATTTGCGCGGAAGGCTCTGCTCTCATTGAGTATGATGAAGATGGAAGCATTACTGATTGTTATTATGACGGTCGCGCATTCCGTATGCCGAACTTTACCCTCTCTATTTCGCAGTTCATGGAAGACCTCCGAAAACAGGATGTACTCGCAGACGATGAAATGATTACAGACGTTTACACGGAAGACCAGATTAGCATTGAAGTAAAAGTAAGGGAGGATAAATAAAATGTTCGGAGTTTGGGTAGGAAAAGACACTTTCTTTCTGATTTGTGGAGATTCTATTCTTTGTCTTGAGAACGGCAAACTCACGAAACAGTGGCATGGAAAAACAAAGTTCGTGCCAGAAGAAGAAATCACGATTACAAACACCATAGAAAAGAAAGAATTTCTGCCGGGGCTTTATTGTGCTTCGCAATATTGTACGGATGAATAAGCGCGGGAAACCGCGTTTATTTTTTGTAAAGAATTGTTGTACGTCCAATTTCTATTTACATAAAAACAAAGAAGAGGATTATTCCTCTTCTTCAATTCCATCAATCCCAATCTCTTCACACAGCGAAGGAAAGGCAAGACGGACAAACTCGTTTGTACGTTCAACAAGCCAATCTTCTGCTTCCTTGTCATTCGGGTCAAGTTCTACCACAAAAGAAGAAAGGTAGTTATAGAAATGCTCTGCAAGAGTGTCCATTGCTTTTTTCGCGGTTTCCCAAGAAATAATCATTTTTTATTTACTCCCTTCAAAATTCTTCGCCATTTCATTTATCTTGTCTATTTGTTCGTCAAGAGGAAGATTCCAAAATTCTTCTTGGCATTCCTTCCAATGATGCTGATATTTTTTATCAAACGGGCAGTTCGCGCAATCGCAGCATTCAAAACAAAGGAAGTTAAATGTAGGCAAAAGATTTTTATTCATTTTCATTCCTCTCTTCCCTCCATTACTCTATCTTTAGAAGAACCATTTCTTCCAGCTTTTCTAATTTTTCTTCAGAATCAAGATGTGAAAAAACTAACGAACAATTTTCTTCCCCTTCAAAAGGGCAACCCTTGCAATTGATTCCATCGCAGAAATAAAGAAAAGCATTTAATCCATTCGTATCCATTACTTCCCCTCCTTACGCTTAAAGTATACCACACTCCGCGCGCAAAGTCAAGTTAATTCTATGTTATCAATTTCTGTACGTCCAATTTCCCCTACCCTCCCTTAACATTTTGTGCAACTTGCTACGCTCCGCTACGCCCGCGCACTTCACCATGCTACCATAATAAATTCCTTGACTTGAGTAGGAAATTGCGGTATAATAATTATACAAAAGGGGAAAGCGAAGGGTCGCGCGACGGACGGCTTGCCCGTCCGGCGCAGGAGCTGGGAGCTGGAACTTGTCAAGGAGCTGGGTTTCGGCGCTAAACGCGCGAGGAGCTGGATTTCAGCAAATTGCGAAGAAACTAAAAAAAATCCAGCCCCCGTCAGGAGCTGGACTTGAAGCGATATTGACTTCCTTGTTTTTTCCCGTATCGCCGAAATTCTAATTTATCTTCATAAAATTTTCGCGCTTGGTTCCAAATTAAAAAAGCTTTTCCTGTATCATCATAAAGCGGTTCACTTTTTAAAAGTTCACGCAATTCAGGAACTGTATGCCAATCATAGTAAATAGCGGGGATTTCAGAAAGTTGAACGTCAATCGTTATTGTAGGCTTCGTGCTTTTCAATAAATATTTACGTTCAGGAGAAAAGCGCGCCCGAATGAACTGACCAACGTCTTCATAAACGCAAGAATTACAAATCCAATCTTGGTAATTCGTATCAACAACATCTATTGAACGTCCAACAACTTCATTTACAATAACAAAATCATATTGCGGAGGAATAAGACCTTCCTTCATTATAGAATTGAAGCCAATAGTTTTTTCCTCCGTCCATAATTGTTTATAATTCGGATTGTCTCGGCTCCAAAGAGAAAGAACATTGAATCCAGCTTCTCGCGCAAGAGCTTCAATTCGGAGAATAGAATTGATATATTTTGTGTAGCACCAAAATTTATGGCCCTCGCCCGGTTTCACTAAACCGCTTTGAAGCGCGTTTGCCACACTTTCAATATAAAGAGTTTGTTGTGCGTCAAAGACATTTTCAATCTTACCCTGAATAATATAATTTAAATAGTCCGCAAATAAATTTCCCGCAAGCTCTGGGGTTGCGGAGATAGCAAGTAACGTTATTCGCGCGGGGTCAAGAATAACGTTTTTTATTTTATAAATAAAAGAAGAAAGTGAACCACCATTACCTTCTTCCAAGAGAGCAGTAATCTTTTCTTGCGAAAAGTTTGGTAGTTTCTTTTTTAATTCATTTACTTCTTTAATTAGATACTTCCGAATATCGTCAAATTCGTCCCAAACAATTAAATCTATATCATTTAACCAATCAGTTCCATGATTCTTCAAAAGCGCAGAAAAAGTTTGATAACACATAACATGAACATAATCTTCATCTTGCTCTACTCCAAAACTATTTAACGTGCGGTTCCACAACCATTCAAGATTGTTCTCATAAATAATTGCTTTGTCCCCATGCTTTGCCACAATAGCATCTCGGGACATTTTATTATGTATAAGATAGATTACATGTTTTTTATTTCGCGCAAAGGATAAAATGCGTTCATCAAACATAAAAGTTGTTTTACCCGCGCCTCGGGGTGCTTTTAGGACATTGAACTTGCCCGGCTGTATTGATTGTATTTCTTCTGGTTTTATTATTTCTGATAAGTATTCCATAATATATGAACACCTCCCTCTATTATAATTCTCTTTTCTATAAGAAAAATATACTACATTTTACGCAGAAAGTCAACATTTTATAGGTCAACATTTTTTTATTTTAGGGGGTATATTATAAGGAGGGGGGGGGGTTAGTATTTTTTTTTCTGTCGCCAGACGGCGCAAGCAACAGCCCCTCCCGCAAGGGAGGGGTTTTGTTGCGAAGCGCGTTTTCGCGCGGAGCAACAAAAGGGGTGGGCGGGCAAAGCACTCATCTCTTCTCTGGGAATTTCCGGCCAGAAAAAACGTATCGTAGGAAGCGAAATAAGCCACTTTAGAGCGATGATTTTGCTTCTCTCTTTCTATCTGTTAGAGAAAAATTTTGGAGTGGCGTCAAACACGCTTGGAAGTGGATTTCTGGACTCTACAGCACAAAGTCCGGTTATTAGGACTTCCGCAATTTCATAAGCTGGAATTTCATTTCTAAATCCCGCATTTCATTTTTGAAAACTGACCGGGGAGCTGGGTTTGAGGTAAGCCCCGGATTTCCTATATCCTACCCCGTTTAGTATTTGAACCCGCGGGAAAATTATGGTATAATAAAGCGGAAAGTGAGTATAGTAGAAGGATATGAAAATTACTTTATTTACGCAAGTGATGAATAAATCAGCACCCGGAGGGAAAATAATGAAATGGATATACACGAAAGACTTCCCGTGTGAAGTCAAACGTTATTGTAAAGAACACCAACTTTCTTATTCTCAATTTGCCCGCAATATCGGAGTAGGTAGATGTTCTATTCATGACTGGATTGAAGGACGTTCATTCCCTCGGGCAGAACTATATGAGAAAGTTGTTTTCTTACTTTTAGGAGAAAATGGAAATGAGAGAAATAAAGAAGAATGAAGCTGATGTATTTGAAGCAGTCTATCATCAGTTGGAAGAAATGGATTTTTCTAATTTTATATGTAGCCCATTAGTAAATGGAGGATGTGGATTAGGCAAAACAACCGCACTAACTGACCCCCGTATTTATCAGCTTTTCGCGCGCAAACTAAATAAAGAAGAACCACAAATTCTCGTCATAGAAAGTAGGAGCGCAACACGAGACCAATTGAGACAAAAGAATGTAAATCCCAATTACTATTTTCTTCAATTTACTCGCGCTTCACAAATTGACCTTTCTTTCTATGACATCATAATTATTGACGAAGCTCATTCTCTTTTTAATGACGCGGAATTTGCGCCCCGCACAACCGCACCATTAGCAGAATGGTTAAAAAAATCCTTATGTTTTCAAATCTATATTACCGCAAGTGATGTTGAATTTATTTCTTTTGCTAATAAATATTTTGACAAAGAAAAAGAATTCAAACTTACTTTTCCAGATTTGAGTGAAGCATATGTCCGCTACACCGCAAAAGAAATGTATTTATCTATTAGTTCAAAAACAGTAGATAAAGTTATCGCGCGCAAAGCTCATCATTTCTTTACAGAAAAGAAAAGAGGTTTATTCTTTATCCTATCTGCTAAACGCGCGGTTCAAGCTTATCAAACTTATACCGAAATGGGTAGAAGATGCGCTTTTTATGTAAGCCAGCAAAACACTACACAAATAGTAGAGAAAGAAGATACAAGAGACGATGACCCTGAATTCTTTGATGAATATGGCTCTCATGAACTTACTATCAATGTTAGACAATATGCTGACTTATTAGAAAGACAAAGAAAACAAGACGGGCAAGAAACAGTAAGGGAAGCTTTACTTGCGGGACGTTTTCCCGCGAATGTAGATTACTTATTTATGACTTCCGCGGGCCAAGAAGGTATTAGTCTATATAACGTAGACCTTGACTTTGTATTTATAGAAGATACATATCCTCTTACTATAAACCAAAAAATTTTCCGCTATAGAAATAATGTAGAAGAAGTTTTCATTCATCTCCCGCAAAGAAGCATTCAAAATGCGCTAACTCACACCTTACAAGAACTCCAAGAACTAATGGAAGCAGACCAATCATTCTTGGCAGGTTATTACAAAGGAATGCGGGGTTCTAAGAAAGCGGGCATAATATGGTTCAATCCAGAAGCTCAACAGTATGAAATAGCGAAAAATTATCTTGCCTTTATTTTAACAAAGAGTGAAAGTTTCCGGCTGATTAGAGACAACATAACGGATGAAAATTTCTTGCGCGAAACTTACGGACAATATGCGGATGTATTTCATCTCATCAATTCGCAAGAGGACGAGAAGGTTGATATACTGACCGAATTTTTCCGCGATAAGAATGGTGAATTGCTGACCGAAAGCAAGAAAAAGAAATGGCTAGAGGAATTGAAAGAGAGGGGTTTGACTAACCGAAAGCAGAACTTCAACTATACTTTTGATTTTGTTGTGAAATTTTGTAGAGAGAATGGAATTTGTGAATTTATTTATAAACGCGCGTCAAAACAAGATGTAAACCAAGATGATGAATTAGAGTATAGAAAAAAATATTTACAAATAAAATTGGCCCTCCCCGAGGTATGCGGAACTATTATATAGTTCCACATACCCCCAGAGGGGCCAAAATTTTCATAGGGTATAAAAAAAATTGGGTTACTTCTCTGCCAAGAAGTAACCCCCAAGGTGTTGCTCGCTTGCGCTCGCAACACCCTCCCCCAGAGGGGGAAGGGTTGCTTCGCGCGAGAAGAAGTTAGAGAATTGAGTTGGAAAGCAAATTGCGCTACTCTCTCATTTCACTCTCTCATTTTCTCTCCCTAATTTTTAACCCTTCTCCCATAACACTATTTTCCGCATTCTATTTTTTTGGAGTTGCCCTATATAAAGATTCTGACTCCTATCCTCCTTCAACTATAATGTTGAAAAGTTGAGGCAACCCGTTCTCGCGGTTTTAGCCCTCAACGAAGGAGGACTATGAATACTTACGAGAAAACCGCACTCCTAATTCGTTGGGGCATTCCTGCCGCACAGATTGCCAGACGAGCCGGATTAGATAAGTCTACAATTAGTAAATGGCAAAAGGGCACTATTACAATTACCAAAAAGACAGAAGCTCAAATTGCCGAAGCGATTCAATTTTATATAGACCAATTACATAATGTTTTAGATAAGTTGGAGGGCGCGGAAAGCGCAAACTCCAATCAATCACCTTCATCCGAACTACAAACACCACCAAACGGGGAAGCAACCTAAATGGTTGACTTCCCCCTTTTTTTTTGCTATAATAATTTTAACAAAGGGGGAGATAAAGTGAACGAACGATTTTTTCAATTTGCGCGCGAGGCTTCTCTCAAATCCGACTACACTCGCCGAGGAAGCGCACCCCGCATAGGGGCAATCGCAGTTTATAAGGGTTCCATTGTTGCGGAAGCATGGAACACCGACAAAACTTCTCCCCTCCAAGCGCGCTACAATGAATACCGCTACTACAACCCTACTCTGCCAGAAAAGTCGCACGCAGAAACCGTTCTTGTTCAGCGACTGCGCTGGAAATTTGGCGATTCATTGGATTGGTCGCGCGTTCAGATTTACCTTTATCGCGAACTGAAAAGCGGAAAACTTGCCATGGCGCGCCCATGCCGTTCCTGCTTTCATTTGCTGCGCGATTTGGGAGTTCGCAAAGTTTTTTACACCACGGAAAATGGGTTCGCCGAAGAGCGCATATTATAAGCATTTTTCATTATCAAAGTCTACTATCCTAAATTTTTACACCTAACCCGACGCAAGAAGGCATTCATTTCTTTCTAGGAGGCGAAAAATTTTGTCCACTGATGTTTTTCGTGTAGAATATTCAAAAAATCCATCCCTTGACCAATCTTCAAGTTTTCTTGGTTGCCATTTTTCTAACCTTACCTTTTCTGGCCTTTGCCTATGTGAGAAAACCGCGCATGAATGTATTTTCCGTGAAGTTACATTCCAAAACTGCCAATTCATTTCTACTATTTTTAGTGAATGCCACTTTAATCTTTGTCAATTTAAGAATTGTAAAATTGTGTCAAGCTCTATTGAAGAATGTTCTTTCTCATTTTCTTCAGCTCAACAATGCGATTCTATCAACAATAGAATATTTAATTCTTTTTTTTGTGATTGCTCTTTCTTTAATTCTAATTCTGAATATGATACACTTTGTTCTTCTTCTTTTTCCGAAGGAAACACGGCCGAGGATTGCGCCCTAACTTACTCCATCATACGTGATTGCTTTGGTCTTCTGCCAACTTGCCCCGAAAAAGGCTCTTTCATTGGCTTTAAGCAACTTCAGCATGACATTATTGTAGAACTTGAAATTCCTGCAGACGCACGCCGAATTTCTGGTTTTTCGCGCAAGTGTCGCGCGGACAAGGCTATTGTTCTTGGTTTCTACAATAAAAAGGGCGAACCACTCTCAAACCTAACCCATGAATATTCCAGATATGATGGGAATTTCGTTTACACGCGCGGGCAAATGGCTTACGCTGACAGTTTTAACGAAAGTAGAGAAATGTGCGGTCATGGCATTCACTTTTTCCTTTCTTTTCAAGAGGCGGTAGAACATAGTCAATAAAGGAGAATTATATCATATGAAAATTACTATTTTAAATCCAGACACGGTTAAAGAACTCTACAAAAATCATGGGGAATTCGCTCGTATTTGTTATAATACTAGTCCGGGCCATGAAGAATCCGTAGGTCGTCATTGCGCGAAATCTGGTCATATGTCTGGTTCGCGCGCGGAGTATATTAAATTCCTAATTGAAGACATTTCTCGCGGAACAGCAGAACAAATAATGCGACATGAAATTGGCACGTTTTGTCCACCAAATGAAATGGACAACTGGTCTTTCTCTAGTCGCCTTGAAACATGGACTGACATTAATCCTAATAATATGGTAAAAAATTGCCTTTCCTTTCGTTATGTAGATGAATCGGGATTTAAATATTATACTCCTTCTATTATTAAGGACAGCCCGAGTGCTTACGCAATCTACAAAAGTGCTATGGCACAACTTGATGATGCCCGTTCGCGTATTAGAGATATTCTTCTTGAGGATGGAGAAGATAAGAACAAAGTGAATGAAGAAGTAAACGCCCTTCTTCCTCGCGCGACCACTACATCGCTTTGTTTAGGATTAACTCCAGAAGCCCTGATTCAGTTTTGTCACAAGCGCCTTTGCGTGCGCGCGCAGGAGGAAATTCGCAATGTCGCGAAAGCAATGAAGCAAGCCGTCGCAGAGTATTGCCCTTCTCTAGCTGAAGAGCTTGTCCCGCAATGCGATTTTCTGCTTTACTGCCCTGAAAATAAAGGATGCGGTCGCGCCCCATCCAAGGAAGCAGTTCGTGCAATGTTAAAACAACAAAAAAATGGGGAAGCCTAATGGCTTCCCCCTACATTCCACTCTCATCCATCTCTTTCGCGCACTTTATAATACAAATTATTTTTTCAACACTACTTAACATTTCTTTCATAGATTTCGCGTGTTGTGGCGTCCAATCTTCCTCATGGTAGATTTCATCAATCTCATCGCACAACCTGTCTTTCCATCTCATTAGAAGTGCTTCATCTACTCTCATCATGACGCTCACCTCACTTTAACCTATAAATTACCAAATTAGCATTCGTCATTGTTCCGCTATTCGCAGAAGTAGCTACAACTTGAAGGTTTGCCTGATTATTTACTGATACACAAGACGGCAACACGTTCACAATCGTAGAGAAAGTGAGCGCGCCAACGTCATTTGCCGCGGTAGAATACACAGTTGTAGTTGTTTCTGGTAGCGCCACTTCATTCTGGTAAAGCGCTACAGTGAACGGACTTGTTGCTTGCGTGGAGCTACCAACTCCATTAAAAGAAACAAGATAGCGTCCGGGCGCGCGAATAGAAAACGTTGTGCCAGAAGTATTTGTTACTCGGCAATCCGTAAATTTTGTAGTGTTAAAAACAATTGGTGCGTTTTGAGCATACTCGGTGGAAGTTTTGTTATAGACTTGATACATGTTAGTCAACTCCTTGGTGGCAGACCCACCCGAATTTAGGCACCAGTACAACCACAACCATTACCATAAGCATAATTTGCGCCACAGCTGGTATTAGTATTTACCAAATACGCTGGAACCGGATTGCCCGGAATTTTATTGGTGATCGTATTTACAGTATTTTGAATTGGAGCTAGCTGGCTATTAATGTAGTTCTGTAGATACGCGGTTTGCGCGCTATTGTTCGCATTGTTCTGTAGCTGACTAACAGTAGCTTGTAACGTATCAATCTTGTTCTGCGTAAACATATCCTTAATGCTCTGGAAACCGGCGACCATTTGCGCGGTTTGAGTATCAATTAGTTGATGAGTCTCCGCAAAACCAGTCCGCATTCTATCGCTTAAAGTGTTAGTTTGCTCCATTGTCGCCATTCGTGTATTGTTTCCTTGTTCCAGCACAAGAGACTTTACATCACAGCAACAACTCATTAGCTGTTGCGTTAGGCTCATATTACCAGTTTGAATAGCATTGATTACTTGCTGGCCACTCAAACCGATTTGACCGCTCAACTTATCAATGCCACCATTTAGCGCGCAAAGAGCTTGCTGAACATTGCCAATATCGGTATTAAAAGTAGTAGCAAGAGTTTGAATTGCGGTTTGGTTGCCCCTGATGGCATCCATGATAGCTTGCTCACCGAGACCATCTGCTCTTGCCTTTTGAATGGCTGCGTCAAGAGCGCCAGTGATTGCAGCATCGTTAGTTAAATTACCTGCACGATTGCCAAAGTTCCAGCCACCGCCACCGAGCAAAATAAGTAGGAAAATCCAGAGCAAACCATTGTTGCCACCCCACATATCGTCACCATTATTACGTAGGGCGCTATTCATAAAAGTAGCAAAGTCAAGACCGGAACCCATACTTGTATTCATATCCATTATTATCCCTCCAATAATTTATTTATCTGAATCGCCGGACGCGTCTTTCGGCGTTTCATACTTTTTGCGTGAGTTATTCACGCACTCCATGATATAATCTACATTTTCTTCTGGAAAACCAAAATTTTCCATTCTTTTCCTAATTTCTTCATCAGGAACCTCAAGAATTTGTTTTTCTAACATTTCTATAATAGAATTACTCATTTTCTCCTCCAAAACTTGTCAAATATTTGAATACCTTATCAATTTTCTTCTCGCATACTTCCACCTTTGTCTCAAAATGGTTATCTTCTTTATTGACTTTACGCGCAAACCTAAGTATAATAGTTATAGAAAAAAGATAAAGGGAGCATAAAGTTATGAATAGACGAGTTCTTGGTGAAATTCTTTATGGTTCGCAGAACTATGGGCTAAATGGGCCGAATAGTGATGAAGATTATCACGATATTGTAATGCCTTCTTTCTATGACCTTTATTATAAGAAAGAAGCATCTCGCGGACAAAGTTGGGATGTAAGAAAGTTTACTAAACTTGTTCTTGATGCGAACTTCAATGCCATTGAGCTTCTCTTTTCGGTAAAGGAGGAATTTTACTCTCCGAAGTTTGAAGAACTTTGGTACATTCTTCGCGCATACTCAAGTGATATTGTCGCGCGAAGAAGTTTGCCGTTTTATCATTCTGTTCGCGGGTGTTTTATGGCCTCTCTTGATAATGCGACTAAGGCAGCGAATGAAGAAATGTATGTAAAGCATATGGCGCGAGCGCAATACTTTGTTGATATGCTTGATAATCTTCGTCTCTCTCATTTTCAAATGAAAGTTGAAGCATGGCGCGGAATTTTCACAGAAACTGCTCGCAACATTCGCTTTAATTCTGCGCCGGTAGATAAAGGAAAGCTTCTTTCCGACATGGATAGACTTTCTATCTATTATGATAGAACAGAAGATTTGCCACCCCAATACTATGAAATGATTACTTCTAATTTTCAAGACCTAATGGAGGAAAAAGATGATGACGATTGAAATGATGGTTGGTCTGCCGTGTTCTGGTAAGTCAGGTTACTGTCAGAATCATTCGGGCGTATGGATTTCTTCTGATGAAATTCGCAAAGAGCTTTATGGTGATGCTTCCGTCCAAGAAAACCCTGATAAGGTTTTTCGTATTATGTGGAGACGTCTTTGCGAAGCAGTTGAGCGCGACGAACAGACCATTTTCTATGATGCTACGAATGTTGTAGCAAAGCGTCGTGTTGCTTTTTGCGACCAGTTGCGCGCAAAGTATGGTTCCTCTATTCGTCTTGTTGCGCGTGTATTTAACACGCCCATTCATTCTTGCATTGACCGCGCGCAAAAACGAGAAGAGCGTCCTTTGCCAGAGAAAGTAATTTGGAAGTTTGTCAAAATTTGGCAGACGCCTTACTTCTGGGAAGGTTGGGATGATATTGTAGTAGAACATGAAAAGGATATTGACCCTCTTTTCATTCATGCTCTTTCACAATCCTTTGACTTTGACCAGAAAAACAAGCATCATACGCTTCCGCTTTATCAGCATATGAAGGAAGCAAGCCAATATGTAAAGAAGCTTCTTGCGCGCGAAGACCTTCATCCCGAATTGAAGAAACTCGCTATTCTTGCTTCTTCTATTCATGATATTGGTAAACCACTAACGCAAACGTTTGATGAGGAAGGTTTCGCGCACTACTACGCGCATGAGTGTGTTTCGGGCTACCTTACGCTTGGCTATGGCTTGTTCGTTTCCGCGCTTTGTTCTCATCATATGGATATTTTTAAGAAAACGAAATTGCTTGACCGAATGGACGATACTTTTAAGACGTGCCTCAAGGTAATGTATGAGGCAGACAGGGAGGCGCATTGATATGTGGATTTGGAAAGATACTGGTGAACAAGTTAGCGAACGTCAGCTTTCTGACGAAATTTACGAATGGCTAAATGATGATTTTGATGATGAAAAACATGAGGAATATCTAAATGACATGGAACCTGACGTTGAAATTTTTGGCGTAAAGTATGGTAAAGGTTCTATTCTGCGTAAAGTAGACCCACTAATGTTTGAAATGATGCGACAAGAAACAGTTCAATTTTACGCGGAAGAAAACACTTATGAATTGGAACATCATAATCTCATGGATGGAGATGAACTTTGTGATGTTCTTGGGCTAGACATTCCCAATATTGTGTGGAAGGAGGAACCAGAAAATGACGATTGATGTAGGTACAATTATTATCATTGTTATGGTTCTTGATATTCTTTTTATTGCGTTTTTATCTGAAAATGAGAGGTATAAGTAATGAAGAAATTTATTTGTTTAATTCTTGTTCTTGTTAGTTGTGTTGCTATTCTAACTGCTTGTAGTGATACTACGCCAACACAAGAGCGTATTCAAATTGAAGCCGCTCAAAATGCGGCAGGCAATATCGTTGAAAACCAGCCTGTTCCAACCGACATTGAGTATTCATTGGAGCGCTATAACATAATTAAGCGCGCCTATTGGGTAAACGGCCAGCGCGAAAAGGCTATGTCCCTTCCTTGTGCGATTCAGCGCCCTCTTGGTTATATTGTTCTTTTAAGTGATAGCGGCGCGGTCGTAGGTAAATTTGTAGTAGATGGTAAAGTTTCTTCTCTCAATTCTTATCTGTTCCCCGCTTACGAGCAAAATAAATATAATGGCTACGATATTGTAATTGAACGAGAAGTCGCGGGTATTGATGGTACTTATGGCACAAATGTAAGTGGAATTTTCTTCTTTGATGTCAATTCTAATTATATAGAATGGAATGGAAATTATATCTATTCTGACACTCCAATGGAAATTAGCGACCCCGTTATTCACTATGAAGGAGAACAATAATGGAATTTTGGAATAAGTTTATTCTTGTGTTTCTATGTATCTGTATTGTTTCTGGCGCGATTTATTTACCTCTTCATTATTTAAGCAATAAGGTAGATTACGCCAATAAGAAAATTGATGAAGCAACGCTCTATGACACTCTCAAGCAAGTAGAGGATACTTGTCGCGCAATGATTGCTTCCTATCAAAGCGACTTCCTTATTTGGACACAAT
>OIYG01000107.1_pt1 | contig 91222 bp, 91 predicted proteins | sample 1587861 | NCBI WGS metagenome assembly OIYG01 (sample SAMN03283272) | human gut metagenome | biome: human-associated habitat; material: feces | host: Homo sapiens | place: Peru | collected 2012 | reverse complement strand
CAATATCTACCGAAATGGAAGCAGTTAAAAAAGTAATATCTAAGAACGTTGATTCATCATTCAAAACCTTCAATGCGTAAGGGATAATGTTTGGTAACAGGCATTTCTGCTCGGAAGTCGTCATTCGTGAGGTTTGAAACGGTGGGAACCACTCCGCTTTTCCTCACCCTACAAGGCTCATTGAAATTCGCAGAAATTTTCTAAGTTTTCAGAATGACGAAAGCCTTGCTAGCCACACCAAATAGTCATTCTGAACTTGATTAAGAATCTTTTTAATAATCAAAATGTATCTACTGCACAATTCATACACATATCTTACATAATTTAGGCAACAAAAAAGAACCTCTTACGAGGTTCTTGATTTAGAATTGGGCGTGAAGAGACTCGAACTCCCATGCTTTCGCACTAGTTCCTAAGACTAGCGTGTCTACCATTCCACCACACGCCCAAATCGTCGGTAAGTACAGATTACAACAAGCGTAAAATTTTGTCAAGAAGAAAACCTTTGAACTATTTTGTTTCGTTTATGATATAATTATGTGACAAGGATTTAAGGATATGTACATTTCAAGGATTCAGGGAAATACCCAACTTTACCCACAATTTAAAACTAACCAAAATTCAAAAGTTCAATATACTCGGAAGCCTTATGTTGCTGATATTTTTGTAAAAAACAATCAAAATAAAGAAATAAGTTTTAATGGTCGAGTAAATATTTTTGAGAAAATGATGCAAAAATATTTGGAACAAAAAAGTTATAAAACGTCTATATTGGGGTCAAAACGTCCGTATTTAACCTTAGCGGAAGAGTTAAAACCTTTCTCAAAAGAAGTCAAAATTTCACTGCCAAATAACGAAGAAATCGAGGCATTAGACATTAACAGAAATAACTCAATGGATTATGTTTTATTTTTACATGGTTTTTCGCAAAACATCAAGGATAACCAGCCTTTATACAGAGAAATTTCGAAATCGAGATTTGGAATACTTGCACCCGAGTATCGAGGTTACGGGAAAAATAAACCGTCAAAAAATTATACGGAAAATGACATTCTTCAAGATATTAAAGCTTCGTTAAAATATTTAGAAGATAACGGAAAACAATGTCGAGGGGTAATCGGGCATAGCTTTGGGGCTTATATCAGTGCAAGAGTAGCAAAAGAAATTAAACCAAACTTTTTGATAATGGTTTCGCCTATGTTATCTTTAGAATTTTGGTTAAAAAAAGTCATAAAACACCCTAAAAAATACAAATTTGAATATTGTTTAATAAAATATATCAAAGGGTTCAGCAAACAATATCCGAGAGTTTTTGATATTCGCAAACACTTAAAAAACAATCCGACAAATACTTACATTATCCAATCCTACAATGACAAATACGTCAGAACCTACAAGGTTAACGAAATCACACCCGACATAGAAAACTTGAAAAAATTTACAAAACTGAAAACAGGCGGACACAAGATGGACAGTGAAAAAATTGAAGAAATAAAAAAAATCGTAGATAAATTATAAATAAAAAGCTTTTATGTTATACTTAAAAAATAGCATTTATTAGGGAGAGGGAGATGGATTATAAATTAAAAGAAACAGTGTCCAAAGATGCGTTCAGATACGGTTATTTAACAAAAAAGATTGCACCGTTCATCAAACCGCATTTACCGAGAATTATATTAAATTTATTGTTGGCAATACCGTTGGGATTATTAGACGGGGTTGTGGCATTTGCATTAAAACCGTACATGGATTGTGTAATTAACGGTCAAACTTGGCATATACTGGGATTTTCTATAGAGCAAAACGTTTTGGCTTCTGCTATTCCGTTCGGTATCGTAACTTTTGCACTTGTTCAAGGTTTGTTGAAATATACAAACAACTACCTGACAGATTGGACGGGAAACAAGATTTCTAATTCTCTCAAAATTGAATTATTCAAAAAATTAACTTCATTAGACCCGATGTTTTTTGATATAAATTCTTCAGGACTTGTTTTGACAAGATTTTTCACTGACCCTGAAACAGCTTCCAAAAATATTATTAATACATTAAAGACCTTCATTATGACAAGTTTCGGAATTGTCGGGCTTGTTACGGTTTTATTGTATAACTCTTGGAAACTTGCAATTATCGGCGTTGGAATTATGGCGATTGCGATTACTCCCGTTACGTTGATTAGAAAAAGGATTAAAAAAGTTTCTAATGCGAACATGGTAGTCGGCGGAAACATGACAACAAACTTCAATGAAACATTTGCGGGCAACAAAATTATGACCGCCTACAACTTGCAAGATATTCAAAATAATAAATTTGAAAAACAAATAAAAGAACAATTTGACTTGACAATTTCATTGACAAAACGTGTAGGTTGGATGTCTCCGATTATGTATTTTATTTGCTCAATCGGGATTGCATTAGTAATGTTTTACGGCAACCATTTGATTATTACCGGCGAAATGACGGCAGGAAGTTTTGCTTCTTTTGTAACTTCTTTGTTATTGTTATACAAACCCGTAAAAGACTTGGGAAGAACTCTTACGGATATTCAAACGACCTTCGTTGCTTTGGGTAGAGTTTTTGAATTGTTTGATTTAATTCCTAATATCAAAAATTCTGCAAATCCAATCGTGATGAAGGGTTTAGAAAACTCAATAGATTATGAAAACGTTGAGTTTGAATACGAAAAAGACACACCTATACTCAAAGATTTCACCCTACATATTAATAAGGGAGAGACAATAGCACTTGTCGGAAATTCAGGTGGCGGAAAGAGCACGGCGGTTAATTTATTGCCAAGATTTTACGATATTTGCAAAGGTTCAATAAAATTTGACGGAGTTGATATCAGAAACCTTGATATTACATCCTTGAGAAATAATATTTCCTTTGTATTTCAGGATAATTTCTTATTTACGGGTTCTATCAAAGAAAACATTTTGATGGGCAACCAAAACGCAACCGAGGAAGAATTAAACCAAGTAATAAAAATGGCTCACCTTGATGAATTTATCGCCTCAACAGAGAACGGCATCAACACTCAGGTCGGCGAACGAGGTGCAGCATTATCGGGCGGTCAAAGACAACGTGTTGCAATAGCAAGAGCAATGATTAAAAATGCACCGATTGTAATTTTAGATGAAGCCACATCTGCACTTGATAACGAATCAGAAGCCATTGTGCAAAAAGCACTTGATAATTTAATCAAAAATAAAACAGTTTTTGTCATTGCACACAGACTTTCTACAATTAACAATGCCGACAGAATTGCGGTAATAAATGAAGGAAGATTGGTGGAACTCGGAACTCACGAGGAATTGATGCAAATTCAGGACGGAAACTACAAACATTTATACGATATGCAATTCAAAAATCAGGAATGTGAGATTAGCTAGAACTTAAATAATATTTTTGTTTGGTATATAATAATCTCGTATGCGTGGTTGGGAAAATATGGAAATTATACAATTAGATACTGTAAATTCAACAAACAGTTACGCAAAACTAAATATAGATACGCTTCATGACAGAACTGTCATTCATGCTCTACATCAAACAAGCGGGAGAGGAAGACTGAATCGTTCATGGGTAGATTTGGGCGAAGATAACTTGTTTATGACAATTGTTTTAAAACCATCAGATACTTTTAATGAAATTTATCCTAATTTAACGCAATATTTATCTGTTTGTTTGTGTAAAGTTTTAGAAAAATACGGACTAAATCCACAAATAAAATGGCCTAATGATGTTTTAATTAATGGTAAAAAAATTGCGGGAATTTTATCCGAAACTGTTATTCAAGGTTCAAAATTTAAAGGAATTATTCTTGGTATCGGTGTTAATTTGAACGCAAAACAAGAAGATACAAACTCAATTCCTGACAGAGTTGTAACCTCTTTAAATTTAGAACTTAACAAAAAAGTTGACAGGCAGGCATTTTTGCAAAAATTATTAGAGGAATTTTTTGCAAATTATGACGAATTTTTGTCAAAAGGTTTCATATTTATAAAAGATTTTTATATTAAAAAAAATTGTTTCTTAAATAAAGAAATAAAAATTCAAGTATTTAATAAAATAAAAGAAGGACTGGCTCAAAGTGTTAACAATAACGGGGAGTTAGTCCTTTTAGATAAAGAAAACAAAGAGTTTGTACTTACGATAGGAGATATATTATGAATTTATTAGAAATTTTCAATGAAGGTCTTGCCGTAATGTTAATCGGCATGGGCACAGTATTTATCTTTTTGTGCATTATGATTTTCGCAATGAATTGCATGTCAAAAGCAGTCGCAAAAATAAATACTATTTGGCCAGAACCTGTACCACAAGTAGCAGGCAGTGCCAAGAAAAAATCAGCAAAGGGTGATGATTCTGAAATTGCAGCAGCAATTATTGCCGCAATGTTTAAAAAATAAGATTTATTAAATGTAAGAAAGGGTATAAAAAATGACAAAATTAATTAAGGTTATGGACACATCATTCCGTGATGGTTTCCAATCAATTTACGGGGCAAAGGTTCTTGTTGATGACTTTATTCCTGCTTTGCAATCTGCTGTCGGTGCAGGTTTGAAACACTTTGAAACCGCAGGTGGTGCAAGATTTCAAGCACCGATTTTCTTCTGTAATGAAAACGGTTTTGAAACTATGGACAAAATCAGAGCAGCAGTCGGACCTGACGTTAAACTTCAATCACTTGCTCGTGGTGTTAATGTTGTAGGTTTGAACTCTCAACCTCGTGACATTATCGACTTGCACGCAAAAATGTTTGCTAAACACGGTGTTAACGTAGTTAGAAACTTTGATGCTTTGAACGATGTTAACAACTTGATAGATTCTGCAAACTCTATTAAAAAATACGGAATGCAACACGAAGTTACAATCACTATGATGGAACTTCCTTACGGTTGTGAAGGTGCTCACGATGTTGCTTTCTATGAAAAAGTTTTGAGAAACATCTTGGATTCAGGCTTACCGTTTGATTCATTGGCATTCAAAGATGCTTCAGGTACTTCTAACCCTAGAAAAGTTTACGAAACAGTTAAAATGGCTCGTGAATTATTGGGTCAAGATGCTCACATCAGATTCCACTCTCACGAAACAGCAGGTACAGGCTTGGCAGCATACTTAGCCGCTTTAGACGGTGGTGCTGACGGTATCGACTTGGCTATGAAACCTGTATCAGGCGGAACAGGTCAACCTGATATTATTTCTATGTGGCACGCTTTGAAAGGTACTGACTACGATTTGGGTATCGATATTAAGAAAATCATGGAAACTGAAGAAATCTTCAAAGAATGTATGAAAGATTATCCGATTTCTCCAATTTCATTGGCTGTTAACCCTATTCTAATTCAAGCTCCGCTACCGGGTGGTGCGACAGCAACAACTGTTAACCAATTAAAAGATATGGGTATGTTAGACAAATTCCCTAAACTTATTGCTAATATGAAAGAAGTTGTTGAAAGAGGCGGTTTTGCAACCTCTGTAACACCTGTTTCACAATTCTATGCTCAACAATCTTTCTTGAACGCAATTACTGAGCATCCTTGGGAAAAAGCAAACCCGGGTTATGCAAAAATGCTTTTGGGTTACTTCGGTAAAACTCCTTGCGAACCGGATCCTGAATTGGTTAAATGGGCTGAAGAAAAAATCGGTATGCAACCTACAACAGAAAAAGTTGTTGATATTAACGAAAAAGATCCTGAAAAGGGTATTGAAGCAGCTAAGAAAAGACTTGAAGAAGCAGGACTTCCTACTACTGATGAAAACATCTTTATTTCAGCAGCTTGTAAAGACGGCAACGTAGATAAAGGTATTGAATTCTTGTTAGGTAAAGGTAAAGTTTCAGTTAACAAAACTGCAAATAAAGAAGCAGCACCTGCCGCTCAAGCATCTTCAAACGGTGAATACACAGTTAAAGTTAATGGTAAAAATTACGCTGTTAAACTTGAAGGTGATACAGCTACAGTTAACGGTAAAGCCTATGATATCAACGTAAAAGCAGGTATTGAACACAAAGCTTCTTCAGGTTCTGCCGAAGGCGAAGAAGTAAAAGCAGCCTTACCTGGTAACATTTTGAGAATTGAAGTTGCTGAAGGCGATGAAGTTGCTGAAGGCGATGTATTGTTAGTTGTTGAAGCAATGAAAATGGAAACTGAAATCAAATCACCAAAAGCAGGCACAGTTAATGCGATTGAAGTTGCTCAAGGCGACAAAATCGTTACAGGTCAAACATTGGTAGTTATTGGATAGTTAGGAAAGGAAGTTAGAGATGACTATTAGTATTCAAAACGGTTTAGCAAACCTTTGGCACTCAACAGGTATCGTGAACTTCGTTCTTCCTGCTGATCCGTCAATTTCAAATTGTGTAGAACAATTTTTGCACATGTACGGACAAATAATAATGGTATTTATTTGTTTATTCCTACTTTGGTTAGGTATCAAAAAACAATTTGAACCGTTATTGCTTGTACCTATCGCATTCGGCGGTTTGATTGCAAACTTCCCTTGTGATCACGGATTTCAACAATTCGTTTATAAAGTAGGTATTGACCCTGCTATCGGTATTTTCCCGTTGATTATTTTCATGGGTGTTGGTGCGATGACAGACTTCGGTCCGTTGATTGCAAACCCTAAAACAGCGTTATTGGGCGGTGCTGCTCAATTCGGTATCTTTGGTGCGTTATTCTTAGCGTTGTTCTTAGGATTTACACTTCCTGAAGCAGGTTCTATCGGTATTATCGGTGGTGCTGACGGTCCTACTTCAATCTTTGTAACCTCAAGATTGGCTCCTGATTTGTTGGGTGCGATTGCGGTTGCTGCATATTCTTACATGGCTTTAGTTCCGTTAATTCAACCTCCTATTATGAAGTTGTTGACAACTAAAGAAGAAAGACAAATCCAAATGACACAGTTAAGAGAAGTTTCAAAAAGAGAAAAAATCGTATTTCCTCTTGTAGTTCTTATACTTTGTGCAATTTTCTTACCTGATGCTTGCCCATTGGTTGGTATGTTGACATTTGGTAACTTATGTAAAGAATGTGGCGTTGTTGAAAGATTGTCAGATACAATGCAAAACGCATTAATCAACATTGTTACTATTTTCTTAGGTTTGGCAGTTGGTTTGAAATTACAATATGACCACTTCTTGACTTTAGAAACTTTGAAAATATTGTTATTAGGTATCATCGCTTTCTCTGTTGCAACAGCTGCAGGTGTATTGATGGCTAAACTTATGAACGTTTTTTCAAAAACAAAAATCAACCCACTTATCGGTGCTGCAGGAGTTTCCGCAGTTCCAATGGCTGCTCGTGTAGCAAACAAAGTCGGTTTAGAGGACAACCCTCAAAACTTCTTGCTAATGCACGCTATGGGACCTAACGTAGCAGGTGTTATCGGTTCAGCAGTTGCTGCCGGTGTACTTCTTGCACTTTGCCACTAATAACGGTTTGAGAAATATAAATAAAAAACGGTTTCCAAATCTTTGGAAATCGTTTTTTTATTGGCAAAAATTTGCTATAATAAATAAAAAAGGAAAGCTCATGCGAAAAATTATATTGGTAAATTCTGAAAATACTGAACTTTTAGAAGAAATAAAAAATGGATTTAAACAAAAAAATATTGAATACTCAGAAAGTGATAATGTTGATTTTAGCGATTATACCGAAGAGGATTTGATAATTTATACAACCTTTGAAAAAATTGAACTACAAACAAAAACAAAGGCAAAAATTTTGAAACTTCACCCTTCATTATTGCCAGCATTTAATTGTAAAAATGCGATTGAAGAAGCCTACAAAACCGTCAAAGTAACAGGAGTAACAGTATCAGGAATTCAAAACGAAAAAGAAGAAATTTTAGCACAATATCCCGTACTTATAGGATTAACAACAAATTATTGCGATTTAGTCAGCGAATTAAAAGCGATTTGCAAAAAGCTTTATCCTGTAGTGATTGATGCGGTAATTTCAGACAGAGTGTTTGATTTTGGGGATTTGTTTAAAAGCGGTTGTTCTTCAAACGGTTCTTCATGTGGCAGCAGTTGCGGCGGTTGCGGCAAATGTTCTAATTAGATTTATTATTAACCAATATATCTAATTTTTCCATAACACCGTTGAAAAAAGTTTTTGATTTACAAACCTTTTTTGTTTCTTTTTTAACCTCAGGGGTAGCCACAGGGGAATTTTCCGGAGTAACTCTGCCGGAGTAAATAGTCTTAATCTCTTTAATTATTGCTTCATTCATTATTGTTCAAGCCTCTTGGTGGGTAATAATCTAATCAGGTAAATTATTATTATTTATTTCTATAATGTTTCCATCGGTTCTACCGCAAAATCAATCAGGTAAGAATCTTTTGTACTAAACGCTTTCGCTAGTGCCGTTTCAATTTCGGCTACATTGGTAACCCTTGTTGCGGGGATATTATAACTTTTTGCAAGAGTTACAAAATCAGGGTTAGAAATCTTTGTTTCGGAATATTTGCCGTCAAAATTCTTTTCCTGTAACTGACGAACCATTCCAAGATATCCGTTATCAAGTATCATTATTTTAACATTCAAACCATAATCTTTGCAAGTTGCAAGTTCAGGCAAATTCATTTGAAAAGAGCCGTCACCAGCAATACAAACAATATCTTTATTCGGACTTGCAATAGCAGCACCGATTGCGGCAGGCAAACCAAACCCCATTGTTCCCGCACCGCCTGATACAAAGATTTTTCTATCTTCGTTCAACTTCAAATTTTGTACTGCCCACAACTGATGTTGACCGACTTCGGACGTAAACGTTACGTTTTTTCCTTTTGTAAAGTCTTCAATTTTTCGCAAAACTTCAAAAGAATGTAATAAATTAGTTTTGCAAGCCCTTTTAACATTTTTTTCTTTAAGACTTTGAGCCGCTTTTCTCCACTCAGAAAAGTTTGACTTAATTTTATCAGAAACTTTTAACAATGTATTTAAAAAGACTTTAACATCTGCAACAAAATAATCGGAAGCCTTGACAAAATTTGAAATTTCAGCCTCATTTATATCAATTTGAACAAATTTTGAGGCTAAATCAATATCTTTAAACTTGCATAAAATTCTATCATTAAATCTTGCTCCTAAAGAGATTACCAAATCAGACGATTTAACGATTTCATTTGCAGAATTATCACCGAAAATTCCGACCATACCAAAGTAATTTTCACAATCTTGCGGGTAAGACCCTAGCCCCATCATAGTATTAACGACAGGAATAGAAAAGCGTTGTGCAAATTTACGCAATTCTTGTTCCGCTTTTGCCTGATTAACACCTCCGCCCGCTACAATTACGGGTTTTGTTGCCGAATTTAATAGAGATATAAATCTGTCAATATTTGGCAAGGATTGAGGAGTTAAGTCAGCAGATAAAATCTGATTTTGAGCCGTTTCGACTTCTGTTTTTTGCTCAAAAACATCTTTTGGAATATCAATAACAACAGGACCTTTTTTGCCCGAATTTGCTATGCTGAACGCCTCACGGAAGGTCGATTGAATCTCTGTTGCTGATTTCAACTGATAAACTTTTTTTGTACAAGATTTCACAATATCACAAATATTTGCCTCTTGGAAAGCATTTTTACCCAACAAATTCGAGTAAACCTGTCCCGTAATAACCACAATCGGACACCCGTCAAGATAAGCATTAACAATCCCTGACACGGTATTTGTAGCCCCCGGACCCGAAGTAACCAACACAACTCCGCATTTGCCCGTTTCTTTTGCATAACCTTCCGCAGCATGAACGGCTGCCTGCTCATGACGAGTCAAAATATGTTTTATACCTGAATTTTCAAAAATTTCATCGTATAAATCCAAAACAATTCCGCCAGGATAGCCAAAGATAGTGTCAACGCCCAAATTTTTAAGCGTATCAAATATAATTTTTGAACCTTTTTTTGATTTTATGTCACTATCAATTAACATCTAAATCCCCTGTCTGACTTTTTTTAGTTTATCATAGATAAAAATTTTAAGCAATTAGAAGGCGGAATTTTATAAATAAAATTCCGCCACTTTTTTGTAATATTTACAGACGACTACTTAGTACCAAACAAAGTATTAAGTGCATCTTTTTTCTTTTGCAAAGTTTGTTGATTTGCTTTTTGTCTTGCTTGAGCATCTGCTTTTGCCTTTGCTTGTTTAGCTTGTGCATCAGCTTTTGCTTTTTGAATGTCTGATCTTACTTTATCCTGTCTAGCTTTTGCATCTGCTTTTGCCTTGTCTTGTCTTGCCTTGGCTTCAGCCTTAGCTTTTGCTTGTCTTGCTTGAGCGTCTGCTTTTGCTTTTGCTTGTTTAGCTTGTGTATCAGATTTAGCCTTTGAAACGGCTGCTTCTTTTTTGCTTACATTATTTGCTGCATTATTTAATGCGTTAGACAAAGTTCCTGCTTGAGCAGCAACACCAAACCCTACTACTGCTACAGCTAACAAAGATACTAATAATTTTTTCATCATCATTCTCCTTTCGTTCTTTCTAACCTGTCTAATGTTTTTTGCTTTTCATTTAATCTTCGTTCAAGATATTTTATCTCTCGTTCCTTTTGTATTCGAAGCATCTCCTGCTCTCGAATTTTCTTTTTGTATTTGACTACATCTTTAGAACGCATGACTTTTTGTTTTTGTTCATTTTTATTAAAAAAAGCCTTAACTTTTGTTGACATAGCGGTAGGGTCAACGTCTTGGGATTGGTTAACATCTTTTGATACTCCCGTTGAAACAGAAGTCGTTTGAGAAAACGCCGAACAATACCCAACAGCAATAACCGAAAACAAGATTAAAGATAAAATACCCTTTAACATACCTTGATAATATCCTAAAATTTAGTATTTTTCAATAATTTCCGAAATGCCTTTTTTCGCAAGATTGAAAATTTCAATCATTTTTTCAAACTCGTAAGGTTCACCTTCTGCAGTTGTTTGAAATTCAATAATTTTACCGCTTTTGGTCAATACAACATTTGAATCTACCTGAGCATGAGAATCTTCTTCGTAATTCAAATCCAAGCGAACTTCACCGTCAACAATTCCCGCTGAAATTGCAGCAATAGGTTCAATAATCGGAGACTCTTTCAAAGTTCCGTCAGTAATTAATTTTTCTACCGCTTCCGTCAACGCAACAAAACCGCCACAAATACTTGCGGTTCTTGTTCCGCCGTCTGCCTGAATTACGTCAGCATCAATCGTAATAGTCAAATCAGGCATTTTTGTTAAATCCACGCACGCTCTAAGACTCCTTCCGATTAATCGTTGTATTTCTTGTGTTCTGCCTGAAATTTTTGTTCTTTCACGCTGACATCTTGTTGATGTTGAAGAAGGTAAAAGTGAATATTCGGCAGTTAACCAACCTCGAGAGTCCTCTTTTGACATCCATTTCGGTTTTCCGACCTCAACCGATGCGGTTGTAATTACTTTTGTATCTCCAAATTCAACCAAAACCGAACCTAGTGCGTGTTTTGTGTAATTTTTGGTAAATTTAATTTCTCTTGTTTGGTCATTTTTACGATTTTCCAATCTCATATTAAGCCTCCAATTCTTATACATCTTCATTTCTTCGCATATTGTAATCCCACATATAAATCTGTCCGCAATATCTGCAAACTGCATGTTCATTCATGAACTGTAAATCAGGTACAAAAACATACCCGTCAACAGAAATTTCCAACTCATCTTTTGAGTTATACGTTTGAGAAAAATGTCTGGTTCCGTTATAATCAGGCGAAAACATCAATTCAAATTTATCTATGGATTTACAGTTTTTACATATAAACATAAATTATTCTTCTCTATCAACAGGTTTTCTTCTTGAAGTTTTTGCTGTTTTGGGTTTATCTTTTGAGCCTGCTGACAATTTCATTTGGCTCAAATTAACATACCATAACGTCCAACAAATACTGCGAATCGGCAAGGTCAAACCCATTACCAAAAAGGTCAAAACACAAGACAATATCACATGTGAAATCATTGCAGGCGTTATACTTTGCAAATTAAAATAATTCAAAAAATCATTGACAAATTCCAGCGGAAGCAAACTTGTGTATTCGTCCAATTTTCCGCAAATAAGAGTTGTTAAATTCAAAAAGTCAAAAATTACCGCAAAACCTTGCGAAATAATATAAATTGAGAAAAATGACAGAAATGCCAAAATCAAAAAGGTTCTGAACCAATTTCCCTTAACTAAATTGAAACTTCTTTTAAAAATTTCTGAAATATTCAAATCCGGTTCAAACGTAAAAACTTGGAACACCAATATTAAATAAATCCAAATAACAAACCCAGGTATTATGAAAAATATTGTACTACCGACAGATGACAACACCCCGACAACCAGTAACAACAAGATAAATGCAAACGACCTGCGAGTTGCCACCTCGTTATGCGATTGAAAATCATAAACTTTTCCTGAGGTTAAAGCACCTTCCGTCATTGAATTTAATGCAATATAAGCCACCAAATAATTCCAAAAAGCTTTTGTAAAAATCAACAATCCTGGTACAGCAAGCAAAATCAAATAAGCAAGTGCCATAAGCGGATTTTCGACCTTGTCGGTAATTGTTTGCATTAGAGCAAAAGGAATTACCAACGACAAAACAAGTCCGATTACCTGTCCAAAAACCGGAAATAACATATATAACAAGAATTTATCAATATTTGAAAAATAAATCTTCAAACCTTCAAACAAAACATAAAATATACTATTATTAACTTTCTCTTTGGACATTTTCGCTCCTTTTTGTTATATAATTTTAATACAAAAACACGAAGATTATAATATGATTAAGAATTTAGAAATTATTAAAAATTTAACAAAAGAAGATTTTGAGCAAAAAAGAGCAAATTTACATATTCACACAACGTATTCTGACGGGTGTGCAACCTTTTCTGAAGTGGTGCAGCAAGCAAAAGATAAAGATTATAAAATAATTGCAATCACTGACCACAACACAGTACAAGGTCATCTTGATTACCCGAACGAAAACGTTTTAACAGGTGTAGAATTTGACGTTTGGTACAAATACATCTTCTTGCATCTTTTGGCTTACGGAATTGACGTAAATGCAGAAGGTATGCAAGAGTTTTACGCTAAAGATAAACGTGGAACAGAAATGGATATTCTCAGATTTTTTGCCAAACGAGATATAAAAAAACTTATCGAACAAATCCACCATGCCGGCGGAATTGCGGTACTTGCTCACCCTGCTTGTTGCTGGGCATTAAATATGGAGCAATTTATCAAAGACCTTGTTGATATCGGATTAGACGGGTTAGAAGTCTATTATCCGTATCCTCGTTGGAGAAAGTACATAAAATTCTCAAATCCTGACGATTTGGAAAGAATTGCCGACAAATACGGATTAATAAAAACCGGCGGAACAGATTTACACGAAAAATTTTTGCAATAAAAAAGGTTCTCGATTTTGAGATACCCTTTTTAACTATCTTTTAAATTTTGGAATTAGTCACCGAATTTCCAAGTATTGTGACGGTGTTGAACATGTTTTTTATATTCACCCGAACACACAAAATTAAAAATTTCGGCAGCCGGAGTTTCCATATCTTCCGTAATATTCAATAATTTTTCGTTGACCTTCGGATATTCAGCAACAGCAAAACCTTCGGCATCATAAGCATAATAAGAAAGTCTTGTTGCAGTTCTGCTTGCACAGTCAATCGCAACCTTAGCTCGAGAACTCCAAACATCTTTACCAAACATTCTTTCTATAGGTTGTTCATCAGCCACAAATTTTGTCCACATTGTGTAAACGCTTCCGCTACCTTCGCCCGTATAGTAGTTTGATTGCTTGGTAGGACGAATACTGTCAGCATCTACATAATTGCCTTGTCCTGCAAGTGTCCAATGATAAGCAAACGCAGGAAGTGCAGAAATTATAATCATTGAAAATAAACATAAGCAAGGGAAAACCTTTTTCATAAAAATTAGCCTCTCTGTTTTTAATAAATTACCCGTTAATTGTATCATATATTAAGACTTGTTGCAATATATTTTGGATTTAATACAATAGAAAGAGGAGAGCCCCACAGATTTGTAAAACTTTTGTTATATTTTAGCAAAGTTTTCAAATTTATTGTTTTATAAACACCAAAGTAAAGGATTAGAAAGATATGAAAATTACATTACCTCAAGTTCAATACGCACAAGGTATCAGAAAATCAGCATCATTAAAAGACCAGCAAACAACCTCACCGTTTGAAACACAAACTCAAACACAATATTCAAAGCTATCAGGCTATGAAGTTCCGTTCGGTGCAATAAAAGGGATTAAGCCGCCAAAAGCAGACTTTCTTGCCGAAAAATTCAAACTTGCAGGTGTAATCCAAGCCAAAATTGACGAAGCTCAAAGCTATTCTAAAGATAATATAATAAATGAAGAACTCAACAAAATCAGCAGCCGTATAAAAAAGGACATAAAAAAGTATATGCAAAGTAATTTCACCTTCAGTAAACTGGAAAATAACTGGGACGAAATACGAGAAGAAGTTGTAACCCGAGAAATGGAAAAATGGGAAGATGAACTTCAACACATACTTGACAAAGTTGAAGATATAATAGCGGAAAGAAAAGCGAAAGACGGCAATGATTACAATTTATTACACAAATTGCATAAATCACTCATGAGCGGGGAAGATGTTAATTTATTCGGCGTTTATGATGAATATTATTCGCATTTGGGGATTGCTAACAGATTATCGCAAGTAAAAAGACTTTATCCGAAAATAAAACTGCCACCGTCACCTCACGAAGTTTTGGGAAAGAAAATCGCTTCAACACTAGATAAAGATACGGCAGCGGATTTGATTGATTATTACGAAACAAAAGGTGGCGAAGTTTACCCTGATAAATTACGAGAAGTAGGCGTTTCACTGTACAAAAGGGCGGTAAAAAACAACGGAATTACAGACCCCAAAATTGTAAATGAAAGAGTTTTAGAAAATATAATATCAGAAATAAATGAAAAAATCCTTGATGCTTACGGTTTAGGCTCACTCAGCAAAATACCGTCAACTCCGTTACAGGCAAAAATTACTCCCGAAGATTTACAATTAATGAAAATAGATTATGACAAATATGTTATAAGCACCTTAAGACAAATGTATCTTGAGGGCAAAAAACTGGCTGAAATTACCTACCAAGAAGGCGATACGATAATAAGACCTAAAGACTTCCGAGATACTCAGTACCGATTTGAAAAACCTGACGAAACAATTAAAAGCTACCTAAAAAAAGGACAAAAAATCCGAGATAACGAAAGAAACTATGACAGATTCAATAACGACCAATTACAGTCAAGACTAAAACACTATGGCAATTCCGAACTTGCACAAAATGAAGAAATCTTGGACAAATTGATTGAGTTTGATTCTTCTCAATTCACAAAAGAAGACCGTGTTCCGTTGATTAGATTTCTAAGGATTCTTGATGATATCAATGATAAAAAAATTACGTTGGAAGAAGGGGCAAAACAAATCAAAGAAGAAAACCTTTCTCCACACGGAACAATTAAACTTGATAAGGCGGAAAAAGAACAAAAACTTAACGAATTAAAACTGGAGCAACAAAAGAATGCCGAATTTAAAACATATTGTACAAAATATGACAATACAACAGAAGAATTATACAGATTGAACCTGACAGAAGCCGGCTCAATCAGTTCTACATACCGTCCGAGAGAAATTGATGATGCTAGAAGTATCTCCGACAAGATATTGGAAATCGTTGAAAAATATCGCAAAGACGGAAATATTGAAAATACTCAACAACTGGAAAACGAAATCAAATATTTAAACGAATACTTTGAGAAAAAAATATACGAAAGTTCTACACCGTTGCTTGAAAGAGCAACCGAATTTGCGAAACGACCTGACGGAACTGTTGATGAAATAAAAGCGGGTCATTATCTTGCTAATGCTAAAATCACGACCGAAAATTTCCGAGAACTTTTCGGGAAATACGATAAACAACATGTTCGTATCATTGAAACTATCCATAACAGATTTAGCGAAGGCAAAGCGATTGAAGCACTTATAAAATTTGATGATTTCCTTGCACTTCCCGCTAAAGAACAGATGAAAATTTCTACAATACTCGGACATTTTAACCTTGATAATGATGCAACTCAAAAACCGTTAGTCGAAGCAATCGTAAATAACTTTTATCTGAAAAATTCAACTTTTATTGATGCGGCATTAAATAAAGACCAAACAAAATTTATAGAAGCAGAAATGACACCAAGTGCAAAAGCCGCAATCATCAAGGATAAAAAATTTCCACTATGTCTTGAATATTTTGAACTGTTTGAACGAGCTATGGGCAAAGTTGCACAGGCAAAAGAAGAAGACGGTATTCAGGCAATAGGAGCAAATAACAAATCATTGCAAAAAATGTACAAACAAGAAGTCAAAATTTCAAAAGATGAAAGATTGTACTCTTCTGAGGGAAACTACAAATTCGACATCTATAAACCGGGACTTCACAAAAACAAGAACATAAAAGCCTAGTTTTTGGTTTGTTTATTAACAATATAAGGTCTTACAAAAGCCCAAGTTCCATACATTGAAACAAGAGTTCCCAAGATATTCAAAGGTTTTGATATTTTCGGGAACTTACTTGTTAATCCGCCAAGCGTTAACAAAGTCATTCCGCTCATAACGCCTAAATATCCTTTAAAAATAGTTCTAGGAACGGTAATTGTATCGCTCAAATCCGCAGAATTTTTAACCTTTGTGGAAAAATTATCCAAATAAGATTTTGGTTTGTTTTGAATATTTTGTGATGTGAAATTATATGGTTGAATACTCGTAATTTTCATAATTAAATCCTCTGTTTATATAAAATACAAACAAATTATTTTTTGCTATCTTTTTTATAAAATCCCGTTTGTATAATATTTTTCCCGAATTTAGCCTCAAGTTTATCAAAACACTTTGCTAACTTTTCCTTTTTGCAAACGGTATCAACTTCCGAATACAGGCTCAACTGCTCGATACTTTGCTCACCTATTTTATTCAGCACAACTCCAACACTGCGATAAATGATTTCGGAGTTGTAAATTTCCTCAAGAAGTTTCATGGCAATATTTGAAATTTCCAATTCAAAATCCACAGGAACAAGCAAATCCTTTTTTGTATAATAAACTCTAAAATCCTTCGTTTTTAACATAACGCCGATTTGCAGGCATTTTGTGTTGTAAGAACGAAGTTTTCGACAAGAGGTGTGGATATGTTTATTTAATTCATTTTTGATAAAATTCAAATCAGAAGTAAAAATACCGAAAGCTCTTGTATTTTGAATGGATTTCGGAATTCGTTCCTTATTAGTAACAGGTGAAACCATTTCACCAAGCAACTCATGCCGCATTTCAATTCCGTGAATACCGATTTTTGAATCCAACCAACTGTCAGGATGATTCACCAAGTCTTCTGCCGTTAAAATTCCGTAGCGTTTCAGATTAACTGTCAAACGTCTTCCAATGCCCCAAATTTCTTCGATTTTGGTAGATTTCAAAAGTTTAGGAATTCGACATTTACCAACCAAAAACACCCCGTCAGACATGGATTTTGCTTTATCGGAAGCCAATTTTGAGAGAGTTTTTGTCGAACTTACACCGATTGACACGGGAATGTCAACCTCTTGCAAAATTTTTTCTCTCAAATAAATTGCCAAATCCCGATAATTTCGTTTGTATAACTTTGTCAAACCGGTGAAATCGACAAATGCCTCATCTATCGAATAAATTTGTACATAAGGACTAAAATTTTTCAAAACCGTCATGACCTGATGTGACACTTGTGAATAATAATCATGGTCTGCTGAAATATAAGCACAGTTTGGGTGGTCTTTTTTCGCCATAAAATAAGGTTCACCCATTTTAACTCCGTATTTTTTCGCCTCTTTTGAACGAGAAACCACACAACCTTGGGCACTTGAAATTACGCACACCGCAGAATTTTTCAACTTTGGATTTCGTTTTTGTTCGCACGAAACAAAAAACGAATCACAATCCACAAGTGCTATAAATCTTTGCAATACCATAAGTACAGTATCAATCCAAAATTAAGATTAGTCAATTAAAATTCCGTAATATAATAGCAAAATTTCTCTTGATGTTTTTTTATACATAGTGTATCATTAAAACAAAAAAGGTGAAAAATGAACGAAAAAGAAAATTTTACATTACCTAAGAAATCAGAATTAGTAAAAATCAGCATCAACGAATTTAAAAATTCAATCCCTGATTTGAAAAACATTGACGAATCAAAATCAATAATCATTGCAAATTGGCTTGCAAGTTGGATTAAACATTCACTAAAAACAGGTAAAGTTAAATTTTCAAACGTATTACCGAAAAAAGCAGAATTTGCCTATATTCTCGGAGTTAGTGTCGGAACAATTCAACACGCAATAAGACATTTGGAGGATTTAGGATTTGTAGAATCAAAACAGTGTATAGGAACAATGATTAAAGATTACACAAAACCGGTTTCAATCAAAAAATTAACCTCAAAAAGAGACTTGGCAATCAATGCGATAAAAAATTATATATTAAACGACGGCTTTAAAGTCGGTTCGTTTTTGCCGTCCTCAAGAACAATCGCAACAATTATCGGATTTTCAAACAATACAACAAGACTTGCCATAGATGCTCTTGTTGCGGAAAATATAATTAAAAGAAGATTTAAAAATGCTCGTGATAACGGCTGGATAGTTTTAACTCTTGACTTTGCACCTGATAAAAACAATACCAAACAACATTCTGAAACCCTTGTCGAAAGAACGACAAAAGACTTGGAAAATCTTATCGCAAAAGAAATGAAAATAGGCGAAAAATTACCACCTCATCAGGAACTTTCAAACAGATTAAAAGTAAGTTTAAAAACAACTCATGATGCATTGCAAATACTTATCAAAAAAGGCTATCTTTTAGCAAGACGAGGAACTTACGGAACAACAGTCATAAAAATTCCGGGAGAACTTACAAAAACTTTGAAATTTGAAGATAAAATTTTTGCACCTGCAAAAGATGCGGCATTTTATCATTATGAAAAAACGCAAAACTACTTAAAACGTTTGATTGCTGAAAATTACGAAATCGGCGAAAAGTTACCGTCAATATTAACATTGGCAAAAGATTTAGATTTAAGTCCGAATACAATCAGAACGGCATTTCAACACCTTGCAAAAGAAGGTTACCTTGTATTTTCAAGAGGTCGATACGGCGGAACTTTTGTAATTGATATTCCTGAAATCGAAACACAAGCGTTCAAATGGCTTGCAGTGAACCCGAGTTTTGCAAAAGAATTTCAAAATTCCGACCACAACTAATTTTGAAATGTAAAATTTACTAAATACTTTTGACATGACATAACCCTATCTGCGATAATGAAAGAATACATTATACTTAGGGAAATTTATGTACATAAAACAATTAGAAATAGATAATTTTAAGTCTTTTGCTAATAAAGCCGCAATACCGTTATTGGAAGGATTTACGACCGTTTCCGGTCCAAACGGTTCGGGAAAAAGTAACATCATTGACAGTATTATGTTCGCTCTCGGCTTGAGAACGGGTAGTGCTTTGCGTATTGAAAATTTATCCGATTTCATTACAACTTTTAATAACAGAAACGAAGCAACGGTAAAAGTAACCTTTGGCGGAGTTGACGGGGATAACGAATTATCGGTCGCAAGAAGTATCAGAAAGACAAAACAAGGCTTTGCAAGTACATATTACCTAAACGATAAAACAGATACATTGACAAATATTCGCTCAATACTTGAAAAATACAACGTAACTCCGAACAGTTACAACGTAATGATGCAGGGTGATGTTTCAAGTATCGTAATGAGTTCGCCAAAGGTTCGCCGTGGAATTATTGACGAAATCGCTGGGGTGGCGGACTTTGACAGACGAATAGATCAGGCAACAAACGAATTAAAAACGGTAGAGCAAAGAGTTCAATCGGCGGCACTTATTTTGAGTGAGGTGGAAAAAACTCTTGAACAATTAAAAGAAGAAAGAGAAGTAGCTCTTAAATATAAAGCCTTGCAAGATGAGAAAAACGGACTGGAAGCACAAGTCAGCAAGGTTAAATTCTTTGATTTAAAACGAAATCTTGAAATTGCACACAATAATATTTTGCAAGCAAACAAACAACTTAAAGAAGAAGAATTTAAGAAAAAAGATTTAGAAGAAAAAATTAAACTTGTAACAGAAAAATACAAAGAACTTGAAGAAGTTTTGAAGGCTCAGGGTGAAGACGAACGAAACAAACTGAAAGATGCTCAAAGTGACTTGTCCGCCCGCATTCAAATCAAAAAAAATGCGATAGATTACTCCGAAAAGCAAATTCAACAAGGCTTACAGTCTATTGAAAACGCAAATAACGGGATAAAAACTTATCAGAAAAATATTGAAAACGAAAAACTCAATATTAAACTTTCAAACGACAAAATAACCATTATTGAAGCACAAATTAAAGAAAAGAAAGAAGAATTAAACAAGAAAATCCAAGAAATTTCAGGACTTAGTAGCAGTGCAGATAAGTATTTGCAGGAAAGAAACAATGCTTCTCGTGATTTAGACAGTTTCAAAGATAAAGATAACGAACTTTTAAAACAATCTTTACCAAAGGAACACGAATTAAAATCATTGAAAGAAGAAATCGCAAACGCTAAAGAATTTATTGAAAACGCACAAAAAGCAAAAGCGACTTTTGATGATGACAAATCGTTAAAACAACTTCAGGTAAATGATCTAAAAAAAGAAATGGAAGAGCTCAAAGACTTGCAAACAAAGACAATGCAACGTCTTGATGATACCAAAACCGCCATTGAAGATTATGAACACGATGAAAGAATTGCTTTCAGAAAATTAACGGATATGGAAGCAATGAAACGTGCCAATGCAGGTTCTGCGGCTACAATTCCGATTAATACGGTTATGAATGCAAAACTTGTCGGGGTTCACGCACCATTGATGCAGTTGGGTACTGTTGACGAAGAGTATTCAACCGCACTTGACATCGCCTTTGGCGGACGTTTGGCTAATATTGTCGTTGATGATACTCACACCGCAAATGTGGCAATGGAACTTTTGAAATCATCAAGAGCAGGTCGTGCAACCTTCTTGCCGTTAAACAAATTGAAAAAAGCACCTACAAGATTACAACTTCCCAAAAATAGTGGAGTAATTGATTTTGCAATAAATTTGGTTGATTTTGACGACATTTATTTAGATGCGTTTTTCTATGCGGTTGCAGACACTTTGATTGTTGAAGATGCGGAAGTTGCGGAATCCCTAATCGGTAAATACCGTATGGTAACTTTGGACGGTAAACTTTATGAAAAATCTGCAGCAATCACGGGTGGTTACGTCAAAAAATCAGGTTTTGGCTTTAATCAAAATGACGACAAAGAAATTGAAGCGGCAAAAGAAAAATTAAACAAACTTCAAGAAAAACGAGCAAACGCAGAACGAGAGAAAAAAGAACTCGAAACAAAACTTGACCAAATCAGAATTGCACATTCTTCGGCTTCTTCAGAATATACAAAGGCAAATATCGAGCTAAATAACATGACCCGACAGTTTGAAAACAGCCAAAACATTTTGGAAACTAAACAAGCCTTCATCACAGAAAACGAGCCGAAAATCGAAATTCTAAACAACGAATTGGACAAAATTGAAGCAAAAAGAGTTGATTTATCGGATAAAATTCAACAATTACAAGACAAATTGGCTGAAATTGACGAATTATTAAATGATAAAGATTTGAAGGAATTAAAAGAAAAAACTAAAGGTTTGGAAGACGATTTGAGAATGTTAAACACTCGTTTGTCCAACGCTAACGATGAATTAAAAGGTCATGAAGGTCAAATCAAATTCAACGAACAACTTATAGAGTCAAAAAATCAAGATATCAAAAACATTTTGAAAAACAATGAAAATCTTGCAAATGACAAGGTTGTAATGAAGGAAGAAATCGTACAACTTGAAAAACAATTTGAAGAATTGACTGTGAAGATTTCGGTTATTGACGAAAAAATCGGTGAATTATTAAAACAAAAGAACGAAATTAATAATAAATTGATTGAACTTCAAACAAACAGCAAGGTTAAAGATTCAGAACTCGTAAGTATTCGTGAGCAAATCGAATCCTTCAAAACAAGAAGAAAAGAACTTGAACCGCAATTAAAAGAAGCAACCGAAATTCTTGAAAATGCAGGCGTTGAAATTGCAAAAATGGAACCTGTTGAGATTTCTGCGGACGAATTGAACGCAAAAATTCAACGATTAGACAAGAGAATGAGGGATTTGGGTGACGTTAACATGCGTGCGATTGTTGCTTACGAAGAACGAGCAGCAAGAAAAGCCGAACTTGATACGAGAATTTCGACACTATCAAACGAACGTCAATCAATATTAGACAAAATGAAAGGCTTTGAACAAGAGAAAAAAGAAGCCTTTATGAAAACATTTAACGCAATTAACGAAAATTTCAAAGATATTTATCACCAGTTATCAGAAGGTGAAGGTCGATTGATTTTGGAAAACGAAGAAGACCCGTTATCTGCCGGCATGACTATTGAAGCAAAACCTAGAGATAAAACTACAAACAATAAACTTGGAGCATTATCTGGCGGTGAAAAAGCACTAACGGCACTTGCACTTGTTTTTTCAATTCAAAAATATCTGCCTGCACCGTTCTATGCACTGGACGAGGTCGATGCAAGTTTAGACACAATGAATGTTGAAAGAATTGCGGAAATGATTAAAAAGCAATCAGAAAATACCCAATTTCTGGTAGTAAGTCACAGACGCCCAATGATTGAAGCAGCAGTGCGAACTATCGGAGTAACTCAAAAGGAAAAAGGAAAAACAAAAGTTACGGGCGTAACTCAGTAAAAGGGATAAAAAATGACAACAGCAAACAATAATACTCTTAATGCGGAAGATATCGACATAGACTCGCTCGTTGCGGGAAAAGGTCGTCAATTTGATGCAAATGACGGAATAGGCATTCTTGTTGAAATGGCAAAATCCGGAAAAATTGACCCTTGGAACATTGATATTCTTGATGTTACGGACAAATACCTTCAAAGAATGATTGAACTCAAAACAATGAATTTGAGAGTGGCAAGCCGTACACTATTGTTTGCTTCAATACTTTGCAGAATGCAATCAAATATCTTGGCAGGACTTACACTTGAGGAATTTCAGGAAGAAGACGATGCCGTTGCGGAATTTGATGATGACGGATTTCCGCTTGAATACAATGACGATGCGGAATTTATCCCGTCCAGCAATGTCGTAAGTTTTGACGAAGCTTTACAACGCAGAACAAGTATAAGATTGAACAGAAACCGTGTCGTTTCCTTGAAAGACTTGATTAAACAGTTGGAATTTTATGAAAAACTTGAGAAAAGAGCGTCAATGAAAAGTGCTCACGAAAGAGCAAAAAGACACGTTAGGAATTATTCAAGATTGACCCCTGAAGAAATCGTTTCAATGGCTCATGAAGAGTACATCGAAGAAGCCGTTTTGAAACTAAAGGACAATCTTGAACAAATATTCACAAATCAAGAAAAAATAGAATTGAATGAATTAACCATGCTCGGAATGGACAAAATCAGTGCGTATATTGCCTTGTTGTTCTTGAGCAGAGATACTAATTATGAACTTGAACAAAAAGAGTTTTACTCTGATTTGTATGTAGTAAAAGGTGGAATAAAAGATGCAGACACAACAGCTGAAGTCTAGAATTGAAGCAGTGCTTTTTGTTACTGCAAAAGCACTGACGGTTGATGAAATTGCGGTATATTTGGATTGTGAATCAGAAGAGATAGAAGAAGCAATTTTGGAATTGATTATGGATTATTCTTCTCGTGACGGAGCTTTAGAAATCGATGACGAAAACGGATACATTCTACAGGTAAAAGAAGAGTATAGCGACATTGTGGAAAAAATTTGTCCGATTGACCTAAAACCTGCAGTTTTGAGAACACTGCTTGTTATTGCACTAAAAGAACCTATCCGTCAAACGGAACTTGTAAGACTTCGCTCGGGAGCCTATGAACATGTTGCAGAACTCGTTGAAAAAGGTTTGGTTTCAAAACATAAAGACAAAAACGGCAGAAGTATCAACATCAAAACTACACCAAAATTTGCCGAGTATTTCAAATTAAAAGGTGATACGAGAGCACTTGCTCAACAGTTGGAAAAAGAATTGGAAGAAAAACTCAATGCGTAAAATTTTACTTGGTATATTTTTAATTGTTTTACTTGTAGCCTTGTTCTACAAGTCACCGTTTTCGGCAATGTACAATTTTAACAAGGGAAAAGAATTATACCTTGCGAGCAATTACGAGCAATCTTTGCCGTATTTTGAAAGAGCCTTATTTGCAACACCAAAAGATAATTTAATGCGTTATACTTACGTTTTGGCACTTTCAAAAGCAAAACCGACTTACACCGTACAAAAGAAATTATACAACATTGCAAACTCCGAACCCAATGACGAAGCAGCAAAAACAGCAAAATTAAAAGTAGCGTTTCTAAAATCTTTGATTTTCTCGGAGTTCAGAGGAAATTACATAAGCAATGCCGTTTTTGGAAACGATATTCTTCGTTGGGATATTCGTTCTTTCCCGCTGAAAGTCTATATTGAAAACTCAAGCGATATTCCGAGTTACTACGTTGAGAACATAAATAAAGCCTTGTCGTTGTGGTCAAACAGCACAAATTTTGTTAAGTTTACTCAAGTTCAAAACGAAAAGGACGCAAATATTGTAATTTCGTTCAAGGATTTGCCTGAAGATTATTGCAAAAAAGATGTTTGCAGTTACGTTGTAGCCTTCACTGAGCCTGAAATTTCAAGTCAAAAACTTCTTAAGAAAATGAATTTGACATTTTATAAAACAAACCCGAGACACTCAAATTTTACACAGCAAGAAATTTTGAATACCGCCTTGCATGAACTCGGTCATACCTTAGGAATAATGGGACACAGCAATAATCCGAGAGATTTAATGTTTGCTCAAAAAGATAACGGCTCAAGATATTTTACAACATTGCCGACACCTAATTTTACAATGAACGATTTGAACACTCTCGTTTTGTTATATAGAATTAAACCGACAATTTCAAACAATCCGAATTTGCAAAGCGAAACTTTCTATTACGCACCGATTTTGATTGGTGAAGATGACGAAAGAATAAAAAATAAAATTCTTGAAAACCAGAATTATATCAAAAATTACCCGACAATCGCAGGCGGATATATCAATTTGGCATCATCTTATGCGGATTTTGGAGATTTTCAAAGTGCAATAAACACCCTTCAACAAGGTGAAAGATACATCAAAAGTAATGATGATAAATACTTAATTGAATACAACAAAGCCGCAATTTACTATAACATGCAACGTTATTCGGAAGCCTTGACTGCCGCTAACAATGCAAAATCAATAAAAGATGATGCAAGTATCAATGAATTGATTGAAGAAATACAAAATTTAAGCAAATAAAATTGTATTTTTCGCAATGTATTCAAAGATTTTCAGAAGTTTAGTTGTCAGATTTTTTAGAGATGACCATAGCATTTGAAAGAGCGATACCTCCGATTTGTTGCGGTTTGTTGACGATAACCCCATTCACATACATTACGGTAGAACCGCCACCGTCAAGGTTAATTGCATCAACACAACCTAAAGATTTCATAAAATTAGCAAGTTCGACAAGCGTAAGCCCGACAGAATGACCTTCTCGCCCATCTGCAGTAATCAAAATTAAATCATTGTCTTTGGTATAACCTATTGCGGTTCGTGGATTTCTACCCCCGATTGCTTGTAGTTTTTCAGCAGTCATATCTACATAAACCTCACCGTTTTTAACCAAATAAGGACCACCGCCGATAATATGTTTTGCATTATTCCAACCGGAAGACAACAATAATTGAGTATCAACGGCACCTGCACCAAATAATTTACTTAATTTTGATTTAGGTCCGACCAAAACATAACCGTTTTGCGGAATAGAAAGGGGATTGGCAGAAGCCGCCGTAATCCGATTATTTTCAACACGAAGTTGAACTCCATACTGTGGAGAAGCAGGGGCAACGGCTCCCCAATCACGAGTATACATCAATATATATGAGGATAACATGCGTGGTTGATTTATATTATCAATAGGAATTTCGTACCCGTTACCGATAATTTTGCCTTTGAATTGCACACGATCAACCTTATAACCGTTTTCAAAAATTCCGAAAGCTACTCTGTCATAAATCGGACCTGTGTATAATTTATGATTAATCATCAAAGTTCCGAGCGGAACACCCGTTTGCGGTTTAAAAAATCCGCCATTTATTGCGACTATTGAATTTGTGTTTTGAGCAATGGTTCTAACCGTTCTTTTACTGTGTAAATAGGAAGACGAAGCAACAGCAGGGCGAACTTCATAATCTTTAGCAACAAGTTTATTAACTTCAACAACATTCAATCTTACAGGTTTTCCACTGAAATACCTTGTCATACGGATATGTTTAACCCCGTCAGCCACGTCACTTACATAATAACCTTGATATTTTTCTTTAATTCGTGCATCAAATTTATTTTTCAAATACCCCGAACTCAGACCGTTATTTATGTATTTGGTCAAAGTTGTCATTGCAGGAACCGTCAAATTTGTATTTGCAATCAAATCATTTGCAAAAATTGAAGGCATAAAATATAGATTATACAAAACAAATGCTAAAAAGAAAAATCCCGCTGCATAAAAATGCGACTTCAAATTAAAAAATAAAATTTTGCGTGCAAAAATCGTATCCATTATATCATCACCTTTCAGTGTTAATTTTTCGGATACCTTTTTGATTTTAGAGTGGGGCGGGGAATAACACTCATCAGAAACCTATGAGGGCAAATAGGAACTTCCTATTAATATTTTAAACTATCTTTACAAATAGTTCAATCCTTTACCTTGCTTGGGTTTTACAAAACTAAATAGTGGTAAAGATACACTATTTCTGTCTTTTGAAGTCATCATTTTTTATTTAAAATAAAGATAAATTAAACCAATGTATCTAAAATATTCTTAACCTTGCCAACTTCTTTTGGTTGAAGTTTTTCAACATAATCCGTTGAAATTCCCGACGGTTTTCCTATAGTTCTTGTTAAATGATAAACCGCAAAGTCTTTGATCCCTTTGTTTTTTGCATTTTCGGAAAACGAAATAAATAAATCAGCGGCTTTACCTAACAAAGTTTCTTGAATTACAACATTATCACCTTGTTTAGTCGTTCCGATAAAACTATCAAGATTTTTTGATTTTGCTTCAACAATTTTATCAAATGCCTTATTTACAACGGCTTCCACGTTCTTAGATTTTCCTGAAAATGATTGATTTCCTGCATAATTAACAGGACTGATATTTTGTACTAACATTATGAATCCTCCGACTGAGTAAGTGTATATTACACACTTATTAGAATACAAAATACATCTGTTGTCAATATAAAATTTTGAAATAAGCCGACAAGTTTACGTCATTTTGAAACCTTAGAAAATTGGAATAGTTTTTCTCATCAATCAATATCAACAGGTGGGCGTTGGATTTTTTCAATCGCTTCACGAGCGGTAAAGACAACGGCTTCAGGAACATTCTCTATCACGGTCAACTGTCGCAGAACATCAACAACACGTTTAAAAGCACGAACAATGTCACCTTCACCCATTTCAAGAGATTCTGTCACGGTTTCCCACTCAGCCCCTTCAACCCATAATTCAATCATTGAACTGAAATAAGGGTTAATATACAACGGCGAGTCAATATCATGACGAGATTGAGCTTTAAAAATCTTTTTCTTGATATTACGGATTTGGTTAAGAGTTTTGCGAACAGGCTCAGAGAACGGAATATAAGGTATTTCCGTACGCAAATCTTCAGTCGTAATCGCACAAATTACCCCCGCAAGTTGAGCAGGCGTAAGATTTTCCAAAACTCCAGAGAAAATTATTTCTGCCAAATATAATTCATTTTCAGCCCTGATTTGAGAGGTGGTTTTACCTTTTGCAGTCGGATAATCGTTTTCCAAATAACCAAATTCTTTTAAAATTTCACGGTGAGCCAAAAATTTATTCCAATAAATATCCTTTTGCCGTTCTATTTCCTTTTGTAGTTTCTTCTTTTTAGACAAAATCCGTCCGATAACCTCAATATTTTTCGAGTGTTTTTTATAATATTTGCAACAATCACAAGGAAAACTTTTCAGTTTAGTAAGTTCAGCCTTGTTACGTTCGCCAAATTCAATAACTTCAGGGGAAAGTGGTCTGTGTTTTGCTTTTTCCTGACGAAGAATTTTCTTATAAGTTTGCCTATTTTGAACATACAAAAATCTTACCCTGTCATATTCTGCCATAGTTTGGTCAGACAATTTTGCAGGACAAACAAATTCACGCTCTTTTATATCAGTATCAAATTGTTCAAGTTGAGCCAAAATCGGTTTCAAGCGAAAATCGGAAGAATAATAACCAAAACTTTTCAAAATAAGTTCTTTTGATTCTTCTAAAGAAAATCTTTGTAACAAGTTCAAAACCATTGAATAACTCGGTGAAAAACGGCTTTCCAACGGATTTGAACCGCTCAAGACAAGTTCTGCAACCTCTTCAGGAGATTGAAAAGAAGTGCCTACAATAGTTACATAGCCGACCTCGTCCATTCCACGACGTCCCGCACGACCTGACATTTGCAAAAATTCGTTAGCCGTAAGCATTCTGTGTCCCGTGTCAGTACGTTTGCTTGTTGAACTTATTACAGTCGAACGTGCAGGCATATTAATTCCCGCAGCAAGAGTTTCCGTAGCAAAAACGACCTTTATCAAGCCCATTTGAAAAAGTTTTTCAACTAAATTCTTCCATGCCGGTAATAATCCTGCGTGATGCGAAGCAACACCTTGTATTAAATATTCAATGTGTTTGTTTCCGTATAGGTGCGGATTTTCGGCAATATACTCATCTATAAACGCTTTGATTTTTTCCTGTTCGGCTTTTGTATTTAGCCCCAATCCTGAACATTTTTCCATTTGCTCGTCACATTTCTTGCGGGAAAAAGTGAAATAAATCGCAGGAAGCATGTCATTTTCAGCCAAATTGGAAATAATTTGTTTTACATAAGTCTTTTTACGCTTGTCTTTGCCTATTGCCCATTGAGGTTTTTCAGGCTTAATTTTTTTATTTAATTTTCCGTCAGGAGTCAACAAAGGCAACAATTTAAACGGTTGTGAACTGTCAAAATAATAAAATCTGAGCGGAACAGGTCGAAAATCGGTATTTACCAACTCGGTTCTTGAATGCACGGTATTTATCCAGTTTGTAAGTTCATCACAATTTGCAACCGTTGCTGACAGTGCAATAATTTGAATATTTGTAGGACAATAAATTATACTTTCTTCCCAAACCGTGCCACGCTGTTCATCATTCATATAGTGAACTTCGTCTAAAACGACATATCGAACATTTTTCAAATTATCGGCAACAGCACCAAAATTTGTTCCGTAAAGCATATTTCTGAAAACTTCTGTCGTCATAATGACTATTTGAGCCCCACGATTTATTGATGTATCACCCGTCAAAAGTCCGACTTTATCAGAACCGTATTTTTCGCTAAAGTCATAAAACTTTTGGTTCGAAAGAGCCTTTAATGGTGTTGTGTAAAAAATTCTGCAACCCTGTTCTAATGCACGATGAATTGCGTGCTGAGCAATTACGGTTTTACCTGCACCTGTCGGAGCACAAACAACAACACTTTTGCCCTCATCAATAACTTCACAAGCCTCTTTTTGAAAATCATCTAACTCAAATGGAAATTCATACATAATTTTACTATCCTTAAAATCTGTCTATTCATATTATAACATAGATTTCAACTTTTTGCAGAAGTCGTAAAATTTTAAAAATGTAAAGTAATTTTCGGCAAAATACGCAAGAAACACTTGAAATGAGGACATGTTTATAAGAAAATTCAGGTATAACGTTTATTTAAGTAGAAGGGATATTTGGGTTCAAATGATTAAGTTTGATTGTAGAAATGTGGATACATGTGTCATCGGTACAGAACACGGTTTGGATTTAGCAAGTGAATTTGCTCAATATAAAGATAAAATAACGGGAATTATTGCAGATTTAAACCAAAGAAAAGACAAACCGGGACAATGGCTACAGTGGATGAATTTGGGCTATAATGAAGAAACCCTTTGGTATGTTAAAGAATACGCATCAATGGTTCGAGGGAGATTTGATAATTTGTTAATCCTTGGTATCGGGGGTTCTGCATTAGGCGGAATGGCAGTAACAGAAGCCTTATTAAAACCTTTTTGGAACTTACTGACTCCCGAACAAAGAAACAATTATCCACGAGTATTTTTCTTAGATAACATTGACCCTGACACAATGAGCAGCTTATTTGAAACCCTGGACCTCAAAAAAACACTTGTAAACGTTATCACAAAATCAGGCTCAACCGCTGAAACAATGTCACAATTTATGATTGTTAAAGATTTACTTGTTAAAGCAGTTGGCGAAGACGAATACAGAAAGCATGTCGTTGCCACTACCGATAAACAAACAGGAGTTTTACGACAAATAGCGGAACAAGAAGGCTACAAAACTTTTGTTGTTCCGGACGATGTAGGTGGCAGATTTTCGGTATTTTCGGCTGTCGGACTTTTACCATTTGCCCTCTTGGGTATTAATGTTGATGAAATCACAAACGGCATAAAAGACATGGATTTAGCTTTGAAAAATACCGATATTAACGAAAACATTGCGGCTCAAAATGCGTTAATTCAATACCTTATGGACACAAAAAAAGGTAAAAATTTGTCTGTTATGATGCCGTATTCAAGCCGTTTGAAATACGTTGCCGACTGGTATGCTCAGCTTTGGGCGGAATCATTAGGCAAAGAAGAAGATTTACAGGGCTGTCATATTCATATCGGTCCGACACCAATCAAGGCTCTTGGAGCAACTGACCAGCACTCACAAATTCAACTTTACAACGAAGGTCCAAACGATAAAATTATTAATTTTATAAGAGTTGAAGAATTTGACACAAAACTTGAAATCCCGAGACTATTTGAATATACGGGAATTGGCTATTTAGGCGGAAAAACAATCAATGATTTGCTAAATGCCGAAGCGGATTCAACAAAGGTTTCACTATCTGATTATGCACGTCCGACCGTAACTATTACTTTACCTAAAATAGACGGTTACCACATGGGACAACTTCTTTACATGCTGGAAGTTCAAACAGCCATTGCAGGTGCTTTGTATAATATCAACGCCTTTAACCAACCGGGAGTTGAACAGGCAAAAAATTACACTTACGCACTAATGGGCAGAGCCGGTTATGAAGATTCTGCAATCAGCCTACAGAAAAAACTTGCTATGGTTACCCAAGTAAAATAGAGACATTTTGATGAAAAACTTATCCAAGATATTATTTATTATTTTTGCAGTGCTGACTTTTGCAGCATCTCCATTTGCAGTCAGCTCCTGTCAAACTGTCTTGTATGGCGGAATTGAGAAAGTTCCGAACGAATTTTTTGGAGGGTGGCGAGTTGTTTCTCACAGAAAAACTACAGATTCACCAGTAACTTTTCGTGAAAAAAACATTGATATTTGGAACTTATCAAGTGCAAATAACGTCATAACATTAAGCAATCCTTTTTCGGGAGCAGAGGCTCAAATCAGCGTAAGAGAAGTTCGAGGAAATTACATTGAGTTTGTTAAAATAGGGAAATACGATAACAAAATAATTACTGACAAGGTTAAACTTGAGATTAAAGGAAATTATTTCTCGGGAACAGACGAATTAAATCTAAAAACACTTTCTGACGTTGACAAAAGCGTAATAAAAAATGAACATGCGACCTACTCTCTCTCAGGAGAAAGGATTTCAGGACAAGAAATCACCAGATGAGGAATTTATAAATGACAAAAGTTTACGATTTTGATGTTGTAATTTTAGGCGGCGGACCTGCGGGATTATCTTCTGCAATTTACGCTGCAAGAGGGAATGTATCAACCGCAATTATTGATATTAACACCTTTGGAGGTCAACCCGTAAATTACACGACTTTGGAAAATTACCCCGGATATGTCGGGTGCGATACATTTACATTAATGGAAAATTTTGAAAAACAGGCTAATGATTTTGGCGTTAAAAATTTCCCTATGCAAGAAATCTTGACAGTTGACTTAATTTCAACACCTAAAAAAATCCTGACAACCGAAGGAAATTTTAATGCAAAAACCGTAATTCTCGCAACAGGGGCAAACCCGATGAAACTCGGAGTAAAAGGGGAAGCAGAATTTACGGGACGAGGAGTAAGTTATTGTGCAGTATGTGACGGAGCCTTTTATAAAGATAAAACAGTTACTGTCGTTGGCGGCGGAAATGCTGCAGTTGAAGAAGCAATGTACCTGACAAGATTTGCGAAAAAAATCTATCTTATACATAGAAGAAACGAACTTAGAGCGGACAAAATCGTTCAGGAACGACTAAAACAGTGTGATAAAATTGAAATTCTTTACAGTACAACGGTTAAAGAAATTCATGGGGAAGAAAAAGTAACCTCAGTTACCTTGTGCGACATGACAACAAATGAATGCTCCGAATTAAAGACTGACGGAGTTTTCCCTTATATCGGAATTCGTCCGAACGTTAATTTATTTTCAGGACAATTAAAACAGGACAGCAAAGGATTTATTGAAACTGACGAAACAATGAAAACCTCTATTGACGGAGTTTTTGCAGTCGGTGATGTTCGAGTTACCCCGCTAAGACAGGTAATTACGGCGACTTCAGACGGGGCAATCGGGGCAGTTTATGCGGTCAAATACCTTGAAGAAATCAAAGATAAAATTCTGCAATAATATAAAGAAGTAAAGAAGATATTAATATTTGCCTAAAGATATAAAGATTATGTAAGGAAATCCCTGTTCACTCATTTTTTAATTTATAATAATAATGTAGAGAACAATAAATGGAGAAAATATTATGCAATCAGTAAACGAAATTCTTTCTAAATTAGAAAATGCAGATAACGTAACAAAAAACAAAATCGAAAACCAATTAGTAAGCATCGGAACATCTGTTGTTCCTGAATTGGTTGACGAATTGCAAGTAGTTAGAGGAATTAAAAGAGGTGTTGTAGCAATGACACTTATTCGTTTAGGTGATGTTTCAGTTCAGTACCTTAAAAAAGCCGCTCACGAGAATAAAGATTTTGAATGGGTTGCTGAATACTTAATCAGAGAAATCAAAGGTCAAGCAGCATAACTTATTGCATAAAAATTTTATAAATACGAAGAAAAAGAGATTAACAGAGGAATAGTTAATCTCTTTTTTTGTGATAAAATAAAGGTTATGAGAAATTACGACAATTTCAGCTACACTTGTATGTTTGGTGGAGGAGCAATCAGAGGGGCTGCCCATGCCGGAGTTGTAAAATGTTTTGAAGAACTGGGAATAAAGCCGTCAATTCTTGTTGGTTCGTCAGTCGGAGCGTTAGTGGCTATGCTTTACGCTGTCGGATATACCTCAGAAGAGCTCGCCGAAGTTTTCCTTTCCGTAAATTTTGAATTATTCAGAGATATTTCGCTAGGATTTAATCATAAATTTGCACTGAGCAAGGGGGAAGTTTTCCTAAATTGGCTAAGAGAACTCATTGAAAAGAAGTATTATAAGGAAAAATATGTAGAAGGCAAGAATGAACCCGTAAAATTTTCAGACCTTGAAAAGGATTTGATAATCATTACAACAGATATGTACACCTTCAAATGCAAGGAGTTTTCGACCTTTGAAACCCCTGATTATGAAGTTGCAATGGCCGTTAGAATTTCTTGCTGCATGCCGGGCTTGATGCGAGCTTTTAATGTCGGAGACAAACTCTTGGTCGATGGGGATTTAATGAAAGGAAAACCGATGTGGCAACATTCCCCGAACCTTGCAGACACAAACGACAGAATTCTTGAAATCAGACTTGAAGGCGAATTTTTAGGTACAGATGAAAAGGTTGCGGAATATGTAAACGGCATGTACTCCTGCATGACATCAACAGAAACCGATTTTATCAGAAAATTATACGGAAATTCTGACAAATACGATTACTTGGTTATAAATACGGGAAATGTCGTTGTTGTGGATTTCAATTATCCGAGCGAAAAACGGCAGGCTATTATTGACGAAGGCTACAATCAGACGAAAAAATATTTTACTCAAACGTTAATCGAGAAAAAACAAAAAATCTTGGCATGCTATAAAAACATTTTGGAAAAATTGGAAAAAATTTATTTCTTTTTACGACAGAGCAAATTCATGCCTGCAAAAAATGCAACCTCAGAACTTTTCATATACCTTGCGGAAGTACGCAAAATTATGGACGAAGAGGTCTATCATTCAATAAAAATGTTCCAAAAATTTCTGTTTAACAACGTAAAATCAGGCTTGCTGGGCAGAGCCACCTGTACAAACAGACAAACCATAACAAACTCGTTATTTTCAATAATTACGGACTTAGAAACCCGAATAGAAAAAATGGAAGAATATTTAAACAAATTTTCTAATTGACAATGAGAAATTTTTGAGATAACATAAAAACAAGGAAGGCGTGCGTTTCGGTGTGCTGACCGTAAGAATATTGAAAACTAAATAAACAGATTATAACGTGCTCCAGTGGCGGAATCGGTAGACGCGTTGGACTTAAAATCCAATTGGGCGTATAACCCAGTGCCAGTTCAAGTCTGGCCTGGAGCAATTCTTTAAAAGACTCACTTCGGTGGGTCTTTTTTATTGGGAAAAATTGAGAAGATACACAAAATAAAGAGAAAAACAATCCGTATTTTTACTTAAGTAAAAATACGGGCTTTTATTTTTGAGAAAAATTTGACATAATCTAAACTGTTAGAGAATTAAAAAAGGAGCACCATCACTCAAAAAAAAAAGAATATGGAAGTTAACAAAAAGAAACTGAGCAAATTGGATTTTAATGTTTTGATTTACGGGATATAAGAATTAAACAAAGTAAATCACTTTGATTTTCTCAAAACAGATTAACACAGGCAAGACAATAAACTGTCCTTGTCAAAATTTCTGTTGCTTTAAAATATCTTTTTCCAAAACTGCCAACAAATCAAAAGTGCACATTAAAAAAGGAAAGGAGTACTATCCATGAAATGACAATAAAACTTGTATATTTTCAATAAATTTTATAGCCGTATTATTCCTAAAAAATAAAAGGAGATAAAAATACTAATACAAATAAAAATAATAGCAGAAATATAGGAGCAAAGAAACAAACAATTCCTATAATCTGCAAGAAAAAGATTAGTTTTGAATTTAGAAATCTATCATTTGCGATTTGGACTTTTAAAAAGAGATGCAAGAATATTGCTATCGAAATTGCAACTACAGAAAACCCGACTACGGCAAATAAAACCAATACAAAACCCATTCCGGGATTTGAGATTTCAAAAAAAGGCGACGTAGTGGACGGAGCAATAAAAAGGCATATAAATGTTATCAGATTTATTAACCCTACAACCACCAAAAAATTAAAACTATATCGATTTCTTATATTATTCAAAAATTTCATAAGCGTATTATACACAAAAAAACGAAAATTACGATAGCCCAAAATATAAGAATAATAAATATAGTAAAAAAGCAAATGTGGCAATTATCGATAAAATACCTATAATTTGCAAGAAAAAGATTAATTTTGATTTCATAAAATCATTATTTTTTATTTTTTGTTTCAAAAATATGTGCAGAAGTATTGCAACAAAAATTGAAACAATTAAATACACAAGCATTGCAAGAAATACAAATAGTAGTACCATTCCCAAATTTAAAATTTCAAAAAATGGCGGCTTTTTAGATGGCTCAACACAAACAAACAGCCAAGATAATAGATTTATTAACCCTACAACGACTAAGAAATTAAAACTATATCGATTTCTTAAATTAGCCCAAAACTTCATAGTCGCATTATACCAAAAAGAAAAATAGATAAAAATGGAATTAAGAATTTAATTCAAGCCATAGCAGCACCAATAAAGGAGCTAAACAAAAAATAAATCCTATAATTTGTAAGAAAAAAATTAGCTTTGAATTTAAAAATCTTTCATTTGTAATTTTGGATTTCAAAAATATCAGCAATAGTAACGCTACTGAAAGTGCAATTACCGAAAACCATATCAACGCAAACAATACCAATACAAACCCCATTCCCGGATTTGAGACTTCAAAAAATGGCGGCGTAGTGGACGGAGCAATAAAAAGGCATATAAATGTTATCAGATTTATTAACCCGACAACCACTAAAAAATTAAAGCTATATTGATTTCTTATATTATTCAAAAATTTCATTCGCACCCCCTAATAATCTGTAAACGGAATATTCCAATCTCCAAAACTCCAATAAGGGGATAATAAAGGATCTAAAAGCGGAAGAAGTGGAGCAGCAACAGACAAAAACAGGCAGAACACACCTAACAGTTGTCCGAAGAAAACGATTTTAGAATTTAAAAACTTCTCATCAGTAATCCTGTTTTTTTCGGCAAAAAATAGCCATATCGCAACAATAATTGAGAAAACTGCCAAGTACCAAATCGGATACATTATAAACTCGGTAAATATATCAAATTGCTTACTAATTTTTAACATTACTACTGCCACCAAAAAGGTATAGAAATTAACCAGCCCTATAAATGCTAAAAAATTAAAACTATAACGATTTCTCAAATTATTCAATATTTTCATATTGAAATCATACAGGAAAATCTGAAATTTTACAAATAATTAAAAATATTATAACCTTTTTTCACTCTTGGGGCGGTTTGTTCGGTCGGGGTAATATTAAACCCATCATCAAAATAGAACTCACATTCTCCACTTTGTTCAAAAAGTTCTGAGGGTAACAACAATCCGCTTTGTATTGTACAATTTTGCTCCAAAATACTACAATATTTAGAAGTTCTATAAAAATTAACCGAATACAAATCCAACGACTTATCAACCCCATGCACAGAAAAAATCACGGAATTATTATCACTTTTTGCATTTGGGAATTTCTCGGAAAATTCCTTTGCTATCTGTGAATCACTTTTCAAAGATACTAAACTTACAGGTTTTGTTTTCAATTTGTGATAAACCGCTGCACAATACGAATTTTGGGCAAACTCATGAAAATCAACCTTTTGAACAAATAAAAAGATTATAAACAAACAAACTAAAGGAATTGCAAAATTCAACACCACCGCAAAAATTGTCCATTTGATTTGCGAAAGTTTAAACTCATATCCGGATTTATGATTATTTGCGGAATATGCCCAATCATTCCCCCTAATTCCGCAATACAGTTGAAACACAAGCAATAAAATCCAATTTAAACCAAAAGGCAACTGAAACCATATCAAAGGAATTGCAATCAGCGTAATCCAAACCTTATGCGGGATTCCCCAAATAAAGGTCAACAAAAATGCAGCCCAGTTAAAGCCCTTCAATTCGGTTGGCAACGTTTTTTGAAAAGCCTGATTTTGCTTGTAAATATTCCTGATATCTTCAATTTTCATAAAATATTATTAACCATTAATTACACGTTCAAAAGACGACCAATCAAAATTTTTATTTTTGACCAAATGTTCTATTGCTTGCATATCAAGATTTTTGACCGTTGAAAATTCATTTGTAAAGGATTTTTTTAAACCGACAAGCGGGAACCCGAATTCTTTTGCTAATTTCTCAACCTTGATATCATAATTTATTCCAAGCACCTTAACCTTTGACAACAAGCCGACAATCAAGGCATGAAAACGCATAGCCACCATAAATTCTGATTTTGCAATATTATTTACAGTTTCTTCATCAGTCAGTCCTGAAAAAATCGTAGTTTTCGTATCAGAATTAAGAAGTTTTACTGCGTGTTCAAACTTTTTGCAAACCTCTAAATCAAGTAAATCCTGAAACGAATAAATATCTATCATATAATCAGGAAAGTTAGTTACAACGCTTTGAGCAAGCCTATCGATAAAATCTTCATTCATCATCGCACAATTTCTCAACTGAACAGCAACACGTTTTTCCTTCGAAATTTCAGGAATTACCGTTGAAAATATCGGATCGCACAACAATTCCGAATTAACATTCCATTTTTTCAACAGTTCCTGACTTTTTGCATCACGAACACTTACATAAGTACAAAATTTGAGCAAAAAGCCTGTCAAAAATTTTCCAAAAGGATTTGAAATCGGACCTATACCTTGAGCAAAAATTATAACTTTTTTACCCAAAATCAACCCCATAAAAATTACAAAAAGATAATATATTAAACTTTTAAAACTCGTAGTATCCTGCAACAAACTACCGCCACCCGAAATTACAAAATCAGATTTTGCAATCGCACCGATTAAATCTCGAATATTAAAGGTATAAACACTTCTCACAAAACGGAATTTGCTTTTAGTATATTTAGTATCGGAAGAAATAACAGTAATTTTATGTCCGTATTCACGCAATTTTGCAACCAAAACGGACAAAATCGCCTCATCACCAAAGTTTTTGAAGCCAAAATACCCTGACAAAACAAATCTTTTTTTCTTCATTCTAAACCCCGTTTTTATAAATTTTAAAGACCTCATCATAATAAGGGACAGATTTTATCGCCCCAATACCTTGAGCCTGCAAACCTGCCGCAATAGAAGCGATTTTTGCGGACTCTGACGGTGAATACCCTTCTGTTACCGAATGCAAGTACGCTCCGTTAAACGCATCACCGGAAGAAGTTGTATCAACGGTCGTTTCGGTATAAAACGGAACAAAAATCGTACTTTGATTATTATTAACGTAATATCCTTTATCCTTGCTTGATTTTACAATAATTGTATCAATTCCGTAATCTGTCAAACGTTTTATAGCCTGTTCAACAGATTCCAATTCGTATAACGTACGAATATCGTTATTTTCACTGATAAACAAAATATCCGTCAACGGTAAGATTTCCGCAATATATTCTTTTGCCTCATCTTCTGATGATAAAAGTTTTGAAAAATTAGGGTCGTAAGCTGTCAAAACACCGTTTTCTTTGGCAACCTCAAATGCTTTTTTCACGGCTTCTCTTGCCTGAATGGACAAGGACATCGTAACCCCTGAAGCATAAACCACCTTTGCAGATTTTATATAATCTTCGTTAATATTATCTATTGACAATTTTGCAGGTGCAATTTTCTTTCTGTAATGAGCAAACTCTTTGCCTTCCCCAACAACCCTTGCAACAAAATAAATTCCGTTATTATCCTCGGTACAAGTAACAAAAGAGGTGTCTAAACCTTCTTTTTCCCAACTTTTTACCAAAAATTGTTTAAAAACGTCATTTCCAAGACATGTGATAAAACCGACTTTTGATTTTAACCTACTTGCAGCAACTGCGACCACCAATGAATCTCCGCCGTAATATTTGTGCAAACATTCTGCATCTTCCAATTTTTGATTAGAAGATAATTCTATCAAACTTTCGCCAATAGTAATAATATCCAAAGATTTCTCTGACATTAGTTTAATTGCTCCAATAATTCTTTTGTGCGTTTTGTAATTTCAGAATAAGAGTCAACACCCGTCAAGTTTCTGCCAACACCGACGGCCAACGCACCTGCTTTTAAATAATCGGCGACTTCATGTAGTTTAACATCACCTTGAGGAATAATATTCAAAAACGGCATCGGTCTGAGTAAGTTTTCGATATATTCAACACCGCCCATAGCCGTAATCGGATAAATTTTCACAACGGGAATTCTTGATTTCCATGCAAGGTAAGCCTCATTTGCTGTTGATGTTCCCGCAATAAACGGAAGTTGTTTATCCTTTGAAATTTTCAACAAATTATGTTGAAAAATCGGTGAAGAAATTATTTTAGCCCCTGAATCAATCGCTGCCTGAGCCTGCAAAGAGGTAATAATTCCACCTGCACAAATTATCGCTTTATCAGCAACTTTGCTGATTGCATTGAAAATTCTCGGTGCTTCCACATTAACTTCCATAACATCAAGTCCGCCGTCAAGTAGTGCGTTAACTTTTGCTATAACGTCTTTTTCGTCCGTACTTCTGATAATAGGAAATACTTTGTTTTTCTTTAGTTTTTTTGTTAAATCAAAATTCATAATCTTCCCTTTTCTTAAACTTTATTATATCATAAAATAAATAACCTGTAGGGAGATGTGTATGAAAAAATTTAAAAACTTTTGGTTTTATGCCGGTGCTTTTTGCATATATTTAATACTAACGGTAATCTTTTCAGCAATAGCAGCATTTTTTTTAACAAAACCCGTTTACGGATTTCTGGTAAGAAATTTTGTTGCACAAAAATATTCCTCCGGTAATACTCTTATCATCGCATTTGATGATAGAACCGCAGAAAAATATACCAATTGGGATTCTTCAAGTACACTTGCGGATTTGCTGGATTATTTTTACACTTACACAAACAACAACAACATAGCACTTGATATGAATATCCAAAAACACAACCCGACAAACGAAGGAATGGTCAGAAAACTTGATTTTCTAAAGAAAATGCAAAATCTGACAACTGGTTTTGTTCCGTCAAAAGACAGTGACCAAAATAAACCGACATTTGAAAGCTTCAAAAATAACCAAAAATTAAACGTAAAAATAGTAGGCAAAGATATTTATCCTAAAAGATATTTCGGGATTGAAAACATTTCAGAATATCTTGCCGCTCAAAAAATCAATTTAGGTTCAGTTTATTTTAAAGAAGACGAAGTAACTCACCAAGTATATAATTCCGAATACCTTGTAAGAATCGGGGAGGATTTTTACCCGTCCTTAGCGTTAAAAACCTACCTTTTGGAAAACAACACAAACGACATAATTTTAGATAATTATAATATAATTATCCCTAAAACAGGACGAAAAATACCCATAAAAATAAGCAAAGATGGACTTATAAAAACTCCGCTTTGGTTTTATTCAAACATTAAAGGGATAACTTATTCTCACAGTTCAATTTCAGCCTACAGACTCCTTGACACCTACTACGAATTAAAAAAAGGAATTACCCCGCAAAATCACCCTGAATTATACGATTTGAACAGTAAAAATCCGTTAATTGACCCTGAAAATTTCCAAAATAAAACCATCTTTATCGGGGATAACATCACAGGTCCGTCCGCCGATGTGGTAAAAACACCGATTAGCGAACGTCACCCGGGAGTTGACGTTCAGGCGACGGCTTATGACAATTTATATTGTGACAATTTTGTTAAAAATGACGGTTTACTTGTTTTCGCACTTGACTTGTTCTCGTTATTAGTTCTTTCAATTTTAGTATTTAGAATAATCTTAAAAACAAAAGTATTCAAAGGCTTTTTGGCTATCTTTGGATTAAACATCGCCTACATTTTAGGTGTAATTATTTTTGCTTGGTTAGGAATTATCACAAATCCCGTAATCCCGATTAGTGCCGAGATTATAACCTTTGTTTTTGGGTATTCATTCAAATTTATCACTGAAAACAGAAACAAAGAAAAAATCAAACAGGCAATGGGAAAATATTTATCCCAAGACATTATGAAAAATGTCGTAAACAACATTGACGACCTCAAACTCGGCGGAAAGCGTGCAATAGTAACGGTTTTATTTTCTGATATCAGAGGATTTACAAGTATGAGCGAAAAAATGTCCGCTGAAGACGTTACCAAAATTCTAAACGAATATTTTACCGAAATGGAACCGATAATCACTAAATATAACGGCGTTATTAACAAATTTATCGGAGACGCGGTTATGGCAATTTTCGGTGAACCTATTCAAGACCTTAACCACCCTGTAAATGCGGTTCGTTGTGCTTACGAAATGTTGCAAAAAGTTGCTTACCTGAGAGAAAAGTGGTTAATGGAAGGCAAACCAAAAATTGAAATCGGTATCGGAATCTGTACCGGTGAAGTATTTATCGGAAATATCGGCTCAGAAGCCCGCATGGAATACACCGTAATAGGCGACACTGTGAACCTTGCTAGCAGAATTGAAAGTTTCAACAAAGTGTATAAAACTAACCTGCTTGTCAGCAGTTCGACCTACTCGTACATTTCAGACGTTGCGGATGTTATCAAAATTAATGAAGTTAAAATTCGAGGCAAAGCCCAAAAGATGAATATTTACGAAGTTTTACGAATAGAAAAGCCGAATAAATAATAACAATAATAATTTATTTTATACGCAACTAAAAAAATAAAAACAGGCTCAGAAAATTGAATTTTCAAAGCCTATTTTTATTAAAATATTAAAATATTTTGCAGTTTCAAACTATATTATAGCCTGTCAAATCCTGTGTATTTTCTCAAAACTTCAGGAATAATAACTGTTCCATCTTCTTGTTGGAAGTTTTCAATAATTGCAGCAAACGTTCTGCCAACTGCCAAACCGGAACCATTAATTGTGTGAACAAATCTTGTCTTTCCTGTTGCTTTGTCTTTATATCTGATATTTGCACGGCGAGCTTGGTAATCTCCGTAATTTGAACAGCTTGAAATTTCTTTATAAGTTCCGTAAGACGGCATCCAAACTTCCAAATCCCAACATTTATTAGCGGAAAAACCGATATCAGCCGTACACAAAGAAACACGTCTATAAGGCAAGCCCAATAATTGAAGCATTCTTTCGCCGTTTTCCGTTAGTTTTTCGTGTTCAATCGGTGAATTTTCAGGAGTTGTGTATTTTACCATTTCAACTTTATTGAATTGGTGGACACGGATTAAACCTCTTGTATCTTTACCTGCAGAACCTGCTTCACGTCTGAAACATGGAGTGTAAGCGGTCATATATTTAGGCAATTCGTCTTCTGATAAAATTTCACCAGAATAAATATTTGTAACAGGAACTTCTGCTGTCGGAATCAAGTACAAATCTTCATTTTCGCATTTGTACATATCTTCTTTAAACTTAGGAAGTTGACCTGTACCTGTCATTGTTGCGGAATTTGCCATAAACGGAGGTAAGATTTCTTCATAACCTTCGTTTTGAGTATGTTCATCAAGGAAGAAGTTAATAATTGCACGTTCAAGTCTTGCACCTTTTCCACGATACAAAATAAATCTTGATTGAGATAATTTTACACCACGTTCAAAATCTACAAGTCCTTTTTCTTCGCAAATATCCCAATGAGCCTTGAAATCAAAATTAAATTTTGTAGGTTCACCCCACGTTGAAACAACCACGTTGTCATCTTCAGATTTTCCTATCGGAGTAGATTCATCAGGAATGTTCGGAATATGAAGAAGAACCTCTCTTTGTTTTTGATCTAATTGGTTTTGAACTTCCTCTAATTCTTTGATTTCATCACCTAATTTTCTTACGTCTTCTTGAATGGCATCGGTATTTTCGCCATTTTTCTTCATCATACCGATTTTTTGAGATTCATTTTTTCTGCGTGCTCTAAGTTCGTCAGCCTGAGTTTGAATCTTTCTTCTTTCTTCGTCAATTTTAATAACTTCATCAATTGACAAATCAGGATTTCTTCTTTTTAACAATTCATTTATTTTTTCCGGATTTTCTCTAATTAGTTTAATATCAAGCATAATCTACTCTTACTCCTTCTTTTTAAGTACTTGCATTTTATTGTAAACAAAATGAATAATCAAGTTCGGTATTACGAATTTATACATCTTGACAATACAAAATTGCAATATTTCAGAAATAATGTATAATATTAATGAATATAGGGAGATGTGATGTTCAAAAAACTCGCAAAACAATTAAAAGCTGCAAATGACGAAAACTCTTGTTTTCCAATGTCTTCGCCGATTAATTCGTTCAAAGAAGAAACAAAAACAACCTTTTTAAAAGGTTTGTCTAAGCATGCTCTAAATTTATACGAAAGAAAAACAGACATCACAAATTTCACAAAACTAGCACTTTCAAACCCTGAAAATACAACTCACAACAAGATTGTTGATGATTTATTCAGAAAAAACGGAATCGTTGACCCGTTTTCTGAAGATGCGTTGTTTAATCTTTCCGAAAACGAAAGACTTTTAAAGGATTTAGGGTTATAAATTTTTGTAACGATTTTTTATTTTGGTAGCAAAATTACATATTGAGAAGCCTTCGTGTAAATAACAAAAGGAGGCAACTTAATGAACACTAATTACGGCGTAAACCAACCTGCATTCTCGGCAAGATTAAAACTTAACGACATAAACTTGGACAGGGCAAAATTGGCAAAAGCGGAAGAAACTTTTTCTAAATTGACACAACACTATAAAAACGATGAACTTGTTATTCAAGCATATAAAGTTGACAGACCCGACAACACATATTTTCACGTTGCAGATTTCTTAGTTGATGACAAAATTGCGGCAACTTCCGAACCGCTAAAAGAGTTCAAACCTTGGTTCAATAATGCTACAGCGGAAGATATCGGTAATGCCTTTGCAAGAATTTTCAAAAAGGGAAAATATGAAGGTAAGGCAATGCCAAAAGTTGAGAACCTCCAAGGTCGTGTTGCACACCAAAAGCAAATGGCTGAAGTTAATCAACTAAGGGCTAAAAATTCAGGAAATGAAGTATTCGAAACATTAGCTGAACAAAACACTGCAGCAGCAGCAAAAACTCAAAAAATTCTTGACAAAGAAACTGCAAAATGCGATGCTACAGTGGCTAAAATTAAGGATTTCGAAAGCGATATTCCTATTATGGAATGGAATACTTGGTACGCATAATATAAAAATAAATAATAAACCGATAAAAAACACCCTTGAGACACAGGGTGTTTTAACATATAAAACATTTTGTTCATTGACATAAACACTTGTTAATTATATCCTTAAAAGAGGAAGGAAAATAGCACCAAGATGGGAAATATTATTAACATTTGTTTATCTTGTGATGACAATTACTCTGAACACGCAGGAGTAGTTATAGCATCGGTTTTGGCAAATGCAAAACCAACGGATGAACCTGTTTTTTACATCTTGGACGGCGGAATTTCGGACAAACACAAACAAGAAATTTTAACTTTAAAAAATATAAAAGATTGTGAAATTAAGTTTGTCAAAATTAACGAAGACAGTTTTGACAGTTACAAAAAGGTTAAATCCCATCAATATGTAACTCTTGCAACATATTACCGATTGAAATTACCGACATTACTTCCGCATGTTTCAAAAATTATTTATTTGGATTGCGATGTAATTGTCCAAACCTCGTTATATGATTTGTTCAACTTTGACCTAAAAGGCTATCCTATTGCGGGAGTTCACGACATCAAAAAACACATTGTCAAAGATAATCCGTCTTATGTAAATGCCGGAATGCTTGTTGTTGATTTAAAAAGAGTGGTTGAATTAAACCTTGAGCAAAAATTTCTTGAATACACAAAAAAACACATTGACACAATTAAAGTGGGTGACCAAGAAATTATAAACGAAGTTTGCAAAGGAAATATTTTGATACTTGAGGATGAGTGGAATGTTCAGTCAAGCAACTTTACAAACCGTTCAAGTTACACAAAATATCCGAAAATTATCCATTTTACGGCAAAGAAAAAGCCTTGGCACTACGGAAGTTTCAGTTATCATAGAGATTTATATTTCAAATATTTGCAACTTACGCCGTGGAAATTAAACGAAAAAGATTACAAACACTGGACAAAAGACAATCAACGAGATTCGCTGATTGAATACATAAAATATCGTCCGATTTTCTTCCTACGCCCAAGATTTTATGTTGCGTTATATAATACTTTCCTAAAAAAACAATACCCGCCAAAAGATGTCAAAATTTTGGTTGCATATCACAAAAAAGACCATATTTATAACAGTGAAAAATTAGTTCCAATTCATTGCGGACGAAGTGTTGCTTTTGAAAAAACTAAAGACGGGAAAATCTCTCAAGAGGAATTTAATTGGCTGCTAAACAACACTATCGGCGATGATACGGGGGATAACATTTCAAACTTAAACAGAACATTAAACGAAATGACCGCAATATATTGGGCTTGGAAAAATTACGACAAGCTCGGAAATCCTGATTATATCGGGTTAAATCATTATAGAAGATATTTTGAAATAAACTATGGCAAACTTGATGAAATTTTGTCAAAATTCGATTTTATTAAACAAAAACATTCAATTTCAAAACAAAGTTTTTATGATATCTGGCTAAATTTGGAAGATAGAGATAATAATTTTATTGATAATTCAATTCAAATTTGCAAAGAGGTAAATCCGGAAAAGGGAAGAAAAATTGAAAAATTTCTAAAAGGAAATATTCATCGTGGATTTTGCAATATGTTCATTATGAAAAAGGAAGATTTTTTCAAATATTGTGAATTTATTTTCCCTATAGTTTTGAAGCTTCCGCAAGAAGTAACCTATGGCAGACAGGCAGGCTATTTTGCAGAATTATTGACCTCATACTATTTATACGAAATGTCAAAAAAACAAAAAGCGTTTAATACTTCTATCGTTTCATATTACGAAGAAAGCGGGACAAATTTTATTAAAGACAAAATTTTCTCAATAAAAAGAGAAGACCTGTCGGCTCAATCACACATTATTGTTAAGCTTCTAGGGTTAAAACTAAAGTTAAAAATAGGAAAATAAATGGCAAAATTAAGCGTAATTATACCTGTTTATAATGTTGAAAATTATTTAAAAGAATGTCTTGACAGTATCGTTAATCAAACATTGAAGGACATTGAAATTATTGTGATTAATGACGGAAGTAAAGATGGTAGCAGAGAAATTATTGAAGAATATAAGAACAAATATTCAAATATCATTGTCATTGATAAACAAAACGGCGGATACGGTCACACTTGCAATCTAGGCTTATCAAAAGCCTCAGGGAACTATGTTGCAATACTTGAGCCTGATGATTACATTGAACCTGATATGTATGAAACCTTGCTAAATAAAGCTATTGAAACAGATGCAGACATTGTCAAATCACAATATTACGAAAATTATACTCAAAAATTCGGACACTTAAAAAAAACAATGCTTGGCAGAATAATTGAAGATAACGAGGTCTTCACACTGCACGAACACCCTGAATTATTAAGAACACATCCGAGTATTTGGTCTTGTATTTATAAACGAGAACTTTTAACAAGCAACAATATCAAGTTTGTAGAAGCTAAAGGGGCAGGTTGGACAGATAATTTGTTCCAAATTCAAACCTTATATTTTGCAAAAAAAATAGCATTTATAAATAAACCATTTTATTATTGGCGAAAAATAAATTTTGACTCCTCAAAAGATTTGAGAGATTTCACTGTTCCGATAAACAGAACCCTTGAAATTCACCAATGGCTTAAAGAAAATAATATTACTGATAAAAACCTGTTAGTGCAATTATTCAAAAGAGAATTGTCCTATCTCAACGTTATTAACAGAATGATAAAATTTAAAAACCTTTCTCAATACATAAACTTTTTACAAAAATTTTGGGAAATTTCAAATTCCGAAGAACTTATAAAACGAAAAGAAATTACGAAAAAGGAATTAAAATTTTATAAGAGAATGAAAAAATCACCTGTTTTAGAAATTTTAACAGACAAGTCAAAATTAAATATTATAAATTTCAGATTTAGCAGTAAAAGAGAAAATTATATTATACTGTTCGGACAGATTGTTTGGGCAAAAGAATAAAGAAAGCAAAGAGGAAAAATGAGCAAATTAAACATTATTGTAGGAGCAGGGTTTAGCGGAGCAACTATCGCAAATCTTATTGCTGACAAACTTAACGAAAAAGTTATAATCATTGATAAAAAAGACCATATTGCAGGTAACAGTTATGATTATCGTGACGAAAACGGTATTATGATTCACAAATACGGTTCGCATATTTTCCACACAAACAACGAAAAAGTTTGGAAATTTCTAAAAAACTTCACCGATTTTAACACCTATATGCACTCCGTTGTCGGTATTTTAGACGGAATTGAAGCCCAAATACCGTTCAATTTTCACACGCTTTATCAGGTATTTCCTGTAACAATGGCGAAAAGAATGGAATCAAAACTGTTAGATGCGTTCCCTTATAACACTAAAGTTCCGATTTTGGAATTCCAAAAACAAGATGATGACGATTTGAAATATCTTGCAAATTACGTTTACGAAAAAATCTTTCTAAACTACACCACAAAACAATGGGGCGTTTCACCAAAAGATGTGGATGGAGCCGTTACGGCAAGAGTTCCTGTTTATTTATCACTTGATGACAGATATTTTCAGGACAAATATCAGGGAATCCCGTTAGAAGGCTATTCCGCAGTTGTTGAAAAAATGCTTGCCCATAAAAATATTGAAGTCATACTAAACACTGATTTTGAAACCTTCAAAAAACAAAACTCAAATATTTTAGATAGCGAAAACACAAGAATTTTTTACACGGGTTCTATTGACGAATTTTTCAACTACAAATACGGTCAATTACCATACAGAAGCGTTCATTTCAAAATGGAAACTTATGAGCGGGAATTTTATCAATCTCACGCCTGCATAAATTATCCGAATAATTACGATTTCACAAGAATTCACGAATACAAACATTATTTGAATGACAAATCAGATAAAACAGTTATCGCTAAAGAATATTCGGAATTTTTTGAACTCGGTAAAAACGAAAGATATTATCCGATTGCAAGCCCTGAAAATTCCGCATTATACGAAAAATACTTAAACGAGGCTAAAGAGTTGAATAATGTATATTTCTTGGGCAGATTAGGTGATTACAAATATTACAATATGGATTTGGCGATAGCAAGAGCCATTGAACTGTTTGAAAGTTTAAATTAACACGACACGAAAAATAAATAAACAAAAAAAAACAGAAGACTTTTCCAAATTCAGAGAAGCCTTCTGTTTTATAGTTTTAAAAATTTACTATGCGTTAGTATTTAAAATTTTACCAATAGATACCTCAACAGCATCAACAGGAGTACCGTGAGAAATTGCATAACTTTTTTCAAGTTCGGCAAGTTGCGGACGAAGGTCTGTAACTAATTTTGCCGCATTTTTGTAAACTTTATCAGCACCTAGATATTCATGAAGTTTATCAGGAGCAGCATCGGTAATATTTTTAATTCCTTTTGTTAACATTGTTTCTCTACCTGTAAAAGATACACTATTCATCATTTTTATTGTCCTTTCGTTTTTGTCATCTGATTACACCAAATATAATACTCGTGAAGAAATTAATTTGCCAATTACCCAAGTGGGGGATTTACATTTGTTAACATTGGTTAAAAGAAGAAAAATATTACTCTCAAAAAATGTTGTTTATGATACTATATAAATATAGTGTATTCGTACGTTTGAGGAGATAATAATGATTACAGTAAAAGACGTTGAACATGTTGCTAAATTAGCAAGATTAGAATTGACAGAAGACGAAAAAGTTTTATATACAAAACAACTTGGCGATGTTTTGAAATACGTTGATCAAATGAATGAAGTTGATACATCTAATGTTAAACCGATGACTCAAGTTATTGATTTTGTAAACGTAACAAGAGAAGATGTACCTGTTCAGGAAATTTCAAAAGAAGCGTTAATGTCTAACGCTCCTGACGAAGAAAACGGCTTTTTCAAAGTACCTAAAATCAATTAGTTTAAAGTTTGGGAAATTTTATTATGACAAAATATATATTTGTAACAGGCGGTGTTGTAAGTTCACTGGGTAAAGGGATTATTGCAGCATCATTAGGCAGATTACTGCGTTCAAGAGATTATTCGGTAATAATTCAAAAATTTGATCCCTATATTAATGTTGACCCTGGAACAATGAGTCCTTTTCAACACGGAGAAGTTTTTGTAACAGATGACGGAGCAGAAACCGACTTGGATTTAGGTCACTATGAACGTTTTACCGATACAAGTTTTGGCAAGGTGAACAACGTAACCTCAGGAAAAATTTACCAAGAGGTAATCGACAAAGAACGCCGTGGCGATTATTTAGGTGCTACGGTTCAGGTTATTCCGCATATTACAAATGAAATTAAAACAAAAATTGTCGAAGCAACAAAACAATTCAATCCTGATTTTCATATTATTGAAATCGGCGGAACTATCGGCGATATTGAGAGCTTACCATTTATTGAAGCTATCAGACAGTTCAAATCGGAAATCGGTATAGGTAATGCGATTTCGGTACATTGCACGCTATTGCCATATTTGCCGACCTCGGGCGAATTAAAAACAAAACCTTCTCAACACAGCGTTAATGTTTTGAGAAGTTACGGTATTCAACCTGAAGTTTTGGTTTGCAGAACTTCTAAACCTATTCCGAAAACAGAACGTGAAAAACTTGCACTGTTTTGCTCTGTTCCTAAAGATGCGGTTATTGAATGTCGTGATATGAAAACGATTTATGAAGTTCCATTGGCTTTGGAAACTCAAAATATGTGTTCTGTTGTACTAAAAATGTTGCAAATGAAAGAAAGAACTCCAGACCTGACCGCTTGGGAAAATTTAATAAAAAGAATTAAAAATCCTGAAAGAACACTAAGAATTGCAATTGCGGGTAAATATACAAAATTGTCTGATGCTTATATTTCAGTTGTGGAATCTTTAAAACACGCAGGATATGCAAATTCTTCCGCTATTGAAATCAAATGGATAAATTCGGAAGATTGCGTGGATTATGCTCAATGCAAAAAACAACTCAGTGATGTTAATGCGGTAGTTGTTCCTGGCGGATTTGGAGTTCGAGGAATTGAAGGAAAATTAAACGTTATCAAATACGCAAGAGAAAACAACATACCGTTTTTGGGCTTGTGCTTAGGTATGCAATGTGCGGTTATCGAATACGCAAGAAATGTTGTCGGTCTAAAAGGTGCTAATTCAAAAGAATTTGACGAAAACCCGACACATCCGGTAATAGACATTATGCTTGAACAAAAGAATGTCAAAGGTTACGGCGGAACAATGCGACTTGGAGCATACGATTGCAAACTAAAAGAAGGTTCTGTTGCTCAAAAAGCATACGGTACATTGACAATTTCAGAACGCCACAGACACAGATACGAAGTTAACAATGAATACATTGAGCAAATTTCAAATGCAGGCTTGGTATTTTCAGGAATGTCACCTGATGGAATGCTTGCTGAAATCGTGGAATTACCGAAACTGGACTGGTTTGTTGCGTGTCAATTTCACCCTGAATTTAAGTCAAGACCTGACAGACCGCACCCGTTATTTTACGGACTGGTTGAAGCCGCAATCAAACAAAACAAACAATTTAATAAATAAAAGTAAATTCTATACAATATGTAGAAAAGGGGTAGTTAATGAATGATGAATTTAAAATGAAAAGATTCACCACGCTGAATTTTTTGAATTTTGCATTAGGATTTTTAGGTTTGCAATTTGCTTGGCAAATGAGAATTGCTTTGGCTGAACCAGTAACCCTAAGTCTTGGTGCATCTCCGTTATTGTACAGTTTAATTTGGCTTGCAGGTCCGTTTTCGGGAATGGTAGTTCAGCCAATTATCGGAGTTTTGAGCGATAATACAAAATCTCGTTTCGGACGCCGCAGACCGTACTTATTGGCAGGTGCGTTAATTACAGCAATCGCACTTTGGTTATTTCCAAATTCGGCGGGAATTTCAGACCTTATCGGCAAAACCTTCCACTTTACAATGCCTGCTTGGGGCGGATTACTTGTTGCAGCAATTATGATTTGGGTAATTGATGCATGTATCAATATTGCTCAAGGTCCTTACCGTTCTTTAATTCCTGATGTAGTCTTACCTGAACAGCACGCTCAGGCTAACTCTTACATCAGTCTTGCTATCGGATTAGGTTCAGTTATTGCAATGGCAGTAGCACCGTTTTTGAAATTTGCGTTCAATTACCAAATGTCAACTCAAGCACAATTTATTATGGCAGGTTTGGCTTTTGCACTTGCTATGGCTTGGACTTGTTTAACAATTAGAGAAAAGAGTTCGCTAAAATCCGATACCGATTCAGAAAAAACAGAAGGTCAAAAACAATCTTTTTGGGAATCTTTAAAGGATTTCTTCCTTTTATCACCTGAAGTTAAGAAAATTTGCACAATGCAATTTTTCACTTGGATTGGTATGATGTGTTTGCTGATTTACTTCACTGCGTTTTCAATCCACACAGTTTACGGAATACCTGATGATACAAAGATTTTAGTTGAACAATCACTAAAAGATGCCGCTCAGAATTATGCACTAATCGGGTTGGCGATATTTAATTTGGTTTGCTTCCTAATCGCAGTTCCTATCGGAACTTTGGCTAACAAATTCGGGAACAGAAAAGTTCATATTATCTCATTATTATCAATGATTGTTGCATATTTAGGGCTAGCCTTATTCAAAGATAACAGAACAGCAGTATTACTGTTTATGGCTCTATCAGGTATCGGTTGGTCAAGCGTTTGTGCTTTGCCTTTTGCAATGTTGTCAAAATACATCAAACCGGGAACAGAAGGTTCTGTTATGGGGATATTTAACATTTTCATCGCAGGCCCGCAAGTATTTGTATGCACACTTGTCGGGTGGTTAATTAACGTTTCTGCAATTAACGGCGGAATTAACCACCATTACGAATATTCCTTCTTTATCGGAGCAGCGTGCTTATTGCTTGCAACTCTTGTAACAATGACAATTAAGGAATAAAAAACTAACAAAAAACTTAATAACTATGATTTATAGCGGCAGAAAAGAATCTGTCGCTATATTTTGTAACGAAAAAGTTACAAAATAGCAAAAGGTTCAAAAAATATGTTTTAAAACAAATACAAAAGTTGAGTAAAAGTTAGTATAGGAAAGGACGTGTAGATTATGTTAGATGTAAATGGTATGGGTTGTACAACAGGATGTTTTGCTCCTGAACACAGAACTTCACCTGTTCCGAAAATTATTCAAGATGCGGCAGCCAAAATTAAGGCTCAACGAGCAATGGTAGAATTGCAAGAAATTAATGAAATCAAACAAAAGCCGAAAGAAGAACGAACTTTTAACGAACGAGTAAAACTTGCGGCATATCAAATGGATAAAATGATGACAGTACTCAACGACATGCCTGACCCTAAAATTTATGTAGCGTAAAGACTCAATAATATTTGTTCTAATCAACTCTCGAGGAAAATTGTCAAACAACAAAAAGGACAGCCTTATTAAAAGACTGTCCCTTTTATTATTCAAAATTATAAGAATTATAATTTTTCAGCAACCATCAATGTAGTTTCAGCCAATCTTGTAGAATAACCACATTCGTTATCATACCAAGAAATAACTTTAACCATATTGTCGCCCATAACTCTTGTTAACAAAGAGTCAACAGTTGAAGATTGGTGAGAACCAATGTAGTCAGTTGAAACTAACGGTTCATCTGAATAGCACAAAACGTGACCATCAGCAGCTTCTTTCAAAGCAGCGTTAACTTCTTCAACAGTAACTTTCTTTTCAGTTTCAAATACAACGTCAACTAATGAAACATCCGGAGTAGGAACTCTCATTGCGAAACCGTCAAGTTTTCCTTTCAATTCAGGAAGAACCAAAGCTACAGCTTTAGCAGCACCTGTTTTTGTAGGAACGATGTTCAAAGCACCAGCTCTAGCACGACGAGGGTCTTTGTGACCTGCATCCAAAATTCTTTGGTCGCCTGTGTATGAGTGAACTGTTGTCATCAAACCTTTAACGATACCGAATTTGTCGTTGATTGCTTTTGCTACAGGAGCCAAGCAGTTAGTTGTACAAGATGCCATAGAAATTACATCGTGTTTTGCAGGATCATATTCTTTTTCGTTAACGCCCAAAACGATAGTTTTGTCTTCGTTAGAAGCAGGAGCTGAGATGATAACTTTTTTAGCACCTGCATCGATGTGAGCGTGAGCTTTTGTTGCATCTGTGAAGAATCCTGTTGATTCAACAACAACTTCAACACCTAAATCTTTCCAAGGTAATTGAGCAGGATCTTTTTCAGCGAAGAATTTGATTTTTTTACCGTTAACGATAATACCTTCTTCATAAGCTTCAACAGTACCGTCAAATCTACCCATAACTGAATCATATTTGAAGATTCTAGCAGCATCTTCAGGTTTTAGACCAGGGTCATTGATTGCTACATAATTAATTTTGTCAAAAATACCTTCTTTGATAGCGGCTCTCAAAGTATTACGACCGATTCTACCAAATCCGTTAATTGCTACGTTTACCATAAGTTTTACTCCTTCTTATTGTGTAACATTTACTAACTATAACATGCAGATAGTAACATTAACAAAAAAACTAATCAAGTGGTTATAATCGTGCGAATAATTAAGAAAATGTTAATATTTTAAAAAATTTTATACACAAAAAACGTTACATTTATTAAAATAATAGCAAAAATCATCCTGCTCCGACATTTATTCAAATATGAGAAATATCACCTTACCTCAAGTAAGATTACCCTACCGAACTGTCAAAGGTTCGCTCCAACAAAGACAAGACAAATCCGCACAACTTGTCCACAAATTTTATCGTGAAATCAAAGGACGATTTAGACATGGCGAAATTTCATTGAAAGAAATTCAAAAATGCGTAGATGAAAATTTACCCCCAAACATCAATGTTATTGTTAAAAATCTTGTTCAAGAAGCGGAAGATGCGGATTTACTGGGATACAGTGTTCTAAACTATAATTCTTCCTCAAAAATCAACTCAATTTCACTGGAATTACTCACTGCGGAAAACAAAATTCCGCTTAGAGATTTGCCTTCATTAATGCACGAATTTACTCACATAACAGACCAATTATACAATCCGAAAATCTTGGCAAGATGTCAAAATATGACAGAAAAAGACTTGTACATAAAAGATTATGACAATCTGTATGAGAATTTCATTTACAATCTTGAAGAGCCTGAAAGCAAAAAAGAGAAAGAATACATCTTGAAACGTCTTGAACAAGTGATTAAAGAATTTTTGAAAAAGATTCCAAATCCACAAGATAAAATCAGTTACCTGCAAGACAGTCGATACTGCACTATGCTTGAAATCAACGGATACCATTCTCAGCGAAAATTTGCAAAGAATTTGGCAAAACAACACGTCAATGTTGATGAAGTCGATTTGATGAACGAAAACAAAAACTATATGTTCTCGGAAAAACTTGAACTTTTGAACAAATTGTTAAAAGAAGTTATCACAAAAGAACGAATAAAACACCGTGCAAAAGTCAACAGGGAAGCAAAAAAGAAGTTGAAATTCTCAAAAGAAATTCAACCTCAATAATTATTTATTAGTTAGAAAACATTGCAAATGTTTTTTCAATACTCTTAGAAATCAGTTGTTTTACCGTTTCATATTCGGTTGTTAAAGAAGAAATTTCAGCATCTAACTGTTTTGTTTGAATATCGATTTTATCTTCTTTATAGGTTAATTCTGCTTTTTTAGCGGTAAATTCAGCCTCAGCCCTTGCAATGGCATCATCATCAGAAACCTCAGTCATATACCCTGTTTCATTGTATCTTGTTTGGTAATAATAACCGTCCAAATCGTTCAAGGAAACCATTGAATATATCCCGTTTTTAATACATTGTTCCATATATTCGCTATCATCTAGCGAAACATCTTCTCTCCAACCGTGTTCAATGATGTTGTTGTAAATGATATCGTAGAAATCGGCAACTTTTTCACTCATTGTATAATTTTCTTCATCAAGTTTACCTAAATATACATATCCTGCATCTTCTGTTACATATTCAGAAGTTTCAACACTTGAACCGACAACATAGTTTGAATCAACACCGTTCAAACCGTTATCATAATATGTCAAAAAGGCTGATAACATATTACTCAAACTTACCGCATAGTTTGTGTTGTCTTTATTTGTTCCAACTGAATTGTATTTTTCGGAGTTTACATAAGCAGCGTTATCCATCATAGATTTTTGGTCAGCATTACTGCCAACATTTTGGGAACTGCTTTTGAAGAATTGTTTTTGTACCATATTATAAGCAAATGATAAGGCTTTAGCTGAGGTTTCATCAACGTTCAAACCTACACCGGAAACGGAACTTCCGTCAATATAACCGAATTGCTTAACAATATTATCAAAGATTTTTTGAGTAATTTCTTTAAATTCAGTTTCATTTAATTGACCTTTTCCACTGATAATAGAAATATTACCCGTTAAAATATCTGCAATATCAATTTCAGAAACAGCATCACCCGTTTGAACAATACCGTTACTCAAGATAAACAAGTTTTTGTCAGCTGTTGTCTCACCGTGTTTTTGCTTATCATTTAAGTTTGTTTTCTCAGTGTTAATACCAACGGTTTTACTATTAACTGTTCCAACATTGTCAATAGAAACTTTATCGGTACTTTTTTCGTATTTTGCTTTGTACGCATCTTTATCTGCTGCCAGTTGTTTTGAAATAGCAGTATAAGCTTCATTTTGTTTTACATCTTGACCGCCTAATTGAAGTCTTACACCTGAATCGTTGGTAATGTAGCCCTCTTCATCAGTATTGTTGATGTATTTTGCAAGTTCGGCAACTTCTTTATATTGAGCAGCCTTTGCCGCATCATAAGCAGGAGAAGCATCAGGATTACCGTTTTTGCTTTCTTCCGTAGAATAATCACTATTTAATTGACCAAGAACTTCTTTTGTAATTTCATGACGATTTGTAGATTTGATTAATGAAGTGAAAGTATCAATTTGAGCATCATATTCCTGCTCGGTAATTTGACCGACACCTGCAAGAGCCTGAGCCCAATCTATTTTAGTTTTACCGATGTCACTCATACATAATTGAGACATAGTAAAATCATCACCCGCATATTTATCCTTTGGAACTCCGCCCATACCAGCCAACGGATTCCAAACAATACCGCTTGTTACACCTGATGGTTTCGCAATTTTACCGACAAATTGTAAATTACCGTCTTCATCTTTTTCAACTTTGTATAAATTTTGAGCAACTGAATTTGCCGTATCTTCGGTAATTCTGCCCGTATATGCCAACGCAGAAATAAATTTATCACGGGATTCTTGAGAACCGAAACCACCTGATTTTGAAATACCAGCTGCCTTAGCAGCAGCCGCATATTCAGAGTTCAAAACAATAGCACCAGTTGTTGTTGACAACATGTAAGGGTTATAATCATTAGCCGCAGACGGACTCATCAAAAGGTTGAAATTTAATGAACTTGCACTTGATACAGCATCATTATCCCACATTAATTTTGTAGAACTCAAAGCGTTAGAATATGTATTGGAAATGTCTGCCAACTGATTTGTAATCTCAAGTTTTTGTTGAGCCAAATCTGTTGATTTGTATTCACAATTCATTTTTCGTGCTGTTATACATAAAAATCTTGCTTGTGAAGCCGCCAATCCCATTTTTTCGTATCCTTTCAAAATTGCTTATCTTTATAATCGGCATCCCCACCCAAAAACTTTAACATTTCGCCCCTTTATGTAACATTTCGTAACATGAGAATTTATACCATTATGAGCAAAAGCGAAGTACTCCAGCATTCAATTTTGGTTATATTTTCCCACTTCGAAATCAAAGATTTCGGTTCCCCCACAAGTGGGGAACATAATATTTAATATCCTTTACTTTTTCAAATTCACAACGGTATAAGCATTAAAATCAACCGAGCCAAAAATTATTTTTAGCCCGTTCTCACCGACAGGTTCCCATTTTGCAAAAGAAATTGTTTCAGACCCAAAATCATCATTTGTTTCCGTAGCTGGAAATTTTGCCATAACATAATGTGCCTGATACAATTCCAAACTGACCGAACCGTCTTCTTCTTTTACTCCTTTAACCTGATAGTGTCCGATAGGCAAAACTCCGTCCTCTAACTGAATTTCGGCAGGAATACACACTACAGGTAAACTGTCTTTGTTCGCTTGTTCTGATATTACTTCAGTTTCGTTACTTTGGTGAAATTCCTCACCTTTTGGTACTGTTTTCTTTCTTATTCGTTTATTTTTTTTATCTTCAAGTTGCTTGACAGTCTTTTCAAAATCTTCATCAGAAACACTTTTGTCCTGCCCATACATTTGTTGATCGGAATTCCAATTATCCCACAAATCATCAGACACATCAACATCAACGTCCGCACTATAACTGACATTAACGCAAAATAATATCAAAAACAGTAATAATAAAACCTTCTTCATACTTACTATAATAACGACAGTTTAGAAAAAGTAAACCCAATATTTGTATGAAAAATTATTCTTCTATCGTCTCGTCAGATTGCGGTTTATCATGAACTACCAAAAGTTTAGTAATTCTAACTCCGTCCAATTCTTTTACAGTAAAGGTAAACTCATCGTATTTAACAAAATCGTCAACAACCGCCAAGCGTCCGAGTTCTTTCACAACAAACCCTGCAACGGTATCAACATCTTCTGTTTTAAATCGATCTTCCGGAATATCGAAATACTCGGCAAGTTCATCTAATCTCATCATACCGTTTACCAAAAAGTGGTTAGGTTTAATTTCGGTAATATCAGTTTCGACTTCTTCGTCAAATTCATCCTGAACATCACCGAAGATTTCTTCAAAAACGTCTTCCAATGTAATAATGCCCGAAGTTCCGCCAAATTCGTCAACAACGACAGCCATTTGACCTTTATTTTTCTTAAATTCACGAACCAAATTATCTAGAGTTATAGTTTCTGGAACCAGCAAAATCTTTCTTTGCAAAGACTTAATTGGGCAAGTTTTATCTTCTATCGCAAGAGAATACAAATCCTTAACATGAATTAACCCGGTAATATGGTCAATATCGCCATCATAAACAGGATAACGTGTATATTGGCTTTCTTTTGCAAGTTTATTCAACTCTTCCATAGGCATGTCGATAGGGACACAAACCATATCCGTTCTCGGAATCATAACTTCACGAGCGGTCAAATCAGAGAAATTGAACATATTGTGAAGCATATCTTTTTCGGTTTCATTCAAAACACCTTCATCATAACTTGTATCTACCAACAAGTCCAAATCTTCAATAGTATGAACAACTCTCGTATTATTAGACGGAACTCTTAACAATCTCAAAATGCCGTTACAAGACACATTTAATATCCAGACAAACGGTTTTGAAATCGTCATAAACAAGTTCATCGGCTTTGCAACATACAAAGAAATCTTTTCAGGATATTGCAATGCAATACATTTTGGGACTTGTTCCCCGATAACAACATGTAAAAATGTAATTACCAAAAATGCAACAACCGCAGTAATAGGTGCTAAATACAAGTGCATTGAAGGAAAGTGAGCCATTAAAGGCTTCAACATCAATTCAATGGTCGGCGAACCGAACCAACCAATACCGATACTTGCAATCGTAACCCCGACTTGAACGGCAGCGATAAAGAAATTCATATCTTCTAATGCCTTCAAAGCCAATTTAGCCTCGACATTACCGTCTTTTGTAAGTTGTTCGATTTTAACTTTTCTTGAACGAACAATCGCAAATTCTGCTGCTACAAAGAACGCATTGACTAACAACAATATAAAAACAATTATCCAATTGGAAATTATAATTCCGGGACTTGGGTCACTCATCCTTAATCTATCCTCTTTTACTATGTCAATTATAATATCATCGTATAAAAAAAGCAAGTCTTGACTAAACCTGCAACTTCTTTGAGTAAAAATTTTCACACAAAAAAAGAGAAAGCCCGAAACTTATCTTCTAGCTTTCTCTTTCTAATATTATATGTTGTTCAATTCCTATTTAGAAATTCTACCCGGAACAACAACTCCGCCTTTCAAATTTTTCTTATAAAATTCAACGTGCGGTTGAAGAACACTGTCCAAAACTTCAGGAAGTTCTCTGCCTGAAACAACAGCTTCAACGATTTCCTGATAAACAGTAGCAAATGCTCTTAATTGAGTCATTGCACCTGCAGCAGCAGGGGTCAAGCCCATATTAGAAGTTTCAACAACTTCTTTAAAGAAAGCTCCGGTGATTTCATAAGATTTTGTCAAAGCATCAATATAGCTTGCTGCGTTTTCTGAACATACGCCATTATCAGAAGGAACTGTCAACGCAAAAACCAATTTGTTTGCAGGGTTGAAGTGTGCTTCTGCTGAGTGGTGCATTGCATCAGGTACTTTTGCAACTTGTTTCAATGTATCTTTTACTGATTCGTTTTGCATTTGAGCATGCCAATAAACTGTATTTTCAAACATTGACCCCATATATTGGTGAACAGAAGCTTCGATACCGTTCAATTTTGCATCAGCCCAGAAGATACCTTCTTTCAAAGCATCATTAATTTCCAAATCTTCTGATAAAGACTGAGCGGAAACTTCTTGAGCAGAATTTAACAAAGTAATCAAATCTTCTTTTGGCATACCTGCCCAAACCAAAGTGAACAAAGCGTGGTCATCAAATGCTGAAAATCTACCGCCAACATCATCGTGAATGAACAAATCACCCAACCAACCATTAGCAATAGAGGTTCTTCTCAATTCACTTTTTTCACTGTTAGCATCAGTTACTGCAATAAAGTGTTTTGCTGCTGATTTTTTAGCATCTTCTTCTGATTGACCTTTTGCCATATAAGCATCAATCAACATTTGTTGAACTCTCAAAAATCCATCTTTTGTTTCAAATGTAGAACCTGATTTTGATGCAATCATGAAGTTGGAAGAAGTTACATCACCAAGTCTGTGCATAAATCTTGCCAAACTGATTGAATCAACATCAGAATAAAAATCAACTACATCGTGGCAAACATTCAAACCGTTGATACCCAACATGTGTTCAACAGTGTGTTTTGAACCGCCAATACCCATAACGCTCAACTTTTTAGCACCTGTTTGAGCCTTGAATTTTTCAACCATAGAATAAAGTTCATCTACTCGTTTTAGTTGTTCTTGAGGTAAATTAACCCAGTTTAAAAATTTACCCGCTTTGTTTGCTCTTAATGCAAATTCTTTTACAAATTCAGATGTTTTTGAAGCATATTTTGAAAAATCAACACCTGAAAAACTTGTTTTTACTGATGAATTTTTTGTTAACATTGATTTCTCTCCTTTTTTAGTACAATCTTCGCTAACATTGTAATATAAACAAATATATAAGTCGATAAATATTTTCAAAAATAGACATGTGGCTATTATTTGATACAATTAAAATATGGCTACAAATTTTGATTTTCTAAAAAATACGGACGTTAATTTATACGATATAATTTCAGATGCCGAAAAACTCTATCGTGATGAATATTTTGAGCAATGTATAACTCAAACAAGACGATTTGCCGAAAATGTTTGCAAAAATGTTCTCGGTAAAAAACGCACGACAGAAGAAACTTTTGACCAAATGTTGGCAACCCTGAAAGACAATTCGCAAGGCTCAGAACAGGAAAAAGAATTTATAGACGATTTGTATTTTCTGAAAAAATGCGGAAATTTATCCGTCCACTCCTCAACCGTTAAACAAAGCGGAACAAACGCTCTTGAATGTCTGCAACGAGCCTTTGAAGTTGCAATAAATTATACGGTTTACAATAAAAAGGGGAGTAAAGGCACTCTAAATCTTCACTATGACATTAAACTTTTGGCAACTGGCAAAAAAGAGAAAAATCTTGCTCAAAAATACCAAAAAGCAGAAGAGGCGGCAATGAAAAAGAGTGTAAAACAAACCCAAAAATCAACTAAAACAAGCAGTAAAACGGGAAAATCAAAAACTTCTACTAAACCGAAAAAGAAAACAAAACAGCAATCCTCAATAAAGTCCGTTCCGAAAAAGAAAAAACATTCTCTATATTGGATTATTGTTGAGTTTTTCTCACTAATTGCATTCGGACTTGTAATTTATTTATTGTTGAAGTAAGAAACAGATAACACTGTCGGCATAGCAATGCCTACCTACATTTTGCGGGATTATTACTCAAATGTATGCCCTGCTCAACATGAACAATAACTTAACTTTATTTCACAACTTTATTCAACCCGTGAGGTTTATCGACATTGCGGTGAAGTCTTTGGGCAATTTCAAGTGCCAACAACTGGATTAGCACGGTAAGTGCAAAAGTTTTAACCAACGGACTATCACATTCGACATTTATATTAAATGCTGATTTAACCTGATTTGTGCGATTTCCGATTACACAAATCGGCGGATTATAACTGTTTTTAATTTTCTCTAAGTTTTTAATCGCAGGATATGTAATATCACTGTTTGCAATATAAAACAAAACTGATTTTTTTGTATTCAACACAGCAACATGACCGTGCATATATTCACCTAAAATCGCTGAAGTTGCGTTCAGATAAGAGGTTTCTTTAATTTTCAAAGAAGCTTCTTTTGCCAAAGCGTACGCCTTTCCGTCTGCCGTCATCACAACATTCTTGAATTTTGACACAAACCTTGCCAAACTTTTAACTTGCGGACGTTTTTCGTAAGCAAGCTCAACAAAATGCGGAATAGTTTTAACATCTTCCACAATAGCGTGAACGTCAAAAGATTTAATCTGTGCAAATTTTATAGCCAAAAGAGTTACGCACATCAACTGAGAAGTGAATGATTTTGTCGCCGCAATACTTCTTTCTTCCCCCGCAAGACAAGCGATTTTATAATCTGAGGCATTCCAAATTGTCGAGTTTTCTTTATTTGTTATCGCTAAAGTTTTAACGCCAAATTCTTTCGCTTTTTCTAACGCACTGTTAGTATCTGTCGTTTCTCCCGATTGAGTAATAAAGACATACAACAGTTGCTCATTGTGAGCGATTGTGTCTTCCAACAAAAATTCACTTGAATACACCGCTCTTGCTTCAATTTTGGAAATTGAACCCAAAATATCTGCGGCGTATCTTGCACAATGGTAAGAAGAACCGCTTGCTACAAGAATAATTCTGTTTATATTTTCGGGAACTTCAATATTTATGCCGTTATCTTCTGCAATATAAGCCTCAATCAAACCTTGTAAAATCTTTGATTGAACAAGAATTTCAGATTCCATACAACATTTTTTTCTTCTTGAAAATAAATTAAACATCAAACTGTTCCTTCCGAGAAAATAAGGCATAGAAACTCTATGCCCTACTTTTTATAAACTGATTAACCGATAATTTCTTTTAACAATTCGTTTACTGTTTTCGGATTAGCACGGCCTTTAGTTTCTTTCATAACTTGACCGACAAAGAATCCTAAAAGATTTGTTTTACCGTTTTTGTAAGCCTCAACTTGGTTTGGATTTGCATCAACTACCTTTTGAACAATTGCCTTAATTGCACCTTCATCGGTAATTTGGCTCAAGCCTTTCTTTTCAACAATAACAGATGCTTTTGTACCGTCCTTCATCATTTCAATAATAATTTGTTTACCGATATTATTTGAAATTGTGCCTTTTTCAATCAATGAAATCAGTTCAGCCAAGTTTTCAGGAGTTAATTTAGTATCGGTAATTTCAATATGGTCTTCTTTCAAATATGCTGAAATTTCACCCATAATGAAGTTTACGGCGATTTTCGGAGTTGCTCCGAGTTCAAGAACTTTATCAAAGAACAAGGCAAGACCCATTTGCTCTACAATTACATTTGCATCGTATTCGCTAAGTCCGAGACCTTGATATCTTGCACGTTTTTGAGCCGGCAATTCAGGCATGCTGTCTTTAATACGTTGTACCCATTCTCTTGAAATTTCAAGCGGCATCAAATCAGGTTCAGGGAAGTATCTGTAATCGTGAGCATCTTCTTTGCCTCTCATCGAACGGGTTTCACGAGAATTATCGTCCCATAATCGTGTCTCTTGTACAACTTCGCCACCTTCTTCAACGATTTCGATTTGTCTGTCGATTTCGTACTCAATAGCACGTTGCAAAGCAGAGAAGCTGTTTACGTTCTTAATTTCTGCTCTTGTCCCGAATTTTGTTGAACCTTTAGGCATAATTGAGATATTCGCATCACATCTCATTGAACCTTCTTCCAAGTTACCGTCACAAACACCGATATAACGAACAATATCTCTCAATTCTTCCATATAATTTTTTGCTTCTTCAGAACTTCTCATATCAGGTTCTGATACGATTTCAAGAAGCGGAGTTCCTGCTCTGTTCAAGTCAACAAGTGAATAGCTTGAACCAGCCAACCCGTCAGCACCAACGTGAACAAGTTTTCCTGCATCTTCTTCAAGATGTGCTCTTGTAATACCAATTCTTTTACCGTTGATATCTAGATGACCGTTGATACAAATAGGTTCATCATATTGAGAAATCTGATAACCTTTCGGTAAGTCAGGATAAAAATACTGTTTTCTGTCGAATTTACATCTTGAAGGGATTTCACAATTCAATGCTAAACCTGTCAAAATACCCATATTAACAACTTCTTTATTCAAAACAGGTAAAACTCCCGGCATACCTAATGTAATAGGACTTGTTAAGCTGTTAGGTTCTTGTCCGAATTCGTTTTTATCCGGAGCAAAAATTTTAGTTTTTGTTTTTAACTGAGCATGAACTTCAAGTCCGATAACGACTTCATACTTATCTCTTAATTCTTTATCCATTTATCATATCTCCTTATTTGTTTTCATGTTACCACAAATATCAAAAATTTATCTAAAAATTTTTCTCTTTGCCCTTTTAGAACAATAAAAACATGGTAAATTTTTGTAACAATTTTGGCGTTTTGTAACAAAATTTTAAGAAAAAATACGTTTATATAAGTAAGGGAAAATATAAGGAACCGCAAAAATGAGTTTCGATGCAAACATTGGAAGACCGCAACCGGTAATCCGACCAACCGCCGGAATGAACAATGATGGCGGAAGCGGCGGAAATACCGGATACATGATGCGGAACAGAAAGAAAAAGAAAGAAAACGAAAAAAGCGTTTTCGACAGTAACGTATTGGACACGGATTGTTTTGACAGCCTTAACGGGTTATCTAAACACAAAACAAATCCCCAAATTTACGAAGGCTCTTGGTTTGATAAATTAGTCGATAAATTTATTAAATAAAAAATTTATCTGCAGTGTGGAGTATTTTTCGATTAAACAAGCCAAAAGTTTAGGCATTTTTCTTCTTTTTCTTAACTTTTAAAAATATTGCCAAAACTGAAATAAGAACCGTTACCAACGTCAAATATTGGAAGATATCAACGTAGGCATACAATTTTGACTGTGCCATAAGTTGTTTATAAAGTACAATATTTGCTTTTTTCGCTGCGATAACATTTGGAAAATGATGTAAAAACGCACCGTAATAATGGTTAAAATGTCTTAAAAACATAGGATTAAATTTTGACATATTCCCAACCAAATAGAATTGGTGAACCTCAGACAAACTTATTGCAAAACTTGAAGCAAGCGAGGTAAAAATAGATGCCGCAACACATTTTGTCAAACTGTGAATACCCGCCGCATTTGAGATTTGAGCCTTGGGCAAATCACCCAGTGCCAACCCGGAAATCGGAACAAAAGCCAAAACCATACCCGCACCAAACAAGAAGTTCGGAAGGAACAAATATGCAAAATTAGTTTGTAAACTAATCAAACTGAACATATACCCAGATGCCGCCATCATCAAAAATCCGACGACTATAACAATTCTGCTGTCAATAATTTTTGCAAGTGACCCCACAAACGTCAAACAAATAACTGCGGACAAAACCCTTGTGGCAAGAGATAAACCGCTTAATGAGGCGGTATAGCCCATCAAACCTTGTAAATATTGTGGCAAAAGAATAATTGTTGCATAAACGAGCAAGTTTGCAATATCCGCCAACACTGTACCTAAAGAGAAATTGAAATTCTTAAATACTGTCAAATCTACCATTGCATTTTTATTTTCAAGTTCCCATACTACAAAAAATATTGCACAAAATATTGAAAAACCTAACAACCAACAAATCCAAGTGCAATCAAACCAGCCGTACTGTTGCCCTTTATCCAATACTACCTGCATGCTGAATAACCAAAGCGTCAAGCTACCGAGCCCGATTACATCGACTTTTTTATTTCCGGTATTTCGAGGAGTGTCGGTTAATACAAAATGAATTAATAATAAAGACAAAATCGTAACAGGAATATTTACAATAAAAATCCACGGCCAAGAAAGATTATCTACAAGCAAGCCGCCTACGGTAGGACCGATAATGGAAGATACCATTGTGGCAAAAGAAAATAATGCCATTGCATCTCCAGCCCTGTCTTTCGGAAATTCTTGCAACAAAATGGATTGACACATAGGCATCATAATTCCGCCCCCGACACCTTGAATAAGTCTTCCTAAAATCAACATATTCAAACTGTTAGCAAATACACAAACGACTGACCCGATACCAAACAGACTCAAAAATATTAATAAGAAATTTTTTCTGCCCAAAGTGCTTTCAAACCAACCCGTCAAGGGTAAAAATACGGCATTTGAAACCATATAACTTGTAATTACCCATTTTGTTTCATCGTTGGTAGCACCAAAGGCTCCGCCCATGTGAGGTAGTGCAACGTTTGTTGCCGAGGTTGCCAACATAGCAAAAAATGTAGGTAAAATCACGGTTACCGAGATTAACCATAACGGAAACCTTCTTTGTTCTTGAGGGGAAACAGTCTGAGTCATTCAATTCTCCAATCCAAGATTAATATAACACTTCAAAAATCTTACATCGGAAAGTTAAAAATTTTGTTACAAAACAGAAGAGAATTATTTGGCAAATTTTTCAAAAACATCAAACCCATACCTCTCATAGATATATTTTATGGAATTTTCAGTACTGTCGATATTTTCACGGGACAAATTCAAAAACTGCGAAAGCTCGGTTCGCCCACGCAAATTAACCATCGGCATTGTCAGAACGGGACCTTTATCAGTAACCTTAAACTTTAACCCCAAACAATAATTTCCAAGCCTGTTTCTTGCGATAACAATTTCAGACCTACCGCTACCCCAGGTTTCCATATTCAAAAACTTTTGAGATAATTTTTGCCCGATACGCTTTTTGGAACCAGAAATTCTAACCTGTTTTGCAAGTTGAATTTTTAAAGCCGGAGCAATAGTTGCACAGAATGCAGTATTATTTGAATTATTAGAAATTAGCATCAAAAACTCCTTCAACCTATACAAAACCGCTAAAAAAATTTTTTGCCCCAAATAACGGAATTGTTATAATAAGTTACAAATTTCCTGATAAATCGATAATACTCTCAATATAACAACAGTTTGGTTTTAAATATTATATACAACTAAACAGTTTCGTTTAACTCAAAGAAAACGAAAATTAAAATATTTTATTACCGCTTATTAAAAAAGGACTACCGAAGTAGTCCTTTTTAATAAGCGGAAGACGAGACTCGAACTCGCGACAGCCTGCTTGGAAGGCAGACGCTCTACCAACTGAGCTACTTCCGCATGTATATTTCGCTCACAAGATTTATCTTACAATAAAACTTATTCAAAATCAAGAGTTTTTATCTTTTCTGCAATTAATACTTTATAATTAGTAAAAAATGCCAAGACAAATTGTTAAAAATTTATCCTTCGGAATGGTGAAATTTTATGCCATGACTGGTTAAAATAATAATGTAAGTTCAATTTGTCCAAGCACTTTTTCGGGGTTGCGACAAGATTTTTTCTTTTAGCGGTTTGGTATAAACATTTTGAACTTACATCCTAAACAAAAAATTTTTCATGTTTTATAACTTCCGGTTTGTATTGTATAATTGCAAGACAAACCTTTTTATTTTATAATTCACCTGTTAGAAAAATAGGAGAATTTAACATGACAACAGAAGTAAGAGCAAGTCATATTCTTGTAAAAACAGAAGACGAAGCAAAAAATTTGTACGAAGAAATCAAAAACGGTGCATCTTTTGCTGAAATAGCAGAAGCAAAATCACTTTGTCCGTCAGGTCAAAACGGTGGAGATTTGGGATTTTTCGGAAAAGGTATGATGGTTAAACCATTTGAAGATGCTGCATTTTCTCTTGAATTAGGTGAAATTTCTCAGCCTGTTCAAACCCAATTCGGTTGGCACTTAATCCAATTAACAGGTAAAAACTAAGATGGAAAATATTACGGTTATAAAAAATTTCATGGCGGACAACAAGTTAAATTATTTGTTGATAAATTCGACTAACAAATTTTTGGTTGAATATAACACACTGCAAGAAAATTCAAGATACAAGGTAACTAATTTTTCGGGTTCTACGGGCGAAGCACTTGTGACACCTGATACGATTTATCTTTTTGTTGACGGAAGATATCATATTCAAGCAGACCTTGAGGTCAACCATGAAATCGTAACCGTAGTAAAACTAAACGGAACGCAATCACAATTAAATGAAATTCTTGCACGAGTTCCACAAGAGGAAACTTTGGGAATTTTCTCTCAAAAAGTTTCGTTAAACACCTACAATTTGCTAAATTCGCAACGCAAAACAAAGCTTTTGCCGTTTGACCCGTTAGATTGCGAAACTCCAAACAATGACCAAAATAAAGAAGATATCGAGTTAGACATTTCTTTAACAGGAATTTCAACGGGAGACAAAATTAAAAAAATTACCCAAAACTTAAAAGACGGCGAAAGTTTTTATTTGACGGATTTAGACGAGGTTTCTTATTTATATAATATGAGAAATTTCTCGCAAAACTTTTCGGCAAAAATCAAGGCTAGAGCAATAATTAAAAAAGATTGCAACACTTTATATAAATGCAAGGATTTTGAAAAACTTGAACAGGATTTGAAAAATCTCAAAGGCACGGTTTTTGTTGACAAAAATTCGATTAATGCCTACGATTACGCACTGATTGAAGACAGTGCAAAATTTTTAACCACAAATCCCGTAAAAGAGATGAAGGCACAAAAAAATGACACCGAACTTGAGCATCTGAAATCTGCGTTCGCACGAACTGATAAAGCCGTTAAAGCAACTCGAGAATTTATTTTGAATAATGATAATATTTCAGAATACGACATCGCAAAGCATTTGGAAGAGGAATTTTACAAAAACGGTGCTAAGGGGTTGAGCTTTAAATCTATTGTTGCGAAAGACAAAAATTCGGCACTTGCACATTATTCAAAATCTTCAAAAGATGAAATCGTGACGGACGGTTCGCTGGTTTTGATTGACTGTGGCGGATATTTTGAAGGCGGATTGGCAACGGATATCACAAGAGTTTTTGTAAAAGGGGAGCCGACAAATTTGCAAAAAGAGATTTACACACTTGTATTAAAAGCCTTTTTGAACGCTTATAATTACGCAAAAACACATCTTGAAAGACCTTTCACGGGATTTGACGTTGACAATGTTGTTCAGAAACTGTTTGAAAACACCGATACACAAGGTTTTGTATTCAATCACGGATTGGGACACGGAATAGGAATAAATGTTCACGAATTTCCGCCGAGATTGAGCAAACACGAAACCTCAAAAGTCGAAATTAAGGACGGAATGTGTTTTTCTATCGAACCTGGATTATATAAAGAGGGATTTTTCGGGGTAAGATTAGAAAATTCCTGTTATTACAAAGATAACGACATTCACTCTTTTGTAAAAATGAATTATGAGAAAAAATTGATTGATTTTTCTATGTTGACGGAACAAGAAAAAATTTGGCTTGAAGAATTTGAGGTGTTGTAATGGAAATAACAAGCGTTAATAATGAATTGGTAAAAAATACGGTAAAATTACAACAAAAAAAATACCGAAATGTTGAAAAAAAATTTTTGCTTGAAGGCTACAAGGCAATCAGGGAAGCGTTTGATGCTGATATCACGTTAGAACACGTTTTTGTGAGCAAAAATAAAATAAAAGAGTACGAATTTTGCAAAGACCTTTTGATTGAAGCCTCAGAACCTGTTTTGAAAAAGATTTCCACAACAGATTCAACTCCTGAAGCGGTTGCAATCGGGATACAGAAGATTTTTGATATTAAAGATTTAAAGAATGTACAAAAAGTGGTTTTGCTTGAAAACATTAAAGATTCGGGCAATTTGGGAACGATTTTAAGATCGGCGGTTGCGTTTGGAGCCGATGCGGTGGTGTTGTTCGGGGATTGCGTTGATATTTACAATCCTAAAACAGTTCGAGCGTCTGTCGGAAATCTTTGGAAACTTCCCATTGTGCAAATAAAAGATATCGAAACTTTTAATAAAACTTTCAAAAATTTTAACAAAATTGCGACCTTGCCGAGAAGTAAAAACTTGCTAAAAAACTACAAAATAAACCTTCCTGCGGTTGTAATGTTTGGGAGCGAGGCGGACGGATTGACGGACGAATTGATAAAATTGTCAGATGATTCCGTCAAAATAGAAATGTCACCAATGGTAGAATCATTGAACCTTGCAACTTCGGTTTCAGTGATTTTGTATGAGTTATTTTAAGATTAAGGGTTAAAATAAAGATATGGAAACGAAATTAAAACATTCACAAATTGCGGCAAATTACTTCAAAAACGGGTATAACTGTGCTCAATCAGTATTTTTGACGTATGCAAAAGATTTTGGTATTACTGAAACTATGGCATTGAAAATGTCATCCTCGTTTGGCGGTGGTATGGGCAGATTGAGAGAAGTTTGCGGAGCGGTCAGTGCAATGTTTATGATAGCGGGACTTGCAAAAGGATACACAGAACCGAATAACGACACCCTCAAAGCCGAACATTACAAAAGAATACAAGAACTGGCCAAACAGTTTAAAGAAAAACACGGCACAATAATTTGTAGAGAACTATTAGGCGAAACAGACGGCAAAGACTCCTCATTTGTACCGTCAAAACGAACGGCAGAATACTACACCAAACGTCCGTGCGAACAATTTATTAAAGAAGCTTGCGAAATTATTGATGAAAAAATTATGGTATAATATCGCCCTACGGCAAGGTCGGGTGTTCGTTGAAACTGTACCCGCCATTTGTAACCTCAAGCAAAGCCCTCATTGGGACTTCTTTCTTTTTATACTGTTCTTCAAGTTTTTTGTAGTTTTCAACGTCAACATTTCGCTCCGCCAACAATTCATTGTTAAATGAACTGTAAATCTTAATTTTATTGGACTCAGTCAAATACTTATCGTTTGAACTTAAATCTTTTTTAGAAATCTTATTATCTTCGGTAAGTTTCACAAAAACGTAACTTTCGGTCGTCACAAACAAATTTTTCTTCGCTTTTGCAGGCAAACCGTTCCAAACAGTAGGCGAAATATAGAATTTATACTCATTATCAGTAAGTTCAATATTATCATAACGAGCCTCAACTGATGAGGTAATCATTCGAGAAGAATAATTTTCCATAGATTTTAAAGCATTCGGATTTTTCTGAAAATATTGATATAACATCACACTGCCAAATAATACGGAAATTATTGAAACAACAATGACAACTATCGGCACGCAAACAGAAAACCAAGCTGTTTGTACTGTTTGAGATTTGTGGAAATCTTCAAGACTTTTGTCTTTTTGTTTGGAATATGCCCACTCATTACCCTTCAAACCGCAAATCAAAGCAAACACAAAGAATCCGCCGCAAGTAAAGAATAACGGAATTGCCCAAAGTGTAAGATAAGATTTGTTAATCAAGCCCCAAACCCAAGTTCCAAACATTGCACCCCAGTTGAATTTTACAACATTATCCGCAGGTTTTTCTCCCGTAATTCTACCTTTGGTAAACAATAAACAAAGAATAATGAAGAAATTTATCCCTAAGAAAATTTGCGAAACAATCGGAAATTTACACGGAATATTTCCAAGCAACATCAACACAAGAATAATAGATACAATTAGCGTTACGTCTTCTCTTTCGGTTATATCACGCACCCTTTTTATAATACTTGGTGTCAAAATACAAAGTCTTACGAAAAATCCGAGAATTCCCCAAATCACAACCCATAACGGAAATTCAGTGCTTGTCGGGTTTGACATGGCGACGTGCATAACTTTTGACATCAATTCTGTATTAAAAAGTGTCAAATAAAATAACGGTGTTGAAAAAACAACAAGTCCGACAAGCATCGACACCAAATAATTTGAAAAGAAATTACGTCTGTTTATAACCCCTTCCGCACTGAATATTTTATTATTTTCTTCAAAATTATTACTCATTTATTTTCTCCCCTAAAATTTCATCATTTAGTTTTTCTTCTTTATTTAAAAGCTCCATATTGGCAATTTTATCAACCTTTATACCATATTGCATTAAATTATGAACTTCTTTTATTACACTGCCTTTATTGTTTGCGGTAAAGCGATTAATCTCTTTTTGGACAGACTCAGATGCCTTGTTTAAGGATTGTTGAATATTCATCAACCCTTGAAGATGTGTTGATATATTGTTATACAACCGCTCACCGGTTGCAATAATATTTTTAACATTACGATTTTGAACATCTGCCGCCCAAAGTTGGGTAACTAGCCGCAAAGCCACCAACAATGAAGATTTACCGACAATTATAATATTTTTCTCATTAGCAAGTTCTATAATTTTGCGACAATCACAATCCGTATAAATCATATTTACGCACGCCTCAATCGGAATAAACATAAGAATAAAACCGATTTGATTAAGTGTTTCGCATGTATCGTAATGACGTTTTGCCAAGTCATTTACACAAACAACAACATCATTAATAAAGTTTTTCTTATCTGATTCGTTTTCAGTTTGTCGATAGCTCAAATAATTCTTCAAAATTGCTTTTGAATCAATCACAACATGCCTGTCATTTGGCAAATGAACGACAAAATCAGGCTTTCCTCCCTCAATCGACATTTGTTTTGTATAGTGAACATTCTCTTGCAAATTCGCAAATTGCAAAATTTGTTCTAGCATATCTTCCCCAAATTCACCACGAGAATTTTGGTCAGTCGTTAAAGCCTTTGCATAGCGTTCTGCAGTTGCTATTGCCTGTTTAACCTCTTGAGTATCTGCATTGTGTGATTTTTGATAATTCTCTAACGCTGATTTAAAATCTTTGAGTAAGGCATTTATTGGAGTAATTTCTTGAGCCTTAAACAAGTCAATCTTCATTTTCAAATCATTTGAATGTTGTGAAATCAGGCTTTCCTGTTCCGATAAAATCGCCTCTTTGGCAATCTTTGAAAAATCAAGTTTCAACTCGTTCATTAAATTTTGGTTAAGCGAATTTTGGGATTTAAGATTAATATTTTCAGACTTCAACTCGTCAATTTTCTTCCCGAAATAAGACGAAGTAATCGCCCAAACTAAAAGCCCTACAATTGTACTCACGAATACTGTAATTAATAAATTTATACTCATAACACACTCTCTTAATCAGCATAATAGCATATTTTTCGCAATATTATACACTTTGTTAGGATATGTAAAGAATTTAGAAATTTGTTACAACTTGCATAAACCGAGTTTTGCAAATAAAATATAAGTAATAAGTCGTAAAAATAAGAAGGGATAATATTATGGTTATCGAAAGACAAAGAGTAAAAGAACAGGATAAAATCGAAAGACGTTCAAATTTTGAACCGGTTGAGAGCAACTTAACGGCAGAACAGGTTAAACTTGAAGCTTCAAGATGCCTTCACTGCAAAAACCCGAGATGTGTACAAGGTTGTCCCGTAAATATTCAAATACCTGAATTTATAGCCGCATTAAAAGAAGATAATTTAGACAAAGCAGGCGAAATAATCAGACAAACCAGTATGTTACCGTCAGTTTGCGGACGTGTTTGCCCGCAAGAAAGACAATGCGAAGGTAACTGTATCTTAGGAATTAAAGGCGAAGCGGTTGCTATCGGTGCGTTGGAACGTTATGTCGGCGACAACACCAAAGCCGCAACAACCGACATCAAACCGTCAGGCAAAAAAGTTGCCATTGTCGGTTCAGGCTGTGCGGGAATTACAGCTGCTGCAGATTTGCGAAAAGCAGGTCATGAAGTTGTTGTATTTGAAGCTCTCCACAAACTTGGCGGCGTTCTTCGTTACGGTATTCCACCTTTCAGATTACCGAGAACAATTTTAGACCGGGAAATCGAAAACCTTAAAGCAATGGGAGTTGTATTCCACACAAATGTTATCGTAGGTAAATCAATTACTCTAAAACAACTTGAAGAAGACGGTTTTGATGCGATTTTCATTTGCTCGGGGGCAGGTTTACCGAAAATGATGGGTATTAAAGGGGAAAACCTAAACTGCGTATTCTCCGCAAACGAATTTCTAACCCGTGTAAACCTTATGGGAGCTGGCAGAAACGATTGTGTAACTCCGTTAAAAGTCGGTAAAAAAGTTGCCGTAATCGGTGGCGGTAACGTAGCAATGGATGCTGCAAGAACTGCTGTTCGTGTAGGTTTTGAAGAAGTTTCAATTTGTTACAGAAGAACAGAAAAAGAACTTCCTGCAAGACTTGAAGAAATCAGACACGCAAAAGAAGAAGGTGTACAATTCAAATTCTTACACGCACCTGTTGAAATATTAGACAAAGACGGATATGTTGCAGGCATGAAGTTTGAAATTATGGAACTTGGTGAACCTGACGCTTCAGGCAGAAGAAGACCTGTCGGAACCGGAAAATTTGTAATCGAAGATGTTGACACCGTAATCGTAGCACTAGGAACGGGTCCTAACCCGATTATTCAACGTTCGGCAGAATCAGAAGGCTTAGACATTGCAACGGATACAAAAGGTTATATCCAAGTTGACCCTGATTCAAGAGCAACGAATATTCCTTGCGTATTCGCCGGAGGTGATGTTGCTCCTGTCGGTGCATCTAACGCCATTAACGCAATGGGTGCAGGCAAAAAAGCTGCCAAAGCAATTAATGAAATGTTAAAATAATAAAATAACCCGCTTTTGATACTCTTGTAATGAATAAAACGTTACAAGAGTATCTGAATTTTTATCACAAATTTTAAATTAAACTTATGTTGAAAAAGATTTTTATAAACTTGCTCATATTAACAATTTCCGCAATGCCCGTTTTGGCATTCGACCTTGACATGTCTGTTGACGATACTATCAAGAAACAGTATGACACAGGGAAATTAGAACAAGACGTTTTGAATAACAATATCAACCAATCCCGGAAACAATCCATAAAAAATAGCCCTTCAAAAGCCCTTCCGAGTGCCACACTTGACTACTCACCTACACCAATGGTAATTACCAAAGCGGACAATGTTTACACAAAAAAAATTCCGCAATGGACAACTTTTACAGCAAAATCTAATCAGGCAATTTCAGGATATTCAAGAAAAGGGACAAAAGTTTCCTTCACAACTACTGAAAATATTTATAAAAAAGAAGTAACTATTCCTGCAGGCACAAAATTCTACGGAGAAATCGTAAATTCTCACGGAGCACAAAGTACGGGCAACGGAGCGTTGGTAGTTCTTAAAATAACCTCAATGACGTACAACGGAACGACTTATCAGGTTCGAGGAAAAATAACAAAAGCAAAAGCGAAAAAAATATTTTTCAATAATATCAAAGGGCAACGCCAATATATCGCAGGAATCGGCAAACAAATTGATAAGGGCGAAAACTTTTATAAAAAGACAAGAAGAGTATCATCAAAAATGTCCGATAATCCGATATTGGTAATACTTTCACCAATCCCGACACTTGTCGGATTTGTCGGCTATGCAGTATGTACCGCACTATCACCAATCACGGCACTAACAACAAAAGGCGGTAATCTAAACCTACCGGCAGGCAGTGTCTTTGAAATAAAATTGCTAGATAGAGTTTATGTGAAGTAAAGAATCTTAACAATAACCTTGAAATATTATAACTAATTAGTTATAATATAATTGGGTAATAATATGAAGAACAAAAAATATTCAATCATATTTTGGCAAGATTCTGATGGGTTCAGCGAAACACAAGACTATATTTGGCAGTTAAATTCTAAAGCAGCGAAATCAAAAGATGCAAGAATTAAATTGAAAAAGATTACAGAATACTTTGAATTGTTGGAAACCTATGGAACAGAAATAGGCTTGCCGTACATTGACCATATTGAAGGTGAAGATAACCTATTTGAATTAAGACCTCTCAGGGATAGATTTTTCTTTTTTTACAGACAAGATAATAAATATATTATTTTAAACCATTTTATGAAAGCAACGAGAAAAACTCCGAAAAGAGAAATAGACAAGGCTAACAGATTAAAACAAGATTACAATGAAAGGTTTAAATTATGAATAACAAAAACATTAAACATAGTGCTAATTGGTCTGATTTTAAAGACAGTTTAGATTTATCTGAAGATGAACTCGCTGAAATTGATTTAAAAGTTGAGCTAATGGGTAAACTTATACATTTACGCAAAGAGTTAGGATTGACACAAGCCGAATTTGCAAAACGTTGCAATATAAAACAAGAATATCTTGCCCGACTTGAACGTTCAAAAACGGCTCCGCAAGTTGATACTTTATTAAAAATTCTTGTCCCTCTCGGATATAAATTGGACATAGTTCCTTTACAATAAGCTTTACCTTTTATAATACGAGGATTCAAGGCTTTCAGAATACGGATACAGGATTTTCGGATTATTTTTATCCCTTATATAAAGCGGTCTTGAATATTTTGGAGTATCCTTGCCGTTTTGTACAGGCGAAAAACCTGTATTAAGTTCTTGGTGATAATAATTTATAAATTCGGGGGAATAACCAAACTGATAAATATCAGAGATTTCACCTCGTTCGTAAGCATCCATATATTTTTGAGCAGCATTAAGCCTTGCTTGCGGGGCATATTTTTGTTTATATAAAAAACCTTTGAAAGTCGTTTGGTATTTTGCAACAGGTATTGAAGCTATCAGTGCCAAAACACAAAACATTGCCGTACCTATCCAAAGATATTTCAAAATATCGCTCATTACGGTAGTATATCAAACAATGAGGTTATTGTAAAATTTATTGTTAAATGTTGCATTTTACAACAAATATAAAATATAATTACAATGTAGATATAAACTTTCAAAGAAGGAGAAAGAGCTTATGTTTAAAAAGTTATTTTCACCAATGAGCCTGCTAATGTTAGTAGCAACGCTTTTGGTAAGTTCACCTGCATTTGCAAGTGAAGCGGATTTGCTCGTTCCTCGCATTAAGGAAATTGCACCTTGCAGTTACACCTTATTGCTTATCGGAATTGGAATTTCCGTATTGGGTCTTGTTTTGGGTCTTGTAGAATTTCTAAACATCAAAAAACTTGAAGTTCACAAAGTTATGGACGATGTTGGAAACACTATTTTTGAAACTTGTAAAACTTATTTGATTCAACAAGGTAAATTCTTAGCAGTATTGGAAATCTTAATCGGTTTGTGTATCGCATTCTATTTCGGATACTTAAGACAAATGGGAATTGGCGGAGTTTTGACAATTCTTGCTTGGTCTGTTATCGGTATTTTGGGATCTTATTCGGTTGCTTGGTTCGGTATCAGAATGAATACTCTTGCAAACTCAAGAACTGCCTTTGCCGCATTAAAAGGTAATCCGCTTAACACAATGAACATTCCTCTAAAAGCAGGCATGAGCATCGGTGTTTTGCTGGTTTCTGTTGAACTTATCATGATGTTAATCATCTTATTGTTCGTACCTGAAAAAATCGCAGGAGCATGCTTTATCGGTTTTGCAATCGGTGAATCTCTTGGTGCTTCAGCATTGCGTGTTGCGGGCGGTATCTTTACAAAAATTGCCGATATCGGTTCTGACTTGATGAAAATTCAATTTGGTATTAAAGAAGATGACCCGAGAAACCCTGGTGTAATCGCAGATTGTACGGGCGATAATGCGGGCGATTCAATCGGACCTACTGCTGACGGTTTTGAAACTTACGGCGTAACAGGTGTTGCTTTGGTTAGTTTCATCTTGCTTGCCGTTGCAGGTCAAGAAAACCAAGTTCAATTACTTGCTTGGATTTTCGTAATGAGATTCTTAATGATTATTACATCTGTTGTTTCATATTGGATTAACGGACTTTGGGACAAATTCGTGTATGCTCCAAACGTTAAAAAATTCGATTTTGAAACACCTTTAACAAGACTTGTTTGGTTAACTTCAATCTTGTCAATCGGTATGACATTTGGCGTAAGTTACTGGTTATTGAACAGTCTTGGACATAACATTTGGTTAATTTTGTCTTGTATCATTTCTTGCGGTACATTGGGTGCTGCGTTGATACCTGAATTTACCAAAATTTTCACCTCTCCAAAAGCAAAACACACGGAAGAAGTTGTTACCGCTTCTCGTGAAGGCGGAGCATCTTTGACTATCTTGTCAGGTATCGTTTCAGGTAACTTCTCAGGATTTTGGATTGGCATGGTAATTGTACTTCTTATGGGCTTTGCTTACTTTGCAAGTACATATATTCCGGAAACAATGATGGATTACTCATCAGTATTTGCGTTTGGTCTTGTTGCCTTCGGTTTCTTAGGTATGGGACCTGTAACAATCGCTGTTGACTCATACGGTCCTGTAACAGACAATGCACAATCAGTTTATGAATTGTCATTGATTGAAGAAGTACCAAACATCAGCGAAGAAATCAAAAAAGAATACGGTTTTGACGCAGATTTTGAAAACGCAAAACAATACTTGGAAGAAAATGACGGTGCGGGTAACACCTTCAAAGCTACTTCAAAACCTGTACTTATCGGTACTGCGGTAGTTGGTGCAACCACAATGATTTTCTCTTTGATTTTGGTAATCAAAGATACCTTAGGTGTTGAACCTCAAGAAATACTTAATTTGTTGAACCCATACACCTTGCTTGGTTTATTAACAGGCGGTGCGGTAATTTACTGGTTCAGCGGAGCGTCTATGCAAGCTGTTACAACAGGTGCTTATAGAGCTGTTGAATACATCAAAGAAAACATCAAGTTAGGTGAAGCCGATGAAAAAAGTGCAAACCTTGCAAATTCTAAAGAAGTTGTAAAAATTTGTACACAATACGCACAAAAGGGTATGGTTAATATCTTTATTTCCTTGTTTGCGTTTGCATTGGCTCTTGCATGCCTGTCTGCACCGGGTGTAAAAACTCAACTTGCGGTATCTTTCTTTGTAAGTTACCTGATTGCGATTGCAGTATTCGGTTTGTTCCAAGCCGTATTTATGGCAAACGCTGGCGGGTGCTGGGATAACGCTAAGAAAATCGTTGAAGTTGATCTTAAAGAAAAAGGAACAATTTTACACGAAGCAACTGTCGTTGGTGACACTGTAGGTGACCCTTTCAAAGATACCTCTTCTGTTGCAATGAACCCGATTATCAAATTCACAACCTTGTTCGGTTTGTTGGCAATGGAAATTGCAATCAATGAAAACTTCAGACATATTGCACCATACATCGGAGCGATATTACTTGTAATCGCCTTGATTTTCGTAATTCGTTCTTTCTACGGAATGAGAATTCCCGTAAAATCTAACGATGAAAAATAAAAGCGATAAGCACAACTTGAGAAGAGCGAACTTTTAAAAGTTCGCTCTTTTTTATTCCCTTGTGTCATTTTTCTTAACATTTGCTTACAATCTGTCAAAATTTAAAATTTAGCGGATTTATTCTATTACAAAACTTAAAAAAATATTGTAGATATTCGCTGACAGTTTTATAATAGTTAAGTCCGAATAGCGAAATTAAGAAAAAACGGATAGGAAAGGATTACAAAAAATGACTGTGATTGAAGAAATGGCATACCCTCAATTAGAAAGAGCTATCAACCCGACACATGACATTAAGTTATTTGCCGGACGTTCTAACCCGAAATTGGCTCAAGAAATTGCTGACCAACTTGGAACTACCGTTGGACCTATGGTTGTTAAAAATTTTGCCGATGGTGAAATTTATGTTCAAGTTAAAGAAAGTGTAAGAGGGGACGACGTTTTCATCATTCAACCGGTTTGCAATCCTGTGAACGAAAACTTAATGGAATTGTTAATTATTATTGATGCTTTCAAAAGAGCAAGTGCTAAAACAATTACGGCAGTTATTCCTTACTACGGATATGCAAGACAAGACAGAAAAACCTCAGGTCGTGAAGCAATTACGGCAAAATTGGTCGCTGACTTGTTAACAACAGCTGGTGCTGACAGAGTTTTGGCTATGGATTTGCACACAGGTCAAATTCAAGGTTTCTTTAACATTTTAGTTGACCACATTTTTGCGGCACCAATTTTGGTTAATTACATAAAGGATTTGGGCATTAATCCTGATAATATGGTTGCGGTATCTCCTGATATGGGTGGTGCTAACAGAACCCGTTATTTTGCAAAAAGACTTGATTGCCCGATTGCGATTATTGATAAAAGACGTGACAAACACAATGAAGCCATTGCCACAAACGTTATAGGTGACGTTGAAGGCAAAGTTTGTTTGATGTTTGATGATATCATTGATACAGCGGGAACAATTTGTGAAGCATCAAAATTATTAAAATCTAAAGGTGCAAAAGAAATTTATGTTTGTGCAACTCACCCTGTATTCTCAGGTCCTGCACTTGACAGATTGGGTTCTGCTCCAATTACACAATGTATCGTAACTAACACAATTCCGCTTGATACAAGCAAATTACCTTCAAATATCAAGCAAATTTCAGTTGCTCCATTACTTGCTCAAGCAATTTCAAGAATCCATGATGACGAATCAGTAAGTTCCTTGTTCGGTTTTGAAAAAGAAATGCAAGTAAGTTAATATTTACAATAGGTGGAATATGAAAAAGATTAATGCAAAGGTTTAACAAAGCCTTTGCTTTTTTATTGCCAATTATCTCATTCAAACAGATGAGATTTAAACCTTTTACCTAAAGAAATTAAAATATAAGTCGTTATAAAAAATATAGATATGAGAAACGAAAGTTTTTCATACCTCCTCCCCAAGTCTGGTAGCCGTTCTTTTTAAGACGGCTTTTTTTTACGACAAATTTCAAACTAAAAAAGCGGTATAAGTCAAGATATACCGCTTATAAAAATAAGAAAATAGAAAACTATTACCTTACCAAGTCAAATACCTTATCGTGGCTGCAACATTCGCCGCAGCATTGATTACATTCGCAGTCGTATTTATGCCCGCATAATCATCACGAACAACAACAGTATTTGTTGTTACGGGAACAGGCACAATCTCTGTTGCATAAGGGTAATAAGAATATGAGGAATAATATGTCGGGTAATACGGATAATAAGCGTAGTATCTTGAACCGTAATAATGAGGTCTGACTATCGGTCTGTACATTGGCGGCATAGGTCTGTGATACCCCATAGGCGGTCGTCCCATCGATACAGAACCGTGCATATGCACTCTTCCACCCATTGGCGGACGATTCATTCCCCCAGCCATAGGAGGTCTGTGCATACCGCCCCCCATTTGCGGTCCACCCATCGGACGTCCGCCACCACCTGCCGGAGGTGCTGAAAAAGTTGGAGTTATACCGATTATCAAACCTAACGCTATTAAACAAATAATCTTTTTCATACGCAAACTCCTTTACATTCCAAATTTTTTATTATTAGTTGTCGAAACTTTGTCATTTTTATATTTAACTTTTACTCTTGTTGCAGCTGCAGAATTACAAGCATAATTAACCCCGCCGATAGTTCGGTAAGAGGAAGTTCCCAAACAACTTATTGTTTGCGGTTTGGTTCTCACCCCGTTTTTGTCATAATTTGGTGGAACTGGGTCAACAGGACGATAGTAATAAGTATAATTTCGTGAAGGGCGTCCATAATTATTATTCCAGCCTCCGTACATGCCACCTTGCATGCCCCCAGTACGCATACTTCCGCCACCGTACATTCCGCCATAACCTGCAGCAAAACACGGTATAGCCCCTAATACTACTGTTAAAATCAGCAAGGATAAATATTTTTTCATGCCTTTTCTCCTGATTACTACCACATATCTTTAACGATATATATACCGTAATTGTTCAAATTTTGCTATAAAATATTAACTGATATTACAAAGATAGTAGAAAAAATTTTAATTTTTATGATAGAATAAAGGAAACCGAGGAGAGAAAAATGTCTGACAAAACTTATAATAAGATTGCGGTTGTTGATGTTAACAAAGTTGTAGGGCAATCTAAACGAGTACAAGACCTGAAAACTGAGCAAGAAACAAAAATTAGAGAATTGAATATGTGGCTTGCAGGTATAAAAGTTGATGTAGAATCAAGGAAATCTGAAGAAGAAAAACAAACTTTGGTTGCCGAATACAATAAACAATTTGCACAAAGACAAAACGAAATCAGAGATAATTACACACAAAAACTAAAAGATATCGAAAACGAAATTACCGAATTGATTTCAAAAGCAGCACAAGAAAAGGGCTATGATATGGTTCTGTCAAAATACGTTGTCCTCTTCGGCGGCGATGACATTACAGAAGAAATAATGGCAACCGTACAGTAATAAAAATTTTAATTAAAAATTTAGCAAACCAAAATGTCGAAGTGATGGAATGGTAGACATGTACGTTTCAGGTGCGTATGGAGCAATCCATGAGGGTTCGAGTCCCTTCTTCGACATTTTTCTTTATCTTTGCTAAAGTTTAACTACAGTTCCTCTCACATGTGTTTTTACTGTTGGTAAAAACACATTGGTTCAGTATAGGTTTTCAGGACAGTTGTGATGGGAATTTTATTGTGGATTTGCCTAATTTTAGGGCAATAGAGGCAAGTTTATAGTGTAGAGATTTACCGGACCATTCTTGCACTTTTGTCCCAATTTTTGCACTATTTTGCACTGGTTTCTTGTCATGCTGAACTTGTTTCAGTATCTATCCCGCTTGGTGTTTGAATTTTAGCGAGTGCAAATAAGTGCAATAAAGTGCAAAAATAATTTATCACGCATTTTGATATGTGTCGAAATGTCTCTGAGATTGAGATTTGAGACTTGATTTATTCCGAAAGGTGAGTGATGAATGTGTGTGAGGTAATTTATTATGACAAACTTCACACCTGAAAAATGCAAACAAATAGCTCTCGCAAGATTAGCCATTGTTGAACAATGGCTTGAGTTCAGGAAGAAATCTCAAAACAAACTTCAGGCAGATTATGATTTTGTTAAATTGCATAATTCTTCAACCTCTCACTTATTTGAGATTTTAGGTAAAATCTCCCGCGGAAGTTTACACCGTCGGTATGCAATGCTAAACGGAACGGAAGATTATACAAAGCTTTTGCCGCAGTATAAATATTCAACTGTTCGGGAATACCGAACAGTTCTCAATGATGAAGAAATAAAAATATTTATGGGATTGCTTTTGCACCCGAATAGATTATCAATAGGTAAAGCTATTGCTCTTACAAAGTACAAATTAAAAGAACAGGGACAAAGTTTTATTCCGGCTGATATTACATTCAGGCGTTATGCCAAGTGGTTCAAAGATAATAATTACGATAAATGGATTCTTGCTCGTGACGGAGAAAAAGCATTATCCGATAAAGTTGAACCATATATAAAACGTGATGCAAGTTTATTAGAAGTTGGGGATATTCTTGTGGCAGATGGTCATAAATTAGCATTTAATGTAATTAATCCTTTTACAGGTAAACCAACAAGAGCAACTTTAGTTGGCTTTCTTGATTGGAAATCAACAGCACTTGTGGGTTATGAAATTATGCTAGAAGAAAATACCCAATGTATTGCAAGTGCTTTAAGAAATTCAATAATAAACCTTGATATGATACCTAAAATAGTTTACCAGGATAACGGTAGAGCTTTTAGAGCAAAATATTTTACAGATGATAAAGGGTTTACCGAATTAGGATTTCGAGGTCTTTATTCCAAACTTGGTATAGAAACAGTATTTGCAAGACCATATAACGCAAGAGCAAAAGTTATTGAAAGATTTTTCAAAGAGTTCCAAGAAAGTTTTGAAAAACTTTTACCAAGTTATGTAGGAAGTAATATTCAAAATAAACCCGCCTATATGATGAGAAATGAAAAGTTACACAAGCAATTACATAACGATTTTGTACCAACTTTAGAAGAAACAATAAAAATGATTGATATGTGGCTGAATTTTAAAAACTCTCAACTTTGTCCGAATGCACCAAATAAAACAATAGCAGAAGTTTTAGAAAGTAGAAAAAGACAAAATGTAGATATTAATTTGCTAGACGATTTGATGCTTGCAACTGAAGTTAAGACTATACAGAGAAATGGAATTAGATTTTTAAATTGTGATTATTTTGACGAACGTCTTTATGGTTTTAAAAGTAAGGTTCTAATTAAATACAATTTATTTGATTTAACAAGTATAAAAGTTTATACAACCAAAGGTGAATATTTATGTACGGCAGAACGTGTAATTGAAACTCACCCGATGGCAAAATTATTAGGTACAGTTACGGATTTTGAAGATTACAAACAGAAAATTGTAAAACAAAGAAAATTACATAAGAAAACTATAAAAGCAGTAAAGGCATATCTTTCAAATGATGAAACAAAATTTTTAGAAACAAAAATAATTGAAGAAAATTCAAACTCCGTTCAAACTGAGTTCAAAGAACGTTCAAAATGTGTTCAAAAAATATTCAAGAATAATTCAGAAAAATATGAGTATTTAATCAAAAATAATCCGAATGATAAATGGATAACAGACTTTAAACAAACAAAGGAGTATAGACTATTGTATGAATAGAATTTTTGTTAAAACAACTAATGTGAAAAATTTTATTGGTTTAGTTGAAAACTTAATTAACAAACCAAAGAATATACCTAAAATGGGACTTGTTTATGGTGAACCAGGGCTTGGTAAATCCCAAACAGCATTATGGTTGGCTTGCAAATATGATGCGATATATTTGAGAGCGACAAATCTTATGACTGGACGGTGGCTATTAGAAGAAATTGCAAAAGAAATGGACGAAATTCCGAGATATTTAACGTCGGATAATTTTAATATTGTGGTTAAAAAACTGAAACAATCCCCACAAGTGATTTTTATCGATGAGATTGATTACCTTATGAATAACTACAAAACCATTGAAACTCTCCGAGATATTCATGACGAAACCGGCTGCTCGATAATTTTTATCGGAATGGGATTGCCTCATAGAAAACTTGAAAGATACAAACATCTTTATGATAGATTTTCAGAGATTTTAAAGTTTGAAATCTTTGGTGTAAATGATTTATCTCAAATATTCGGACAACTTTCGAAGATTCCATTTACTCCTGATGCTGTTGAATATATCCACTCAAAATACAACAGATTTAGGCAAATTGTTCAGTTGATAAACCAAATGGAAAATTTTGCAAAAGATAATAATTTAACAGAAATAACAAAAGAAATTATGGAGCAGATTTTATGAACATAGAAAAATTAGCACGACACTTAAAAGAATTCACCCTTAATGAAATCAAAATGATTGCAGAATGCGATTGTAAAACAGAACTTAAACACCTTTTGAACGAGGGTAAATTGGTATTTGAACAGGGTTTGTATAAATATCAGGAAGAGAAAATAAAGCAGGAATTTATTATTTGCGTAAAACAAACTACAAATTATCAGGTTATTACAATTGGTGTTGCGATTGATTATTTTTTAGAAAATTATGTCAAAAACAATTGCAAATTAAATACTTATAGAAGATATAGCAGAATGTTGAAGTACTGCATTGCACCATTTTTTAAAAATAAAAACTTAAATGACATAACTTGTAACGATGTTCATGAATTTTATTATTTTTGTAAAAGCAGAAATTTTCCGCCAAAAGTACTGAAAAATACTTTGGCACTTCTAAATCAGATGATTAAATATTTCCAAAATCTTGGAATAGTTAATAGAACTTGTAATTTTCAGGTGCGAAGATTATCTGATAAAACAAAATTTACAGTAGACAGAATAATTTTTGAGGTATAAATATGACAAAATTGGATAAATTAAAGCAGGCAGAGCATTTATATGTTTACGAAAAACAACCGCTTGATGTGATTGGCACAAAACTTGACCTTTCGCGTAGGACATTATTTTATTGGAAGAAAGAATATGAATGGGATAGAAAGAGGTTTGAAAAAGGCCGAGAGCAGGAACTCTTTAATCGTGAACTGCTGAATTTTGCACAAAAAATTATAGATAAAATCTCAAATGATATTGACAATAATCAACAATCTCCGCAGGCAGAAATGTATTCGCTGATGAATATTTTGAAAAATTTGCCACAGATAAAACAACAAATAACTGAAACAAAACAAAAACTAAAGTCTAAAAAGGAAGAATTTTTACCGGAAGATATTGTAAAAATAGTTGAAAGAGATATTTTAGGAATGTAATTAAAGTACATTTAGTTATTAAGAGCAAATGATATATCAGATTCTTCACTATACAAAAATACTTTTTCAAATTTCGAATTAAATCGATGTTTTAATAGCAAGTTGTCAAATGAACAATAATTAGCATTATATGCATTGGGGACATATATTAATAAATAACATTTGTTGCAATTTGCACTATACGAGTTGATTTTATCATTCTTTTTATCAATACAGATTTGTAATTCATCAATGGGATTTTGCTTGACCATGCCTGCATTATTGACATGGCAATCATATTTCCCAGTCCAAGGACATGCAATAGGGTCCATTGATATTTTAAAATGTTCATTATCAACCTGAATCCATTCCTGAACAAGCAAACCTTTTCTCAATTTCTCTATATTATTTCTTAAAATATCTTGCAATTTTTGTTTAAAAATTTTTGCATCAGGAAGTTCTGAAAAACCAGGATTATAAGCATAATCCAAATGATCTTTCCAACGGATACTAAATTTTCTGTCATCATATTTATCAATAAGTATATGCATTTGAAGATTGTATTTCTTTTCGGCTTCTTTGCATATTTTATTACCTATTCTGGTTAATGCTTGAGAAAATTTAAGGTTTTTATTTTCTGCTATAAATTTAGTTATTTCTAATGCGATAGTGACGCAATTTATAGTCTTAATTTTAAAATCTGGAGCTTCGGATTTTACATAATCAACAATACCAAGTTCTTCATACCATTCCTGACCAACTTTGGTTTTGAAAAACTTTTCAACTTGTTCTTTTTCTTCTAATTCTTTAATTTCAGTTTTATTCATCTTCATTATGTTATCATAAATTTATGGAAATATTGGATAGATTTGCAAAATCAAAATTCAGGAGCAGATTTAAGTTTCGAGCAAAAGAGCTTGAATATATCAAGGATAAAGGACTTGAAATAATTCATTCTCATACCTGTGATTTTATAAGGGATAGAGTTGCTCCGGCAGAACCTGTGAATGACGGCAAACAAACCAAATGAGAGGACATCCTGTATTTATTGCTCAACATGCAACCGCCACTTGCTGCCGCGGTTGTATAGAAAAATGGCACAAATTTCCCCCAACATAGAGAACTATCAAAATCCGAACAAGAATACCTCGTTTCAGTAATTATGGAATGGATAAACCAACAAATAAATTAGGATAAGATTTACAGAAAAACAATTAGTTTTATTGTATTATAATGTAGTTATGTATAAAGTATTTATTGACGAATCTGGTGATTTAGGGAATAGCTTTTTAAAGGATGATACCAATAGAGGTTCATATTGGTTTGTGTTATCTGCAATTATTATTGAAGAAAATGATGTAAGCAATATCGAAACAGAAATAGATAGCACCAAAGAAAAAATAAAGAAGAGTAAATATTTTCATTTTGCTGATGATAAACATCCCCAAAGAAATGTTTTTATAAACAAAATTGCTCAAATGAATTTTCGCTCAATTGTAGTTGCTCAAGATAAAATGGAATTAGTAAACATATGTAAAATGGCACAAAAAGATAAATTAAATTATCAGGAAATTTTCGAACACGTTGTAACAATATTATTTAAAGAATTTTTGTATATGTTTAGAAATGAAACGGCACCTATAAGTTTGGAATTGTTTTTTGAAGAAAACAATAAACTTGATTACAATAAAATTATAAACATAGCTAATAATTTTTCTAAAAATAGTAGCTTAAATTTCAAAATATATACTTGTGATAAAAGTTGTAAATGCATACAAATCGCAGATTATTTGGCGGGTGCAATTTTACAAGCGTTAGATGAAGATAAAGTTGATAAACAAGTGGACACAAGTTATGTCGATAAGTTAATAGGAAAATTATACCATTATGACCCACGCCCATATCCAAATATTGCAAGAATGTATATGGCAAGACTTATAGAAGGTCCATATAAACACAGAATTAAACTTTTAACTTCTCACGTATATGGAAAACTTGAGTATGATAAACAAGGGTGGACTCGAGATATACAAGAGTGTTTTTGATTTATATTTATTTTTCAAAATCATCTTCAAACCCTCTGATATTATCTAGTTCTATATTGTAACGCTTGCCTGTTTTATCAACACATGTGGCAAAATCAACAGTTTTATCAGTAAACTTGTTTTCCCATAAACAAATCAATAAACCAATTTCCTGTGTTTTTAAGTTCAAAATCTTCGTTCGTATGACATGTAATTTTTTCAACCATAATATACTCCTTTCAAGCTACACTATTTATCACTCTTTCAAAGAGAAGCATCAAGCATATATCTAAAACCGTATCATTTGGACATAATAATTTTGAAAACGGTTTAAACGGATTTTAAACGGTATTTAAACTTCAACATCTTTTTCACAAAAATGCATTCAATAATTAGTATCATTGTATAGATGCATAACAACTGTTACAAGATAGTAAAATTATTCTATTCTCGGCTGATTCGCGACAAAATAATCAATAACAATTGCAGTGTTATAAATATTTTCCGCCCATTTCCTTAACTGTTTAAACTCTTTTGAAGTGATATTTAATCCGACTTTTTCCATACGACCTCCTTTAACGTGTCGTATTCATCACTCAAAGTTTATAAATTACCAAATGAACTTTATAAAACTTAACAAATTAGTATGGGCTAAAATCCTTTTAGGAAAAGAATTTAAGGCAAAAGTCAACTAAATAAAATTATGAGTATAATAACTTACGACAAAAATAATCTTGACAAATACCACTTTAGTATGGTATATTATGAGTATAATAACTTACGACTATAATTTTTAGGAGTAAAACATGGTTAAATACTTTAAAACCATATCTAATATTATAACAGGGCATGTTTTTAGAAGCAAGATACCCTATAATACTGATGGGAATTTTAACTTGTTGAACATGGAGGCTATTTCCACCGCTGGTATAGTACACATTTCAGAAGAAGATATAAAAAAAATACAGCTAAATAATATTAAACCAGAAGAAATTATCATGCCAGGAGATATTTTGTTTAAAGCAAAAGGGCTTAATAATACCGCTGTACTGATTGACAGCATCCCTCCAAATACAACCGTTACAGCTTCATGTCATATTATAAGAGTTGTAGACAAAAATTTCTTACCAGAATATGTCTGCTCATGGTTAAATAGTGCCGCAGCAAAAAATCATTTTTCAAAAGGAGCTGGTCAAGCAACGGGAGTTACAATTGCAAACGTCAGCAAAGCAACACTTGAAACGTTAGAAATCCCATTGCTTCCATTAAAGAATCAAAAACTCATTTCTGAAATAGAAGAATGTTCAAAACAAGAAAAAGAACTACTATTAAAAATCGCAGAGAAAAAAGAGATGTTAAATCGTGCAATTATTGAAAAAGAATTACAAAAATATTAGGAGATAAAACATGGCAGGAATCAATCAAGATGAAATTAATAACATTGTATGGAAAGCATGCGACACCTTCAGAGGTGTAGTAGATCCTTCCGAATACAAAAATTACATTTTGGTATTCTTATTTATCAAATACATCAGTGATGTATGGAAAGATAAGTATGAAGAACTAAAAAAAGAATTCGGTAATGATACTGAAAGAATAAAAAGACGTCTTGAAAGAGAAAGATTCAGGTTAGATGCAACCTGCACTTACGATTATTTGTTCCAACATAGAAACGATAATCAAATTGGTCAGTTAATAAATCAAGCATTAGAAAAAATCGAAGAAGATAACAAAGCTAAACTTGAAGGCGTATTCCGAAATATTGACTTCAATTCTGATATGCAATTAGGTGAGACCAAAGAAAGAAACGCTCGTTTAAAAAATCTTATTGAAGATTTCTCTGACCCAAGATTAGATTTAAGACCTTCAAAAGTCGGCAAATCAGACATTATCGGTAATGTTTATGAATATTTAATTGCAAGATTCGCTGCCGGCGCAGGTAAAAAGGGCGGAGAATTTTACACACCATCACAGGTATCTGTTTTGCTTTCAAAATTGGTTGAACCAAAAGAAGGTGATAGGATTTGCGATCCGGCTTGCGGTTCAGGTTCACTTTTGATAAAGGCGGCAAATGAAGTTGGTTCAGATAATTACTCTTTATATGGGCAGGAGAGCAACGGCAGTACTTGGGCTTTATGTAAAATGAATATGTTTTTGCACAGCAAAGATAACGCACAAATCGAGTGGGGTGATACCCTAAATAACCCAAAACTTATAGAAGGCGATACAACAATGAAATTTGATGTAGTTGTTGCAAATCCTCCATTCTCACTAGACAAGTGGGGTGCTGAAAATGCTAACTCTGATAGATTTCATCGTTTTTGGAGGGGTGTACCACCTAAAAACAGAGGAGATTATGCATTTATTTCTCATATGATTGAAACAGCAGTTGCAGATGGTGGCAAAGTCGGAGTTGTTGTTCCTCACGGAGTTCTATTCAGAGAAGGTGCGGAAGGTAAAATCAGAAAACAATTTATTGAAAATGATAATTTCTTAGATGCTGTAATTGGTTTGCCGCAAAATTTATTCTATGGTACAGGAATTCCGGCTGCAATTTTAATATTCAAGAAAAACAGAAAAAATAGTGATATCTTGTTTATAGATGCTTCAAGAGAATATGAATCAGGTAAAAATCAGAATATATTACGAGATTCGGATATTGAAAAAATTGTTCAAACCTATAAAAAGCGTGAAACAATTGATAAATATTCTTATCTTGCAACTTTAGACGAAATCAAAGAAAACGAATATAATCTAAATATTCCTCGTTATGTTGATACTTTTGAAGAGGAAGCGGAAATTGATATTCAGGCTACACAAAGGGAAATTGAAAACCTTGAAAAACAGTTGGCTGATGTTCAATTGAAAATGAAAGGGTACTTAAAGGAGCTTGGGATAAATGGGTAAGAAAGAACTTGAAAACGAAATAACATTT
>OIYG01000105.1_pt1 | contig 92275 bp, 87 predicted proteins | sample 1587861 | NCBI WGS metagenome assembly OIYG01 (sample SAMN03283272) | human gut metagenome | biome: human-associated habitat; material: feces | host: Homo sapiens | place: Peru | collected 2012 | reverse complement strand
CTACGCCCCTCCTCAGTCTCGCTGACGCGAGCCAGCTCCCCCGGAGGGGAAGCTTTTTCGGCGTACTGCACGCCGCACCGGTCGGAAGGGGCACCTAAAAAACTGCGCTGTTCCCATCCGAATTTGAAATTTCCCCTTGTGAAGCACTGCCTTTCTGTGGTACAATAAAAGCCCTGAATGCCATAGCGTTGTCGGCATGAAGGACGGCCTTACAGATGAAGGAAAAGTCTACAGTATGTATCTATGCGAAGACAACGTTCTGGTAGATTACGACCCCCAACCCAATCTCTTCGGAGAATACTGGTATCACATCTTCCGCTTTGCCGATGACGGCGACCCGGTTTTCTCCAATCCCAAGGAGCAGAGCATTGTCCGCCTGAAAAAATGCAAAGGCGGCGCCTGGTGGCGCACCTCCTCCACAGATCACTACGCCGAATTCGATACCGAGATCTCTGAGGAAGAGGCCATGAAAATTCTGAAGAGCTACAAGCCAGTGGAACAGCAAACCAGGCCCTTGACGCAGTTCGAAGAGCCGTAAAGTCTGCCAGGCAATCGCGGGAATTGCAGATTATTCGCGCAAAAAGCGGGCCGCCGAAGCGACCCGCTTTGTTATATGAAAGCTCTTCTTACTTCTGCGCCAGAATCAGGTTGCGGTAGAACCGTACCGCCCCGGGCAGGCAGTTGTACTCGATGTTTTCATTCAGGCCGTGCATACTTTTCAGCTGCTCCGGGCCGTAGATGATGGGAGAGAAACGGATGCAGTTCTTGCACACGGGCTCATAGAACATGGCATCCGTGGCCCCGGTCACCACGTAAGGAGACACCGGCAGCCCGGGGAAGGTATCCCGGATGACCTGCTCCAGCGTCCGGAAGGCAGGCCCTGCAATATCCACAGGCTTTGTGTAGTCGTTGGAATGGAGCACTTCCATCTCCAGGCCGTATTTCTCCGCCACGGCCCGGGTCAGCTCCAGGCTCTCCTTCTCGCCCTGGTGGGGGATGAAGCGCATATTGGCCCCCACAAAAGCCTCCTGCGGGATGACGTTATAGGCATCGGAGCCGGACTGCACCGTAAAGGCAATGGTGGTTTTCAGCATGGCCCCGGCCTGGGCACTGATGGCCGGCATAACCGCCGTCAGCAGGGGCCGAAACAGCCACAGATTGCCGAACAGGTATTTGAGGCCGAAGGAGGCATAGGGTGCAAGCCTTGCAAACATCGCCGCCACCTCCGGCATGATCTTCTTCCGGAAGGGACTGTGGTGCTCCATCTCCTGGACGAAGCCCGCCAGCCGGACAATGGGCGTATTCTTTCCGGGGGCGCTGGCGTGGCCGCCGGTACTGCGGGCGGTGAATTTCACATCCGCCTTGCCCTTTTCAAACACGCCTACCATGGCAAAATTCCCGGGAATTCCGGCAATGGGCTCCCGGATGATGCCGCCGCCCTCATCGCAGAGCAGGTACAATTCCACGCCCCGGCGCTGCAGCTCCGCTACCAGCTTAGGTGCGCCGTCGCCGCCGACTTCCTCCGTGCAGGAGGAGGCCAGATACACATCCTGCTCCGGGGTCACACCCTGCTCCAGCAGCTGCTCCACCGCCTCGAAAAAGGCCATGACGCTGCACTTGGTGTCCCCGGTGCCTCTGCCATAGACCTTGCCGTCGGCAATGTCCCCGGAGAAGGGCGGGTGCTCCCAGGTTCCCTCCGCCGGGACCACATCCTGATGGCTCATGAGCAGAATGGGCTTGTCGCTGTGCTTTCCCTTCCAGTAAAACAGCAGATTGCCGTCCAGGTCAGTCTTTTCCAGCCTGGAAAACACCAGGGGGAACAGCTCCTCCAGGGTCTTATGGAAGCCCCGGAATTTTTCCGGCTCCGGCATTCCCGCATGGGAGGTGGTATCATACTGCACCATCTTCGACAGCTTTTCCGCAAGGCGCAGGCTCTCCTCCTCGGATTCCTGCGGGGTGTACTCCGCCTTTTTGCCGGGCATCAGCAGGGTTCGCACATGGGCGATCAGAAGCAGCTCCAGAATCACGCCGGGGATCAACAGCAGCCATTTCATACCTTTTCCTCCTTTGTCTGTTCCATGCTCTCTTCCTGCGCCCGTTTCAGAGCCTTTTTGTAGTTCAGGAATGCAAAGCCAATGGCAATGGCGCCGCTTGGCAGGATCATAAAGCTGGTGGAGCCCGTCAGGGACGGCACCAGAATAAACAGCAGGCTCATGATTCCCAGGGGCAGCACCGCCAGGCGCAGATCGTGCCGGTAATACTTATAGGCCATGGCCCCAAAAAGCGCCGGGACCACATTGTCAAAGGCGGGCTGCAGCGCCGGGCTCTGGAGTACCGGCCGCAGAGGGGTCAGCGCCGCCACACCCAGGGCCAGCACCAGGATGGTCACCAGGGAAGAGGTTGCAATGGAGATGGTGGAAATGACCTCGTTCTCCTTGGTCCCCGTTTTTGCCCCCACCATATCCCGGGCATTGACGGCACAGGGAATCTTCATATTGATCAGGTTTCCGGTGATAAAGGCCAGATACCCGCCGCCGGAGCCCAGCATGGGGGTATAGATCAGAAATTCCGCCACGCAGCTCACCATCCAGACCAGGCCCACGGTGAAGAAGGCCCTGGCCGTGGCCCCCAGGTCCGGATAGGCTCCCAGATACTTTCCAATCAGGAACGGAGCACCAACCAGCAGCACCAGCGTGATCAGGCTGCTGACCCGGCCAAGGATATGGGTCATCCGGCTGTAGCGCTCCCAGAGCGCCTTGTTTTCGTCCATGGTTCTATTCCTCCAATCTTTTGATCCTCAAACCGCAAGGCCCACGACCACCGCCGCAGCCATGCCCAACAGCATACTCAGCGCAATGGAGAAATTCTCCACCCACTCCATGCTCTTCTTTTCCGAAAGCCGGATCAGGCCGCCCATGACCAGTGCAGAAACCGCCGCCACCACCAGGGGCATCCAGTCCCCCCGGAAGGAAAACAGCCCCGGCCCGGAGATAAAGTCCCCCAGATAGCTTCCGATATAGGCGCTGACCAGACCGATGAACATAGCCGTCATGGCCTGATCCGCAAAGCCCATGTGCTTCCCGCCGGCAGCGCCCTGGAGCTTCTGACTGTACTTCTTGTTGAACAGAATGGACAGCACCATGCCCCAGATAATGCACACGCTCATCATCAGCGCAATGGTGCAGAAGCCCGAGGCAGTCATCTCCGCGGCGGACAGGGTTCTCATCCCCACCTGCTCTGCGGCCACCTGGGCCGCCTGGGCCTCATAGTGCAGCGCCCCGATGACGGACAGCCGCAGCCAGGGCCAGGGAATGCCCAGAGACCCCGCCAGAGCGATGACCCCCAGCAGAATGCCCACACTGGGCAGCACCGAAAAAGTTGCGCTGGAAATGACCACCCGGCGCAGCTTGGCCCGGTCCATCCCCAGCTGAATTCCCACCCGGTAGGCCCGCACCAAAAACACCACACACACCAGCGCCACAAAGGCAATAATGCCGCCGCAGATGGCATACAGCATGGGGCTGTTCAGCTTTTCCAAAATTGACATTGCTTTCCCTCCTCTACTTTCCGTCCCGGAAAGAGTTCTCTGCCTTTGATTGTAACACGGTTTTTTAAAAACGCAAGAGTGGAATGGAATTCTTGCAAAAATGCCATGTTACGGAAAATCGTTACAAACGTGAAAACCCGTAATCCCGTAATAAAGAATCCGGTACTATTGACTTTTGCAAGAGCTGCGAGTATGCTATTCTTATGGAAGAAAGTCGAGTCCAAATTTTAGGGAACAATTTGACACAAAAGGCAAACCGATCGGATAGCAGGAGGATATTATGGCCTTTGATTTTAAGAAAGAATACAAAGAATTCTACATGCCAAAGAGCAAACCGGAGATCGTCCAGGTGCCAAAGGCAAATTATATTGCCGTCAGAGGTCAGGGAGACCCAAACGAAGCCGACGGAGCCTATCAGCAGGCGATCGGGGTGCTGTATGCCGTTGCGTATACCCTGAAAATGAGCTATAAAACAGATCACAAGATGGAGGGATTCTTTGAATACGTCGTTCCCCCGCTGGAGGGCTTCTGGTGGCAGGAAAATACAGACGGCGTGGACTACGCGGACAAATCCGCCTTCCATTGGATCTCCGTGATCCGCCTGCCGGATTTTGTGACGCAAAAGGATTTCGCCTGGGCCGTGGAAACAGCGTCGAAAAAGAAAAAGCTGGACTGCTCCTCTGCGGAATTTCTGACCGTCGACGAGGGGCTTTGCGTACAGGTCATGCACCTGGGGCCCTTTGACGAGGAGCCCGCCTCCGTCGCTCTGATGGACGCATACCTGGCCGAAAACGGATGTACAAACGATTGGAGCAAGACAAGACTGCATCACGAAATCTACCTGTCGGACGCAAGAAAGGTCCCGCCCGAAAAGTGGAAAACCGTCATTCGGCATCCGATTCGGAAGTGCTGCAGAATATGAATATGAAAAAGATATCCAACGGAACTGTTGACCTTATTGGCAAAGATCGGTCCCCTGTAAAAGTGTGTGATGTAATAAACGGAAGGCCAAAAGTAACGCAGATAATTGATTTATGATTGAGCGAGGAAGTCCGGGCAGAAAACTGTTCGGGCTTTTCTCATATATTCCAAAGTTGCGGTAGAACTGTTCACAAGTTTTATGGTATAATTTGAATACGAAAAGTGAGCAACAAATCGTTGTTTGATGCGGAAGATTATTTATATAATCTACCGTCTATGGTCTGAAAACGACCACCTATCGAGAATCGGTGGAAATCAATTCTCGATTTTCTTATACTGTAACCGTAACAAAGAGGAGGTGAGCAAATGCAAATTGAAATCAAGTTAGATGAGAACTGCAAGGAACCCAAAATCATCGTTGTGACAAACAAAATGACCGACGAAATCAATGAAATCATGAAAAGGCTTTCAGACGAGCAGCCGAAAATGATTGCCGGATTCAAAGATGATATTGTCGAAGTGTTGGAGCAGTTTGATATTTACCGCATTTTTGCTGCATCAGGCAAAGTGTTTGCCGAAACAAATCACGGTGAGTACACGCTCCGTCTGCGGCTTTACGAAATGGAGCAGCGGCTGGACAGCAACTTTTTTGTCCGAATATCAAACTCGGATATTATCAATCTGAGAAAAGTCAAGGGTTTTGATTTAAGCTTTGCAGGAACAATTTGTGTTACGCTTTCAAATGGGACGGTTACTTATGTTTCAAGGCGTTTTGTCGCCAAGATCAAACAATTATTAGGAATATGAGGTGGCAAAAATGAAAAAAAAGATGATTCAGCGTGGGCTTCTCGGATTCCCTCTCGGCATTGCTATCGGTTTTGTAATAACTGTGATTATATCAATGTGCATAGGAGATGGTTCGTTCTATCCTGTCACCCCTGAGCTGATTGATACAATGAAAAATGAATTAAACGCAGTTATTCTTCAAACAATTCTCTGCGGAATTTTGGGTACAGGCTTTGCAATGGCTTCCGTTATTTGGGAAATTGATTCGTGGAGCCTTGCAAAGCAAAGCGGAATTTACTTTTCCATTGTCTGTGTTACGATGTTTCCGATTGCCTATATTACGAATTGGATGAAGCATAATGCCATTGGTATTCTTTCATATGTAGGAATATTCGTTGCAATTTTCGTCATCACTTGGCTCGTTCAATATTTTGCATGGAAACGCAAAGTGAAAAGAATGAATGACAGAGTTCGGAAGAGTAATAACGCAAAATGAGCATAACCTTCACAACGCCAACTTCCGGTTTGTCAACTTGCCCTTTGAGAGAGGAGAAATCTTTTCTCAAAAGGTTGTGCGATACTGAATGTTATGTTAAGATAGTAAGTATAGCGAGTGGGCAATTCCAATCGAGATTGCCCATTTTCTGAAATGAAAAGCAAATTCAATAATTGAAAGGAGAAGGTATAATGGAATTTAGAGAAGATATAGGACAGTATGTTTTTGAGTATGAGGGACTGATTTTTGCTTGGGATGAAGAACCAGAAGAAGATATTCAGGATACTGTAAAAACTTTGGCTAATAATTATTTTAAGCATTTGGACGGAATAATTGATTTTATGCTACCTGATATTAAAGAAATATACGGACAAGTTACTGTTGAAGATGTAAAGAGAAATCTTGGCAGACCTATTGTCGATTATGATAATGGGAAAGTGACTTATTGCGAACAGTCATTTGATGATTGTCATATATTTGAGTTTGAATTTATGGACGATGCTTTTGAAAAATTGCAGTATTTTTCAATAGATGGTTAGTAAATAATATAATCAATTTGTCTATTTTCCCTTTGAGAGAGGAGAAATCCTTTTCTCAAAGGGCTTTTTTGATTTTACGGATATTCGCAAACTACAAGATAAAGCCAAAACTTCATATACTCTAAGCGCAATAAGATTGAGGTTTTAATTGCAAATTGTCTGAATGAAATTAAATAAGTATAATAAAAAGAATTCATTTACAGTTTTGTTTTTTGACTTGAATAATATATGAAATAGTGCTATAATTCTAACCATCTCATCGATGATTTTTTTACAAAATAACAAGAAAAAGGGTGGTTACGTGTCAGTAAAGGCAAAAAAGGTACTAAAAATCATTTTGATTATTCTTCTTGTGGCGGTTTTGATTGTAGGCGGATATGTCGCTTACGTTATGATTGACTACCACAGAATCGAGGACAAGCAAGCGTTGCAAATTAACGACGTTACAAATGAAGCGGCTCTTGTCGATAAAGAGTATAAGGTCATTTCGTACAATATCGGTTTTGCGGCTTATACTCCCGACTTCGGCTTCTTTATGGACGGCGGTACAAAGAGCCGTGCGAACTCCGAGGAGTCTGTTAAGAGCGTAATTGACGGAATCGGCGATTTTCTTAAATCCGAAAACCCCGATATTCTTCTTATCGAGGAAGTAGACAAAAAAGCAACTCGCAGTTATCATTATGACCAAGAGGAAGCACTTCGCAATAAGCTTGACGGCTACGATTCGGCATTTACGGTAAACTTCGACAGTCCGTATCTTTTCTATCCGATTACCGAGCCTCACGGTAAATCCTATGCGGGTATGATGACAATGTCAAAATTTAATATCGAAAGCGGTTTAAGACGCAGCTTGCCGATTGAAAACGGCTTTATGAAATTCGTTGACCTTGACCGTTGCTATTCCGTTTCGAGAATTACCGTTGAAAACGGTAAAGAGCTTGTGCTTTATACGCTTCATCTCTCGGCATACACCTCCGACGGAACAATCGCAACCGATCAGCTCAAAATGCTTATAAGTGATATGCAGGCGGAATATGAAAAAGGCAATTATTGTATCGCAGGCGGCGACTTTAACAAGGACTTGCTTGGCGATTCGGGCAAGATTTTCGGAATTGACGGCGCAGATTATACTTGGGCACAGCCTGTTGATTCGAAGCTGTTTGACGGAACAAATCTTAAAATTGTTGCTCCTTACAGTGAGGAAAATCCGATTCCCTCGTGCAGAAATGCCGACGGTCCGTATCACGACAAGCAGTTTGTACTTACTGTTGACGGCTTTATAGTTTCTGATAACGTTACAGTTACAAACAGCGATGTTTATGACCTTCAGTTTAAGTATTCGGATCACAACCCCGTATATATGACCTTTAAGCTTAACAAATAATTAAAATAAGGCGGACAGTTCTTTGAATTGTCCGCTTGGCTTTTGCTTGTGATGTTACTTATTATTGACTTTAATCCGTTAAAAAGATAAAATACTGTTAGTTTATAATTGTGAGGCGGATTTTGTGAATATAACAGTATATCTCGGTGCACTTGAGGGTAATGATAAAGCGTTAAAGGATGCGGTTATTGAGCTCGGTAAATGGATAGGCGAAAGCGGTAACGATTTAGTGTACGGCGGTTCGGATTCGGGACTTATGGGTGTTATCGCAAGCAGTGTTCTTTCGGCAGGCGGTAAGGTAACGGGCGTTGAGCCGCAGTTTTTTATTGACGCAGAACTTCAATATGACGGACTTACAGAGCTTATCATAACCGAAGATATGTCGGAGAGAAAGAATAAAATGATAGAATTGGGCGACGCTTTTATCGCTTTCCCGGGCGGCACGGGAACGCTTGAGGAAATTGCGGAAATTATGTCAAAGGTATCACTCGGACACCTTGACGCACCTTGTATTTTATATAATCTCAACGGATATTATGACGGTCTTAAAGTCTTACTTTCACATATGATTGATATGGGACTTTCAACAAATGAGAGGCAAGAGGGCATTTATTTCGTTGAAAATCTTGATGAAATAAAGCAAATTTTAGTTCGATAAAGGGATAACATTATGATTTTATATTTTTCAGGAACGGGAAACAGCCGTTATGTCGCAAACAGAATATCGGAAAGAACAAATCAAGCTTTGCTTTGCCTTAATGACAGAATAAAAGCGGAAGATTTTTCCGATATTAAAACTGGGGAGAATGTAATTTTAGTAACCCCGACTTATGCTTGGAGAATACCTACTGTTGTAAGTGATTTTCTTAAAAAAGTAAAACTTGTCGGTGCTGAAAAAATATGGTTTGTTATGACCTGCGGAGGGGAAATAGGGAATTCCGCAAAATATAATTCGGCTTTGGCAGGGGAAAAGAATTTGCAATGTATGGGTACTGCACAGATTGTTATGCCCGAAAATTATATTGCGTTGTTCGGCGTACCTGAAAAGGATGAGGCGAGGAAAATCGTTGCAAATTCGGAAAATGATATTGTAAAAATACTCGATTGCATAGCAGACGGCAAAGAGCTTGCCACACCGAGAAATAATTTGTACGATAGATTTATGAGCAGTGTTGTAAACCCGATTTTTTATCCCTTGTGCGTAAAGGATAAGGCATTCTTTGTAAATGATAAATGTGTCGGTTGCGGTAAATGCGTCAGTCTTTGTCCGCTTAACAACATAAAGCTTGAAAACAATAAGCCTGTATGGAACGGTAATTGCACTCACTGTATGGCTTGCATAAGCTATTGCCCGACCGAAGCTATCGAATACGGAAAAAAGAGTGCGAAAAAGCCGAGATACACATTTGAGGGAATTTAAGGGGAAAGTATGATTACCGATGAAATAAGAGCAGAACTTTTTAATTGTCAAGACTTAAAATACCGTGATTTTCATTCAAAACTAATGCCTGATTATGATAAAAATAATATAATCGGCGTGCGTTCTCCGCAAGTCAGAAGCATAGCGAGGGCTTTTTCAAAAAGAGAGGATATTGACGAGTTTTTGTTTGAGCTTCCGCATAAATTCTATGAGGAAAGCAATGTTCACGGCTTTATTATTTGCGGATTTTCCGATTATGATAAAACAGTCAAATATCTTGATGATTTTTTGCCTTATGTTGATAATTGGGCGACCTGCGATTTACTGAAACCGAAGGCTTTTCCAAAAAATAAGGACAGGCTTATAAACGATATTGACCGTTGGCTTGAAAGCGACAAGACCTATACAAAACGCTTTGCAATGGGTATGCTTATGGCTCATTTTCTCGACGAAGCTTTCAAAGAGGAATACCTTGAAAAGATATACACGATCAGAAGCGAAGATTATTATTTGAATATGATGAAAGCGTGGTTTTTTGCAACCGCCCTTGCAAAGCAATGGGAAAGTACTGTTAAAGTGATTGAAAATAACCTGCTTGACCGTTGGAGTCATAACAAGGCAATTCAAAAAGCGATTGAAAGCTACCGAATAACAGATGAACAAAAGGCATATCTTAAAACGCTGAAAATTAAATAAGTAAAAAACGGCTTGATTTCAAATCAAGCCGTTTTTTATATGGTTTAAATTATAAGATTTTACCGTTTTCAAGGTCAAAGCGGAAATTCTCAAACTTTTCATTGACGATATAGTCAATGTCAATTACCCGTCTGTTGTCGTACATAAATTCAGCACGGAGAATTTTAATATCGTCCTTTGAGAATACCTTGAGAAGCTCGTCAAGCTGCTCCTGTCTGTAATCGCCGACATTGTCAGAGGTGAAAAGCACGCTTCCGAAAAGCTTGTTTACGGTAGCAATGATTTTTCTCTGCTCAAACGTGCATTGCATATTGTTATCACGGAGCAGGAAAACATCAGGGTCGTTCAAGAACGCTCTGCCGTTTAACTGACGGCGGAAAATTGAGTTTCCGAGGGTGTTTTTGGTCGAAACAAATTCTCTGTGAGTAAAGGTTCGGCTGTCCCATTTAAGATCCATATCCGCACCGATTCTGCAATAGTCAACCTTGCCGAACGAGGGCATAAGCGGAACGCCGCAGCCTAAAATCTGTTTGTCGCCGACACATTCTCTCAAGAAGTCCATAGCCTCACACATAAGCTGACCTCTTGTTTTGTTGTGATTCGGAATTTGGCAAGCTGCATACAAAAAGTCGAGCTTTACAAGGTCGAAGCCCCAATCGTTGAGAACAACGTCAAAGAAGTGCTTGATATAATCACGAACCTCGGGGATTTCAATGTCAAGTGCACAGAAGCCGCCCCAGTTAGGACCGCATTTCACAAGCTTGCCATTTTGGTCTTTTATAAACCATTCGGGATGAGTTTTGAGAATATTCGAGGTAAATTGCGCACCGAACGGAGCAAGCCACAGACCTGCAAGCATACCTTTTTTGTGAATGGCGTCCGCTTCCGCTTTCATTCCGTGAGGGAATTTCTTGAAATCAATCGAAAGCCAATCTCCCGTCGCTGTCTGATAGCCGTCATCAATTTGGAAAATATCAACATCGGCATCAATTTTTGAAAGTGCTTCAAGGTCGTCTGTGACAATCTTTTCATTGATATTTGAGTAGTAATTGTACCAGGTTGTGTAGCCGTTTTTAACCTTTGCGGTAGGCTTCTCGATATTCATAAGAGCAAACCATTTGTCGAAAACCTCGTCCTCTTCGCCGGTTAAGTGTACAACATCAAAGATATTGTATTCGCCGTTATAGACAACGCCCTCAAGGTCTTTAATAATGTTGATTTCGCCCTTTTCACAATCTGTTCTGATGATTGTGTAGCCGTTTCTTTCGCTCAAAGAAGCAAATAAATCGTATTCAGAGCCGTTTCTGACATAGAGATAAGAAAATGCGGTAAATACACCGGACTTCTTAATATTCTCTGTGAAATTATAAGAGCCCGAAGCGCCTAAAAGAGTGTGGCGGAACACAAGAGTTGTCGGTAAAACCGTGTGCTGAGGAACTTCGTTTACGAACATCTCACGGCAGTCGGTCCAAGATTGATAGCCGTTGGGGAAAACCCTGTCGTCAACGTCAAAAACATAAGGCACCGTTACTGTGAGATTGAGAATTTCAATCGGCACCTTTGTTTTAAGGTCAAGCCTTATGCGCTGTGTTGACGCCTTATAATTGATTTTGAAATCAGGTGTTTCAAAAAGATTTGTCTTGTAAACGGTGTTGCCCGCCTTGTACTCAATATTTAATTTGAACTTTTCCATAAAAAGCCTCCTAACCTTTCTTTTATTATATCAATTTTTGAAATTAAAGCAACTGTTTTATTGACTGTTAAAAATCATTATGATAAAATTTTCATTGAAAGGCGGAGAAAACTATGGAGTGGAAAAAAGAATACGAAAAATGGCTTTCGTTCGACGGGGAAACCCGTGCGGAGCTTGAAAAAATAACCGATGAAAAAGAGCTTGAGGACAGATTCTATAAAAGCCTTGAATTCGGAACAGGCGGACTGCGTGGAATAATGGGCGCAGGCGCAAACAGAATGAACAAATACACCGTCAGTAAGGCGACAAAAGGACTTGCCGATTATCTCAACAATGAATTTCAAGGGGACAAAAGCGTTGTTATCGCTTATGACTCAAGAAATAATTCAAAACAGTTTTCTCTCTATGCGGCAGAGGTGCTGACTTATAACAAAATCAAAGTCTATCTCTTTGATACGCTTATGCCGACTCCCGTGCTGTCATTTGCTGTTAAGTATCTTGATTGTACTGCAGGTATCGTTATAACGGCGAGTCACAATCCAAAGGAATATAACGGCTATAAAATATATGACGAAAACGGTTGTCAGCTTGTACCGAGGTTTGCCAATAAGGTCATTTCCTATGTAAACGCTGTTTCGGATATTAGAAACGTCGAGCATACAGAGCTTTCAAAAGCAGAAGCGGACGGACTTTTTGAATATGTCGGAAAGGATGTTCTTGACGCATTTATAAGTGCCGTTGAAACGCAATCACTCTATCGTGAAAAATCAAGCCTTAAAATTGTATATACTCCGCTTCACGGAACGGGAAATATCCCTGTAAGAACGGTCTTGCGTGATTTTAATGTTTCGGTGGTAAAGGAGCAGGAGCTTCCCGACGGAAATTTCTCTACGGTGCGTTCTCCGAATCCCGAGGAAAAGGATGCTCTTACCCTCGGAATTGAACAGGCAAAAAGAGAAAACGCAGATATTGTACTCGGAACAGATCCCGATTGCGACAGAGTAGGTACGGCTGTTCTACATAACGGAGAATATAGGCTCATTTCGGGTAATCAGATGGGCGCATTGCTTGTCGATTTTGTGCTTTCGCATAAAAAGGACAGCCTTAACAGCAAATCAACTCTTGTAAAAACGATTGTAACGAATGACCTCGGAGCAAATATAGCAAGAAGCTACGGCTTGAATATCGTCGAAACGCTCACAGGATTTAAGTATATAGGCGACAGAATAAACGCTTACGAAAAATCAAAGGAAAATGAATTTGTGATAGGCTATGAAGAGAGCTACGGCTACCTTGTAGGTACGCACGCAAGAGATAAGGATGCGGTTGTCGCTTCTATGCTAATTTGTGAAATGGCGGCTTATCACAAGAACAACGGCAGAACGCTTGTTGACGCACTTGAAAACCTATATGCAAAATACGGTTATTTCATAGACAGCCTTGATTCTTTTGTGCTAAAGGGAATTGACGGCACAAAGCGAATTAAAGAAATTATGGATACTTTCAGAGCAGACGGAAAAGCAATGTTTGACGGAATAAGCGAGGTTATTGATTATTCAAAGGGTGTAGGAGCTTTACCGAAAGAGAATGTTTTGAAGTTTGTATTTAACGGCGGTACTTGGTTTGCAATAAGACCATCGGGCACAGAGCCAAAATTGAAAATATATTATTCGGTTTGTGAATCGGACAGAAACGAAGCGGAAAATACGCTCAAAGCACTTAGAGATAAGCTGACGAGCGTTGTCGGAGGATAAAATGAGAGATTACATACTTAATGTTATAAGTCCTAAAATTCAGGGGGACGGAGGCTGGGTTGAGTTTTCGTCCTTTGACGGCGAAACGCTTGAGCTTATATTCAAGGGCGAGTGCTCAAAATGCTTGATACTTGAGCGATGTGTTGCTTGGATTGAAAGTGAAATAAAAAAAGATCAAGGAATTGAAGTTGAAGTAAAGGCTGTAAGAAAAAAGCCGTATTTTTGGGATAAATAAGGAGAAACGCTATGGCACACATAAAGGTAGTCAGAAGAAGTATGCGCCCCGAGGAGTGGACGCAGCTTCGTTTCGGTTGGCTTAAAAGATATATAGTGCGTGATAAATACGAAATCGACACCCTGCAGATCAGAGACGCAAGGCAGGTTTCGGAAATGAACTATGAATACTATTCCGACGAATACAGACCTTTAAAAAGAGGGGATATGTATTTCACTCCCGACGGCACGGCTTTTATAAAGGGAGACATTAAAGTGCCAGAGGCTTTAAGGGGAAAAGAGCTTTGGCTCACTCTTAAAACCGCTGCTGAAATTATAATAAAGGTCAACGGCAAGTATGTCGGCGGCGTTGACCCTAACAGAGACAGAGTGCTGCTTTCAGGCTATGTTGACAGCGATGAACTACATATTGAAATGCAGGGTTATAACCGTTCAAAGCCCGATGACGAGAGAAATCCGGAATCTTTATCGGTAAGGGGTTGCCGTCAGATTTTTGAGGGTGCTTACCTTGCTACTGTTGACCATGATGTGCTTGATTTGGTCTACGATTTTGAGGTGCTTTTGGATATTGCCGAAAGCGATTATTTCAATGAGGATTATAGGGCTTTTCTTAACCGTGAGCTTAACAATGCAATGAATTTTATATGCTTTGACGACGAAGAAAGCATTACAGGCGTTAAAGAAGCGAAAGAGTACATTGAAAACGTAATTTACGCAAACACAGATTACAAGGGAAACGGCGATGTGGCACTTGTCGCACATTCCCATCTTGACCTTGCGTATTATTGGCGAAGAATACACACCGTGCAGAAAAACCTGCGTACAATACTCATACAGCTGCGCTTGATGGATAGGTATCCCGAGTTCAAATATACTCATACGCAGGCATACACCTATGAAACGCTTGAAAAGTATTATCCCGACGTGTTTGCGGAGCTTAAAGAGAAAATCCGAAACGGTCAGTTTGAGCCCGTCGGCGGTATGTATGTCGAGCCTGACTGCAATATTCCTGCGGCTGAAAGCCTTATAAGACAATGCCTTTACGGGCAAAAGTATTTCAGAGAGAAATTTGGTATAACTGTCAATAACTGTTGGCTTCCCGACGTGTTCGGAAACAGCTGGATTTTACCGCAGATACTTAAAAAAAGCGGAATTGATTATTTCGTTTCAAATAAGATGTCAACTTGGAATGACACAAACAGATTTCCGCATAACAACTTTATTTGGAAGGGTATCGATGCGAGCGAGGTATATGCCTGCGTTCCGCCGACTCATTTTATAACATGGAATATGCCCTCGCAAATTCAGGAGAATTGGGAAGCGTATCAAGACAAGAACACGGGCGGTCAAACTATGTCTATGTTTGGCTACGGAGACGGCGGCAGCGGTGTAACCGAGGAAATGCTTGAAATGATGAAGCGTTTTGATAAAATTTCCGCTATGCCGAAAACCGAGCATATTTCAGGCAAGGACTTTCTTGAAAAGAATTTCAAAAACAACGATAAGCTTGAAAAGTGGGACGGCGAGCTTTACCTTGAAATGCACAGAGGCACATTTACCACAAAATCCGTGCTCAAGCAGTATAACCGCAGACTTGAATATAAAATACGTGAAGCGGAAATTATTTCTGTTTTGCGTTCGGCTTCGGGTGCTGAATATCCGTCAAAAACACTTGAAGAATGCTATAAAAAGCTTCTTATAAATCAATTTCACGATATTTTACCTGGCAGTCATATAAATCCCGTATATAAGGATGCGATTGCCGATTATGAGTGGGTTGACAAACAGCTTGATTTGATTATAAATTCAGGCGAAAAATACTTTAACTCCTTGAACTTTGACAGAAATTCCCTGACCTTTATCGAAGATGAAAACGGTAGAGCAATAAGACACGGAAAAAACGGCTTTTGGGCAATTCCGAAATTGTCCGCTTTGTCAAACGGAGATATAATTGACGAAACAACCGACGAGGCGGATTGGATAACAATCGGAGATTTTGTCGAAACACCTTTTTATAGGATTAAATTCAATCCCGACGGCAGTATGGCAAGCCTTTTTGATAAGGAAAACGACAGAGAATGGGTTGACGGCGAGTTCAATAAGCTCAAGGTCTACGAAGATAACCCCGGTGTGTATGACGCTTGGGATATTCTTCCGAATTATAAAGACAAAGAGATTATTCCCGAACTCACAAAAGAACTTTGCTTACTCAATAAAGACAGCGAGAGTGCGGAATTTACCGTTACCGTTAAAATCGGCGAAAGCAAATGGAAACGAATTATTCGACTTTTCCGCCGTTCGAGAGGAATAGAAATCGAAAACATTGTCGATTGGAAAGAACGCCGTAGGCTTGTAAAAGCACAGTATGATTGTAATGTCCTTACAAGAGAGGCTGCTTGTGACACAAGTGCAGGCTATATCAAGCGTGAAACTCATTTCAATACCTCTTGGCAGAAAGCACGCTTTGAGGTTTGCTGTCATAAATGGGTTGACCTTGCAGAGCAGGGCGGCGGCGTTGCGCTTATAAACGAGGGCAAATACGGCGTAGGACTTTGTGAAAACTCAATGTCATTAAGCCTTTTGAGAGGAACGGTTCGCCCCGATATTGAAAGCGATATGGGTAAACACGATTTTTGCTATATGCTTATGCCTCATTCAGGCTCTTTCGTTGACGCTCAAATAAATAACAAGGCATTTGAATATAACGTTCCGCTTACAAAGGCGGATGTATCGTGCGCTAATAAATTTTCGGGTCTGTTCTTGCAGGCAATGAAGCGTTCTGAGGATGGGAAACACATTGTTGTAAGACTTTCCGAGCAGGACGGTAAGAGGGGAACGCTCAAATTCCCGAAGTCTGTTAGGGTTATGAATATGCTTGAGGACGTCCTTTATGAGAGCGATAAAATCGAGTACAAGCCGTTTGAAATATTGACAATCGGAATATAATTGCAAAGGCGGTCAAATTTTTGACCGCCTGTTTGTTTTAATTTGTGCTATTTTACACTTGCAAAATTATGTCGAATATAGTAATATACTAATATATTATTTTTGAAGCTTTGGGAGCAGGGAAAAATGGAATTACTTGAGCAGAGAATTATTAAAGACGGCGTTGTTAAAAAAGGCAATGTCCTTAAGGTTGACAGCTTCCTTAATCATCAGATAGATATAGAGCTTTACTCTGAAATAGGTGCAGAATTTGCAAGACTATATAAAGATTGCGATGTTACTAAAATACTTACCATAGAGGCTTCGGGCATTGGTATAGCGTGTGTAACTGCGCAGTCTTTTAATAATATACCCGTTGTTTTTGCAAAGAAAAATAAAACAACCAACATTTCGGACGATGTTTATTCAAGCAAGGTTGTTTCTTTTACTCACGGCAGAGAATATGAAATAGTAGTTTCCAAAAGCTACATTAAGCCGGAGGACAGAATTCTTATAATCGACGACTTTCTTGCCAACGGTAAGGCTCTTGAGGGTCTTATCAAAATAATCAATCAGGCAGGCGCAACGGTTGTCGGTGCGGGAATTGTAATCGAAAAGGGCTTTCAGCCCGGAGGGGAAAACCTCAGAAAACAGGGTGTGCGTGTTGAATCGCTCGCTATCGTTGAGTCAATGAACGACGAAACAGGGGAAATCGTCTTTAGACATTGATTTGTTAATAAACGGGGAGGCCCGTTAAAATATTTTTTGGAGGTCAAAAAATGAAAAAGTTCACCAAAATTTTGGCACTTGCTCTCGTTGTTGCAATGATTTTCTCATTTGCTGCTTGCGGCGGTACCAAAGACGACAAAAAGGCTGTTAAAATCGGTCTTATCTGTCTTCACGATGAAAACTCAACTTACGATGCAAACTTCATCAACGCTCTCAAGGATGTTCAGAAGGAGCTCGGTCTTACAGACGATCAGGTTCTTATAAAGACAAACATCCCCGAAAACGATGCTTGCTACACCGCAGCTTCTGAGCTTGTTGAGGCAGGCTGTACTGCAATCTTTGCTGACTCCTTTGGTCATGAGACTTATGTTCTTCAGGCTGCTAAGGAATTCACAAACGTTCAGTTCTATCATGCAACAGGTACAATGGCTCACACAGAAAAGCTTGACAACTTCCACAATGCTTTCGCAAGCATTTACGAAGGCCGTTATCTTGCAGGTGTTGCTGCAGGCTTGAAGCTCAATGAAATGATCGCTTCAGGCAAAATCACAGCTGACAAGGCTGTTATCGGCTATGTTGGTGCTTTCCCGTACGCAGAGGTTAAATCAGGTTACACTTCATTCTATCTCGGCGCTCGTTCAGTTTGCCCGAGTGCAACAATGAAGGTTACATACACAAACTCTTGGTTTGATATCGCTCTTGAGCGTGAAGCTGCTCTCAAGCTTATCAACGACGGTTGTGTTCTTATTTCTCAGCACGCTGACTCTGAGGGTGCTCCGAAGGCTTGCGAAGAGAAGGGTGTTCCGAACGTTGCTTACAACGTAAACACAATTTCAATGGGACCGAACACAGCTATTATTTCTTCAAAGATTTATTGGGCTCCCTACTTCAAGATGATGTACGAAGCTGCTGTTAACGGCACTGCTGTTCCCACTGACTACACAGGTTCTATCAAGGACGGTATGGTTCAGCTCACAGAGCTCAACACCGCTGTTGCCGCTGAAGGCACACAGGCTAAACTTGATGAAGTTAAGGCTCAGTTCGAAGCAGGTACTTTGAATGTATTTGATACTTCTAAGTTCACAGTTAAGGGCGAAACTCTTAAAAGCTATATGGCTGACGTTGACTCGGACGACAAGTTTACACCGGATACAGAAGTTGTTGCAAACGGCGTATTCCAGGAGTCTAAGTTCCGTTCAGCTCCTTACTTTGATCTTGTTATCGACGGCATCACCGAAGATACTGCATCAATCAAAAAATAATTTATTTTCGGGCGGAGTTTACGCTCCGCCCGAATTTGTTGCTTATTTATTAAAATATCATACTTAGTTTTGAAAAGAGTACAGCCGCATAAAGTACGGCTTTTTTGTTTTCAAGATTAAGTTTAGCGTAATTGACAGCTGTCATAAATAACGCAGGGAAGAAAGGAAAGAATCAATGAGTAAAGTTGCTTTGGAATTAAAAGGCATCACTAAAAGATTTGGCTCTGTTGTCGCAAACAACAATGTTAATTTGTGTGCGTATAAGGGCGAAATTCTTTCGTTACTCGGCGAGAACGGAAGCGGTAAAACCACGCTTATGAATATGATCTCGGGCATTTATTACCCCGACGAGGGTCAGATTTTCATAAACGGAGAGGAAGCCGTTATCAGTTCTCCGAGGGACGCATTCGACTATAAAATCGGTATGATACATCAGCATTTTAAGCTTGTAGATGTGTTTACCGCAGCAGAAAATATTGTTCTCGGACTCAATGAAAAGGGCGGTTACAATATCAAAAAGGCAACACAGAGAGTTGCTGAAATTGCTGAAAAATACGGCTTTGATATTGATCCGAACAAAAAAATACACGAGATGTCGGTTTCTGAAAAACAGACAGTTGAAATTATCAAAGTGCTTTACAGAGGCGCTGATATTCTTATCCTTGACGAGCCGACGGCTGTTTTGACTCCGCAGGAAACAACAAAGCTTTTTTCCGTTCTTCGCAATATGAAGGCAGACGGAAAAACAATTATAATCATCACACATAAGCTCCATGAGGTTTTGGCTCTTTCGGACAGAGTTTCTGTTTTGAGAAAGGGCGAATATGTCGGCACTGTAATTACTGCCGAGACGAATGAAAGCGAACTTACCGAAATGATGGTAGGCAAGAAAATCAGCCTTAATATCAACAGAAGTGAGCCGAAAAATCCGAAGGACAGACTTGTTGTTAAGCATTTGAACTGTGTAAACCGTGAGGGCGTAAAGGTGCTTGATGATGTATCGTTTACAGCTCGTTCGGGCGAAATTCTCGGTATTGCGGGTATCGCAGGCTCGGGTCAGCGTGAGTTGCTTGAGGCTATTGCGGGACTTCAAAATGTTGAACAGGGCGAGATTCTTTACAATGTTCCGGATTCCGATACAGTGGAAAATCTCCGTGATAAAACTCCGCTTCAAATTCGTTCTCTCGGTGTTCGTCTTTCTTTCGTTCCCGAGGACAGACTCGGTATGGGACTTGTCGGCAATATGGATATTGTTGATAATATGCTTTTGAGAAGCTATAGCAAGGGCAAATCCTTCTTCTTGCAGAGAAAGGAGCCGAAAAATCTTGCCGACGAGATTATCGATCAGCTTGAGGTCGTTACTCCGAGCGCAAATACTCCAGTCAGACGACTTTCGGGCGGTAATGTTCAAAAGGTACTTGTCGGACGTGAAATTGCGGCTGCTCCCACTGTTTTAATGGCGGCTTACCCCGTAAGAGGACTTGATATTAACTCTTCATACACAATTTATAATCTTTTGAATCAGCAAAAGGAACACGGTGTTGCGGTTGTTTTTGTCGGCGAGGACCTTGACGTTCTTATCGAGCTTTGTGACAGAATACTTGTCATCGGCTCCGGTAAAATCACGGGAATTGTTGACGGCAGAACTGCAAAGAAGGAAGAAATCGGTTATTTGATGACACAGACGAACGGAGGTGCCGAGAATGAGTAAGGGTACAAAGCATAATCACGAGCCTTTAATCCATATTACCAAAAGAGGAAACGTTTCCGAGGGTAAGGCTTGGGGTATTCGTATTTTATCAATCGTATTTTCATTGCTCGTTTGCTCGGTAGTGATTATACTTCTCACACATTACAATCCTATTCAGGTCTTTAAGGCAATGGTAACAGGCAACTTCGGTTCGCTTACAAAGGTTAGATCACTTTTTCAAAACCTTGCAATGCTTTTGTGCATTTCTCTTGCAGTTACACCGGCGTTTAAGATGAAGTTTTGGAACTTAGGCGCAGAGGGACAGGTGCTTGTAGGCGGTCTTGCTTCGGCAGCTTGTATGTTCTATATAAAGGACGCTTTACCGAACGCAGTGCTCATTCTTATTATGCTTGTTACAAGCGTTTTGGCAGGCATTATTTGGGGCGTTATCCCTGCTGTTTTCAAAGCAAAATGGAATGCAAATGAAACGCTCTTTACACTTATGATGAACTATGTTGCAATTCAGCTCGTATCGTTCTGTATTATGTATTGGGTACCGAGCGGCTCGGCTGTTATGGGCGTTATCAATATGAAATCACAGGCAGGCTGGTTGCCAAACCTCTTCGGTCAAAAGTATCTCATAAATATTCTTATTGTTGTATTGCTTACCGTTGTTATGTATGTTTACCTTAAATACAGCAAGCAGGGATATGAAATTACCGTTGTCGGTGAGAGTGAAAACACCGCAAGATATATCGGTATCAATGTTAAAAAGGTTATAATTCGTACTATGGTGCTTTCGGGTGCTATGTGCGGCTTGGCTGGCTTCTTGCTTGTTTCGGGTACAAACCACACAATCACAAAGGAAACGGCAGGCGGTATGGGCTTTACGGCGGTTATGGTTTCATGGCTTGCAAAGTTCAATCCCGCAATTATGGTGCTTACCTCGTTCCTTATAGTTTTCCTTCAAAAGGGCGCAGGCGAAATCGCAACTTATTGCCGTTTGAATGAGAGCATTGCCGATATTTTGACAGGTATTATTATCTTCTTCATAATAGGCAGTGAATTCTTCATTAACTATAAGATTAACTTTAGATCAAAGCATAAGGAGGTTAAATAATGCTCACTACGATTTTAACTTTTATAAGTGCTACGATTATTCAGAGTATACCTCTCCTTTATGGCTCGGTTGGCGAAATTATCACCGAAAAAAGCGGTAACTTAAACCTCGGTATCCCCGGAATTATGTATGTCGGCGGTATCTCGGGCATTATCGGCGGATATATCTACGAGCATTCAACTGATAACCCCAATACATTTCTTTTGGTTATAATTCCGTTGCTTTCTTCGCTTATCGGCTCAGCTTTGCTCGCTCTTATTTACAGCTTCCTTACAATTACATTAAGAGCAAATCAGAACGTTACAGGCCTTGCGTTGACAACCTTCGGCGTAGGTATCGGTAACTTCTTCGGCGGCTCTCTTTTGAGCCTTTTCGGAGAGACGGGCTCAATTTCTCTTATTAAAACAGGTCTTTGCTATAAGGCATCGCTTCCGTTTGCAAGCAAGTTAGGACTTTTTGGCGAAACATTCCTTTCTTTCGGCTTCTTGGCTTATCTTGCAATCATAATCGCTTTGATTGCGTCTTTTGTAATCAACAAAACAAGGGTAGGTCTTAACCTCAGAGCAGTCGGAGAAAATCCCGCAACCGCAGACGCTGCCGGAATTGATGTCATTAAGTACAAATATCTTGCAACCTGCATCGGTGGTGCTATTGCAGGCTTGGGCGGTCTTTATTTCGTAATGGACTACACGGGCGGTGCTTGGACAAATAACGGTTTTGGCGACAGAGGTTGGCTTGCAGTTGCAATCGTTATCTTCGCTATTTGGAAACCAAAATCGGCAATTTTAAGCTCATTCCTTTTCGGCGGACTTTATATCATTTGCGTATATATCCCCGGACTTTCACCTGCGGCAAAGGAGCTTATCAAGATGCTTCCGTATCTTGTTACGATTATCGTTCTTATTCTTATCAGTATTCGTCAGAAGAAAGAAAATCAGCCTCCTCAGAGTCTCGGACTTTCTTACTTCCGTGAGGAAAGATAACTTAATATTTACATTTAAGGCATTGGCTTCGGCTGATGCCTTTTTTGTATAATTCTATCAGTTTAATTTATAATAAATATGAAAGAACAGGGGGAGAGAAATGACTCATTATCAGCTTTTGGGAAAAATTCTCAAGGATGTACGTGAAGATATGTCTGACGACGAGCTTACGGAGCTTTTGCTTGAAAACAAAATATCCGTTTCGGATAATAAGAAAATTACCTTTGGTCAAAGGGCTTCGGATAAATTGGCAGAGTTTGCAGGCAGCTGGTTTTTTATAATAGCGTTTACGCTGTTTTTGCTTATATGGGTTTTAATAAACGTCTATTTTCTGAAAAATCCGTTTGACCCGTATCCGTTTATAATGCTTAATCTTGTTTTGTCCTGCGTTGCGGCAATACAGGCTCCGCTTATAATGATGAGCCAAAAACGGCAGGAGCAAAAGGACAGAGAACGGGCGGAAGACGATTTCAAGATCAATTTGAAATGTGAAATTATACTTGAAAATCTCCATAGGAAATTAGACGAGCTGCTTGAATATGAGAGAAAGCGTTAAATTTTGTCAAAGGTAATAAAAAATTGTTGATTTATTCAAAAATATCGTGCTAATGTCGAATTGAAAAAAATACGGTAAATGATAAAATATTCTACGGTGATTTTATGAGTATAAAGCTTGTTGTAAGCGATATTGACGGCACTCTTGTTAATTTTGAAAAAGAGCTTTTGCCGCAAACAAAAAATGCAATAGACAGATTTATTGAAAAAGGCGGAATTTTCGCCATTGCTTCGGGCAGACCGAATAAGGGCATAGAAAGATATATAAACGAGCTTGATTTGTGCAACAGGGGAGGATATATAATTTCCTATAACGGGTCAAGAATAACCGATTTGAGAACGGGAAGGGTTGTATATCAGAAAAATATTGAGGTCGAGCAGGTCAAGGAAATAATCGATATTGCCGACGGTCTCGGCGTTCCGTTGACCACTTATAAGGACGATATTGCCGTTACACAAAAAGCAAATGACAAGTATTTTGAGCTTGAAGTTAGTATAAATAAGCTTGAGGTTAAAAGAACGAATAATCTTCTTGAAGAAATTAAATATCCCGTTCCGAAATTTTTGATTACGGGCGAGCCTGAAGTTCTCGAAAAAGCCGAAAAGGAAATGAGTGAAAGGTTAAAGGATGTAACGGTTTTCCGTTCAGAGCCGTTCTTTTTGGAAATTACGCCTAAAAATATGGATAAGGGCGTTGCTTTGCGTGAACTCGGAAAATATCTCAAGCTTGATAAATCCGAAATTATGGCTTGCGGAGACGGATATAACGACGTTGCACTTGTCAAGAGCGCAGGAATTGGCGTTGCAATGAAAAATGCACAGCGCCCCGTGCTTGAGATAGCCGATTATATAACCGATTCAAACGAAAATAACGGCGTCGGCAAGGCAATAGAAAGGTTTGCTTTATAAACAAAAACGCTTTGTATCACACGGTACAAAGCGTTTTTTATGACTTTTGTTATTCAAAAACTACTTCCCACTTGTCAGCCTGCCTGTAACAGTCAAAGCACATTTTAATCTGCTCTTCGTTGCTCTTTTCGCCTGCGAGAAGCGGCAAGTTGTCCTCTGCAAAATATTCAAAGCCCGTGGTTTCAATGTTTTCTTTGAACTCTCCGCCGATAACACGGCAAAGCGAGAAAATTTTGCATACGCCGTAGGCATAGAGTGGTTTATTGTGCTTTGCACGGTTCTGTATCGCAATAAGCCTTTCAACTTCAACATCCAAACCCGATTCCTCTTTGACTTCCTTAACGGTGTTTTCGCCTACAGAAACATTTACGTCGCACCAACCGCCGGGGAGCGACCATGCGCCGTTGTTTTCACGTACTAAAAGTATTTTGTTCTCTTTGAAAATAGCTGCCCTCGTGTCGATTTTCGGCGTCTGATAGCCTGTTTCGTTGCAGAAAATGTCCTTAACCTTTTCAAGCGGTATTTCCGACATATGTGACAACATTTCAGCCGAAATTTCTCTTATTCTTTCATAACGCTCTTTGTCGTAAACATCTTTTCCGTAGGTAAGACCTGCCTGCGCAAGACTTTGCAGCTCGACAGCCCAATCAAGCCATATTTTATTCTGTTCCATATACCAAACCTCACTTTTTATTCTTTTATAATTCTATCATATAATTTTTATTTGTTCAACGATGAGTTAAGTTGTAAAATAAATTGACCTTTTTTCCATTAAGTGTTAAAATGTTACCAAGAATAATTTTTTTGAAAGGTACGTGGATTATATGGCAACCTCTAAAGATTTTATCAAGAAATACGGCGACAAGACTTTTAGCGAGCTTCCGTTTACCGATGTTGACAATTTGCTTTTGTGCGAAATTTTCTATATGCCTTTTGAAAAGGTGCTTTACAAGGGCTTTAACGATAAGCCTGTTCTCTTTTCCGACGCTTGCAAGAAAGTTTTTGCTTATAACGGCTACAAGCATATTTCTCCCGGCTTTTTAATGAATAACTATATCAGTCAGAAAATGATGGCTCTTGCCGAGACTGTAAGATATAAGGACGTTAAGGTGTACGCTTGCGAGAGCGTTTTCGGAACAGAGCCTGCCGTTCAGTTTGCCGCTATGACCTTTATTCTTCCCGATGATACAAAGGTTGTTGTTTACAGGGGCACGGACGACACATGGGTCGGCTGGAAGGAAGACATTGATATTTATACGAAAAAGGGTATTCCGTCACACAAGCTTTGCGTTGATTATCTTGAAAGGGTTGCAAAGGATTTTCCTGACGGCGACATAATAATCTGCGGACATTCTAAAGGCGGTCACGTTGCACTTCACAGCGCACTTTATTGTGATGAAAGTGTTCGTAACAGAATTGAGAGAGTTTACAATAACGACGGACCGGGCTTTTACAGCTACAACTACATAGAGTCAAAGCCGTATAACGAAATAATAAATAAATACCGCCATTTTGTTCCCGATTGCTCATTTGTCGGAATGCTGCTTGTTCACGATGACGATTACATTCCCGTTAAGAGCACAAGGCTTTTTGGTATGCTTCAGCATGATTTGGCGACATGGAAAATTAAAGGCACACAGCTGTTGACAAGGGATGATTTAACCTTCGTTGCAAGAGTTACGGACCTTGTTCTTAAAAAAATGCTTTATAATATGGATGAGGAGAAAACCAATAATTTTGAAGCTGTGCTTTCCGCCGTTATTGCAGGAATGGGCCAGGTTAATATTACCAATTTTTCAAAAAATCTCATTTCCTCGCTCAAGGGCGCAATAGATACATGGAGCTCGATTGACGAGCCTGCAAAGGAGCTTTTCCGCACAACCTTTGTCGGTATATTTACAGTAATCGAGGAGTGCACCAAGCTTGTAATTATGCAGGACAAGGAAGCAAGACAAAAAAAGCAGAGTAAGGCAATAAAAAATATCAATTAAAAAATTAAATAAATTTCCGATTTAGTGTTGACAAATGGCGATTAAATATCCATAATATATAGGCAGAACAAAAATCGGTAGGTAAGGCTACCAAAGGGATAGGTTATCCGCAATTTGCATTTATGTTTTTTGCAGATATAATGGATACGGACTGCTGCCGTGAAAAGTGGAGACACTGTAAGCAGGTCAACAGGTTACATCGAATTCAAGGTGTAATTTAACGCAGTTTCATTGCCCTTTGATGCTAAAGCTTGAACGGAAAAATAATGCTATTATTTCTCATGCCGAATTTTTGCGTCGGCATGAGATTTTTTTATTTGTGAGGTGAAAACAATGGACGCAGGAGGCGTTAGAAGTACAGATCCTATTCCACGAAGTAGCTTGAAAATCCGTACGGCTTATGCGTTCGGGTTTTCGGAATAAAAGATATGTACTTTGTTTCCTATTTATTATTTGATTTTCGGAGGGAACATTATGTACGAGAAAGTAATTGAATTATTAGAGCAAAAAAAATATCACGAATTGAAGAGTATGCTTGCCGATATGAATGAGGCGGATATTGCGTCCGTTCTTATGGAATTACCGCAGGAAACTCTTCCGCTGGTTTACAGAATTTTACCCAAAGAGCTTGCGGCGGACGTTTTCGTTAATATGGAGTCCGATGCACAGGAGTTTCTTATCAAGGCTTTCAGCGATACAGAGCTTCGTGAGGTCCTTGATGAGCTTTATGTCGATGATGCGGTTGACATAATCGAAGAAATGCCCGCAAACGTTGTAAAGCGTATCCTTATGCACACCGATCCCGTTGTTCGTAAGAGTATAAATGAGATACTTAAATATCCTGAGGATTCCGCAGGAAGCATTATGACAATCGAGTACGTCGATTTGAAAAAGTATATGACGGTTGACGATGCTTTTACGAGAATAAGACGTACCGGCGTTGATAAAGAAACTATTTATATCTGTTATGTTACGGATGATAACAGAAAGCTTTTGGGACTTGTAACGGTTAAAGACCTTCTTTTATCCGATAAGAGCAAGAAAATGTTTGAGATAATGGAAACAAACGTTATTTCCGTTACAACTCTTGAGGATAAGGAAATAGTTGCCGATAAGTTCCAAAAATACGACCTTATGGCTATTCCCGTCGTTGACCAAGAAGAACGTCTTGTAGGTATTGTCACATTCGACGATGCTATGGACGTCTTGCAGGATGAAAACACAGAGGATATCGAAAAGATGGCGGCTATTACGCCTACCGATAAGCCTTATCTTAAAATGGGAATTGTCGAAACATGGAAAAAGCGTGTTCCGTGGCTTCTTTTGCTGATGGTTTCCGCAACATTTACAGGTAAAATAATCACAAGCTTTGAGGATGCATTGCAAGCACAGATTGTTTTGACCTCGTTTATACCTATGCTTATGGACACGGGCGGTAACTGCGGCGGTCAGTCATCTGTTACGATTATTCGTGCGCTTTCGTTGGGCGATGTGCGTTTCGGCGATATTTTCAAGGTTATTTGGAAGGAATTCAGAGTTGCGTTGCTTTGCGGTGTTACGCTTGCAATCGTCAATTTCGGAAAACTTATGCTTTTCGACAGAGTCGGAGTTCTCGTATCCTTGACTGTCTGTTTAACAATGCTGTTTACGATAGTGTTTGCGAAGTTTGTCGGCGCAACGTTGCCTATTTTGGCAAAGAAAATCGGCTTTGACCCTGCCGTTATGGCAAGCCCGTTTATTACAACGATTGTTGACGCAATTTCACTTATTATTTATTTCAAGACAGCGGGCTTGATTTTGGGAGTATAGCTACTGAGCTTATTGACGGATTTTTTGCGAAAAGTCGGTCAATAAGCTTTTTAATTTTGATATTGACTTCTATATACCGTTCGAAGTATAATAAAATAACAGGGGTGAGTTCTTATGAAGGCAAACAGGAAAAACGTTATAATTACCATACTTTCTGTGGCGGTTGTTGTTTTAACCGTTTTGCTTGTCGTTTTTGCCCTTCATTTCAAGGAAATTAAAGCAAATGATGCCGATATAATGAACTCTTTTTCCAACATTCAAAATGAGCTTTCACAAAAGAACAATGAAATAAGTGAGCAAAATTCAATTCACGAAAGCGAAAAGGAAGAGCTCAACCGTAAAATTTCGGATTTGAACAGGCAGATATCTTTAAAGAGAGCGCAAAGTGCGGCAGCCGCTTTGCCTAATCCGTCTCCCGAAAGCGGAGGTAAAACAATTTACCTAACATTTGATGACGGTCCGTCGCCTAACACTCCGAGAATTATTTCAATTCTTAATTCTTACGGAATAAAGGCGACTTTTTTTGTAAAGAATACTTCTTATAATGACTATATGAAAGATATTGTTAATAACGGAAATGTTATAGCTTTACATTCGTATACACATGATTATAAAACGATTTATTCTTCCGATGAGGCATTTTACCAAGATTTGCAAAATATTTCCGATTTGGTTTATTTGCAGACCGGAGTACGAAGCAATATTATGCGATTTCCCGGCGGCGGAAGCAATACCGTCAGTAAAAAATACAGTCCCGGAATAATGACGAGGCTTACACAGGGTGTAGCTGAGAGGGGATATATTTATTATGATTGGAATTGTTCCTCGGGCGACGCTATGAAAAATACTGTGCCGAAAGAAACGATTGTTGCAAGCTGCAAGAAGGTGCCGTCGGCAAGTAATGTTATTGTATTGCTTCATGATACAGGTGCAAAGAATACAACCGTTGAAGCTTTGCCTGAAATTATAGAGTATTATTTGAGCTGCGGTTATACATTTAGCACAATAACAGCCGATACGCCGCCCGTTCATCATAAGGTAAATAACTGATTTTGTACACATTACATATTTCTTTTATACCGCAATTGTCATTTTGCACAAACATTAACTTTTTAAAACTCATTGGTTTGGAAATCCATCCGAATTATTCCAAAAACCACCATATATCGTGCTAAAGTTGTTGACGAGGACAAGTTTTGTGCTATAATATGATAACGATAAAAGAAATTTACTTAGTTTAATATGATATGGGGAGAATTATTATGTATTCAAAAGATGTGCTCGTTCAAAATCAGGTAGGTCTCCACGCAAGACCCGCAACATTCTTCATCCAGAAGGCTAATGAATTCAAGTCATCGATTTGGGTAGAGAAGGAAGAGAGAAGAGTTAACGCAAAGAGCCTTCTCGGTGTTCTTTCACTCGGAATTATGGGCGGAACAGAAATTCGCATTATTGCAGGCGGCCCCGATGAGGAACAGGCTGTTGAAGAGCTTGTTAAGCTTGTTGAATCAGGCTTTGCCGAGGAATAATCTTAATTTCAAACGATTTTAGGCACATCGGGTTTTTCGGTGTGCCTTTTTATTTAGGAGAGAATATGAACGCTAAAATGCCCGAGCTTCGAAAGAAAGCAATGAGCTTGCCGCTATTGCCGGGTGTATATATAATGAAAAACCGTAAGGATGAAATTATATATATCGGTAAGGCGAAAAAGCTGAAAAACAGAGTCAGCCAATACTTCGGCTCACAGAACAGACATTCGGTAAAGGTGCTTAAAATGGTTGAAAATGTTGACCATTTTGATTATATCGTGACCGACAGTGAGTTTGAGGCGTTGGTACTTGAATGCAGCCTTATTAAACAGCATATGCCGAAATATAATATTCTCTTAAAGGACGATAAGGGATACAGCTACATTGAAATAAGCGGCGACAAATATAAGAAAATTTCAGCGGTTTTGCAAAAGGGTGATAATCCCAACGCTGAATATATAGGTCCTTACACAAGCTCGTTTGCGGTTAAGCAAAGCGTTGATACGGCAAATAAAATATTTAAGCTTTACCAATGCAACAAGTCTTTTCCAAGGGATTTTCGCAAAACCCGACCATGCTTAAATTATTATATTTCACAGTGTTGCGGTGTTTGCACGGGCAAGGTTTCCGAAAAAGAATATAACGAAAATTTCAATCAGGCTTTGCGGTTCTTAAAGGGCGACACACAGTCTGTTATCAATGAATTGAACGAAAAAATGCTTGAAGCGTCTGAAAACCTTGAGTTTGAGGCTGCGGCGAAATACAGAGATAAAATAACCGCTATAAATAAAATGAAAGACAAGCAAAAGGTTGTGTATAATAACATTGAGGAGCAGGACGTTTTTGCTTGTGCCGAAAATGACGGTACCGCCTGTCTTGCGGTTTTGAGATTTTCCGACAATAAGCTTTATGACAGCGAGCACTTCTTTTTTGACATCTCGGAGGACTCTCCCGAAACACAGAGAGCAGAGTTTATAACCTCTTTTTATAATATTAGAAGCAATATTCCGAGACGTATTACCGTTGAAGGCGAGGTTGAGGACAGAGAGCTTCTTGAAAAATGGCTTTCTGATAAAAAAGGCAAAAAGGTTACTATCTTTGTGCCTGCAAGAGGAACGCAGGTCGAGGTCGTCAAAATGTGTAAGGAAAATGCCGTTGAAAAGCTTGCTCTGTATAAAGGAAAAAGCGGAAAAACCGTTGCTGTTCTCGAGGAGCTTCAAAATCTTCTCGGGCTTAAAACAACTCCGGATTATATTGAATCATACGATATTTCACATACCGCAGGCTCGGACTCGGTAGGCGGTATGATAGTTTTCAAGGACGGCAAGCCTTATAAAAAGGCATACAGACGGTTTGCGATTAAATCATTTGCAAATGATGATTACGGCTCAATGAACGAGGTGCTCACACGTCGATTTAACGAGTATGTTCTCAATAAGGATAAAAACGATACAGAAGGATTTGGAAAATTGCCCGATTTGATTCTTCTGGACGGCGGCGAGGGACAGGTTAACGCCGTTATGCCAGTGCTTCGTGAATTCGGACTTGAAATTCCTGTTTTCGGTATGGTCAAGGACGATAAGCACCACACAAGAGCGATTGCTTTTGACGGCGGAGAAATTGAGATAAACTCGAAGCGTCAGGTATTCACGCTCATTTCCGATATTCAAAATGAGGTGCATCGCTTCTCTATTGATTATCATCATAAAAAGCATACAAAAAATACAATTTCTTTGTCTCTTACCAAAATAAACGGAATAGGTGAGGCGAAGGCAAGAACCTTGTTAAAGCATTTCAAAACAGTTTCCGCAATTAAAAAGGCAACCGTTGAGGAGCTTTGCGAGGTAAAAGGAATAAATAAAGAACTTGCGAAAAACGTCGTAAAGTTCTATAATAGATAAAGGTGATTAAAATGTATAAAGCAGTAATATTCGATTTGGACGGCACGTTGTTAAATACTCTTGACGACCTTGCCGACAGCACAAACTTTGCTCTTGAAAAAAACGGTTTCCCGACAAGAACAATTGACGAGGTAAGAAGATTTGTCGGAAACGGAAACATAAAGCTTATTCACAGAGCACTTCCCGATACGGCAAGTGAGGCTCAATTTCAAAAAACATATTCAGATTTTACAGAGCATTATAAAACCAATATGGCAAATAAAACAAAGCCTTATGACGGTATAAATGACTTGCTTAAAAATCTTTACGAAAACGGAGTAAAGCTTGCTATTGTTACAAACAAGATTGATTTTGCGGCACAGGAGCTTTGCGGCGGTCTTTTCGGCGACTATGTTAAAACGGTTATCGGCAGCGACGGCGTAAGACCTAACAAGCCTGCACCGGACGGACTTTATCTTGCACTTGAAAAGCTCGGCGTCGAGAAAAAGGACGCTGTGTTTATCGGAGACAGCGAGGTTGACATTGCAACAGCTAAAAATGCCGAAATGGATTGTATCGGAGTTCTTTGGGGCTTCAGAGATGAGAAACAGCTGCGTGAAATCGGTGTTGAAAAGACAGCAAAGAATGCCGCCGAATTGCAAAGTATGTTATTATTTTAATAAAAACTATTGACATTTGTGTCGAAAACGTGGAAAATAAAGCAGTATATAAAAGTTGGAGTATTGTCAAATGAGAGTAATTACAGGTTCTGCAAGAGGGAGAAAACTGAAAACGCTTGAGGGCGATGAAATCGTCAGACCGACAACCGATAGGGTCAAAGAAGCGATTTTCAGCATAATTCAGTTTGATTTGGCTGATGCGAGGGTTCTCGATCTTTTTGCAGGCTCGGGTCAGCTCGGTATCGAGGCTTTGAGCAGAGGTGCCGAAAGTGCCGTTTTCGTTGACAGAGACTCACAGGCTGTTGAAATTATCAAGGACAACCTGAAAACAACAGGACTTTTTCAAAAGGCGACTGTTCTCAATGCGGACAGCGTAAGCTATATTAAGAATTCAAGAAACAAATTTGATATTATTCTTCTTGATCCTCCTTACAATAAGGGCTTGATTAACGAGGTACTCGAAAGTGCTGTCGGTTGTTGCGATGAAAACGCAACTATCGTTTGCGAAACCGATTTTAATGAGGCTTTGCCCGACAGCGCAGGCGATTTTGAAAAGTTCAGAGAATATAAATACTCAAAGACCAAGATTACTACTTACAAGCGTAAGAAATGAGCAGGTGATTTTTTGAGAACTGTTATTTGCCCCGGAAGCTTTGACCCGGTTACACTCGGACATCTTGATATTATAACAAGAAGCTCGAAGATATTTGACAAGGTAATTGTCCTTGTTATGACAAACTACAAAAAGCAAAACAGCTATTCTTTTACATCCGACGAAAGAGTTGAGATGATAAGAGAATGTACAAAAAATCTCAAAAACGTTGAGGTTGACAGCTATGACGGCTTGCTTGCGGAATACGCAAAGCAAATCGGTGCTGTTGCCATTGTTAAGGGGTTGAGAGCCGTATCAGACTTTGAATATGAATTTCAGCAGGCTTTGATTAACAAAGAGCTGAATAATGAGGTCGAAACGGTTTTCATTACAACGAGGGCGGAGAATATGTACCTCAGCTCAAGCGTTGTTAAGCATATATGCAGCTTAGGCGGCGACATTTCAACATTTGTTCCGCCGGAAATATGTGATGTGATTATTGAAAGAATACGAAAGGAAGATGTGAAATGAGTATAGAAAGTTTACTCGATAATATTGAGGAGGTTCTTGAAAACAGTAAAAACGTTCCCTTTTCTTCAAAGATTTCTGTTGACGGAGAGGAAATAAAGACAATCATTGAGGATATCAGACTTAATATGCCCGACGAGCTTATGAAAGCAAGAAAAATCGCTTCCGAGAGAAAGGATATCCTTGACGCCGCACAGGCAACCTCTGAGGATATTATCGCTCAGGCAAGAGATAAGGCAAAGGTTATCGTTTCCGAGCACGAAATCACAAAGAAGGCGGAAGAAAACGCAGCCGATATTCTTCAGCAGGCTCGTACACAGGCTACCGAGATTATTGAGCAGGCGAGAGCAACCGCTTCCGATATGACCGAGCAGGCGCAGAAGTGGGCAACAGACCTTCGCACAAGTGCAGGCGAATATGTTGAAAATATTGTTGCAACAGCGGACGAAGCTCTTACAAATTCTGTAAATGAGATCAGAAAAGCAAGAATGTCTTTGAGAAGTGCGGCACAGCAGTCAAAAGAAGATTGATAATAAGCATTATAGTTCACCTCGTCGCATATAATTGTGTACGAGGTGAATTTGTATGTTTGTATATTCTGTAAACAGGCGTCAGTTGAAATTTTTGGGCGTTATCCTGTGCCTTTTGGCTATGGGCATTATTCTTGCCTTTTTGACAAAGGATAGCATTTCGGCGGCAAAGACGGGCGAATTAAGCCTTAAAGCGTCTACTGCCGAAGAACGTATAGCTTTTCTTTCTCAATACGGTTGGAGTGTAGAGGAAGAGCCGCTTGAGGTTAAGGAAATTATTATTCCTGCCGAATTTGACGACGTGTACGAAAAGTATAACGCTATCCAAAAGGAGCAAGGCTTCGACCTTACGGCATACTGCTCAAAGCGAGTAAAAAAATGGACCTACAAGGTAACTAATTATCCGAATTACGAGGGCAGCGACTGTATAAGGGCAACGCTCTTGGTTTTTGACGGCAAGGTAATCGGCGGAGATGTATGTTCGGTTGAGCTTGACGGCTTTATGCACGGATTTGTAAAGAATTAAAACAATTAACGGAGAAAGCTATGGCAGTTGAAAGGCTTGACAAAATAATATCTAAAAGCGGAAAATTCACACGAAGTGAAGTAAAGCGTCTTGCCCGAAACGGCGAAATCACTCTTAACGGTGAGGCGGTAAAGGACGTTTCGGTAAAGGCGGATACAGAAAATTGTATAATTACCGTATCGGGAGAGCGAATTGATACTACAGAGCATGTGTATATTATGCTCAACAAACCGCAGGGCGTTGTTTCCGCAAGCGAGGGCAGGGGCGACGTTACGGTTGTTGATATTCTCCCCAACGATATGAAAAGAAAAAATCTTTTTCCTGCCGGCAGACTTGATAAAGATACCACGGGCTTCGTGCTTGTTACGGATGACGGAGATTTTGCACACCGCATATTATCTCCGAAAAATCATATTAAAAAAACGTATATCGCAGCTTTGGACAAGCCGATTGACGAGAGTAAAAAGGGTATTCTTGAAAGCGGTATCGAATTAAAAGACGGCACTGTGTTTCGACCTGCCGAGCTTGAATTTATAGACGGCGATAAGTCAAATATTAAAATTACTATATTTGAGGGAAAATATCATCAGATTAAAAGAATGTTCAAGGCGGTTGGCAGTACGGTTGTTACATTGAAGCGTATTAAAATGGGAAATGTTTTCTTGGACAGTTCGCTTGACGAGGGCTGTGCAAGATACCTCACAAGTGCCGAAATAGAGGAAATTGAAAAAAGATGATTAAATATTTATGTTCTTTCCAATACTTTCGTTACTGAAAGGAATGAACATAATATGAAAACAAAAAATAAGATTTTGGCAGTTGAGCTTGCTGTTTTGACAGCGTTTATTATCGCTTGTGTTTTAAGTACAATGTCTTTTGCTTCCGCTTGCAAGGATATCAGAAGCAGCGTTCTGAGAATGCACGTTATCGCAAATTCAGACTCTGCCGAGGATCAGACCTTAAAGCTAAAGGTCAGAGATGCGGTGCTTGAAGCGGGTAAGGAATATTTTGACAACAGCGAGAGTGCCGCAGAGGCTGAAAAAAAGCTTGTTTCGGTAAAGGACGAGCTTGAAGCGGTTGCTAAAAAGACGATTGAAGATAATGGCTATGATTATGATGTGAAAGTTAATATCGGCAATGCATATTTCCCGACAAAGACCTATGACGGCGAGGTTACCCTGCCGGCAGGAGAATATGAGGCGGTAAATGTTATTATCGGAAACGGTAACGGGCATAATTGGTGGTGCGTTATGTTTCCTCCGATGTGCTTGCCTGCCGCCGAGAGTGATGTCGAGCTTGATGAGGTGCTTTCACGAGATGAATACGAAATCGTAAAAAGCAATCCTAAATTTGAGCCGAGATTTAAGATAATTGAGTGGTACGAAAAATTCATAAAAAATAATTAAAAATGACTTTCTTTATTCCTTTGTATTTGATATAATTGATTTATCATTGTATACAAAGGAATTTTTTGGTGAAAGCTATGACTAAATATAACATCATTCCTAAGCCTAATCATTACACCTGCGGCAATAGTGAATACGTCGTATCTTCGGGCACAGCAGTTCTTTGTCCCGAGGAATTTGTGGGAGTAGGCAAATATCTTACAGAGTATCTTAAAACAAAGCCTGTTGAAAACGAGGGTGAGATTAAGATTAAAAAGACTCCCGAGCTTTCTCATGATGAGTATGAGCTTCATATTACGAATGAGGGTATTATAATCAAAGCAAGCACATATTCAGGTGCTTTTTACGGCGCAGTTACGCTTAAAATGATACTTATGCAGGCTGAAAAGAGGGACGGCAAGGCAATCGTCAAAACTCTTATCATTAAGGATAAACCCGAAAATGAATACAGAGGCTTGATGCTTGATGTCAGCAGACATTATTTCACGGTTGATGAAATCAAAGATTTAATTGAAAATATGGCTTTTCTGAAGCTTAACAAATTCCATTGGCATCTTTCCGATGACCAGGGCTTCAGAATTGAAAGCAAGCTTTATCCCGAGCTTACCGAAATAGGTGCAAAGCGTACCTCAAAGCATCTTAAAGGCTATGGACTTGAAAACGATAATGTTGAGGAAGCTCGTTATTATACGCAGGAAGAGGTTAAGGATATTGTCGCCTTTGCCGACAGACTCGGAGTTGAGGTAATACCCGAAATCGATATTCCCGGTCACACAACGGCAATTCTTGCTTCGCTTCCCGAGCTTTCCTGCAAATCAGAGCCTGTCGAGGTTATGATAATCAACGGCGTAAGCGACGGTATACTCTGTGCGGGAAATGAAAAGACATTTGAGTTCTTGGATAAGCTTTTAGGAGAAATCACGGCTCTTTTTCCGTCAAAGAAATTCCATATCGGCGGCGACGAGGCGTTTAAGGGCTACAAGGTTTGGGATGAATGCGAAAAATGCAAAGCATTAAAAGAAAAGCTCGGACTTAAAGAAAGCAAAGACCTTCAAATTTGGTTTATGAACAGAGTAGCGGAAATTCTTAAAAAGTACGGTAAAACCGCTGTTGCTTGGGATGACTGTATGGGAGACGCTCTTGACAAGAGTATTGAGTGTCAGCTTTGGCGACCGAATGCTATCGGCAAGGTCAGAAAGCTTGCGACAGAGAGAAATATTATCATTTCTCCGACAACATATTTTTATTTTGACAATAAATATTCCTTTGTTTCGCTTCGAAAGGTTTATAAATTCAACAGAGTCAAGGTTGGCTTTACAAAACCGGAGCAGAAATCAACGGGTATCGAATGTGAGCTTTGGACAGAGTGGATTGACTCAAAGGAAGCACTTGATTTCGCTGTTTTCCCGAGAACAATTGCATTTGCAGAGGTTGCGTGGACAAAGCTTGAAAACAGAAGATACAAGGATTTCTTAAAGCGTCTTGAATGGTTTAAGGTTTATATGAAAAAGAAAAATATAAACTATTCGAGAGTTTATAACAATCAAATAAATCTTGACCCGAAATGTGCATATCATCTCGGCTCGGACGGAAAAGAGTACGCAAAGAGCGAAAAGCTTAAAAACGCCGAATAAAATATTTGAGGGTTAATAAATGGGATTTGGAAATATTGCAACGCTTTTAAGTGGATTAGGACTTTTACTTTACGGAATAAAAATTCTCGGTGAGGGACTTGAGCTCGCCGCAGGCGCAAAGCTAAAGGTTTTGCTTGAAAAAATGACAAGCAACAGGTTTGCTGCGGTGCTTGTGGGCTTTGTTATAACAACGCTTATTCAAAGCTCTTCGACAACGACCGTTATGGTAGTCGGCTTTGTTAATACGGGCATAATGAATCTTACGCAGGCTATCGGCGTAATTATGGGTGCCAATATCGGTACTACAACAACGAGCATCTTGGTTTCTCTTGACATCGGAAAATATGCACCGATTGCAATCGGTATAGGCGTATTTTTGTCAATGCTCACCAAGAAAACCACCAAGAAACACATCGGTCTTGCAATTACGGGCTTCGGTATGCTTTTCCTCGGTATGACGCTGATGAAGGACGCTATGGAGCCGCTTGCAAGCTCTCCCGTATTCTCCGAATGGTTAATGAATGCAAACAATCCGTTTGTGGCAATACTTATCGGCACTGTCATTACCGCCGTAATTCAAAGCTCGGCAGCGAGTATCGGCATTTTGCAGGCTTTGGCTTCGCAGGGACTTATACCGCTTCATTTTGCTGCTTATGTAATTTACGGTCAGAATATCGGTACTTGTATTACTGCGCTTATTTCTTCAATCGGAACAAAGAAAAATTCCAAAAGAACAGCGGTTATGCACGTTCTGTTTAACGTGTTCGGTACTGTAATATTTATAGTCCTTACAAAGTTTTTGCCGTTTACGGATTGGATCGAATCCCTTACGGACAATACAATGATGCAGCTGTCGCTTGTTCATATCATATTTAACGTCGTTTCGACCTTGATTATGTTCCCGTTTGCGGATAAGGTGCTTGTTAAGCTTGCTTGCCTTATCGTTCCCGATAAAAAGGACTCCTCGGAGGACGACTTCAAGCTTCAATTTGTTGACAACCTTATGATTAACACTCCTCCTTTTGCGGTGGCTCAGGTTTCAAAGGAAGTCCACAGAATGGCAGGACTTGCAAGGCAGAATTTCAGCATTGCATCAGAGGATTTGCTTAATAAATCCTGTGACCACTTTGACGAGGTACAGCATACGGAAGAGGTTATAAACTTCTTAAATCATAATATTACGCCAATTCTTGTTAAAATAAATTCTCTTGATTTGAGCTATTCCGACGCTAAATATATCGGACGGGTTTTCCACGTTATAAACGATATTGAGCGTATCGGCGACCATGCACAAAACTTGGAAGAGGCAGCAAAATCAAGAGTTGACGAGGGTATTGAAATTTCAGCTGAGGGCGAAAGAGAGCTTCGAGAGATGTATGAAACCACCCTGAAGCTTATCGACGGTTCAATTGAAGCGTTTACATCACAAATTTTGGATAACGAAAAAGCCGAACAGCTGAGCGAATACGAAGCTTCGGTTGATGATATGCAGACTGAATTTGAGCAGTCGCATATCGAAAGACTCAATGCTCACAAATGTAATACAAGGGCAGGAATGCTCTTTATTAACACAATTACCGACTTTGAGCGTGTCGCCGACCATGCTACAAATATTGCGTGGAGCGTAAGCAAAAAGCCGAAAAAGACAAGTAATTAAAGGAGAATAGTGTGATTTTCACACTATTCACACAATTATAATGCCCTCAAAATTTACCTTTGGCAAATTTTGAGATGGCAGAAATCACCATCACGCCTGTTCAGGCAACGCAGGCTAAATCGGTGATTATTCAATAAACTATTTGTTGCCTGAAAGGCTATGGTGAACAGTGTGAAAAATCACACTATTCACATAATTATAATGCCCTCAAAATTCGCCTTTGGCAAAATTTTGAGATGGCAGAAATCACCATCACGCCTGTTCAGGCAACGCAGGTTAAATCGGTGATTATTCAAAAAAATTTGTTGCCTGAAAGGCTATGGTGATTAAATGAGCGATTTTATCATTTCCTGCTGTTCTACGGCAGACCTTTCAAGAGAGGTCTTGAAAGAAAACAATATCGAATATACTTGCTTTCACTATAATATCGACGGCAAGGACTATCTTGACGATTTGGGCGAAACAATGCCGATTTCAGAGTTTTATAAAAAGATGAGTGAGGGCGCAGAGCCTACAACCTCGCAGGTCAGCGTCGGTCAGTATACTGAATTTTTTGAGAAATTTATTAAAGAGGGAAAATCAGTTCTCCACATTTCTCTTTCGTCGGGCATTTCCGGCTCTTACAATTCAGCCTTGATAGCTAAACAGGAAATCCTTGATAAATATCCGGATGCAAAGCTTACGGTTGTCGATTCGATTTCTGCTTCCTCGGGCTATGGACTTTTGGTAACTCTTGCTGCCGATATGCGTGCAAAGGGTAGGTCATATGAGGAAACAATCGAGTTTATCGAAAAATATAAGCACAATGTTCATCATTGGTTCTTCTCGACCGACCTTACAAGCTATATCAGAGGCGGAAGAATTTCTGCGGCGGCAGGTTGGTTCGGAACGCTTCTTCACATTTGTCCGCTTTTGCGAGTTGATGACGCAGGTAAGCTCATCCCCGTTGAAAAATGCAGAGGTAAAAACAAGGTTATTACCGCTATCGTTGATAAGATGGAAAAATATGCCGAAAACGGAACTGATTATGACGGCAAGTGCTTTATTTCAAATTCAGCTTGTATGGATGATGTAAACGCTGTTATTTCAGAAATTGAAAAGAGATTTCCGAAGCTCAAGGGCAAGATTGAGGTCTTTGACATAGGAACGGTTATCGGTGCTCATACAGGTCCCGGCACAGTAGCTCTTTTCTTCTGCGGCGAACAGAGAGAAAAATAAAAATTTACGAACATAGAAAACGACCCGAAGAAAACTTCGGGTCGTTTTGTGTGAAACGCTGTTACAGTATCAATTTATAGCTTCCGCTTTTTAGTATCCGTAAAAGCTCTGTGTTAGATTTGATTTCCGTTGTTGTAACGATTCCGCCGTGTGCAACGTCTTCAACTTGATGATAGTCCGAGCCTGAGGTCTTGATAACCCTATATTTATCGGCTCTTGCCATTGCTTTTTCATTTCTTGAATTGTGCCGCACACAGCCGTTGTGTACCTCAATACCGTCAAGGTATTTTATAGGAGCTCTTGTAATATTGCTTCTGTACGGATGCGCCTGAACTACGAGCAAGCCGTTTTCTTTAGCGATTTTTGAAAACGTACTCAAATTCATATTTATTAAATCGCCGTTGCCTCTTAAAAATTCTTCCGTGACGCCGTAAACAAGATAATCGTTTTCGCTCTTGCTGTCAAAACGAAGCTCCATACCGAGTAAAACATTCATTCTGCCGTTCGCCGCTTCCTTTGCGGCGTTAAATCCGAGCATAAATACATCTATTTTGTCGTTCCAAGTCATATTGTCATAATCGTATCTGAAATATGTGTGCGTGTTTAAATGGTCGGTTATTACAACGGTTTTATAGACTGCACCGATATATCCCTCGACAAGCTCTTTTGCTGTTGCAACTCCGCAGTTGCTTGTTTCCGCCGTGTGAGCGTGAAGCTCGGTTTTGAATTCTTCCATTTAACCACCTCGAGTTTATTATAAGACAAAAAGCACCTTGTGTCGATATTTTTATAATAATATGCTTCTGAAATATTGAAATATTTTTGTTTTGTGGTAGAATTATATGGTAATTTGTTTGCTTTATCGGGAAAGCAAGCATTACAACTGAAAATTGTTCTATGGTTTCGAGTGCGATTATTCTGCTCGAATTAAAAGGGAATACGGTTAAAAGCCGTAACAGCCCCCGCTACTGTATGGAACAGCATTTGCCGATATGCCACTGTGAAAACGGGAAGGCGGTAAATGTGTATGTCCGAGTCAGGAGACCTGCCACAGAACTGCAAATCTCTTTCGGTGGGAAAGTAGGATGTGCATATAAAGTTTAACCTTCTTTATTTGTACTTTGAGCGGACCACTATGTGCGTCCGCCTCTTTTTTGTTGAAAGAACATCATTGGAGGTAAAAATGAAAAAGAAATTCAACAAAGTACTTTCGGGTATCCTTGCGGTTGCAATGGTATTTTGCTTGCTTGCAACTCAAGTTTCTGCTCAAAGTGTAGACAAAGAAATCAACGGACTTGCTTCTTGGCTTGCAAACAGCGAGAAAACAGGTTTTGATTTTAACGATACATCTGCTCTTGACACGGATGTTTTGTGGACTGTTCTTGTACTTGCAAAGGCAGGAAACAAAACGGTATATCCCGAATTTGAAAATTATGTCAATGCTGTTGTTGAGGCGCAGTATGCGTCTTTGTACCCTGCAAATTTTGCTTTGATTTATCTTGCCGAGCTTGCAAGGGGAAATGATACAAAGAATATCGGCGGACATGATATGCTCGCTTCTCTTAAAGGTGTTGACTACACAACTCAAACCTATCTCAGCAGTCTTTATTTTCCGCTTATAGCTCTTGATTATAAAGAGACCCCTGAATACAGCGGAGTGAGGAAAGCTATTGTTGATACAATCCTTTCGGCACAGCAGTCTGACGGCGGCTTTCCGTATTGCTCGGTAGATACGGGATACGGTATTACATCGGATCCGGATACAACCTCATTTGTGCTTCAGGCACTTGCTGATTTTAAGTCTGTTCCCGAAGTGGCAACAGCTATCGAAAAGGCACTTGCTTATCTTGAAACCCAGAAGTTCGATGACGGTTCTTACGGATATGTAGCATGGTCGTCTAAATCAGCTGAGTCAACCGCACAGGCTATAATTGCGAAGAATTGTCTCGGCAAGCCTTGTGATGACTCTGTCACTGCTCTTAAAGGCTTTATAAATCCTGAAACGGGCGCAGGAAAGAATTACACGGGTGCTGATAACACAATGACCACATATCAGACCTTGCTTGCTCTCCTTGACGTTAAGGATCGTGCTGAAGGCGGCAAGGGTATCTATAAGTATACTGCTCCCGTTCCCGTAGACACCACTACCGAGGTTGATACAACAGTTTCGGAGAGCTCAACCGATGCGACAGTTGTACCGACAACGGCAAAGAGTAATAAGGTTGATATTCCGAGAACAGGAGGTAATACCGCAGTATCGGTATTTGTAGGTCTTGCACTTGCAACAGGTGCAGCTTCACTTGTTCTCAGAAAAAAAGATGAAGACTAAAATTATTGCACTTTTGCTTTCGATACTTCTTGTTTTAACCGCTTGCGGAAAAGGTAACGCTTCCGAAGATACGGCAAATCAAGAGGTATCGGCAAACAGTGAATATTCAACCGAAGCATCGTCTGATACGAAAGCGGCTTCTGGAGACTCTTCAGGCGGAAGCGCCTCAGAAATATCGGAAAACAAACAGAGCGAAACACAGGCTTTACCGTCCCCCGAAACGAAAAAAGCCGTAGAAGGCTCTGCGAAGGCTTCCGAGGGCTCTGTAATAACGGCAGCGCCGACTTCGCCGCCACAGGTAAACGGCAATGAAAATGAAAAAATAACCGTTACATTTTCAGTTGATTGCCGTAATGCGATAAACTACGGAATTTTATCGCAAGGCTCATTTGCACAGGTTTTACCTGCTGACGGGATTATACTTTCAACCTCTGCAATAACCGTAAAAAACGGCGAAAACGTTATGTCTGCGCTTAAAAAAATTCTTAAAGAAAACCGAATAAATTTCAGCATATCTTCAAGCGGATATGTAAGAATGATTGGCGGCCTTTCCGAATTTGACTGCGGAGCATACAGCGGTTGGATGTATAAGGTAAACGGAGTATTACCTTCGGTTTCAACAAAAAGTTATCCTTTGAAGGACGGAGACAAGGTTGAATTTGTCTATACCTGTAAAATGGGCGATGTTTAATAAAATTTTTTAAGGCGGTACAGCTTCTGTACCGCCTTAATTTGTAAACAATATGTAAAGATTGCACTTATTAACATATCAAATATTGTTTTTTTAGGAAGGTTTGTGGTATTATATACTGTATTCAAAAAGTCGATTTTGTTTGCGAGGTGCAAATATGTTTATAAATGAAATATTGGAAAACGGAGGAATAACAACGTCTTTTGAGGTTTTCCCTCCGAAAAATAACGCTCCGTTTGAGCCTGTTTTGAAATCGGTAGAAAAGCTTTCGCTTTTGAAGCCTGATTTTATAAGCGTAACCTACGGTGCAGGCGGCGGTACCTCACAAAATACACCTAAAATTGCTTCATATATTCAAAACGAGCTTCACACTCCGTCAATGGCGCATCTTACATGTGCTTCTTCTACAAAGGAGGAGATTGATGCTATCCTTTCTCAGCTTAGAGATATAGGTGTTGACAACATTCTCGCTTTAAGAGGCGATTTGCCTGAGAATTACAATCCCGACGACAGCAATTATTACAGATATGCATCTCAGCTTGTTGAGAGGATTTTGGATTTCGGCGGTTTTTCGGTCGGTGCGGCTTGCTATCCCGAGGGACATGTTGAGTCTAAAAATACCCATGAGGATTTAATTCATCTTAAACAAAAAGTTGACTGCGGTGCACAATATCTTGTAACACAGATGTTCTTTGACAATTCCGCTTTGTACAGCTTTTTATACAGAGCGTTAAAGGTTGGAATTGACGTGCCTGTTATTGCGGGTATTATGCCCGTTATGAATCCTAATCAGATTAAAAGAAGCTGTGCGCTTTCAGGTGCAACTCTTCCGTCAAGATTTAAGATTATGCTTGATAAGTTTTCAGATGATCCCGTTTCGCTCCAACAGGCAGGAATTGCCTATGCTACCGAGCAGATAATTGATTTGATTGCGAACGGCGTAAACGGAATTCATATTTACACCATGAACAAGCCCGAGGTTGCAGGGGCTATAATGAACAACCTTTCTTCAATTCTTTAAGAGGTGATTTCTTGTTTGGCTATGTAAAGCCTGATAAGCCTGAGCTTAAAATAAAGGACTACGAAACTTATAAGGCAATTTATTGCTCTCTTTGCAGAACCTTGGGCAAGGAATACGGCTTGCTTGCAAGGTTCTTATTGACCTATGACGCAGCTTTTTATGCTCTGCTAAAAAAATCTGTGCTTCAAACAAAGCCCGATTGCGCATATAAGGGCGTGTGCAGATTTAACCCTCTTAAAAAGTGCAATTATATAGATACGGACAGCTATCTAAAGGACGCCGCCGCATTGACGGTGATTATGTTTTATTATAAGGTGCTTGATAATATAAACGACGGGAAGCCGTTAAAAAGATTGGCTTCAAGGCTTGTTTACCCTTATATTAAAATAAAGTTTAACAAAGCCGTAAAAAAATATTCAAAATATAATGATATAATTAAAGCGTCAACAGATGAGCAGGCGAGGATTGAAAACGAAAAAACGGACAGCATAGATATAGCGGCTCATCCGACGGCTGTTTCGTTGCAAAAGATATTTTCCGACGGAATTAAAGATGAAACACAGAAACGCATTGTTGAGAGAATAGGCTATTGTCTCGGACGGTGGGTATATCTTATGGATGCGTTTGACGACCTTGAAAACGATATTAAAGCAGGGGCTTACAACCCGTTTGCTCTGAAATATAAGCTTGATAAATCATTTTTAACTGGCGATAATAAGGCGATTGAGGACGATATAATCAAATCTATCCGCCTTACCGCAAACGAAACAGGGCTTGCACTTGAATTGCTTGACAAAAACTGCTATAAGCCGTTAATTGAAAATATTATTTTTGACGGTATGGAAGCAGAGCTTATGAAAATAATAAATAAAAAGAGAGGTGATTTGATTGAATAACCCATATGATATTTTAGGCGTAAATGAAAATGCAAGTGATGATGAAATTAAAAATGCATATAGAAATCTTGCGAGGAAATATCAGTCCGACAACTATGCCGACAGTCCGCTTTCCGACGTTGCGGTTAAGAAGATGCAGGAGCTTGATATGGCATATGACGAGATAATGGCGCAGAGAAGCGGCGGTTATTCTTCAAATCGTTCATATTCGCAGCAGAACAGCGGAGCATATTACGGAAATTCGCAATTCGCAGATGTCAGAGAGAAGATAAATTGCGGAAGAATTGATGATGCGGAAATGATACTTGACGGTATTCCTAAGGATATGAGAAATGCCGAATGGTACTATTGCAAGGGTCAAATTCAACAGCGACGTGGCTGGTTTGATGAGGCTTATAGGAATTATTCAACGGCTTGCAGAATGGAGCCTGATAACGTTGAGTATTCAAATGCCTTTAATGCGCTTAATAACAATTCAAACGGAGGATACAGGCAGACACATCAAGGCTCGGCAAGCGGCTGCTCGTCGTGTGATATTTGCTCAGGCTTGATTTGCGCAGATTGCTGTTGCGAATCATTGGGCGGAGACTTGATTCCCTGTTGCTGATATGACACAAAATTCAAAAAAATCATCAAAGACCGCTGTCGGCGGCGTAATAACCGCACTTTCGATAGTCCTTATGTTTTTAACTTCGGTAATTCCGACGTTAACATATGCCCTTCCTGCGGCGGCAGGCTTTTTGATAACCTTGATTGTAATTGAAATAGATAAAAAATGGGCACTCGGTGTTTATGTTGCCGTAAGCCTTTTATCTGTTTTGCTTATTGCCGATAAAGAAGCTGCGGTTATGTATATAATGTTTTTCGGCTACTATCCGATTGTCAAAGCGATTTTTGAAAAGCATTTTCATTCGGTGCTGTTGTGGGTGCTTAAATTTGCGGTGTTTAATGTAGGTGCCGTGGCGGCGTTCTTTATTTCAACCTATGTTTTTTTGTTGCCCTTTGAGGAAATGGAAAAATACGGAGCTATTGCGGCATGGGGCTTGCTTGCGGCAGGAAACGTAATCTTTTTACTTTACGATTTTGCAATGACAAACCTTATAAGACTGTATTTGATTAAATGGAGAAAGACCTTTAGAAGAATATTTAAGTTTTGACAGACGCTAAATGCGTCTGTTCTCTTTTCAAAACGTAATTTTTGTGATAGAATAGTTGCTATATTTTATTTTTTTGGGGCGAAAGGAGGCTCTTGTTGTGGAGGAGACAAAGAGAGAACATTTACATTCGGGACATAGGAGCAGAGTTAAGGAACAGTTTGCTAAAAGCGGTATGCGTGATTTTCAGGACCATCAGGTACTTGAAATGCTTTTGTTTTACGCAATACCTCAACGTGATACAAATGATTTAGCTCATTTGCTTATCAACGAATTTGGCTCGCTTGCAGGTGTGTTTGACGCACCGTTGGAGTCGCTTGAGGCGGTAAAAGGTATGGGCAAAAGCTCGGCGACTCTTATCAAAATGGTACCGGAGATTTATTCAAAGTATCTCGACAGTAAAAACATTAACAGAAAGCTTGTGCTGAGTGAGCCTGAGGCTGTTACAAAATATTTTGCTTCAAAATTCATAGGCTATCAGCATGAGGTTATGATGGCGGCGTTTGTCGATAATCAGTGCCGACATAAGAAGACAATTATTGTTTCTGAGGGCGGTCAGAGCAGTACGGACGTCAATATAAGAAAAATTGCCGCAACTGCAATGAATCTAAACGCAACCTCGGTTATTATAGCACATAATCATCCGCAGGGTGTTGCCGCACCGTCGGGAGCCGATATTGAGGCGGTCAGAGTTATTAAAAAGATATTCAAGCCTCTTGATTTAACGCTTTTGGATAGCGTAATCATTTCTGACGACAGTGCATATTCAATGGCAAATCACAGCAAATTCGCATACTTATTTGATTATTGATAAGAAAAAATAATAAATAAAATAATAAAATAAACGGAGGAAAAACTATGTTTGATGCAATGAAAACAAAAAATGAATGTGTTGAGTGGATACGTGATTTTTTTGATAAGAACGGTAAAGACTGTAATGCGGTAATAGGCATTTCCGGCGGTAAGGACAGCTCTATTGTTTCGGCTCTTTGCGTTGAAGCTTTGGGCAAGGACAGGGTTATCGGTGTGCTTATGCCTTGCGGCGTTCAGCACGATATTGATATGGCTGAGCTGCTTGTAAAGCACCTTGACATTAAGCATTACGTTGTAAATGTTAAAGCTGCCGTTGACGGTGTGAAGTCGAGCATACCGCTTGAATTATCAGTTCAATCAACAACCAATATTCCTCCGAGAGTAAGAATGACGGTTTTGTATGCGGTTGCACAAAGCTGCAACGGACGAGTTGCAAACACCTGTAATTTGTCGGAGGATTGGGTCGGTTATGCAACGAGATACGGCGATGCGGCGGGAGATTTCAGCCCCTGTGCAAATATTACCGTTACAGAGATGAAACAGATAGGAAAAATCCTCGGACTTCCCGATGTGCTTGTTAACAAGGTTCCGATTGACGGACTTTGCGGCAAGACGGACGAAGAAAACCTCGGCTTTACATATGCTGAGCTTGATAAATACATCAGAACGGGCGAGATTGCCGACCTTGAGAAAAAGGCGATAATTGACGAAAAGCACGTTAAAAATCTGTTCAAGCTTAAATATATGGATACCTTTGTTCCGAGTGAAGGCTGATATTAAATTTTTATACTGACAGAAAGGGGGATATTATGGATAAGTTTGTTTTACATTCCGAATATAAGCCGACGGGCGACCAGCCTGCCGCAATAGAAAAACTTGTTGACGGAATTAACAAGGGATATAACGAACAAACCCTGCTCGGCGTTACAGGCTCGGGTAAAACTTTTACAATGGCGAATGTTATTGCAAAGCTCAACCGTCCTACGCTTGTGCTTGCCCATAATAAAACCCTTGCAGCGCAGCTGTGCTCGGAATTTAAGGAGTTTTTCCCTGAAAATGCGGTTGAATATTTCGTATCTTATTACGACTATTATCAGCCCGAGGCTTACATTCCGACAACCGATACCTATATCGAAAAGGATTCGGCAATAAATGATGAAATCGATAAGTTGAGACACTCGGCAACCTCCGCTTTGTCCGAAAGGCGAGACGTGATAATTGTTTCGAGTGTTTCTTGTATTTATACCCTCGGCGACCCGATTGATTATCGAAATATGGTCATTTCTTTAAGGCAGGGTATGCAAAAAAGCAGGGATGATTTAATAAAAAAGCTTGTCAGTATTCAATATGAGCGAAATGATGTCAATTTTATAAGAAATAAGTTCAGAGTTCGTGGCGATACGGTGGAGATTTTCCCTGTTTATTCGAGCGAAAACGCTATAAGAGTTGAGTTTTTCGGCGATGAAATAGACAGAATTTCCGAAATCAACGCACTTACGGGTCAGGTTAAAAATGTATTGTCTCATGTTGCGATTTATCCTGCTTCGCACTATGTTGTTGCTCCCGAAAAGCTTGAAAAAGCAATTACCGAGATACTTGCGGAAATGGAAGAGCAGGTCAAGAAATTTGAAAAAGAGGGAAAGCTTCTTGAGGCACAAAGAATAAGGCAGCGTACCGAATATGATATGGAAATGCTTAGGGAAACGGGATTTTGTAAAGGCATTGAGAACTATTCAAGGGTTATGTCGGGTAGAAAAGCAGGCACGGCACCGTTTACCTTGCTCGATTATTTTCCCGATGATTTTGTGCTGTTTGTTGATGAATCGCATGTAACCTTGCCTCAGGTCAGAGGAATGTACGGCGGAGACCGTTCAAGAAAGGAATCCCTTGTTAATTACGGTTTCAGACTTCCGTCGGCATTTGATAACAGACCGCTTACCTTTGACGAGTTTTATAAAAAAATAGGGCAAAAGGTGTTTGTGAGTGCGACACCGGGTGAGCTTGAAAAGGAAAAAAGCTCACAAATTGTTGAACAGCTGATAAGACCCACGGGACTTCTTGACCCTGAAATATCGGTAAGACCGACGGACGGTCAGATTGAGGACCTTATTTCTGAAATAAATACAAGAACCGAACGCAATGAGCGTGTTTTGGTTACTACTCTTACAAAGAAAATGGCGGAGAGCCTTACGGAATTTCTTGATACGCACGGCATAAAGGTCAAGTATATGCACTATGATATTGACACTATCGAGCGTATGGAACTTATTCGTGATTTGCGCTTGGGCGAGTATGATGTTCTTGTCGGAATAAACCTTTTGCGTGAGGGACTTGATATACCCGAGGTGTCGCTTGTGGCTATTCTTGACGCTGATAAAGAAGGCTTTTTGCGCTCCGAAACTGCGCTTATTCAGACAATAGGCAGGGCGGCTCGAAATGCCGACGGTCAAGTCATTATGTACGCTGATTGCGTTACACCGTCAATGGAAAAGGCGATAAGCGAAACCTATCGTCGCCGTGAGATACAGATGGAATACAATAAGAAGCATAATATTGTTCCGAAAACCATTAAAAAAGGCGTTAGGGATATTCTTGAAATATCCGCTACTCATAAGGACGAAAGCGGTAAGCGCTTGAGCAGGGCGGAGAGAGAAAAGCTTATCATTGAGCTTACAAATGAAATGAAAGCGGCGGCAAAGATACTTGAATTTGAGCACGCAGCTATGTTAAGAGATAAAATTGCAAAATTAAAGGAAGGTAAATAAACCTTGCAAAATAAAAAAATCATTGTAAAAGGTGCAAAAGCCAATAATCTTAAAAATATTGACCTTGAAATTCCCCGTGATAAGCTTGTTGTTTTTACGGGACTTTCAGGCTCGGGAAAATCCTCGCTTGCGTTTGATACGATTTACGCAGAGGGACAGAGGCGATATATCGAATCGCTTTCTTCGTATGCAAGGCAATTTTTAGGTCAGATGGATAAGCCCGATGTTGAATACATTGAGGGCTTGTCTCCCGCAATATCGATTGACCAAAAAACGACCTCAAAAAATCCACGCTCAACGGTAGGTACCGTTACGGAAATTTACGATTATCTTCGTCTTATTTATGCGAGGATAGGTACTCCGCATTGTCCCGTTTGCGGCAGAGAAATTTCAATGGAAACCGTTGACGGAATTGTTGATAAGGTGTTAAAGCTTCCCGAGGGCGAAAAAATACAGATTTTAGCACCGCTTGTTAGAGGCAAAAAGGGCGAACACGTCAAGGTGCTTGATTCTGCCAGAAAATCGGGATATGTTAGAGTAAGAGTTGACGGAAGCATTTATGACCTTTCCGAAGAAATCAAGCTTGATAAGAATATTAAGCACAGCATTGAGGTTGTTGTTGACCGACTCGTTATAAATGACGGTATCAGAAGCAGACTTGCCGATTCGGTAGATACCGCCTGCAATCTTTCCGACGGGGCGGTAATCGTTGATGTTGTCGGAAAGGATGAGCTTTTATTTTCACAGAAGTTTGCCTGCCCCGAGCACGGCACCTGCATAGAAGAAATGGCTCCGAGGTCATTTTCTTTTAACAATCCTTACGGTTCTTGCCCGAGGTGTATGGGACTCGGTACTTTTATGAGAATTAACCCCGACCTTGTTATACCGAATAAAAATCTTTCGATAAATCAAGGTGCAATTTTAGCTTCGGGCTGGTCAAATGCAGACAGCGGAACAATAGCGCAAATGTATTATTCCGCACTTGCCGAGGAATACGGCTTTTCTCTCGATACGCCGATTAAGGATTTGTCCGAGGAACAGCTTAACGTCCTGCTTTACGGAACAAACGGCAAGAAAATTAAAATGACAAGGGTAAACGCTTACGGCTCGGGAACTTACTTGACTGATTTCGAGGGCGTAATAAATAACCTTCAAAGACGGTATAACGAAACCACAAGCGAGTATTCAAGAGCAGAGATTACCAAAGTGATGGACGAGTGTAATTGCCCTGAATGTAACGGTAAAAGGCTCAATAAATCGGCACTTGCGGTTACAATAGGCGGTAAGAATATTATTGAATTTACCGAGCTTTCAATAAATAAAGAGATTGAATTTTTAGACTCGCTCGAGCTTACCGAAAAACAGCATATGATAGCCGATACCATAATTAAGGAAATAAGGCAAAGGCTTTCTTTCCTTGCAAGCGTCGGTCTTGATTATTTGACATTATCCCGTTCGGCAGGCACGCTTTCGGGCGGCGAAAGTCAGCGAATCAGGCTTGCGACACAGATAGGCTCGTCGCTTATGGGTGTGCTTTATATCCTTGATGAGCCGAGCATAGGCTTGCACCAAAGAGATAATGATAAACTTTTAGGTACTTTGCGTGAACTTCGTGATATTGGGAATACGCTTATTGTTGTTGAGCACGACGAGGATACCATCAGAGCAGCGGATTATGTTGTGGATATAGGTCCGGGCGCAGGTGTCCACGGCGGAGAGGTTGTTTACAGCGGTAATGTTGAGGGCTTGCTCAAATGCAAGAAATCAATTACAGGACAGTACCTTTCGGGCAAGAAAAAAATCGAAGTACCTGCCGAAAGACGAAAGGGTAACGGAAACAGTCTTGAAATCAAAAACGCTTCCGAAAATAACCTTAAAGGTATTGACGTTGAAATTCCGCTTGGTGAATTTGTCTGCGTAACAGGCGTTTCAGGCTCTGGTAAATCCTCACTCATCAATGAAATTCTCTATAAAAAGCTTGCAAATGAGCTTAACAACGCCAAAAAGGCGGTCGGCAAGGTTGATAGAATTGACGGCATTGAAAATCTTGATAAGGTGATAAATATTGACCAATCTCCGATCGGCAGAACACCACGTTCAAATCCTGCGACCTATACGGGAGTTTTCAATGATATAAGAGAGCTGTTTGCTTCAACACAGGACGCTAAAATCAGAGGCTATTCCGCTTCAAGATTTTCCTTTAATGTCAAGGGCGGACGTTGTGAAGCGTGTCAGGGAGACGGCATAATCAAGATTGAAATGAACTTTTTCCCCGACGTTTATGTGCCTTGCGATGTCTGTAAGGGTGCTAAATATAACAGGGAAACGCTTGAGGTTCATTATAAAGGCAAAACAATTTCAGATGTTCTTGAAATGACCGTTGAAGAGGGTATGGAGTTTTTCAAAAATCAATCAAAGATTTATAGAAAACTTAAAACTCTTTATGACGTCGGATTGGGTTATATTAAAATCGGTCAGCCTGCAACCACGCTTTCAGGCGGTGAAGCACAGAGGGTTAAGCTTTCGACAGAGCTTTCAAAAATTGCAACGGGCAGAACGATTTATATCCTTGATGAGCCCACAACAGGCTTGCATACTGCGGATGTTCACGGACTTATCAATGTTCTTCAAAGGCTTGTTGATAAGGGAAACACCGTTGTTGTAATTGAGCACAATTTGGATGTAATTAAAGTGTCCGACCATATAATTGACTTAGGTCCCGAGGGCGGAGACAAGGGCGGTAAAATCGTCGTTTGCGGTACTCCCGAGGAGGTTGCAAAATGCAAAAAATCCTATACAGGTCAATATCTTAAAAAGATGCTCAAATAATAAAATAAAGCACTTTGTATCGTTTGTTAAGATACAAAGTGCTTTTTTGTGGCTTTCATTTATTGCTCATCGTCATTTTGATTTTCAGCAGTCGGCGGTTCATCTTTGACCTCATCGGCGTTAAGCTGCTCCTTGATACTGTCAAAGTCAATTTCAAAGGTGTCGCTTTCATTGGGAACGGAGACTGATACAGGTGCTTCGTTTAGCATAAGCCATTTATCGACCTTTTGTTTTTTCTTCTTCTTTTTGCGATTGACAATTATCGATATTGTTGCAATAAGAATTGTAACAATCGAAACAAACGAGCCTGCCAAAAGACCCGATGAAACATACGAGAAAACTACCGTGTGTTCGCCGGCTTCAATATCAAAGCCTAACAAGCCATTGGAAATTTTATAAATTTCGTCGCTTTTAAGACGTCTTCCGTCAATATAAACATTCCAATTTATATCATAGGGGATTGATGTGAAAACAGCTGAATTTTCACTTGCCGTTATCGTTCCCGTAAGCTTTGTGTCCGAGTATTCCGTAATGTTATAATCACCTTTTTTGAGCTTCTCATAGCCTGCCTTAAACGCTTCCTCGTTAAGACCGTAAGCGTAAAAATTGAGCGTTCCTTTGTTTGAAGTGTCCTTAATTGCAATGTCAACATTTACGGTTTCGCCTGCATTGATGATACCGAGGTCGATTATATAAGCTTCATCGAGCGAATTGTAGGTTTCGTTGAATATGCTGCCTGAAACGGTAGCACTGTCAACAGCGTTAGATTTTATATAAATGTAAACATTTTGTGTTTCTTGCGGTGTAACCACAAAGCTTACGCTTCCCATTTCGTCATTGACCGATTTTGAAAACTTAAACTCTCCGCTTGCAAATTCATTTGGATAAAAATCATTTATATTTGAATATGCTGCGTCGTCAATGGTAAGCTTCGTAAACACATTGTCAACGCCCGTAGCCATATTAAACAGCTGTTGCTGTGCTTCAAATGGATTGCCGTATATCGAAGAGTCGTAATATTTCACAAGGCTGTCTGCGGCAAATGCAACAGACAAGTCGTATTTGTTCTTATATGCCGTGAACTTGTCGTTTGCAAACAGGTCTTCATAAAGATTGGGATTTATATCCATTTTCTGATTGTCGGCGATATATTTTATACCGAACATTGCATTGTAAACAGGTGTTTGCGGATTGTAGGTGTAGCTGTTAATATAGTTGCCGTACATTCCGAGGTTTTGCTGAAGATTTGCAACGGTTTCATATGCCATAGAGGAGAATACCGAAACACCGTTGTAGTCAAGCCAGCAAGGGTCCATTCTTGTTTTTAATTTTGTAAGCTCCATACGATAGAAGCCGTTGTTGTCATATTCGTCAATTTTTGCTTTTATGTCTTGGAATTGGTCGTACTCGGCAATGTAATTTGTTTTTGACTGATTCATTGAATAATTGTCTGTATTGCCCAAAGCAACTTCTGAAACAACACAGCACAAAAGAAGCAAGGAGAGTGACGAGCTTTGGAAGCGCTTGTCTTTGAAGAAGTGAAGAATTACAACATATCCGACAGCGAAAACAAGGCTTATTATGAGCGAAATGTCGTCGATATTCTTTGAAGTTGTTTTTTCAACGAGGATAATAAATGCTATAAGACCAACGCCGACGCCGAGTAATTGCCTGCCTGTGTACTCTTTGATGTTCGTAAATGCCTTGAAAGCAAGTATGAGCAAAACAAAGGAGTACATAAATGAAAATCTGTACGGCAAATCATTCGGAAAATGAAGACCGTGCCAAACGAAGTTGAGATAATTGATATTAAAGCTGAAATAGAGGACTGCAAGCAGGCTGACATAAGAAATTTTTTCTCTTGTAGAAATCTTTTTTGAGAAAAGATATAACGGGACGAGCAAAAGAGTTAAAACACCGCAATATACATTGGGAAGAACATCATTTCCGCTGCTTCTGATTGTAGCGTCGGTGCTTGCGAGATGATTTGCAAGGAAATCAAAGGCGGTAAAGTATTTTGTAAAGCCTGTGGGGGATGAACCGGAGGTTGCAGAGCTTTGGGAGAGCATTGCTATAAGCGGGAAAACAGCCGCCGAAGCGAGCAACACCGCAACGATTGAGGAAAACGCAAATTTGAGTCCGCTTGAAATGAAGAGCGAGTTTTTAATTCTGCCTAAGGGCGTATCATAGTATATTTCGCTGAATTTTTTTGAAAACGGATAGTTTGCGGCATAGTAGGTCAGGAAATAGAGGACGGAGAAAATGCAAACCATATATGCCATATAATAGTTTGCAAAAATCATAAGAGTAAGGCTCAAGCAGTAAAGAGCAGGCTTACCCTTATTGATAATACGCTCAATTCCGAGAATGATAATCGGGAAAATTACCATTGCATCAAGCCACATAAGATTCCAATAGTAAGCGACGAAATATCCGCAGAAAGCATATAACACGCCGAAAGCGGCTGTTGTATAGCTGTGCTGCTTTTGTGAAGCCTTGAGATAATAGGTAAAGGAGGCTGCGGAAAGCACGGCCTTGAGCATTATCAGGCAGGATATGGCTTCTGTAATGTTTTTATGACCGAAAAGCAATATTATAATTGTCAACGGGCTTGAAAGATAGTTAAAGAAATTGCCGAGAAATGAAGAGCCAAGTCCCGAATTCCACGAATAAATTAATGATTCTCCGCTTGTGAGTCTGTCATAAAGCTCCGCAAACAACGGACCGTATTGATGATACAAATCCATTCTCAAAATGGTCATATCGCCGAACGGTACAAGGTCATAGCAGAAGGCTATGAGCAGAAAAATTAACAGCGACACGAGTGCCGAAAGAAATACAAATTTATTGTTTTGATAAAACGCCGACAGCCTTGTCGGTGCTTTTTCTTTTTTTGCTTTTAACATTGATTGACTCCTAACAAAAAAATATATAAAAGATTTTATCATATTTGAGATAATCTTTCAATATCACATACGGTTAAAATTGTAAACAATATGTGTTCATATTTCAGGACAAGTCGCATATATATTATCGAGGTGAAAAAATGAATTGCTTAAATAACAAAGGAATTAACGATATTTTGTTTTACTTGCCGTTGAGAATTAAGGATGCGGTGTACAAATTAAGCGATACGAATAAGTATTCGGTAAAAGAAATAAGACTGCGTGCGGATAAGCCTGTGGTTATCGTTACCGAGAGGGGAAGCTCATTTTTAACAGGCAACGGGAAGCTGTCATATATTATTTCCGACTCACTTGTTAAAATTACCTGTGACGAGCTTTCGGAAACGGTAAAAAGGGTGTGCGAATATTCGGTTTATTCTCATCAAGAGGAGATAAATCAGAGCTTTATAACTCTTTCGGGCGGTCACAGAGTCGGCTTGTGCGGGAATGCGGTTACGGAACATGGGAAAATCATAAGCGTTCGGGATATTAACTGCATAAATTTCAGGGTTGCAAGCGAAAGAATAGGCTGTGCGAATGAGATAATGACCTCGCTTTTCAATTCAAGGCTTTCAAATGTAATAATAGCAGGTCCGCCTATGTCGGGAAAAACAACGGTTTTAAGGGATTTGGTAAGGCAAATTTCCGACGGTAACGCAGGCGAATATTATAAATGTGTACTTATTGACGAACGGCAGGAGATTGCCGGTACGAGCTCTCTGAAAACGCAATGTAACGTAGGAAGCAACACGGATGTCTTTACCTCTTATCCTAAAAGGACGGGGATTGAACTTGCGGTGCGTTCTTTTTCTCCCGATATTATTTTCTGTGATGAAATAGCAAGCGAGGAGGAGGCGGAAATCATCTTAAACGCAATTATGTGCGGTGTGAAATTTGCCGTCAGTATGCATTGCTCCTGCCGTGAAGAGTTGTATAGACGAAAAGTGTCTAAAACACTTTTAGAGAGTGGCTCGTTTGATGCGGCAGTCATTCTTGACAGGGGAGAAAACGTCGGAAAGGTGCGTGAGATTATCAGAACGGGCGGTGAAAAAAATGAAAATTTCAGGAATAGCTTTGATTGCGATCGTAATTTGCATTACGGGTAATTATTTTTCGTCGCTCAAGGTCAAAAGAGTGAAAATACTTGAATGTTTTTTAACATTTATAGGCTATTTACGCACTCAAATCGAGTTTTCACAGCAGCCGCTTGAAAGAATATTTGAGCAAGCTGTTGAATCGAACGAATTTAATGATTGCGGATTTTTGAAGATGTGCCTTGCAAATATCAAAAACGGTTTGGAGCTTTCGAACGCTTGGAAAAGCTCCGTTGACACGTTTTCGAAAGCTTCTCCGCTGACAAATCAAGATTGCAGAACGATAAAGGAGTTTTCAAATTCACTCGGTTCGAGCGATATCGGCGGACAAATCAGAAATTGCGAGGCGTATTCGGAAATATTAAAGCAAAGCATTTGCAATCTGAAAAAATCAACCGATAAAGCTGTGAAAATTATAAATACATTAAGTCTGTTTTTGGCGGCGTTTGTAATCATTTTCTTTATTTAGGAGTAATTATGGAAATAGGATTTATTTTGAAAATTGCGGGAATAGGAATAATCGTAGCCGTTCTTAATCAAGTCCTTGTAAAAACGGGACGTGATGACTATGCAATGCTCACGGTTATCGCAGGGATAATTGTTGCAATACTGATGCTTATTCCTCAAATGACGTCGCTTGTGTCAACTGTAAAATCGGTGTTTGATTTTTGATATGCTGAAAATCTTTGCTTTGGTAATATGCTGCTTGGCTTTACTTATCTATTTCAGACAGATTAAGCCTGAATTTTCATATCTGTTAAGACTTTGCGTGATTGCTTTGGTTTTCGGTTTTTTAATAAGCGGCATTTCCGTACTGTCCGAAAATCTAAGTTACCGTTTTTTTCAATTTGCCTCTTTGAGCGAATATGTGAAAATCTGTCTGAAAATTTTAGGGATAAGCCTTGCTACGCAAACGGTATCGGATATTTGTAAGGATTGCGGAGAAAGCGCTTTGTCCACACTTACCGAAACAGTCGGAAGAATAGCTGTGATTATTCTTGTTTTTCCGATTGCGGAAAAGCTGCTTGAATTGAGCGTAGGAATGTTGAGATGAATACTAAAAGGATTTTTGCCGTGCTTCTGTGTATGCTGTCGTTACTGTTTTTGATGACGGTGGACAGCTTTGCGGTACAAGAGGAAGACTATAAGCAAATTTACAACAAAATAAACGAGGACGGGCAGGCGCTTTTGAAGGAGTCGGGGATAAGTGACGTTGATTTTGAAGAACTTTTGAGCTTGTCTCCCAAAAAGGTCTTTACTGCGATTATCGGTATTGCAAAGGGTAGCTATAAGCAGCCTCTGACTGCCTTTATAACTCTTATGGGCTTATTTATTGTTGCGTCTTTAGTGAAAAATATGAACGAAAGCCTAAGTGAAAAAAATGATATATTTTCGCTGTTTGAAACAGCGTTTACTCTTTCTGTAATATCCGTTCCTTTGAGCGAAGCAATTTCTTCGGCAGTATCCGCCGTCAAAACCGTTGCTGATTTTATGCTGGCTTACATACCTGTTTTTACGGGGATTATTTCCGCAAGCGGTCAGCCTATAACCTCATTTGCGTACAGCTCAGTTGTGCTTGCGTTTGCCGAAATATTGGTAAAGGGTACGGACGCTTTTATCATTCCGCTGATTTCCGTAATGACTTGCCTGAATGTTTATTCTTCCTTGAACGGCAGGCTTGACCTTTCTAAAATAACATCAGCCGTTAAGAAAACGATAACGGTTGCATTATCAGTAGCGGCAACTGTTTTTGTGGGGCTGATAAACATAAAGGGCAATCTCGCCACCTCCGCCGACAGTCTTGCGATAAAGGGAGTTAAGGCGGCTTCGGGAAGCGTTATACCGATAATCGGCGGAGTGATGGGCGATGCTCTCGGTGCGGTGCTCGGGTCGTTTTCATTGATAAAAAGTGTTTTTGGTGTCTTTGGAATTATCGCTGTTGCGGTTACTGTTTTGCCGAGCATTATTGAGCTTTTACTGTGGTTTTTCTTTTTGAGCTTTTCGTCGGCTGTTTGCTCATCATTTGATAACGGTGTATGTGCAAGAGTGCTCGATACGGTGTGCTCAATGATTTCAATTATCAACACTTTTTTGATTTTTGTAGCTACCGTGTTTATTCTGACAACGGGTACTGTGTTGAGCTTAAGGAGTTAAAATGAACGATATTAAAGCTTGGGCTGTAAATCTGTGCGCAATTCTTTTAGTAACAGCGGTTATAAATTATCTTGTGCCAAAGGGAAAGGTAAAGAAAATATGCGAAACGGCCTTTTCACTCATAATTCTCGCTGTGTTTTGCTTACCGCTTTTTGAAATGAAAAATATTGATGCTTCTATATTAAACAATAAATTTGACAGCTTGTTTTCCGAAAAAATCGATTATGCGCTTGCTTATGACGAGTCAATAAAAAGTGCGGTTATGACTATTCTTGATAAAAATAAAATCGGTTATACCCGAGTTGAAATAAAATCAAGGACGGAAAATGACGAGTACATACTTGAAAATGTGATTGTATATCTTAAAAACGCCGAGGACGAACAGCAGGCGACAGCACTTTTATCGGAAGAGCTGAAAATAGAAAGAGGCATTATTTTGGCAGGTGATTAAATGAAACTATCTAAATTAAAAGAGACGATAAAAAATGATAAAAAGCTTGCCGTTCTTCTTGTAATCGGCGTAATAGGCGTTATGCTATTGGCAATTTCAGAAATTGAAGCGAAGCCGGAAAATGACGAAAGCGGTAAGGCTGATATTAAGACGGTTACGCAGGAAACTTATGAAAAGGAGCTTGAAAAGCGTCTTGAAAAAATTGTTGCCTCGGTTGACGGCGCAGGCAGGGCGCAGGTTATGATCACTCTGAAATCAAGTGAGGAAAACAAGTACGCCGTTAATTCTTCTTTGGAAAATCAAATTTCCGACGGGAAATCCAATTCGAAAAGCAGCAATGATTATGTTGTTATCGACAGTCCAAGCGGAGACTCATGCGTTGCTTTAAGAACGGAGTCGCCGAAAATTCAGGGCGTTGTAGTTGTTTGCGACGGAGGTGATAACAGTAAGGTCAAAAATGATGTGACAAATGCCGTCAGTGCTTTGCTCGGCATAAATGTAAATCATATTTCTGTATTGAAAATGAAAAATTCGGAGGGTTAATATGAGCTTAACAATAAAGAGAAAACAAATAGTTGCAGCTTCGCTTGCCGTTGCGCTTGCGGCGGCGATGTTTGTTAATTGGTATTATACAAGACCGATAGCATCGGCTGAAAACGAGCCGGAGCTTACCTCAAGCACGCAGCATTCCGCTAATTTGGGCGACGCTCATTATGTCAATGCTTCGGGCGTTACAGATGAGTATTTTTCGCAGGCACAGCTGAACAGGGCAAAGGCACAGGAGGAGTCAAAGCAGACGCTCATGACGGTTATAGAAAGCTCGCAGGCAGATGAGGAAAGCAAGAAAACTGCCAATGAAGCACTTGAGAAGCTTAGCCAAAGCATAGCTCTTGAAAGTGAAATCGAAAGTCTTATAAAAGCCAAAACAGGCGGTAATGTTTTTGTGTCGCTCGGCGAGTCTGCAGAGATTGTTTTGCAAAAGGGAACGCTTAACAGCGAGGTGTGCGTGCAAATTAAAGATGTAATAAATAACAAAACGGAAATTCCTTTAGAAAAAATTACGATTATAGAGGCAAAATAGTTGTTTATTTTTCAATTTGTGGTATAATAAGCGATGAAAGGTGGTTATTTGATGAGACTTTTTAACCGAACATCGCAGAGCGAGCTTGTAATTTCCGATGATGTAATCGCAAAAATTGCCGCAAGCGCAGTTGAAGAGGTTGACGGCTTCGGCTCGTTTTCACACAAAGCACCTGATTTCAAAAGTCATCCCGTACCGCAGAAAGCGGTTAAGGTTTTGAGCCTTGATAACGATATAAGAATTCAAGTTTATATAAATGTCAAGGATGGATATAACGTTCAAACCGTTTCCGCCGCAATTCAGCGTGCGATAAAGAACTCTGTTCAGAGTATGACCGGCAAGGTTGTCGGTAAGGTTAATGTCTGCATTCAAGGCATTGATTTTTAGAACCTGGATAATTAAATTTTGTTTTACAGGCTTTTTGAAAGGTTAATATTTTCTTTCGGAAAGCCTTGTTTTTCTATGTGACGTATTAGTGCAAAGAATCACCATCACGCCTGTTAGGCAACGCAGGTAAAATCGGTGATTATTCAATAAAATATTGTTGCCTGAAAGGCTATATGGTGATTATTATGACAAGAACTGAAGAACGTGAGCAGGCGTTTATTTTTGTTTTTGAAAAACAGTTTAATGAAGATGTTGATACGGACGAGCTTATGTCGTATGCTTATGAGACGGAGTGCTTTGAAAAATCTCTGTTTTCGGAAAGCTTGACAAAGACCGTATATGAAAATCTTGACGCTATTGACGAAGTCATTGAAAAGTATTCGATAGGCTGGAAAAAGGAGAGGCTTCCTAAGGTTACGCTTGCGATACTTCGTCTTGCGATTGCTGAAATTATGTATCTTGACTCTGTTCCGTCAAGCGTTTCGGCAAATGAGGCTGTTGAGCTTGCAAAGAAATACGGTGCTTCCTCCGACGCTTCCTTTATTAACGGAATTTTAGGCTCATACATAAGGGGAACGGAAAATGAGTAATTTTCTCGGTATTGATACGAGTAATTACACGACCTCCGCTGCGATTTATGACGATATAACAGGGCAGGCGATAAGCGAAAAAATGCTTTTACCCGTCAAAGAGGGTGCTATCGGACTTCGCCAGAGTGATGCGGTGTTTCATCATACCGTTCAGCTGCCAGAGGTTATAGAAAAACTGTTTTCTCAGTTTAACGGGAAAATTTCGGCTGTCGGTGTTTCCGCTTCTCCGAGAAGTGAAGAGGGCTCTTATATGCCTTGCTTTTTATCGGGTGTTGCGGTTGCTCGCTCATTGAGTGCCGTGATGAAGCTTCCGTTGTACGAGTTTTCACATCAGCAGGGGCATATAGCCGCAGTTGCGTTTTCAAGCGGAAACGAAGAGCTGTTGAAAAATGAATTCATAGCGTTCCATCTTTCGGGCGGTACAACCGAGGCTGTGCTTGTAAAACCTGATGATGAAAATATAATTTCAACTGAAATAATCGCAAAATCGCTTGACCTTAAAGCAGGACAGGCGATTGACAGAACGGGCGTTATGCTTTCGCTTAAATTCCCGTGCGGAGTTGAGCTTGACAGGCTTTCGCTTGAAAGCGATAAGGATTATTCTGTTAAGGCTTCGGTAAAAAATACCGATTGCTCGCTTTCGGGCATTGAAAATAAGACAAAAGCAATGTTTGAAAAAGGCGAAAAACCCGAGGATATTGCAAGGTTTTGCTTGCAGAGCATTATTGCTTCCGTTGATAAAATGCTCGAAAATATAATTGAAAAATACGGAAATATGCCCGTGCTTTTTTCGGGTGGTGTTTCCTCAAACACTCTTTTAAGAGAATATATGACAGATAAGTATAACGCTGTTTTCTCGTTGCCCGTTTATTCTGCGGACAACGCTTGCGGAACAGCTTATCTTACAAGCTTAAAATATAGGTAAGGCTATGATCGATGCACGTCCTACCGTTTTGACGGTTACACAACTTAATAATTATGTCAAACGGCTTCTTGACGGCGATTACTCCTTGAACTGCGTCTTTATGGTCGGAGAGATTTCAAATTTCAATAACCATTACAGAACAGGGCATATGTATTTTACTCTAAAAGACGAAAACAGTGCTATAAAAGCCGTTATGTTCAAGTCAAATGCTCAAAGGCTTCGCTTTATGCCCGAGGATGGAATGAGTGTTATTGTAAGAGGCAGAGTGTCACTTTTTGAGGCGGCAGGAGCTTATCAAATCTACATTGACGATATGCAGCCCGACGGCGTTGGTGCGTTAACGCTTCAGTTTGAGCAATTAAAGCGCAAGCTTGCCGAGGAGGGCTTATTCGACGCTTCTCACAAAAAGAGCTTGCCGCCATTCCCTGAAAAAATCGGAATTATTACCTCTCCGACAGGTGCGGCGGTTCAAGATATTAAAAATATACTTTCAAGGCGTTTTCCGTGTGCCGAGGCGATTTTATATCCGGTATCCGTTCAAGGCGAAAACTCGGAAAATCAGCTTGTTGAGGCTGTAAATTACTTCGGTAACACGGGTTTTGTTGATGTTGTGATTATCGGCAGAGGCGGCGGCTCGATTGAGGATTTGTGGAGCTTTAACAGCGAAAAGCTTGCCCGTGCAATTTATGATTGCAAGGTTCCGATTATTTCTGCGGTTGGGCACGAAACGGATTTTACGATTTCCGATTTTGTCGCTGACAGACGTGCAGAAACTCCGTCTGCGGCTGCTGAAATGGCAGTTCCCGATATGGCAGAACTTAAAAAGCAGCTTAATTCTATGAGCTATGAAATAATGAGCATTGTACGCAATATGATTTCCGAAAGTAGGGAGTCGTTAAATGCCATTAAGAATAATAATTGTCTTAAAGACCCGTTTAACACGATAAATATTAAGCGTATGATGTTGGACGGAACGGAAATTAAGCTCAATTCATTTGCTAAAACCGAAATTCAGAAATACAGGCATGATTTTTCAAGCACGGTTGCGAAGCTTAACGCTTTAAGTCCGTTAAATGTGCTTGCAAGGGGATACAGCGTGGCGTATTCTAACGGAAAAATCGTGAGTTCATCCGATAATTTGACGGTTGGCGACAACCTGAGCATTGATTTTTACAACGGAAGTGCCGTTTGTGAAATAAAGGAGTTAAAATGAAGGAATTAACTTATGAGCAGGCGTATAAACGCCTTGAGGAGATAGTTGAAAAGCTGGAAAACGGCAGCGTTCCGCTTGAAGAGTCTATGAAGCTTTTTGAGGAGGGTACGAAGCTTGCAAATTTCTGCAATTCAAAGCTTAATGCCGCAGAGCAGAAGTTCACACAGCTTATTACCGAGAATTCGGAGAGTGATAATAATGAGTAATTATACCGTAAATGAATACGCAGAGCTCATTGAAAAGGAGCTTTCAAAACGTCTTTATAGCGTTAAAGACGGTCAGGATTATGTAAGAGAGGCTATGAATTATTCGCTGTCTAACGGTGGAAAGCGTATAAGACCTATTCTTACACTTGAGTTTTGCAAGCTTTGCGGCGGAAGTATTGAGGACGCTATGAATTTTGCGTGTGCAGTTGAAATGATACACACGTATTCGCTTATTCACGACGATTTGCCCTGTATGGATAATGACGATTTCAGACGAGGCAAGCCCTCTTGTCATAAGGCTTACGGCGAGGAATATGCGCTTCTTGCAGGTGACGGACTTTTGACGCTTGCATTTGAAACAGCTTTGCTTGACGGCAATAATGTTTTGCCCGAGAATAAAATTCTTGCTGCTCGCACACTTGCTTCGCTTGCGGGTATTGCAGGTATGGTCGGCGGTCAGGTGCTTGATTTACAGGCTGAAAGAACAACGCCCGATTATAACAAAATCAAAACCATTGACGCTCTTAAAACGGGTGCACTTATAAAGTCGGCGGTGCTTTTGGGTTGCTATGCGGCTAACGCTACGGACAAAACAAAGCTTGAAGCGGCGGAAAGGTACGCAGAGTGTATCGGCTTCGCATTCCAAATTGTTGACGATATTCTTGACGTTACAAGTGATCCCGAAACGCTCGGAAAGCCTGTCGGAAGCGACGAAAAAAACGAAAAGGCCACTTATGTTTCATTGCTCGGAATTGATAAGTCAAAACAAACCATTGAGCAGCTTACAAATGAGGCTTTGGCGGCTCTCGACGTGTTTGACAACGGAAAATCCGAGTTTTTGAGAAATTTTGCAATCAGTCTTGCTGACAGAAAAAAATAATTCTGTCGGAGGTTTTATTATGTATTTGGAGAACATTACATCGCCTGCCGATGTTAAAAAAATTGATAAAGGCGATTTGCCGAAGCTCGCAGAGGAATGCCGTGAGGTGCTCATTGACACCGTTTCCGAAAACGGCGGTCATCTTGCGTCAAACCTCGGTGTTGTTGAGCTTACAATCGCTTTGCACAGGGTGTTTAATTCGCCTAAGGATAAGATTATTTGGGACGTAGGTCATCAATGCTACACGCATAAGCTCTTGACGGGCAGATACTCGGAATTTTCCACCTTGCGCACGCAGGACGGCTTGTCGGGCTTTTCAAATCCCAACGAGAGCGAGCACGATATATTTTTCAGCGGTCACTCGAGCGTGTCGATTTCACAGGCACTCGGAGTTGCAACTGCAAACAGCATAAACAACGATAAGCATTCCACAATAGCTGTTATAGGCGACGGCGCACTTACGGGCGGACTCGCTTACGAAGCACTCAATAACGCAGGGCGAACAGGCAAAAACCTTATTGTTATTTTGAATGATAATGAGATGTCAATATCTAAAAATGTCGGCTCTGTCGCACGGTATCTTGCGGTAATTCGGTCTACACCGAGATACTACAAGCTTAAAGCTCATACCGAAACCGCAATCAACAAAATTCCGTTAATCGGTAAAAAGCTTTCGGCACGAATTTACGCATTAAAAACAAGAATTAAGAGCTATATTTACAAAAGCACCTTTTTTGAGGATTTCGGCTTTAGATATATGGGTCCTATCGACGGTCATAACATAGACCAACTTTGCGAGGCTCTTGAAACCGCAAAAATGGTCAAGGACGTTCCCGTTCTTTTGCACATATCCACAACAAAGGGTAAGGGCTACGATTTTGCCGAGGAAAACCCGAGTGAATTTCACGGCGTGTCAAAATTCAACATAAACACGGGGGAGCCTATATATTCGGGTAAGAACTTTTCTTCGGAATTCGGCGAGCTTATGTGTGCCCTTGCTTCAAAGGATAAGCGAATTTGTACCGTTACAGCTGCAATGAGTCTCGGTACGGGACTTGAACCCTTTAAAAAGGAATATCCGAAAAGATTTTTCGACGTCGGAATTGCCGAGGAACACGCTGTAACTTTTTGTGCAGGGCTTGCAAAGGGTGGAATGGTTCCCGTATTTGCTGTTTATTCTTCGTTCTTACAGCGTTGCTTCGATCAACTTGTTCACGACGGAACAATGCAAAATCTTCATATGATAATTGCCGTTGACCGAGCAGGATTTGTCGGTGAAGACGGAATATCGCATCAGGGTATACTTGACGCTTCCTTACTCAATTCAGTTCCGAATATTACGGTGTTTTCACCGAGTAATTATGATGAATTGAAAAATTCGTTTATCAACGCCATATATCATACAGAGGGCGTTGTTGTTATCCGCTATCCGAGAGGACAGGAAAAGGCAATCAGTGAGGAAAACTATACTCTTATTGATAAAAATTACAGTATTTATTCAAGCGAAAAAGCGGAAAATTGTATTGTTACTTACGGTAAGATAAGCTCGCACGCTTGCCTTGCCTGCGACAGATTAATTTCCGAGGGCAAGAGCTTCTTTGTTATAAAGCTTAACAGGATTAAGCCTATTGATGAGGAAGCTGTGAAATTGGCACTTAGTTGTAAAAATGTGTATTTCTTCGAAGAAGGCACAAAAAACGGCGGTATTGCCGAAACCTTTGGCTGTATGCTCGAAGAGAGAGGCTTTAGCGGAGTTTACAAGGCAACGGCGATAACCGACAGCTTTGTCGAACACGCTCCCGTGTCGGAGCTTTATAAAAAATACAGTCTTGATACGGACGGTATATATAATATTTGTACGGAGTAATTATGGCACAGAACAAAAGACTTGATGTTGCGCTTTTTGAACAGAATTTTACCGATTCACGTGCAAAAGCAGGCGCATTGATTATGGCGGGACAGGTTTATGTCAACGGTCAAAAGATAACAAAGGCAGGCTATGCTCTTAAAGACACCGATAAAATTGAGGTCAGGGGAGAAAAGCTGCCGTTTGTCAGCCGTGGCGGATTAAAGCTTGATAAGGCAATGAAAGCCTTTGACATTTCACTTGACGGACTTGTTTGTATGGATATCGGCGCTTCAACGGGTGGTTTTACAGATTGTATGCTTCAAAACAATGCAGTAAAGGTTTATTCCGTTGACGTTGGCTACGGTCAGCTTGCGTGGAAACTTCGAACGGACGAACGTGTTGTCAATATGGAACGTACAAATTTCAGATATTTGACCATTGACGATATCGGCGAAAAGCTCGATTTTGCAAGCTGCGACGTGTCGTTTATATCGCTTAAAAAGATACTTCCCGTGCTTTTACCACTTCTTAATGACGGTGCATGCAGCGTTTGTCTTATTAAGCCTCAGTTTGAGGCAGGTCGTGAAAAGGTCGGTAAAAAAGGTGTAGTCAGAGATCTTTCAACTCATAAAGAGGTTGTAAAGGATATATTGAATTTTGCATATGAAACAGGCTTTTCGGTGCTCGGGCTTGACTTTTCGCCCGTTAAAGGACCGGAGGGTAATATAGAATACCTTATGTATTTAAAAAAAGAAAACGAGCCACAGTTTAACAGCTTTGACATTGATGCGATTGTTGATGCTTCACACAACACGCTCAATTCGGGAGAATAAGATGAGAATTGCTATTATTCCTAATTTAACAAGAAAGCATGCCTATGAGGTTACCCAAAACGTCTGTGATTTCCTTTCGGAAAACGGAGTCGAATACTTTTTCGAGGATAACCTTGAGGGGCAAATCGGCTTTGATTGCCAATTTATGAGCTCGGACGAGCTTCTCCGCACCTGCGACATTGTAATTGCTGTCGGCGGAGACGGTTCAATTATCCACGCCGCAAAAAAAGCTTGTAAATACAACAAGCCGATTTTGGGTGTAAATGCGGGTAATCTTGCTTTCATGGCAGGTCTTGAAAAGAACGAAATACCGCTTATTAAAAATCTTATCAGCGGAAATTATGTTACCGATAACAGAATGCTGCTTGAGGTGTCTGTTTTCGATAAGGACGGAAATTCAATAGTCCGTGAGGATTTTTGCGTAAACGATATTGCAATCGCAAGAGGCGAGCCGATAAAAATGGTTAAGCTCAATGTTGCTTGTGACGGAAACAGGATAAACGAATATTATGCCGACGGTATAATAATTTCAACGCCGACAGGCTCAACCGCTTATTCGCTTTCGGCAGGCGGACCTGTCGTTGACCCGAGAATTGAGAGCATTTTGCTTACGCCGATTTGCACACATTCTCTTTTTGCACGCTCTATTGTTTTTGACTCAAATTCGGAAATCTGCGTAACAGTTCCCGAAAGTGAAAAAGAAGTTATTTGTATTTCCTGCGACGGAGATGACTCAATTGTTATTCCGGCAGGAAGCAAGCTTATAATTAAAAAATCAAAGGTCTATGCTGACTTTATAAGAATAAAGAACGATTCGTTTATTGACATATTGAACAGTAAGCTGTCGCAACGGAGGGTGTAAAATGAAAAAGAAACGTCATGAAATGATATTAAAACTTATAAAGGAAAACGAGGTTGCTACTCAGGATGAGCTTCTTTCAATGCTTATCAGTAACGGCTTTTCAGTAACTCAGGCTACCGTATCGAGAGATATTAACGAGCTCCATTTGATTAAGATTCAGGGTAAAAACGGTCAAAAATATGCAAAGAGCGAGCAGCACTCTCACAACTTTAATAAGTTCCATTTGATTTTTTCTCAATCGGTTATTTCGGTTGAATGTGCAGGAAATATCTGCTGTATAAAATGCTTTGCAGGCACGGCAAACGCTGCTGCGGCTACGGTTGACGCACTTAATTATAAAGAGGTTGTCGGAACGCTTGCGGGCGACGATACACTTTTTGTGCTTCTCAAGACTCCCGAGATCGCAGAGGATTTTAAGAGTAAGATAGAAGAGCTTTTAGGTTAGGAGTTAAACAATGCTTTCAAATCTTAAAATTGAGAACATAGCAGTTATAAAAAAAGCTGTCATTGATTTTAAGGACGGCTTTAATGTTATGACGGGCGAGACGGGTGCAGGAAAGTCAATTATCATTGACTCCTTGAATGCTGTTCTCGGCGAGCGAACCTCAAGAGAGCTTATCAGGACGGGTTGTGACTTTGCAGAGGTTACGGCTTTGTTTTACGACGCTTCCGATGAGGTGAACTCCATTCTCAATGAGCTTGATATACCTAAAGAGGACGACGGAGCAATACTTGTTGTCAGAAAAATGTCTCCCGACGGCAAGAATATTTGTAAGGTTAATTCCGTTTCCGTTACGGTTTCGATGCTTAAAAGACTTGGAAAGCAGCTTGTTAATATTCACGGTCAGGCTGATAACCAAACCTTGTTAAATGAAGAAAATCATTGTTCATATATAGACAGAATTGCTGAAAATGAAGCGATTTTTGACCGCTTTTCAGATAGCTATAAAGAGTATGTTGCTTTGAGAAATCAGCTTGCTTCGCTCAATATCGACGAGGAGCAGAAGCTTCGCAGAATGGATATGCTTGATTATCAAATTGCTGAAATTGAGGCGGCAAACGTCAAAATCGGCGAGTGGGACGAGCTTCGTGAAAAGCAAACCCTATATAGAAATATTGAGAAGCTTTCAAGTGTTTTGAGCACCGCTTATGCGTATCTTGAGGGCGACGATGAAGCGCAGGGAGCTGTGTCCTTGAGTTTTAGCGCATTGAACAAATTAAATTCCGTTTCCGATATTTCAAAGGATATTTCGGAGCTTTCGTCAACGCTTGAGGAAAAGGCGTATGATTTATCGGCAATCGGAGAGCAGGTAAAGGATTTGCTCGACAGCCTTGATTTTGACGAAAATTCTGTTGCGCTTGTTGAGGAAAGGCTTGATGTTTTATATGAGCTTTCCAAGAAATACGGAAAAACAGAAGAGGATATACTGAATTTTTATAACAATGCGGTTGAAGAAAGGAATTCAATCGAGAATTCAGACGAAATTAAACGTAAACTGACCGCAGAGGTAAACGCAGCATACGAAAAAGCTCTTGAAAATGCAAAGGAGCTTTCAAAGACAAGAATTTTTGCAGGAAATCTTTTCGCAAAAAATGTTTGCGAGGAGCTGCGTTTCCTTGATATGCCGTCGGTTAGGTTTGCGGTGGATATAAAAGACTGTCCGCTTTGCGAAAACGGAATTGATAAGGTTGAGTTTTTGCTTTCGGCGAATGTCGGCGAGGATTTGAAGCCGCTTTCAAAAATCGCTTCGGGCGGCGAGCTTTCAAGAATTATGCTTGCGATTAAAAGCGTGCTTTCCGAAAAAGACGGTATTTCAACACTTGTTTTTGATGAAATCGATACGGGCGTAAGCGGTAGCGCAGCACAGAAAATCGCTGTTAAATTGAAGCAGGTATCACACTCGCATCAGGTTATTTGCGTAACGCACCTTGCACAGATAGCAGCTTATGCGGACGAACACCTGTTCATTTCAAAATCCGAGCACGACGGGCAGACCTATACAGAGCTGAAATCCCTTTCCTTTGATGAGCGAAAGAGCGAGCTTGCACGAATTATGGGCGGCTTTGAGGTTACAAGCGCAATGCTCGAAAGTGCGGAACAGATGCTTTTAAGCGCAAACAAGGTTGACAAATAATTTTTAATGTGTATAATTGTGTAGTATATTTCAAAGATATTGATGCGAAGAAGTAGCAGAAATGACCGTTTCAGAGAGTTGCCGTATGGTGCAAGGCAATATCGGGCTGCTGTGAAATACATCGCTGAGTCGTTGCCTTGAACTTTATTTGTAGGGGCAAACGGGTGTTCCCGTTACAGAACGGAGTAATTTTACTCACAGAGGTCGGCTTTGTGAAAAGTCGGCAAACTGAGGTGGTAACACGAAATTTTCGTCCTCTGCTTTTTGCAGAGGACTTTTTATTTTTTTAGGAGGTATAATTATGGGAATTTATGAAGAACTTGAGCAGAGAGGACTTATCGCACAGGTAACGGATGAGCCTGAAATAAAGGAACTTGTCAACAATGGTAAGGCGGTTTTCTATATCGGCTTTGACCCGACGGCAGACAGCTTGCACGTTGGTCACTTTATGGCACTTTGCCTTATGAAAAGATTGCAGATGGCAGGCAACAGACCTGTTGTTTTGATAGGCGGCGGTACGGGCTATATCGGAGACCCCTCAGGCAGAACCGATATGCGTTCTATGATGACTCCCGAGACTATTCAGCACAACTGCGATTGCTTCAGAAAGCAGATGGAGAGATTTATCGAGTTCGGCGAGGACAAGGCAATTATGGTAAACAATGCCGATTGGCTTCTCAAACTCAATTACATTGACCTTTTGCGTGATGTCGGAGCATGCTTCTCCGTAAATAATATGCTTCGTGCGGAATGCTACAAGCAGAGAATGGAAAAGGGACTTTCTTTCCTTGAATTCAACTATATGATAATGCAGAGCTATGACTTCTATCATCTTTTCAAGCACTATGGCTGTAATATGCAGTTCGGCGGAGATGACCAGTGGAGCAATATGCTCGGCGGTACGGAGCTTATCAGAAAGAAACTCGGTAAGGACGCTTACGCTATGACAATTACTCTTTTGCTCAACAGTGAGGGTAAAAAGATGGGCAAGACCGCAAACGGCGCTGTTTGGCTTGACCCGAATAAGACGAGTCCGTTTGATTTCTATCAGTATTGGAGAAATGTCAGCGACGACGACGTTCTTAAATGTATTCGTATGCTTACATTCCTTCCGCTTGAGGAAATCGATAAAATGGACTCTTGGCAGGGCAGTCAGCTCAACACGGCTAAGGAAATTTTGGCTTATGAGCTTACAAAGCTTGTTCACGGCGAGGAAGAGGCTCAAAAGGCTCAAGAGGGCGCAAGAGCGTTGTTCTCGGGTGCAGGAAACACCGAAAATATGCCGACCTTCGCACTTACCGATGATGACTTTACGAATGATGAAATCCTTGTAAACGAAATTATGATCAAAGCAGGGCTTATTTCCTCAAAGGGAGAGGGCAGACGTCTTATTGAGCAGGGCGGTGTATCCGTTGATGATGTCAAGGTTGCATCTCCGTTTGAAACCGTTAAAAAATCGGACTTCAAGGATGGTAAAATCATAATCAAAAAGGGTAAAAAGGTATTCTACAAAATTACCTATTGATTATAAATCAAACTATGGGCAGCCTTCGGCTTGCCCATAGTTTATATCTTGGTAATATATGAAAGCTGTTCGCATATAATCTATCAGGGGTGTTTTTATGAATTGCTGTGTAATTGATTTATGCGAAAAAGAAGTAATAAATCTAAAGGACGGCGCTCGGCTCGGCTGTGTAAATGATGTTGAAATCGACACCTGCTCGGGCAGAGTAGTCGCAATAATTGTAAAATGCCGTTCAAAGCTGTTAAGCTTCGGAAATAAGCAGGATGATATTAAAATCTGTTGGGAGCAAATTGAGGTAATCGGCGACGAAACAATACTTGTGAACATAGATTGTGTTCCCGGCTGCTGTAAAGCACAAAAATCAAGCGGATTTATAAACAATCTGTTCCGTGAGGGATAGCTGTAACCACCGTTTCAGTCGGTGGTTTTATTTTGTTTTAATACTTATTGTGATATACAAGAAGTACAAATTATAAGCGATTTGTTTGTTTATTTGACAGAATTTGCATATAATGTAAATTTAAAATTGTCTATTGGTTGACAGACCTTGTTTTTTTATATACTATATAAATATATTATTGAAAATGTTTTTTTGAAAATGCGAAAAGGAAAGGCTGTATGCTTGGATTTAACTTAAAAAACACAATTAAGCATCATAAAAGACTGTTGATTTGCATGATGATTTTATCTGTTTGCTCAGTTCTGGTGTGTGATATAGGCGTGTTTTCGTTTAATACCGGCAGGCAAAACTCACTCAAGTATGACAGAGCAACGGAATACACTGTACTTTACAATGAAAACTTTGACGCTAAACTCCTTTCCGACAAGATAAGTACAATAACCGAAAAGTACGGAAAAAGTATCGATATGATATATATCACGGTTGAGGCAGAGAATGACATCTATGCTTTTTACAAGGGAAGCGATGTTTTCAGCACAGGCAACCTGCCACAGACTGACTCGCAGATACTTATAGGTGCAAAAACAAAGGCAAAAGGTTATGAGGTTGATAGTGTTGTAAGCAATTCCTTGGGAGATTTTACCGTCTGCGGAATTCGTCCTATGCGTGAATATGACGAGATATTACCGTCGGCTGTTTCTCAGGGTACACAAGTCAACTCGGTGCGTTTTAGATGGAATTATGTCCTGTCGGCTCGTAAATCCGCTCAATTTCAAAAGCAGTTGGGGGAAATCTTTTCTCAAAAAAGAATAATTGCACCTGAAAGTTCAGACATAACTCAAGGTTTGCTGTTGTCGTTGCGTTCGTCAATAGTAATTTCCGGTATTGCTATGTGTAACATTATGCTTGTTTTTTCGTTTTTAATTAAAATGAAGCGTGAAATTTATTCTGTTATGTATCTCTGCGGTTCGTCAAAAAAACGAATATACATATCGGCGGCACTCGAATTGCTTGTTTACATTGTTCTCGGGGGAACGGTAGGACATATTGTTTTTTATGCATTCCTTTTGGATTTTCAGTCATCGTATGAAAACTTTATATTGCAAGGCTTTATTATTTCATATGTGGTGTGCATTATTCTGTGTGCTGTTGCGGTTACGCCGATTTTGGCAAAGAACATCAATGATATAACAAGTCAGGGGGAAGAGTATGTATAAAACGCTTCGTTTGGCTTCGGATATCATTTTTAGGAACAAGTTAATATCGCTTCTTATTGCATTTCAACTTGCTTTTCTTTCGTTTTTTACTTTGGATAATGCAAACAGTTTGCAGGAAATCCTCTATTCCGAAAAGGTGCTTTCAGGTTGCACCTCGGAAAATTTTGCTTATTTTTCGCCGATTAGGTATGATATGTATTCGCTTATGTCTGCTTCTAAAATGGAGTCGGAAAGCGATCCGTATAAATGCTTTGAGGAATTGTCTGATTTCCTCGGGGCAGAAAATGTTTATAAATTGTGTAACGATACAACATATACCGAGCTTGATGTTTACCCGAGACTTTTGAGCGAAAAACTTAATATACCGATGCGAAAGGGGAAATGGATTTCCGCCTTCAATGGCGAAACAGAGAACGGATATATCCCGTGTGTTACCTCTCGCACCGACAGGAAAATAGGAGAAACTATACATTTTGTAGATGATGACGGAAAGTGCGATGTTTTGCTTGAGGTTGTCGGAATTGCAGCCGACCCTTATTTTGAGTTTGACCAAAATGTAGCAGGTGAGGAGTTGGCATTTTCAAGTATTGTCAATCAAAGACAGAGGACAGAGATTGATATATATGGGATTGAAATACTTTGGGCGGACGCTGATTCTTTGGTTTCTCGTTTAAATGAAGATGAAGCACCTGCTATGTCAAGACTTTTGTTTTTTGACAATGCTTCACCTGAATCTGTACGCTTAAACACCGAAACGCTTAAAAAGACCGGCTCGGTTCTGAACTCGGATACATCATACGACAATGTCAGAAAGCAGTATTTTGTTAAGGAAAATTTACCGCAAATTTTATCAGTGTGGTGCATATCTGCAGTGGGTTTTTGCTGTACGCTTATAATATTCTATTATAAATGCGGTTATATATTTACTGTTTATTCGGCGTGTGGAGCAGACAAAAAGTTGAAGTTTTTCGGATTTTTCACTTCTGCGTTTATAATAATTATACTTTCTGTAATTCCGGTAGGTGCGTTGCTTGTTATTGCGGGTATAATGAATTTGTTTGAGTGGACATATTCGTTTATAGTTTACGGTGGCAGAATACTTGCGGCGATTTTCGGTATATATGTGCTTCTTGCGGCTGGTATTAGTTCAATTCTTTTTTATAACAAAAAGGCGGTAGAGTCTGTTGATTGAAATTAAAAATTTGGTTAAGAAATATAATAAGAATAAAAAGAATGAAGTTGTTGCCCTTGACAATGTATCGCTGACGATAGAAAAAGGCGAAATGGTTGCCATAACAGGTAAATCAGGTGCAGGAAAATCCACTTTGCTTCATATAATCGGCGGTGTTTTGCCGTTTGACTCCGGCTCGTGCATAATTGACGGAAAGCCAATTGAGAACCTGTCCGACGGTGCTCTTGCAAAATTGAGAAATGAAAAGGTCAGCACGGTTTTTCAAAATTTCCTTTTACTCAGCGATAACTCGGTAGCTGAAAATGTTGAAATACCGTTGGTGCTTGCAGGTGTTAGGAAAAAGAAAAGAAAAGAGCTTTGTTGCAAGGCGTTGGAAAGCGTAGGAATTGCCGAGTTGTCTGACAGAAGTATCGGAGAACTTTCGGGTGGTCAAAAACAGCGTGTTGCAATAGCAAGGGCTATTGTTAATGACTGTGATTACATACTTGCAGATGAGCCTACAGGTTCACTTGACTCACAGAATACCGAAATAATATTTAATCTATTCAGAAGTATTTGCGATAACAGAAAAACCGTTATAATCGTAACTCACGATTTGTCGCTTGCCGAAAAGTGCGACAGACAGATTATATTGAGTGATGGGAGGCGATATGAAGATCAATAAATAAAGTACTATCAAAACAATAAGGAAAAGGATTTTAGGAGGATTTTGTAATGAAAAAATGTATAAAAGTATTAGTTACCGTTTTAACACTTATGTCGTTATCAGTTATAAGCGTGTTCGGAGCATACTATATTACTGATGATGAAGCATTTGAAGCATTATTCTTACATGTAAGCAATGCAAGGTCAACAGTATGTAAAAGTGAAGTCAAGTATAACCAAGGAACCTATAACAATAAAATGATTTGTGAACACATTTCAATGTCGGGAACACAAAACAATTCAAAAGCGTCTACTACTGTAGTTCTATCAGGAAATGGAGAACAGCGAAAAGGTTCGTATGCTGAAACGGCTGTGTATAATGTAAGCGGTGTTCATTCTGGAAGCGCATATAAACAGGGAACTTCATTATCGACAAATGCTACTGCAACTGTTAACGACAGAAACATAAGCGTTAAGAGTGTTTTACACTGTGGAAATCAGGTATCAATGTGCGACTATAATAAAGACCATAATTTTCTCTTATATAAATAAATATAGTAAATTAGGAGTCTTATATGAAAGCAAAAACAATAAAAACAGTTTGTTTCACATTATTGGTTTTAATACTGACCGCAGTTGTAGTTAAGACCACGCTTCCGAGCATAAATCTGGCAGTCAATCATTTCACGACAGTAACCAAAGCAACTGTAAATGACTATGATAAGCCATATATGGTCTTTTCGGCAAACACCCTTAAAGATGATTTGCCTGTAGCTCTTGCGGAGTTGAAAAAGGACAAAAATTTCAGAGCGCTCGTTCTTATGAATCAAGGTTGCAGAATGAATGTATTTTCAACCGATTCTGAGCCGAAAATTGAGTATGATGAAATCACAGACTCGATGGGAACACGCTATGATGCACACGCAACAAACGTGTTGAAGAGCGAAACTTGTTTGTATTCCGCAATCTATGATGATTTAATCAATGACAGTGGATATTTAAAACTTAAAGAGGGCAGGCTTATAAATTCCGAAAACGATATTTCGGGTGACAAGCCCCTTGAGGTCATTGTCGGTGCGGATAGCCATTTTGATGTCGGTGATAATGTTTATTTTACCTGTCAGGGTATTGAGGACTCGAAGAGACATCAGATTGTGTTCGGCGGAGTGGTTGTCGGCAAGGCAATACTTAACGGATATGCGCCTGCTATTAACAGGATTATGAGTCCTTCTGCGGCAATAAATTTAACTTCATCCGATACACTGTTTCCTAATTCAGAAATACTTTTGATACAGGATCCGACGCAAAAGATAATTGAGAACGGTTACACCTTTAATTGCATTACCGAGTCTGAGAAAAACTATGAGCCCGTTACTTATCTCGTTATTGGCAAAGAGAATAAGGATGTAGCATATGATGTTGTGTACAATGCGGCAAGGGCAGGAAATGCTTCTGTAGGATACCATTATTCAAGAGGCGTGCTTGAAACACAAACAATAGCAGAAAAATATATCGAAAGATTGATTGTCTTTATGACTTTGATATATGTAATGCTGATTGTTGTAATTATAGTGTATATATGCTCTGTTGTAAGACTTTGGAAAAAGAAAGTATAAAACAATAAGCGAAAAATCCATATCAAGAAATTGGTATGGATTTCCTTTTATTTTTGCCTTTTCGCAAGTATTTTTTGCATTTGTGGATAAAGTATGCTATACTGTATACGTTAATCGAAAGGGTGATGTAAATGTCAAAATGGGACAGAGATTATCTCGATTTATGCAGAAAAATACTTTCGCAGGGAACGGAAGTCGAAAATAGAACAGGTATCAATACGGTAAAGGTTCCGTCGCACCATTTTCACTTTGATTTGTCGCAGGAATTTCCCGTGCTTACCACAAAGCAGCTTTTTATAAGACAGGCTGTTTTGGAAATGCTTTGGATTTATCAGGCACAGTCAAATGATGTGCGTTGGCTTAAAGAACGCAACGTCAATATTTGGAATGAGTGGGAAATCGACGAAAACGGCTTTTGGAATGCAACTCAAATGCTTCCCGATAAAGACGGAAAGCTCGTTAAAACCGAAGTCCATAAAGAGTTCGGCAAGGAATACGCTCATACAATAGGTACAGCTTACGGCTATATTGTAAATAAATTTCAAATGACGCAAGAGCTCATTGATAAGATAAAAAATCATCCCGAGGATAGGCGTATGATTATGACGCTTTGGCAAAATGATTATCTTGAAACGGCTGTTCTTCCGTCTTGTGTTTGGTCAAGTGAATGGGATGTTACAAACGGTAAGCTCAATGCTTGGGTTCATCAGCGTTCTTGCGATGTTCCGCTTGGATTACCTTTTAACGTTACACAATATGCAACTCTTTTGTGTATGCTCGCTCAGGTTTGCGGCTTGCAGCCCGGTACGCTTGATTGGAGCATTAAGGATGCACATATATATGTTAATCAGATTGACGGCATCAAAGAGCAGATATGCCGTCAGGATGAAAACGAGGATATTCCTGCGCCGAAGCTTTGGCTCAATCCCGAGGTTGACGATTTCTTCAAATTTGACAACTCGGCAGAGTGCAAGGATATTAAACTTGTAGATTATAAGCATATGGGAAAAATCGCTTTCCCGATAGCACAGTAAGAGGTGAATATGGCAATTTCAATTATAGCCGCAATCGGCAAAAACAATGAGCTTGGTAAGAACAATGACCTTATTTGGCATTTTAAGGAGGATATGAAGTTCTTCCGTGAAACAACAACGGGAAACACCGTGCTTATGGGCAGAAAAACTTTTGAGTCCTTACCGCATGCTCTTCCAAACAGGCGAAATGTTGTTGTGACAAAAGACAAAAGCTATATTGCAGAGGGTGCTGAAATTTTTCACAGCGTTGAAGAAGCGTTGAAAAATATCGAAAACGACAATGTTTTTGTTATCGGTGGCGGTATGATTTACGAGGAGCTCTTGCCGTATTGCGATAAGCTCTATTTAACTGAAATCGATGATGAGTGTCCTGATGCCGACGTTTACTTCCCAAAGTTTAACAAGAGCGAGTATTCAGCTGAAAAAATAACCGATTATACGGTTAACGGCGTACATTTTTCACATATTATATACAGTAAATGATTTATTAAAACAAAAGGAGAAAATAGTATGGAAATCGTTAAGGTTAACGTTAGCAACTTTGCTCAAGAGGTTACAAAGTCGGATAAGCCCGTGCTTTTGGATATTTATGCCGATTGGTGCGGTCCTTGTAAAATGCTCGCTCCCGAGCTTGAAGCGTTTGCAAGTGAAACTGACAGTGTAAAGGTATGTAAGCTCAACGCCGATGAAAGTACAGACCTTGCAATGATTTACGGCGTAATGTCTATTCCTACGCTTTTGCTTTTCAAGGACGGCAAGGAAATTGCCCGTCACGTCGGCGGCTGCGAAAAGCAGGATATAGCAGATTTTTGCAAAGCTAATCTTGGATAAAATCAAAAAGGATATAATTATAAAACCGGCCATCTCGTAATTGAGATAACCGGTTTTTTGTTGTTATAATTTGAATTCCTTTTTGTCATCAAGACGAAAAAGAACGGGATCATTTCCAGATGCTGCTCCGCAGTCAATGCAAGTCCATGTACGTGTTTTGACAATTTTTCCGTTGTATTGTTCGCCGAAAAGGTGAGTAGGCGTGTGTCCGAATACTGTGTGGATATAGTCATAGTATTCGTCGTTAAGCTCAGGCTCTGCCCAAAGAAGCTCGTTAGCGGAATAATCGCTTATCTTTTTGTAGGGACTGAAATTATCAAGTCCTGCGTGCACTAAAATATATTTTTCTCCGTTGACGTTTATTTCCTTGTAAAGCGGACATTTATGAAGATAATTTACAATATCATATCGTACATTTATATCAAGCTTCGCAAGATTGCGAAGCGTAACACCGCCGCCGTTAAAGAGATAGTTTATCAAAAGCCTGTTTTTCTTTTCGCCAAAATCTTCAAGAAACGCATCAGTTACATTCCCAAAGATAAAATCACATGCTAAAAGCATAGCTTCGTGATTGCCCATAATCAGCTCTGCGTTTGGTTGCTTAATAAGCCATTGCAGTACACCTATTCCGCCGTCGCCGTTACGGTCGATTACGTCGCCTAGTATGTAAAGCCGGTCGTTTTCGCTGAAATTTGCCTTTTCAAGCAGCTCTTTCAGCTTTCCAATTCGGTAACCGTGCAAATCCGAAATCACATAGGTCATATTTCCCACTCCTTATCAAATTTAAAATTACCTGTTAACTATTATAACATTATACATCACAAAACGTGACATTTTGAGGACATAAAAGTAAATTGCCGGTGTAACATTTTTGGGACTGTGGTAAATTGGGTAGGGGGGTCAACTTATTCTTTTAATTCACCATTATGAATATTATCACAAATACAGAATTGAAATTCATTGACAATTATTTTTGACAATGCTATACTTCTTATGTTCGCTCAGTGAGCGATTGTTCTGTAATAACGAAAGCCGAACAGGTGCAGACTGAGACAGCTGTAGTTGTTCGGCTTTTTGAATATTAATTTTGTGATGCGATTTTTAGGAAACGGACACGGAAAAATCAGGCAGATTTCAGGAGAATAAAAATGACGAAGGATGAATATTTGATAACGGAACCGCCACTCAAGGCGTTGACTGTTTTTGCTATGCCTATGATTTTGGGCAGCTTCTTTCAACAAGTATACAATATGGCGGATTCAATTATCGTCGGTCAATTTGTCGGCTCATCTGCGCTTGCCGCCGTCGGTGCTTGTGCCGCACTTACGAATGTTTTTATTTGCATTGCACTTGGCGCAGGAGTTGGTGCAGGCGTGCTTGTAAGCCGTTATTTCGGTGCTCAAAATTACGGCAAGATGAAAACTATTGTGTCTACTTCGTTAATCAGCTTTTTGCTTTTAAGCATATTTCTCGGTGCTTTTGGATTTTGCGCTTCTCATCAGATGATGAGCATACTGCAAACGCCTGCGGATATAATAGGGGATGCAGTGCTGTATTTGCGCATCTATTTTGCGGGCTTTCCGTTTTTATTTATGTACAACATTTTGTCAACAATGTTTACTTCAATCGGCGAATCGAAAATCCCACTGTGGCTTTTAATATTTTCATCTGTTTTGAATATCATTATGGACCTTTGGATGGTGGGCGGTCTTAAGCTCGGCGTATTCGGTGCGGCTCTTGCCACTCTTATTGCACAGGGGATTTCCGCCGTGCTTTCTCTTTTGATTTTTCTCAATCGTATGAAAAAATACACAGGTTCGTTTCATCGGTTTGACAAAAGCGAGCTGCGTTTAATGCTTAAAATCGCTGTTCCGTCTGTTCTTCAGCAATCAACAGTATCAATCGGTATGATGATTGTACAAGCTGTCGTAAATCCTTTCGGTACGCAAGCTCTTGCAGGCTATGCGGCAACGATGAGAGTAGAGAATGTTTTTTCGCTGATGTTTGTATCTATCGGAAATGCCGTGTCGCCGTTTGTTTCCCAAAATCTCGGTGCCGGAAAAATTGACCGTATTAAAAAAGGCTATCGTGCCGCTTTACTGTTAGATGTATGCTTTGCCGTTCTGGCATTTGTAATTATTGAAACACTACATACACAAATTTCTTCGCTTTTCTTAGGCAAGGACGGAACGGCGTTAGCGTATCAAGTTTCCGGTGATTATATGAAATGGATCGGCTACTTCTTTATATTTATGGGTATCAAAATGGCGACAGACGGCGTTCTTCGAGGACTTGGGAATATGCGACCGTTTTTAATTGCAAATATGGTCAACCTTGCAATACGCTTGTCAGTAGCATTGATTTTTGCACCACGCTTTGGTATCGCCTTTGTTTGGCTTGCAGTACCGGCAGGCTGGTTTGCCAATTTCATAATTTCCTATGCCGCACTAAGAAAATCTTGGCCGAAGGATACGGCAGCTTAGAAATGTTTACATTATTTAACGAAACAGGCTTACCCCGAATTATAAGGTAAGCCTGTTTTGCTATGTTGGAATTATATAAGCTGCACTTTGCATCCTTTAGATAATTTTATCAGTCTATGTATCTGTCTTTTTTCGCACTTTTATTTACAACACAATAAGAAACTACAAAAAGAACTGCAACAAACGGAACGAAATACCACGCTTTTTGAGTATCCTGTAATGTTGCGATATAATCATAGCAGCCATGCAAAAGGGCAGGAATAAAAATACTGAAAAATCTGAATATTCCGCTTAAAAAATTATGATTTTTGTTATGGTGCTTTTTAGCAATGCCATAAAATATTCCCATAAAAACGCCGAAGCATGCATGTCCGGGAATTGCAGTTATTGCTCTTACAATTGCTGTAGAAAATCCGTAGCTTAATACATAATTTATGTTTTCCCAAAGAGCGAAGCCCAATGATGTAAATGTTGCGTAAACTACACCGTCATATTGGCAATTAAAGTCCGGGCTGTTCCAAGAATATTTTTTCATCATTAAATATTTCGAGGATTCTTCGGATATAGCAACAACGACAAAATACAGTAAAATATTATATAATTGTGTATTTTCCTTAACAAAAGAGCTTAAAATCCATTGTCCTATTCGCTCTTCAATCATCGCAATCAAGGTTGAAAGTATGCCGGCAATTATGAGCTTTCGCAGCAATCTCGGACTTTCCTTTTCAATATGGTCTGATTTATATACTTTTATCATCAATATAACAGCAGGTATAACTGCTGCCAGCACCAATATCCAGTTATAAACTAAAATCGGTTCAATTAAATAATAAAACATCTTTCTTGCTCCTTGCAGAATAAATAAAAAATACAATTACATAAGTTATATAATACTATAATAAAATTTAAAAAGCAATATAAGTTCGGCTAAGGTTTATTATAACTCCAACCACGATATATAATAAAAAACAAAACCTCAAATCAATTGATAAAGGTCAAGTGTTAATCGGCGTTACAAACGGATTTGAATTGTGATAAAAGGAAAATAAGACTAAAAACCTTTAACTGAGCAGATGAAAAAACAGCGTGAGAATTCCTCACGCTGTAAGTAAATGTTCAATAAAAATTTATATGGTGTTGTGGTGAAATTGTATTCAATATTTACATTTGTATTGTTGTTTGATAAAATATTTAAGAATGGTTAAGGCTTATTTTGCTTGATTCAGCATGAATTTTGTATTGTGTTTGGAGGGGTGAGTATCAATTTATGAATATGAATAATTTACACGAATTGATAAATAGATATGAAGAACAGCTTGATTATTTTTATGTTGATCACGAAGAATTATTTAAGTGGAAAGCGGTTAAACGGTTTCGGCATGTTTGGACTTCAAGCGAATATGAAAATATCAGTTTTGCAGAAAAGTTTAATGCTGCAAAAAGTGAATTTTTTGTTTTGACAGATAACAAGATGGTCTCGCCATCAAACGGAGTTGTAAAAATTGCAGAGAAAAAAGATGCTGAAGTTAGACATCTTTTTGAGGAGGTTCTATTTGCTGATGATGGAGGCAATCTAACTCTTCGTCAAAATCATATAGATGAATTTATGGAAGGTATGGAGCGATTGCGTCAGGAAACTTTCCCAAACTCGTGGAAATTTAAACAAGACGACAGGCATGCGGCTTTTTGTTATCTTGTAGCGTTTAATCCAAACGATAATTATATATATAAACACGATCCTGTAGAAAAGTTTGCCCAGTATGTTGAATTCGGTTTTGATATTGGTTCTGGTTCAAATTTTAACTTGAAATATTTTTATGATTTGTGTAATGCGATTGTCGAAGCAGTTAAAGAACATGAATCATTGCTTGACAAAAACGCAAAATATCTAAAAGAAAACGAACTTGAAGATGATAATCTTCATATCCTTGCTTTTGATATAATGTATTGTTGCAACAATTATGGGCTATATAATGGACTTAATCATATAAAGAAAAGTGAAGCTATAAAAGGATATAAAATCGAAAAAGAAAAGTATCGGAAAGAAATGGAAAGGCAATTAAAACTCACCGAACTTGATGAACGCATTAGTCAGTTGGAATTACAATTAGAACCTTATAGCAGCATTTCACTTTTAAATGTTAAAGTTTCTTCAGATAAATATGGTGATGGAATAATTATCGATCAAAAAGGTTCTTCGGTTACGGTTTTGTTTGAAGAATTAAAAAAGAATTTTGTAATAGATAAAAAGTATTTAAAACGTCCAACATTTGAAGATGAGAATGATATTCTTGAAGCATTTACGGAATATAACAGAATAGTTGAAAATATTAAACAACTTGAAAACCAAAAGCTTTGTATTTAAGAAAAGTTTTATCTTATTAAAAATTATTTGCGTAAAAAGCATTTGAAATATAGTTATTTTAAACTATACAATATAAAATGCAAACGAATTTGATTTGTGATTGATGCTTTTTTGATGATGTACCAAACGGATTGCGTGGATTGTGTGGCACAAAGTGAACAAAAAACGGTGTGAAAATGAAAAATCGGCGTACGGAAATGTTCACTGCGTCATACATTTGCGACAAATCTCGTCAACGGTATTAAGCAACCGAACGGCTCAATAAAATCCTTAACTCCTCGCCAAGTTGCCGACCTGCTCGGACACAGCACCTCGCAAATTACTGAACTCTATTATGTCAGAAAAGACACATCTAGGCTCAACGGTATCACCGAAGGCTTTGAGATGTAATCTTGATTGCCTATTCGCAAAATGAATACAACCAACAGATCGCCGAAGTTAAACCTCGGCGGTCAAAATTTGCGTTGCTTTAAACAAAGATATAGCAATTTTTATGTTGTACAGAATCATTGCAACAGTTTCTACGGAAGCAAAAATATAATGATTTGAATTTCAGAAAATATTAAAACGTATAAGTGATTTTTTTAGATTTATCATAAAAAGTAGCTTGATTTGACATGTTTTGACACGAATTATTGCTAAATTAAAAAATAAGGAGTAAAATAGTTTGTAGCAGAAATTGATTTTGAACTGTTATATTAAGTGAGGGATATTATAGGGATGTTGGCTTTTTATATGGCGTTTATCGACGACGAAGACGACAGAGAAAAATTTGAAATGCTATATAATGAGTATAGGAAAAGAATGGTATATATAGCTTATTCCGTTTTAGGAAATAACGAGGATGCCGAAGACGCTGTCCATGATACTTTTATAAAAATTGCACGCAATATGAATTCTATAGGCAATCCTAAATCAAACGAAGCATTATCCTATGTTCTAAAAGCGACAAAAAATACCGCAATCAATCTTTCCCAAAAGAATACAACAAGAAATAAGCATATTCATCTTGAGGATGTTGAAAATATGACAGACGAACACTTTTTTGAAAAACTCAGTGTTACTGAAGATTACGAAAAAATCGTTTTAGCCATAAGAAACTTAAACGATACATACAGGGATGTTATGTTTTATCATTTTGTATGCGAGATGAAAATAAAAGATATTGCCGATTTGCTTGGTAAAAAGAACTCGGCAGTAAGGCAGCAACTTGTCCGTGGTAAAAAGATGTTGATAGAAATTCTTGAAAAAGAATGGAGTGAGTAGTTTGGAAAACAGCAAATCAATGTTTATTAGGGCTTTTTTGGAAGCAGAAGCATTGGATAATGCGAAATTAAAAAGTGAAGATGAAATCGAATGGGAGTTTTCAGAAAAATTTGAAAACTCAATGAATAAGCTGATAAAGAAAAACAATCACATTCAGTTGTCAACTCGGAGAACTGTCAGAAGAGGCTTGCTTGCGGCAATTATAGCCTTGATTGTTGCATTTACAGGTCTTATGAGTGTTTCGGCAACAAGAACTCCGTTTATTGAATTTATTAAAAAGGTATTTCCTCAGTTTAATCAAGTATCATTAAGCGAGGAATCAACTCCGCCTGTGGAACGAATAGAAACAGAATACACATTAACCGCCTTACCTGAAGGACTTGAAGTAAAGGAGTATCAAAAGGATGATTTTAAAGTTTTTACAATTTGGAGAGATGAAAACAATGAAGAAATTGTATTTTCTCAAAAACTTCTTGATACAAGTTTTACTGTTGATAATGAACATAATTACAAAGAATTATATATAAATGGACACGAAGCATATTATATTGAAGATGAATCGGGGGCATTTTTAAGATGGACTGATGGGTATTATTGGTTTACTATTAATGTTTCTAAAAAATATAAAGATGAAATAATGATATTACAAAAAAACATTTCTCAAAAAAATTAAAAATTTTTGTAACCATATTCCTCCTTTTTACTGTTGTATGTTATGAAGGCATAAATTAGTAAGAAAGGAGGAATTTTTTTATGAAAAAAGTTATTGCTGTTATGCTTTGCTTGTTTATAATTTTCACAGCAACAATTACTGCCTATGCCAGCAGTATTCAACCATTATCAAATAATGTGAATTCAACTGATGTATTATTTTCAATATCAAGCAGTGGAAAGGCAACTGTATCATACGAATACTATGGCAAATCAGGAGTTACTAAAAGTGCTGAAATTGTAACCAAAGTACAGAAAAAGGTTGGAATTATTTGGGTTACCGTTAACGGTGGAAGCTGGACGGATACTTCAACATCAACAAACTTTTCAAGAAGTCATTCTGTACAATTATCAAGCAAAGACACTTACCGTGCACATGTAGTATTTACTATTTCAGGTACGGGTGGAAGTGATGATAAGATCACGAAGAATATTGAAAAAACTTACAGTTAACAAGAATTTGTTGAAAACGGATTTTGATATTGCTTAGAAAAACAACTGACAATACAGAAAAAATTATTTGTTTACAACAAGAAAATTTAAATTAATATGCCATAAATTGCAGTTCGTTCTATTCTTCCAGAAAATATGTTTCTGCTCATTGTGAATTCAACAATGGGCAGAGACAGTTTAACGGTTATTAGTGCTAATCAACAGGGCTTCTTTTGCATTCCATATGATATTGTTTTAATTAGTAATAAACAAAAAGAGGTTAAATCATGAATAAAAATAAAAAATTAGTTTCTGTGATAGTATCAATAGCATCAATGATGACATTATTCACATAGGAAGAAATAAAAGGGTAATCGAAGAATATATAAGAAATCAACTTGAAGAAGATTTCGCACAAGACCAAATGAGCATAAAAGAATACTTTGACCCGTTTACGGGTACCAAGAATAAGTAAGCAAAAAACAAACAGCCCCACGTAAGGGGCTGCTTGAAATAGTAATGCGTTGCCAAACTTCTAAGCCCCTTTCAGGGGCTCAGCCAGTAGGCGGCCCTTATAGGGCCTGTGCAAACCACTAGTTTACTAGTGGTTATGATTGTCAATGAGCTATATGCACAATAATTACACAGTTATTTGTTCATTGATACAAACTTATTTTTACTCTGTATACTTTTGAAATTTTGTACTATATAATGGCTTTACCTACCCAATTTTCAGAATATCAACTCTAACATCATTTTATTTATTTTTTGTTTTGTCAAATACACAAGGATATAAAATCAATACGATTTGAGGTGATAGTGCCAATTTTATTGTTTTGTAAAAAATATTAACAAAAAAGGAAGATGGGTATGAAAATCAAATTCAAATTTGCGGCAAAATTTATAGCGGTATTTTTAACCTTACTTTTGGTATTTGAAATAATACCAATGCAAGTCGTTGCAGAGTCTGCTGACAAAATAAAGACTGTTACCGAAAGCAACGAAAAATCTAAAAAAGAAGATGCACAAAATCCTGGAGATAAAGTGCTTGACGAAAACAACAATGTAAAAATACTTTGCGAGGACAATACAAAGAGGGAAGAGTATGTCAAACATTTCAGAATGAGTGACGGCACATATCAAGCTGTTATGTATGAAATGCCCGTCCATATTGAAAAGGACGGAGAATGGATAGATTATAACAATACTCTTACTGCGGTTGCTTCTGATGATTCAAAACTTGCCAAAAATCCTTTGAATAAAGATTTGATTAACAATTTTGGCGATTATACAGTAAGGTTTTCAAAGAAATCGAACGGAAATAAACTTGTTCGTCTTTCCAAAGACGGATATGATTTGTCTTGGACTTTTTCCGATTCAAACAAAAAGACTGCAAAAGTATTAAAAAGTAAAGATGACGGAGATGAAACAACGCTTGAAAATCTCACTTCGCAGGTTGTTTATGAGGGCTTATTCAACAATGCTGATTTGCAGTATATCGTTATGCCCGAACAACTTAAAGAAAATATAATTCTTAAGGATAAGCCTGCTCAAAGGACTTTTTCTGTTGAATATAAGACCAATAAATTGTCTCCGTATTCAGTCGATGATAAGACAATAATTTTGCAAAATAGCTGCGGAGAAACTGTATTTACCATTTCTGCACCATTTATGTATGATTCCGCAGACGAAATATCAGACGGCATAATTCTTACGCTTTCAAATGTCAAAGAGAACCGCTTTGTTATCACAATGTCGCTTGATTCGGAGTGGCTTGATGCGGAGGACAGAAAATTTCCTGTAACCGTCGATCCTGCCATCAAAACAGAGCAGGACAGAAATGAAATGACAAGCACTTTTGTCGCTTCCGGAGATCCAAATAAATCTTTCGGACAATCTAAAAATGATGCCGGAAGTATGTATGTCGGAAATAAAATATATAAATACGGAAACACTAAAGCATATATCAAAATAAATAATTTACCGTATATCGGCGGAATCGGCTCAAAAGTAATTGGCGCTCAGCTTGCTGTTTGCAAAAGAAATGTGTATTCAACAACAGACAATGTAGTGATAAATGCACATAGAGTTACAAGTGCTTGGGACAAGCAAAGCCTGAAATATAATAATCAGCCTTCGTGTGACAGCACAATTGCCGATTACATGATAGTTAACGCAGATAATAAAATACAGAATGACTATCACGACAATTACATATATCCTGAATTCAAATCAATCGATATAACAAAACTCGTGTATTCGTGGTATGACGGAACATCGCCCAACTACGGAATTATGCTTGAAACACAGCAGACAAACACTCATAAAGTGTGGTTTCACTCCATAGAATATACAACATATCCGACTACAAGACCTGTACTTAGTGTTGCATACCGCAATATGAGCGGATTTGAAGACTACTGGTCATATACAAGTATGCCCGCAGGACGCAACGGAACGGCAAGCGTAAACAATTACAACGGAAATTTAGTATTCACTCAACCTTTAACACAGGATTTGGGCGGAAATCTTATGCCCGTTGCAATTTCACTTGTATATAATTCAAATAGGGATAATTCAATATATAATGCACGGCTCGGAAACGGTATGCAGATGAATTATAACATTTGTCTAATACAAGAAACGGGAAAACTTTTCAATGAAGGATATAAATATTATCTTATCGATGCGGACGGAACAAGACATTGGTTTTACTTTGAAAACAACGGGAATACCGGCAAAGACGAGGACGGCTTAGGCTATACGCTTGATTGCATTGAAAACAATTCAGATTCTTTGTGTGCCGAAGCAAGATACCGTATTACCGATAAAGATAAAAATAAAATGTATTTTGATTCAAGCAAGAGAATTATCCAGTTTACAAATGCAAATGGTGTTTCATCAAAAGTTGCATACTATGAATTAGGAAACGGTCAATTCTTGCTTTCAAATGTTTATGATGGCGTCGGCAGGGAATATAAGTTCTTTCACGACTTTATTGATAACACGAATACATATTATCTTAAGCGTATCGAAGATCCTGCAGGCAGATGCACCTACTTCGATTATACCGATGGTTGTTTAACATCCATTACTTTCCCCGATGGAAAGAGCATATCGCTTGTCCATCAATACGAATCATACAAGTTCCTTAACAGGATTACCGATATTGACGGCAACAGAGTTAATATAGAATATGATTGGACTTCTGCTTTCAGAGTCAGATCTTTTAGCAACGGAGATTTCAACGGAAATTTGCCGGTTCGCTATCAGTTTGCATATTATCCTAACGAAACAACCGTACAAGCGCAGCACGCAGTAAACAACAATATAATAACCGATAACACATATACTTATCAGTTTAATAACTTCGGTCAAAATATCGGCATTGTGTCTAACAAAGACGGCGAAGCTCAGTATTTTGACTATCAGAACAGCAATGGAACAAACAGCAAGACAAGCCTTATGAATAACAAGGTTGTCTCGCAGTCTAAGGTTATTAAGTCCGTTACAAATCTTATTAAAAACCAGGGCTTCAGAGACGGAATGTTATATTTTACGGCGTATAACAGCGATGCAAGTTCCGGCGCTACAATCAATACAAATCGTGGCTATCTTGATAACAATGCCGTTGAATTTACAAGAGCTGTCAATGGCGTGGGAGATAGCTTGATTACAGCTGACTACCTGTCACTCGCACCCGGAGATTACACGTTTTCAGGATATATAACCACCGACAACAATACGCTTTCAAACGGCGGAACATTCATAGGGATTAAAAAGTGGGATGATAGCGGAGCTGTTGATTATATTAAAGCGGAAAGCGTTACCAAAACAGAAGATTGGCAACGATTTACAGTAAGTGTCACAGTAGATCCGAATGATAAAATTCGACTTTTCTGCGGATTGGAACCAAATGCTTACGGTACTTTTTATGCAGATAACCTCCAATTTGAAAAGGGAATGGGCGCAAGCAGCTATAACCTTTTGCAGAACTCCGATGCGTCAAATTCAACTTATGCGTGGGAGTCATACGGAAGTGTGAATGTTTCAAACGCTTTCTCGGAATATCCAAATTCCTTAACAGCAACCGGCTCTCCTACCGATGGAGCAAAGGGCATTTGGCAATATGCCGGCGTTTCGGGTAAAAAGGGCGACGTTTTCAGCATAGGAGCATGGGTTAGTGCACGTTCTGTTCCGACAACTTCCGGCTTAAAACCAAATGATCCGAAATTCGGTATTGCCTTGTATTTTTACAATTCGGCAGGTCAGAATGTCGGCGTTAAAAGAATTGACGCCAATCCAGAAGTTACCTCGTGGCAATTTGTTAGCGGAAAAGCCATAGCACCCGAAGACTATGCCCGTGTCTGCTTTGAGGTGTACTATTACAATAATGCAAACAATGTATACACCACGGGAACGTTCTGCTATAAAGAAGAATTCGGTCAGACCTACACCTATGACAACAACGGCAATATTGTTTCATCTGTAGATCTTGCTAAATCCAATTCAACCTTTGGCTATCAGGGAAATAACCTTGCAGGTATGATCAATCCTTCGGGAAGCAGTTATCTGTATAGCTATGATAACTCAAATAATATAAATACAGCATTTTCGACTGACGGATTGAAATATTATTTAGAGTATGACGACAAGGGTAATTTAACTCGAACAGCAACAAAGGGCGTTAATGTTACACACAACGAGATTGATACATCTAAAAAATATGCCATAGTAAATCAGCTTACTTCTTATGTTCTTGACAAGGGAGATAACGGCGATGTTGTAAACCATACATATTCAAACATCGGCAACTTACAGCAATGGGAATTTGAACGCATCGACAGCGGTATTTATAAGATAAAGCTGAATGGGGAATATCTGTATGTTGAAAACGGCAGTTCGGAAGTAGGAGCTAAATTAAAGCTTCGAAGTCAAAACACCGATTCCTATGCTTTCAAATTTGTTGTTTTGCCTACGGATGACGGATCGTTCGTTATTTCGACAGTTGCATCGCCGGGAATGAGTTATTATCTTGATTCAACAGACGGGAGCAGCTTCTCGGCAGAAGTAAATTCCGTTATCACACAAAGACCTTTACGCACACCGAAAAATACGAGTCAAAAGTGGTACTTGATAGAAGATTATTCATCTAACGAAAGCGAAAAGAAAAAGCTGTATTCAAGCGCTACATATACCGACGATAAAAACTACCTTAAAACACAGACCGATCAAGCAAATAACACTACCACATATAATTATGATACGGTTAAAGGTACTTTGTCATCCGTTACAAACGCAGCAGGCAATACCACAACATACAATTATGACTCGAACAATAACAACCTTTTGAGTGTTTCCGCAGGCGGTCATACAAACACATATTCCTATAATAATGACCGTTTAACAGAAATAAATGTAAACGATTCTACGCACTATAAATTTAATTACGACAAGTTCGGCAGGACTGTTTCGACTTCTGTCGGAAACGGAACAAACTCTGTAATTCTTTCTGCGTTGGAATACGACCAAAAGGGATTGATGACAAAGCAGACTTACGGCAACAGAGATTATGTGGATTATTGCTATGACTCTCTTGACCGCTTATTGGAAAAGTCATATAATGATAGAAACAATAATTTTGTGGCAAAAAAGCAGTACCTTTACGGAAATGACGGAAATATATCCGTAACTGTTGATTTTGCGTCAAATTCGTACACAAGGTATAATTATGACTTGTCGGGACGGACTGCGAGCATAAGAGAGTATTCGGGAACGGATGTTTCAAGCAACATTCCGATTTCCTATACCGAGTACAAATACGCAGACAAGACAAATTACCTTACAAATGTAAAGCATTTTTCGCCGATTGGTACGCAGAATATCGCTTACAACTACGGCAATGTCACCATTGGTCAGATGCCCGATCAGGTGTATTCGGTATCGTGGAACGGCGTTGAAAAGGTAACGAATAAGTTTGACAGTCTTTCAAGGCTTTCCAAACGTACTGTAAACGGACTTGCAACAAATTACACCTACAAGGACATCGGGGAAAATCAAACTACAACGCTTGTAAAGTCGATTGAGACAGTGGGCATAACCCACACATACGAATATGATTCTTTGGGCAATATAACTTCAATTTATGACGGCTCAAAGACAACGACATATAAGTATGACGCACTCAACCAGCTTGTCCGTGCAGACAATCCGTATGAAAACAAAACGCATATCTACACCTATGAAAACGGTAACATTACCGAAGATAAGGTTTATCAGTACACGGTCGGCACAAGTGAGCCGTCAGACCTTAAATACACCGTTAAATATTCGTACAGCAATGAAAAATGGGCTGATGTTTTAACGGGCGTTGAAAAAGTCTATCCGCAGAACAGCGTTAATACTATATCGCTTGAGCAGGAGGAAACACCTGAAATCGTAACCCGACTTTTGGGCGAAAATGCTCAGCGTTATGATATGAAATCACGGCTTTTGCCAAACGGCGGAATTTCGGGTGCGAATGTCAGCGGTAATTATTCTAAAGTTGAAAGCGACGAAATCGGAAATATTACAAAATACAACGATTCAATATATACTTGGATCGGTCGTCAGCTTCAAAGCGTAAGTAATGAAGATTATACATCAACTTTTTCGTATAATTCCGACGGTCAGAGAATAGGCAAGACCATAGTTTTCAATGGTGCTTCAACCTACAACTATGAGTATTACTATAACGGAGATATTCTTGCAGGTTACAGACTTGTAATTACCAACGCTGACGGTTCGTCAACAACTCATAATGTTGCGTTTATGTATGACGAAAACGGCGAAG